>Ga0182007_10001635_pt1 | contig 11875 bp, 12 predicted proteins | sample Sormic07211113_1_FD_123023 | JGI IMG/M metagenome (GOLD analysis project Ga0182007, IMG submission 123023) | Rhizosphere microbial communities from Sorghum bicolor, Mead, Nebraska, USA - 072115-113_1 MetaG | ecosystem: Host-associated > Plants > Roots > Rhizosphere | place: USA: Nebraska... | reverse complement strand
GTGTGGCCTGCGGCCACACCGAGAATGCCGACTTGGTAGCGGCAAAGAACATCCGTGAACGCGGATTAAACCTGTTCAAAGGTCAGGACAGTGGCCGGATCGTCTGTGAAGTGAACGGTGCTGTAACGCCGTCAGCAGCAGGAACCCATCGAAGCGAGCAGTCGATTTTTGTCGACTGACGCCGTAGGGAATCCCCTTCCTTCTCGCCGTAAGGCGACGACTAACAAGTCGAGGTGGGGGAGGATGTCAAGAAAGGGACGATGACGGTGATTGGTGCGAGGCAATCGAAATCCACCTGATCGGCGTTGCAGCCACGGTGGAGGCCGCGATCGAAATCGCGGCCAAGGGTATTCAAAAGTTCGTACTGGTACGCTATGTCGATGAACTCAGACCTACGATCGTGGACAGTGAAGTGATCTCCGGCATTTGTGGCTTGCCTGAGACCCTGTGGATCGAAGACTCGTCAGACACCACGGTGTGGACAGTGCGCGAAATCCTTAAAGCCAACGTGGGTCAACATCTCGTGCACAATGCGGGTGATGAGTTCTCCTTTCAGTTGTCCCTGGACTGGGTGATGCCTCCAGATGAACTGGAACTGCCAGCAGCGATAGCTGAGAAAGACGCTCTGGAAAAGAGCCTGGAGGGCGACTCCCCACCACTAGGGTCATGGGAGGATGTTCAGCAACGCCTGGAACACTTGCGGTCAACAATCCAAGCAGCGGACAATACATTGCAATGCAATGCAAACAAACGTTGATCGACACCCTGGAGAAAGTCAGTCCTGCCGGTGTTTCAAAACTTCAGGAATACGACCATGGCCTCTGAAACAACACTCCAGGTGACAAGGATTGGCCCTTATCACTACACGCTGCTGACGCAGCGGTTAAAGCACCTGCTCCAGCGCATGACCCCATCACCCAAGGACATCTCGTTGCTTGATCGGATCGAGCGCTCGGTGTTCGATCGTCTGGCCAGCGTGCTGAGGCTGACCTACGAGGGCAAAAATATCTCTTCGCGGTATCGACTCAAGGAGGCGTTTGAGACGGCCACGATCCATGGCTCCGAGGGCAGGGTAGGCACCATCAGTGAACAGCACCTGTTCAGTCGAGCGCTGAGTAACGGCGCCATCGATATCGACTGGCAAAGTTTTGCGGATTTCTATGGCACGCTGAGGGAGTCGGACAGACAGGCCGTTGACGATGTGCTGTTCTCAGTCACCGCGAAAGTCGGTTCGGAACTGCTCAATTGCGAGGATCGCTATTGGACGGTACCGACTAAAACCCAGGAGCTGCAAAACACCCGAGACGTAATGGGCCGAGACTTCGTTCGTCTGGAGGAAGATGTCTGGTTGCGTGCAGACAAATTTGTTGCACGTTACCAGGTGTTTGTCGACTTTGAAGAGGCCGACGACAACGGTTTGCAAACAAAAACCCACTGCCTTGGCACTGCCGCCACACTGCAGGGCGCGGTAGAAATCGCCATGGCGTCGCCTGCCAAGCTGGAGAACATCATCGATGCCATGGCCGCACGAGTACCAGGAGACAGCGCGACTCCGGCTCGCCTCAAGATTCTGGAAACGCAAAAAGACTGGCCTGAGCCCAAACGCCTACTGAATGCGCGGTATTCCTCGGCGCTTGAAGCACTGATCAACGGGGATATCCGCCAGTACTTCAGCCTCAGCTGGATAGACCCGGTGCCTGAGGCGGATCGCCCGGCAGTTGAAGCACTGATCGAGAAAGAAGAGGAGGAACTAAACAACTCCTTTCGCCTGGGTATGCTGAGCCATGCCGAGGTTGTGCACGAGGAGTGGGAGATCGACAAAATCCGGGCCACGCTGCCACCCGAAGGGTACACCTCCAAGCAAATTGGCGATGCGTTGATTGAGGCCTTTCAAAAGCTGGGCTCGGATGATGGGATTGCCAGCTTGCTGGAGCGCGATCTGGGGCTCTAGGAGCACTGAGGCTTTCAGGTTTTGAAAGGGGTCTTTCGTCGGGAAGGCCCATCGTTAACAGCTAACTCCTTTTGCCATAAATTGACATTCTCTTTCCCTAACAATCAAACAATCCTGGATGAGGCCAAGCAATAAATATTGGCAGCAAGCCGCCATTGGCGGGCCAAATTAATTGACAAATTGACAATAATTGATATATTCGTAGTTACTAGATTCGGCCTGGAGCCACCACCATGTTTGAGCGTGAAGATTGGACGTTGCTGCGCAGCCTGAGCACCATCGGCCAGAAGGCTGGCGTACCGCTGAAAAAGCTTGCCAGCCTGATTGCCAAAGAGCTGACAGACAACGCGCTGGACAATGGCGGTACGGTCACCATCGAAGAGATGGCCGACGGCATCGTGATCACTGACAACGGCTCCGGCATTTCTGCTGATCCTGAATACATCGCCAAATTGTTCTCCATCAATCGTCCACTGATTTCTTCCAAATTGATTCGCCTGCCCATGCGTGGCGCACTGGGTAACGGCTTGCGGGTGGTGGTGGGCGGCGTATTGGCGTCGCGGGGCACGCTGGAAGTAGAGAATTTTGGTCGCAAATTTACCCTCACCCCCAAAGATGACGGGTCGACCGATGTCGAAACCGAAGCCTCGGATGTGCAGATCGGTACACGCATCACCATCAAACTCGGAGATTCCATACCGATGGCGGACAATATGCTGGAATGGTCGGAGTTGGCCATCAGCATGGCGTCGTTGGGCACCGTGTTCAAAGGCAAAACCTCGCCGTGGTGGTACGAAGAAGAAGCCTTCTTTGAGATGTGCTTGGCGGCGCGCCAGCGGCCCCTGGTTGACCTCCTGGTGTTGTTTCGCAGCATCACCCCAGCGATGGCCAAAGACCTCGCACGCGAGCGCCTGTGCGGTGAAATGACCCGTGACAGCGCCCGTAACCTGCTGATCTCTTTGCGAGAAGTGTCTAAAAAGCCAAAACCGACAGTGTTGGGCAAGATGGATGACTGCTTCCCAGGCTTTGGTTATCAGAACATCAGTGGTGAAATTCCGATCCGAAGTGCCGGGATCTCCGGGTACTTACCGTTCAGCATCGATGCGTATGCCTGCTGTAATGACAGTGACAAAGACTTCATTATGTTCATGGTCAATCGGACTCCAATTACCGGTGACATTAAAATCAGCCGGCACAAATCCAATCAAGTAGCGATCTTTGGCTGCGGCCTTGCGCACGCTTTTGAAGTGGGCCGAAAGTCGGTAACCATCTACGTCAATCTGATGACGCCTTATATGCCCGTTACAACGGACGGTAAGGAACCTGACTTGACTCGTTATTTGAACGAGTTGCAACAGGCGCTGAAAAAGGCGTGCAGTAAAGCACGTCGTTTAGCTGAAAAGGACGCCTCTGGTAAAGCTATTTCACAGCGCAACGTGATTGCTGACAACCTGGTTGACGCGATTGACAAAGCGAGTGGCGGAGGCTTGTACCGTTACTCCCTGCGCCAGCTGTTCTACGCGGTGCGTCCTTATATGCTTGACGTATTGGGCAAAGAGCCTGATTACAACTATTTTGCACAAGTAATTACTGAAATTGAAAGCGAACAAGGTGCTGATCTACCTGGGATTTATCGTGATGCAAGGGGTATTTTGTATCACCCGCACACCCACGAGGAAATTGCCCTTGGTACCATTAACGTTGAGAAATACAAAAGGCCAGAATGGAACTTTCGCTCAGTACTCTTCGCGGAAAAGCAAGGGTTCTTTTCTTTACTTGTGGATACTGGTTGGCCGGAACGAAATGACTGTGCACTTCTGACAAGTAAGGGGTTTGCATCACGAGCTGCACGTGATGTTATTGATATGATTGGTGACACTGAAGAAGAGATTCGCTTCTTCTGTATCGCGGACTCTGACGCAAGTGGGTCTCTCATCTATCAAACACTAACAGAAGCAACTAAGGCGAGGGGAGCTCGCAACGTAAAAGTCATTAACCTCGGATTGTTCCCTTGGGAGGCCGTCGAGATGGGGCTCCAAGTAGAGACCTTTCGAAAGCCTGAAGATGTTAAGCGTGAATTACCAGTAGCTGATTTTATCAAAGACCACGATCCTTACTGGGCTGACTGGTTGCAAACACGCCGGGTAGAACTAAATGCGATGACTTCGCCGGAGTTTATTCGATGGTTGGATCGTAAATTTGAGCCTTATGCCGGGAAAGTTATTCCTGATAGGGAGACGCTGCGAGAGACGTTTGTGCAACAGGGTCAGCAAGCGATCGAACAAGAACTGATGCAGCGCATCCTGCGCGAAGCCGGCTTTGAATCGCAGGTGCAAGAGGCCGTGGACGCCATGCGTGAAGACTCTCTGACTGTCGACCTCGATCAGGTCGTGCGTGAAGGCCTGGAAGAGCAGCCTGTGCACCGTTGGGACAACCCGCTGGGCAAGGTGGCGGGCGAATACGCAAAACGAACCCTCGAATCCTGACGGGTCACTTCATCCTCAATGGCCAAGCCAAATTTTAAAAGGCGGTTTCATGAAAAAATGGCAAATACTGGTGGCTCCAGTGGTCTTGTTGATCGTGGTTGCGATTTCGAACGCGACTAAGAGCTCCTCCGACGAAATACGGGTGGTGGGTGACATAAATCAGCTGATGGGGTCACAATTTGCCCATAAAGTCGAAATGCTGCAGCCGGTTCGGATAGAGAAAGGGCTGGCCACTGCCGAAGTCCTTCTGACCTATGTGGATGGCACAACAGAGCGATGTTCATTTGAAATGGAAGTGATCACTGGCACTGGTGTTTCCATTGATGGCGTCACACTGCGCCCCCGGTACCGCAAATGCCTGCCGGCCACCTGATTGCTGGCAGTTTTTACCGCAATGACCATCCGGAAGGAGCACTAAGGCCTGTTTCAATTTAAGCAATACCACGTCATAATTTGGTCACGATTTTTCGAGGGTGCACTGTGACCGCTTATGAGTTGATTGAACCGGATGAACAACCTTTTCAGGCTTTGCTGGGCGAAATAGGGAGTTCCATTCAGGATCACATCTTGATGGGCACCCGGTGCCGGCTGGGAAGAGCGCCGCAGGAAGGGCAGTGGGAGTATCGCGCTTTCGCCAACGGCGCCTTGGCTCTTGTTCACCGCGACGCCACTAGCCGCATGGTGGTGACCAATGAACTGGGTTCGACAGTGCTGGCCTCGCCGGAGGCGGTATCGTTGTCGGTCAATTTGCTGGCGTTGAAGGACTGTCAACGGGGTACTACGGAGGAGGTGTTTGCTCGGATTTCCACGCTGCACCGGGCGCTCCAGGAAGCCCTGCTGATGGAGACGCCCACAGTGGTCATTACGCAGCTTTATCCAGACCTGCAGCATCGACCCCCTGCTTCACGAAGAGAAATCGACCTGGTGCCGCACAGAGAAGCTCACAGCATCCTGTTTATCGAGGGCTGATGCTGTTTTGAGGGTGTCTGCACGGGCTACAATCGATTAAAGGAGAATTTTCATGAGCCAAGCGACCCCGCCAGCCTCTGTACCCACACTTGCGTCTCTTAGAGCGGTGTTGTTAAACCGAGCAAAAAAATATGCGCTGCCCCTGAATGACACAGAAACGCTGGGCATCCTCATCAAGCGTCTGGATGAAGAGGGGGCTAATCTCTCGACGGACAAGACCTTGGGCAAGGCGCTTTTTGAAGCTCACAACAGGCTCGAAGACTTGTTGTCGTTCGCCAAAGAGGGCATTTCACCGTATTGGTCATCGTCAGCCAAAATTGACGATCCGTTTGGTGCGCCCAAGATCATGGGTTTTCATTGTTCGGCCATGTCCACCGGCCAGGCGATGGGGTTCTTGCTTCATCAAAAGGACAGTCCGCTGGCCCATAACGATTATGTCGAAACGCTCGACCCGCTGATGGTCGCCTCCAACCTGCTTCGCATGATGTTTTCTGGCTCTCTGACGCATTATCATTTTGATCAGGGGCATATCCCTCCGCGTACCGCGTTCATTTTGAAAAAGCCTGAGGTGCAAGCTGCGATTGCCGAAGAGGTGAGAGCCCTCAACGTCGATTCCCCGGTGCTGTCGAGTCGCCTCAATCTGCTCAACACCGCCTTCGTGTTTTGGGTTTACAAGCTAACCCCAGTGGTGGATGCGTTTCGTGAACATCCCTTGGTCGAAGTGCTCATCCAGGACTCCCCTGAACGCCTGCCAGTTTTGCAAATGTTCCTTAACATTGCTGCTGACAACCCTCATATCGAGCGAATGGAAAAGGCCGCTGAATTTCTCGGTGACTTCCTAGGTCTTGATGCGCTCGACCCAGTCATTGACCGGGCCTTTGGGAAGATTGTCTGCACGCCACTCACCACTGAGACCCAGTCGAATCTGCATGCAATACTCACGCAGCGTGCGATGGATCTCAAAGCAGCCTCATTGGAGCACCAGGCGCAAGACTGGCTACCGGGCACGGTTGATTTCTTGATTGGGGAAAACTACGCCTCGAACCCTCACAGCCTATTGTGGGATATGGTGATTCAGCGGCCACAATGGATGCATGCCTCGAAGAATTTCCTTCCGGCGATCGCCGCAAGCAAAGAGTACTTTCAAGGCACGCTGACGATTCTCGGTACGCAGAAATGGTTTGAGGTGTTTAACCACGCCTATTGCTACCAGCTGGATCAAGGAAACAAGGATCGCGCCTCCGTCTTTGCCAAGCTCGATAAAGCGGTGTTGAGCAGCAGCAGCCTTGGAGCCTACTTTCTGCCCCTGCTGGAGACCGAAATTGCTTCGGCAAACGGTGCACTGCATTTTGTTCACAAACCGCCTTCCGAGATTTGGCAGGGCAATGTGAAGTACGGTATTGAATTGGCCAAGGTGATTGGCTACCTCTGCCTGCCGACGCACACGGCTGAACAGGCCATGCATTGGGTCAAGCTGCTGCAGCACTGGGAATACCAGGAGCCGTTACTCTCTGTCTTGCCGACCGAAGCGGCTATTCTGGAACAGCTGGGTGACACAGGGCGTGAATCTTTGTTGATGAAAGACCTGGGGATTTAAGGGCGCACCTTACGCGTCGGGGTTTCGTCAATTGGCGCATCAATCACCAAACACAACAGACAGGAGGCTTTCAATGAGCCGGCTGAAAGAGCTTTGCGCGTATCTGCGCACTGGCGGGCTGCATCAGGAGTTCGTCGAAAACCTCAAGAATCACCCAATGCTGCATTTTTCTGAGCATGCCGAGCGCATTGCCCAAGAAGGCTTTGTAATCGGGGAACCTGTGCTGGCCAAGCTCGATTTCACGGACAACAAACAGCGGGTGAATGAAGGCGAACCAGGCTACAACTTTGCCTTCAGCGTATTGCACTGGGACGTAGAAAACGACTGTTTCGACTATGAGGTGGCAGATCAAGCTGCCGAGCTTGGGTTGTCCGGGATGATCGCTGACCGCGCACTGCTGTTTCGTGCGAACGCGGTGCATACCCGGCACTACGATGAATTCAAGCAGGCTATTTTTTGGGGGAAGGACGCAGAACTGGCCCAGGTATTGATTCTTGAGTGTTGTGGAAAGGGTTTAAGGGCGCCGGCAGAGGCTGGCACTAGTTGGACGGCGCGGACAAAAGAAGGGGTGTTCATCGTTTCAGAAGAAGACAACCTGAGTTTGCGTCTGTGTGTAGTGAAATCCCTGCAGTTTCTGGAGAACGACAAACGACTATCGAGGAAATCCTCGGCCAGGTTTCTGGAAATGTACCAAGAGGAGATCGATCACTTGAGCGATACCGAAGAGAAGGCCTTGCGGGCGGCGGTGGCCATTGGCAAACCCACGCTGAAATTCGGGGTCTAGAAGGCTCCTGACGTTTTCTGCATCAGGAGTCTGCGCCAGATCAAGGCTCTGGATCGGGTTGCGGCGGGGCGATCTTTTTGTAACCCACCTCGCATTTGAAGCTCTTGTCGCCTTCGGCCATGTCGATCAGCCACAACCGACCGTCTTTGTCCTTCAGGAAGTCCACACTCCAATAGCCGCCCAGACGCTTTGTAACGCGCTCTGAAGCTTCGGTCATGTAGGCCAGGTCTTTGGCGCTGGGCGTGGCGATCGATGTCAGGAGGTCATCGTAGTCGTCCAGGGAGGCGTCCTGAATGGATGTTTTCGGCCAGTAAGGTTGGTAACCCACGGCCCGACCCGATCTGGCGAACACGCGAAACTCTTCAGTCACCGGCATGTTCCCGAAGGCCCAGAATTTCGCATCGGTGGGAATCATTTCGCGTACCACCAATTCGGGGGTGTACCTGTGAGGTGAACAACAGGCCTGGAAATGCAGGATCTCAAACAGGTTATCAAGAAGCCCGGTGGGATTTGCATTTTCCAAATAACAGCTGGTGTTCCAGGAATGCTTTGCACTCGTAAAACTCGATTTAATGAAGAGCGGAAAGCCGTGTTGTTTGCCAAATGCTTCGATCTGGTCTGCCAGCTTTTTAACCTGCTCAAGGTATTCACCTTCGGGGTGTTGTTCTTCTAACACCTTGTCTTGGAATGCGAGATCGAGAGGAATGGTCAGTGTAGATGGATGTCGGATGTTTTCAGCGACTACCGCTGGGAACCAACTGGAAAATGCGTTTTGGTCAACTGCACTGTCCTGATACATCTGTGCTCGACGTGCACTTCGCACTTCAGTGCTTGGTTCAGGTTCAAACAAGCTGAGTAGTTCAGACAAACTGGGAAGTTCTGGTTTATTGTTCATATGTTACCCTCTATGTTTATCGATATATTGGCACATACCGACACATTGAACCAAGGGTTTATAGGGTGCCCATCCTGGGCATGAAGCATCCGGGGGAGGTTAGGTGGATTGCGCTGTGCCGAGTGTCAGAGCATGGGCTTCAACAGTCTGAATCAAATCAGCAATTGCAGGGTACTCATCCCGAAGCCATTGGCTAGGCACGTAGAGGTGTTCCTGGTGCACCACCATGGGTTCTCCGCTTGCCTCGCAAGCGCTGATGGCTACCAGGGCCTCATTGTCATGATCCCCCATGGCGGCAGGCAGCAGAATTTGCCCTGCCGGGGACAGCCCGACTGTCCTTATCCACTCCGGAAATGCAGTAAATGCCGTATTTTCAATCACATACCATCGCATGATCTTACGCTTACCTGCTTGTTGAAAAATCAGGAGCGAATCTTACCCGCTTGGATCCATTTTTAACAGGTAGAGGGCGATAAATGGTATCGTACCAACTTTGCACAAAGCACTTAGTGGAACTTATTCATGAAAACCAATCAGTCCGCTTGTTTTCTATTTTCGCTGATGATCGATGCATTTAAAGGTCGGATGATGCCGGCTGCCATGAACAGAGAGTATGTTTGGGCTAAGCATGACGTTGAAACATTGTGTGATTCGATTCTGCGCAATATTCCGATTGGCAGCTTCCTGCTCTGGCAGCCGGGCGACAAAGCGGATTTGACCAAACTGGCACGGGCCAGGCTGGCGAGCATTGAAGACTTCAGCCTCGATTCGGCGCTGGGTTTGTTGCTTGATGGCCAGAACCGCCTGGCCACCCTGATCTGGCTTTCACGTCTTGATGAATCCACCGACCTGATGGGGTTATCAACGCGTGAGCGGATGACCTGGTGTAGCGAAGAACGCCTGGTATTGGACGCAGAGACACAACGGATCATCTTCGTACCCGAAAGTGAGGCAACTACTGGCCTGCGGCTGCCGGCCTGGGCGCTAACACCTTCACTCACCGAAGAGCACGGCAAGCGCACCAAGCGATTGATCATGGAGCGTTATGAGCAGTGGAAAGACCAGTTTGACGAAGCCTCGATCGACCAGTTCATCGATCTGCATGAATTGACTTGTGACGCCTTCAAAATGGCCAGAACCACCGTCACCATCATCGAGGATGCTACGGTTGAAGAAGCGCGGGAGATTTTCATGCGTATTTGCCGGGTTGGCGTCCAGATGTCCCAGGAAGACTTTGATCGAGCTGTGGCTTGGATTTGAAGCTTTAGGTGCCTGCTTATCCAGGATTTAACACCTACAGACCTGTTTAGGTGGGATTTACAGCATGTTTCTGGGGGTGGTAGGATATTTTAAAAGAGGATGTATGAAATGACTGTAAATCTGGCCATTAATCTAGGAACTCACAGTCTGTTACTGGCTGATAGTTTGGCCGTAAGCGTTGATTCAGATGGTGTCCGCGAGCGTGCAATTGAAAATTTCAATAAAGTGCAATTGGTAAAAGCTGGCATCGCCAGTGTGGCGGGTATCGTGGATCACTCGCCAGTAGATATCCTGAATCATATTAATCCAACAAACATTAATTCCGAAGTTATTGAATTGGAACTTGAAAACCATATTCAAAAATTGTTCAATGCCAATCAGATACGCCGAGCGATGCTGGAAATGAAATCCACATGCATGATTGCCATACCCGGTGTTGATGGAAAACAAACAAAACTATTCAATATCAAACCGCCTGGCTACCTAAAATGCAAGAATTGGCAGGCCTTTGAAGTGGGTGTCGGAGCCATTGCCTGGTCTTTTCCTTATGACGCAACCCCAGAGATGGCAAAAACCTTTCGAGCTCAAGCTGATGCAATTCTCAGCAAGTTCGTTTCATCCGGCATTACACGTGCACAACCTGGAAATTATCGTGAAATCACTCCACTGGTCATGGAGCTTTCAACGCTATTAGGTGCCATGGCGGATCAGTCTGAAGTAATCAACACTCGGATAAACTGTTCAATTATTTCCAGCAAGGGACATCGCTACTCCTATGTTGTTGATCCTAGCTCAGACACCAAGCCAACATTGAGCGCACATACTCAAGTTGGAGATGAGTATTTATACGGATTGCTATAGGCCGCCAAAATTTATCGACTATGAGTGAGGTGTGGCCCATTTGTGGGAGGCCAGGATAGCGATAAGGGTCATATTTGACCCTTTACAGGTATTTAAGTCCGTTAAGAGGTCATATATGAACCATAATGCCGAATGAAGAAAAGGGCGAGAGGATCTCTCAACAGACCTTTGCAGCTAGAAGAGAATGAAATACCCACTTATTCGGTTAACGTTTAACTCTGACGACGCGATTCTCCCGCACTGGCCTTCGGTCGGCTTCCAGATTTCTGGTAACATGCCGGAAAACACCCCCTAGACTGGAGCTACCTTCGCAATGAGCAGCGATCACATCGAGCAACCCCCTGCAGATTCGGACTTCGAAACGCTTTACAACGGAGCCATCAACAGTGACCAGGTCGGCCCGATCGCTCGTGCCACGGCGCAGAAAGTCGTTGAACGTTTTTTTGCCATCCAGGTAGACAACGACACCACTGATCTCACGCGAAAGATCCAGCAGGCGGCGAGCGAGAACAACATTGAGTTGATCTTGTCGCTGACGGACGAACTGCGTACCGCAAAAGACGCTGAGCATCAGCGCCATGCTCGGTTGATCAAAGTCTCGGACGAGTTTTCATTCAACGAACTGTTGCATGCATTCCCGGCTGACCTCAAGGATCTGACCTACGAGATGGCCTTGCTCGTGATCAAGCAAGTTGAGGAAGGCCTCAAGCAAAGTAAGTCACGCCCTTCACGTACCGCAGGAATGAAGCGAGAGAGCAAGAACCGCTATCTGATCCAAAAAGGCGGGGAGTCGATTGAGGTGGTACCGAATGTGGGTCGACGCAAAACTCCAAGCTCCGAGCGTGACTTCTACGAATTCATGGGCTTCACGCTGTCTGAAGACGGGCGTTCAGTGATCCCGGAAAACTTCACCAACAAAGAGGGCGACGTGATTGAGAACGTGTCCAAAAAGTCGATCATTGAAGACTTGCTCGCCGGCAATGCGTTGTGGACGGACAAGGGGTACTCAATCGCATTGATCACCCCTGAAGTGTCCGGTGCCGCTGCTTAAAGGCTAATCTTTCAGACCGTC
>Ga0182007_10001633_pt1 | contig 11886 bp, 9 predicted proteins | sample Sormic07211113_1_FD_123023 | JGI IMG/M metagenome (GOLD analysis project Ga0182007, IMG submission 123023) | Rhizosphere microbial communities from Sorghum bicolor, Mead, Nebraska, USA - 072115-113_1 MetaG | ecosystem: Host-associated > Plants > Roots > Rhizosphere | place: USA: Nebraska... | reverse complement strand
GGGCGGCGCCTTCCCGGCCGCGTTCGGTGGCGGGCCCACCAGCGCCACCGAGTCCGGCCACCCGATGCTCGTGGACTACGTCCAGGTGCTGTCGTCCAGCGGGAGCGGTACCACGCCCCCGCCGTCCGGCAACCGTGACGCCTACAGCGCCATCCAGGCCGAGTCGTACGACAGCCAGTCCGGCACCACCACGGAGGCCACCAGCGACACCGGCGGCGGCTCGGACCTCGGTTACATCGCCAACGGCGACTGGGCTCTGTACAAGGGCGTCAACTTCGGCTCCACGGCGGCCACCCAGTTCTACGCCCGGGTGGCGAGCGGCGCCGCGAGCGGGGTGAGCGGGCTGGTCCAGGTCCGCCTCGACAGCCAGACCGCCACCCCCGTCGGCAGCTTCGCCCTCGCCAACACGGGCGGCTGGCAGACCTGGCAGACGGTCCCGGCCAACATCAGCTCGGTGACCGGCACCCATGACGTCTATCTGACGTTCGGCAGCGGCCAGCCGGCGGACTTCGTGAACGTCAACTGGTTCGACTTCGGCCACTGAGCCATGCAATGACCCGGCGACGCCGGTCGGCTTGACCTTCCCGTACGGGTCAACCTCCGGCGTCGCCGGCATGACGACTCCCTCCACGCCTTCCCCACCGGCTCCCGCAGCGCGGGATCCCGCCCTGCCCGCGCCCGTCCCGCTGACCGCCTCGCCCGAACCCTCCCGGGCGGAGGGCGAGTTGGTGCTGCACCGGCTGGGCCGACGGGAGTACACGGTGACCGGGCGGAGGCCTCCCGCCACATCGCCGGGGCCGCCTGCCGCTCCCCACCCTCCGGCGCCATCGGCGGTCCCGCCGGTCAGATCGCCCGTCTCATGGGCGCGGGGCGGGTGATCGGCAGCGCCGGTTCACCGCGGAAGGTGCGGTACCTGACCGGGAATCTCGGCTTCGACGCCGCCTTCGACCATCCCGACGGCCCCGTGCCGGAGCGGCTGCGCGAGGCCGCGCCCGACGGCATCAACGTCTGCTTCGACAAGGTCGGCGGCGCGTGTCCGGGGGCCGCCGTCGAGGTGATGAACCCGCACGACCGGATCGCCGTCCGCCGGGCACTCTCGCCCGGCAGAGCAGCGGCCGGCCCGACCCGGGCCCCGGCGGCCTGGTGCCTCTCGCCGGCGAACGGCTGACTGTCCGGAGCCTCACGGTCCTCGACCGCATCGACCGGGCGGCCGAGTTCGGGGCGCGGTTCCGGGGCCGGCGAACGCGCCCAGCGCCCCGCGCCACCACCGACGTCAAGGCCTTGCCTTCAGTTCCTGAAGGTCCTGGACGGCGATCTGCCCGAAGTGTTCACGTACTCGAACCTCCTGTGCCGCCCACCACGAGGTCGGCGCCCGGCGCCTGGGATGCCCCAGGTGGCCGCCTGGTTCAGCGCAGTTCCGCCCGGAACGCCGCCGGCGTCAACTCGGTGTGCTGCTGGAAGAACTTGGAGAAGTTCGCCGCGTCCGGAAAGCCGATCGCCGCGCCCACGCGGCCGATCGGCATGTCCGTGTGGGCGAGGAGGCGCTTGGCCTCCAGGACGACCCGTTTGTCGATGAAGCCTTTGGGGGTCTCGCCGGTGGCGGCGCGGACCGCGCGCACGAGGGTGCGGCGGGAGTAGCCGAGGGAGTCGGCGTAGGCGCTGACGCTGTGGTTGGTGGCGAAGTCCCGCTCCACGGCGTCACGGAAAAGGGTGAATATGGTGTCGGCCTGGCGGCGGGCCGCCTCCGCCGAGCTGGCGGCCAGGTGGGCGAGGCGGAGCAGGAACGCCGTGAGGGAGTGGCGCAGGACCGCCGTGTGCAGGCTCGGTGGAAGTGTCGTGGTGTCCTCGTACTCGCGCTGGAGCTGGGTGAGGGACGACCTCAGGCCCGCCAACCGGGGTCCGTCGGGGCGCAGCAGGGGCGGCAGGTCGTAGCGGTAGAGGCCGGTCGCCTCCACCGTCGCCCGGGGCAGGAAGCCGGGCTGCATGGTCAGGACGGTTCCGCGGTACTCGCTCGTCTTCGAAAAGCGGTGGACCTGGCCGGGGCGGATCCACAGCAGGTCGCCGGCGGTAACCTCGTACTCGGCGAAGTCGATCATGTGACGGACGGGACCCGTGTCTAAGAGCAACACGACATGGAAATCGATGCGGTGGACACGGTGGAGGGGGGCGTCGGTGTGCCAGGTGTGACCGGTGCCCATGGGGCCGACCTGCATGCCCACCCCCCACACACTCAGCTCGACCGGGAAGGGGAACGTTCTGATGCCGTCCACGCCCGCTTCACCGTCTCCGCCTTGGATGGATCTGTCCACCATGTCCTTCTCGCGCCGCCCAGGTGGTGCTGCCGATGTCCCACTTTCACCACAGGCTGGCACACGACGACCTTCCCTCGTAAACGTCAGATTTTTAGGGTTGAACGCACCAAGGCCGAAACCCCGCTGCGATCAAGGACTTCTTGAAGATGAGTACGCAGACACCGGACAGCTTCGAATGGACCGAACTCGACCGCCGGGCTGTCGACACCGCCCGACTCCTCGCGGCCGACGCCGTACAGAAGGTGGGCAACGGCCACCCGGGCACGGCGATGAGCCTTGCCCCGGCCGCGTACACGATCTTTCAGAAGGTGATGCGGCACGATCCCGCGGACCCCGAGTGGACCGGCCGGGACCGTTTCGTTCTCTCCCCCGGCCACACCTCGCTGACCCTCTACACCCAGCTGTTCCTCTCCGGGTACGAGGTCGAGCTCGATGACCTGAAGGCGTTCCGGACGCGCGGCTCCAAGACGCCGGGTCACCCCGAGTACGGGCACACCGCGGGCGTCGAGACCACCACCGGGCCGCTCGGCCAGGGTGTCGCCAACGCCGTCGGCATGGCGATGGCCGCCCGCTACGAGCGCGGTCTGTTCGACCCCGAGGCCCCCGAGGGCACCTCGCCCTTCGACCACACCATCTGGGCGATCGTCTCCGACGGCGACCTGGAGGAGGGCGTCTCCGCCGAGGCCTCCTCCCTCGCCGGCCACCAGAAGCTCGGCAACCTGGTCTTCCTCTACGACGACAACCACATCTCCATCGAGGGCGACACCGCGACGGCGTTCTCCGAGGACGTCCTGGGGCGCTACGAGGCCTACGGCTGGCACGTGCAGCGCGTCGAGCCCTCGCTCGACGGCGACATCGACGTACCGGCCCTGTACGCGGCCCTGAAGGCGGCGCAGGCCGAGACCGGGCGGCCCTCCATCATCGCGATGCGCACGATCATCGCCTGGCCCGCCCCGAACGCGCGGAACACGGAGGCGGCCCACGGCTCCGCGCTCGGCGCCGACGAGGTCGCCGCCACCAAGCGCCTCCTCGGCTTCGACCCCGAGCGGTCCTTCCAGGTCGACGCCGACGTCCTGGCCCACGCCCGCGAGGCCCTGGACCGCGGTGCCGAGGCGCACGCGGCCTGGGACAAGCAGCTCGACAAGTGGCGCGGCGCCGCCCCGGAGCGCGCCGAGCTGTTCGACCGGATCGTGGCCGGTCAGCTGCCCGAGGGCTGGGAGTCCTCGATCCCCGTGTTCGAGGAGGGCGCGTCGGTCGCCACCCGGGCCGCCTCCGGCAAGGTGCTCCAGGCGCTGGGGGGCGTGCTGCCCGAGCTGTGGGGCGGCTCCGCCGACCTGGCCGGCTCGAACAACACCACCATCGACAAGACGTCGTCCTTCCTGCCGGAGGGCAACCCGCTGCCGGAGGCCGACCCTTACGGCCGTACCGTCCACTTCGGCATCCGCGAGTTCTCGATGGCCGCCGAGATGAACGGCATCGCCCTGCACGGCAACACCCGGATCTACGGCGGCACCTTCCTGGTGTTCTCCGACTACATGCGCAACGCGGTGCGGATGTCGGCGCTCATGCAGCTCCCGGTGACCTACGTCTGGACGCACGACTCCATCGGTCTCGGCGAGGACGGGCCGACCCACCAGCCGGTCGAGCACCTCGCCTCGCTGCGCGCCATCCCCGGCCTGAACGTGGTCCGCCCGGCCGACGCCAACGAGACCGCCGTCGCCTGGGCCGAGATCCTCAGGCGCCACGCCTCCGCCCCGGCCCCCCACGGCCTCGTGCTCACCCGCCAGGGTGTGCCGACGTACGCGCCGAACCCGGACGCGGCGAAGGGCGGTTACGTCCTCAGGGAGTCCTCGAAGCAGACCCCGGACGTCGTCCTGATCGCCACCGGATCCGAGGTCCAGCTCGCCGTCGCCGCGCGGGAGCAGCTGGAGGCCGAGGGGATCGGCACACGGGTGGTGTCGATGCCGTCCGTGGAGTGGTTCGAGGAGCAGCCGCGCGAGTACCGCGAGCAGGTCCTTCCGCCCTCGGTGAAGGCCCGCGTTGCGGTCGAGGCGGGCATCGGCCTGACGTGGTACCGCTTCACAGGTGACGCAGGACGCATCGTCTCCCTCGAACACTTCGGCGCCTCCGCCGACGCCAAGACCCTGTTCGCCGAGTTCGGCTTCACTCCCGAGAACGTCGCCGCCGCGGCGCGGGCCGCATTCGATTCAGTCAAGGACCTTGCCGCCGCCCGCCGTTGATCCGATCGCCCGAAGGAAGATGATCAAAGTGACCGAAGCAACCGCGACCGCGGGAGCCCTCAAACGCCTCAGCGACGAAGGCGTCTCCATCTGGCTGGACGACCTGTCGCGCCGGCGCATCGAGTCCGGCAACCTCGCCGAACTCATCGCGAGCCGGCACGTGGTGGGCGTCACCACCAACCCGTCCATCTTCCAGGCCGCCATCGGCTCCGGCGAGGGGTACGAGGAGCAGCTGGCCGACCTGGCCGTGCGGGGCGTCACGGTCGAGGAGGCCGTGCGGATGATGACCACCGCCGACGTCCGCGCCGCCGCCGACGTCCTGCGGCCCGTGTACGACGCGACCGGCGGCCGGGACGGCCGGGTCTCCATCGAGGTCGACCCGCGGCTCGCCCACGACACCAAGGCGACCATCGCCGAGGCCAAGCAGCTCGCCTGGCTCGTCGACCGCCCGAACGTCATGATCAAGATCCCGGCGACGAAGGCCGGCCTCCCGGCGATCACCGAGGTCATCGGCCTCGGCATCAGCGTCAACGTCACGCTGATCTTCTCCCTGGAGCGCTACCGCGAGGTCATGGACGCCTACCTGGCCGGCCTGGAGAAGGCACGGGCCAAGGGCCTCGACCTCGCCACCATCCACTCCGTGGCCTCCTTCTTCGTCTCCCGCGTCGACTCCGAGATCGACAAGCGGCTGACCGCCCTCAGCTCCCCGGAGGCGTCCACCCTCAAGGGCAGGGCCGCGCTGGCGAACGCCCGTCTGGCGTACGAGGCCTACGAAGAGGTCTTCGCCGGTCCGCGCTGGACCGCCCTGGCCGACGCCCGGGCCAACAAGCAGCGCCCCCTGTGGGCCTCCACCGGCGTGAAGGACCCGGCCTACAAGGACACCCTCTACGTGGTCGACCTGGTCGCCCCCGGCACCGTCAACACCATGCCGGAGGCCACCCTCGCCGCCACCGCCGACCACGGCGAGATCATCGGCGACACGGTGACCGGCGGCTACGCGCAGGCCCGCGCCGACCTGGCCGCCGTGGAGGCCCTGGGGATCTCCTACGACGAGGTCGTGCAGCAGCTCGAGGACGAGGGCGTCGCCAAGTTCGAGGTGGCCTGGCAGGACCTGCTGGACGCCGTGACGAAGTCGCTCGACAGCAAGGGAGTTGACGCGGAATGAGCACCGTCTCCGACTGGACGAACCCGCTGCGGGACGAGCGCGACCGGCGGCTGCCGCGTATCGCCGGTCCGTCCGGACTCGTCATCTTCGGCGTCACCGGGGACCTGTCCCGCAAGAAGCTGATGCCGGCCGTCTACGACCTCGCCAACCGCGGCATGCTGCCGCCGGGCTTCTCGCTCGTCGGGTTCGCCCGCCGGGACTGGGAGGACGAGGACTTCGCGCAGATCGTGCACGACTCGGTGCGCGAGCACGCGCGCACCGAGTTCCGTGAGGAGGTCTGGCAGCAGCTCGCCGAGGGGATGCGGTTCATCCCGGGCGACTTCGACGACGACACGGCGTTCGACCAGCTGCGCCGGACCGTAGACGAACTGGACAAGGCGCGCGGTACGAGCGGCAACTACGCGTTCTACCTCTCCGTACCGCCGAAGTTCTTCCCCAAGGTCGTCCAGCAGCTGAAGAAGCACGGGCTCGCGGACGCGCCCGAGGGGTCCTGGCGGCGCGCCGTCATCGAGAAGCCGTTCGGTCGCGACCTGGGCAGCGCCCGGGAGCTGAACGCGCTGGTGCACGACGTGTTCGAGCCGGACCAGGTCTTCCGCATCGACCACTACCTGGGCAAGGAGACCGTCCAGAACATCCTGGCGCTCCGCTTCGCCAACCAGATGTACGAGCCCATCTGGAACCGGTCGTACGTCGACCACGTCCAGATCACCATGGCCGAGGACATCGGCATCGGCGGCCGGGCCGGTTACTACGACGGCATCGGCGCCGCCCGTGACGTCATCCAGAACCACCTGCTGCAGCTGATGGCGCTCACCGCCATGGAGGAGCCGGCCGCCTTCGACGCCGAGTCGCTGCTCACCGAGAAGCTGAAGGTCCTGCGGGCCGTGAAGCTGCCGGAGGACCTGGGCCGCCACACCGTGCGCGGGCAGTACGCGCGCGGCTGGCAGGGCGGCGAGCAGGTGCCGGGCTATCTGGAGGAGGACGGCATCGACCCGGCCTCCACCACGGACACGTACACCGCCATCAAGGTGAACGTCGACAACCGCCGCTGGGCGGGCGTGCCCTTCTACCTGCGCACCGGAAAGCGCCTCGGGCGCCGGGTCACCGAGATCGCCGTGGTCTTCCAGACCGCCCCGCACTCCCCCTTCGACTCCACGGCCACCGAGGAGCTGGGCAAGAACGCGATCGTCATCCGCGTCCAGCCGGACGAGGGCATGACGGTCCGGTTCGGCTCCAAGGTGCCGGGCACCTCGATGGAGATCCGGGACGTCACGATGGACTTCGCGTACGGCGAGTCCTTCACCGAGTCCAGCCCGGAGGCGTACGAGCGCCTCATCCTGGATGTGCTGCTGGGCGACGCCAACCTTTTCCCCCGTCACCAGGAAGTGGAAGAGTCCTGGAAGATCCTCGACCCGATCGAGGAGTACTGGGCGAAGAACGGCAAGCCGTCGCAGTACGCCTCGGGTACCTGGGGACCCGAGGAAGCCGACGAGATGCTCGCACGAGACGGACGGAGCTGGCGCAGGCCATGAAGATCGACCTGACCGACACCACGGCAAGCAAGATCAACAAGGCGCTGGTGCAGGGTCGCCGTGCCCTCGGCACCCCCGCCGTGGGCATGGTCCTGACGATGGTCATCGTCACGGACGAGGAGAACGCCTACGACGCGATCAAGGCGGCCGAGGAGGCCTCGCACGAGCACCCCTCGCGCACCCTGGTCGTCATCAAGCGGCACGCCCGCACCCCGCGCGACCGCATGGCCTCCAAGCTGGACGCCGAGGTCCGGGTGGGCGCCGACGCGGGCACCGGCGAGACGGTCGTCCTGCGCACCTACGGCGAGGTGTCCGACCACGCCGACTCGGTCGTCCTGCCGCTGCTGCTGCCGGACGCGCCGGTCGTGGTGTGGTGGCCGGTGGACGCGCCCGAGGTGCCGTCGAAGGACCCGCTGGGCGCGCTGGCCCAGCGCAGGATCACCGACCTGTACGCCGTCGAGAACCCCCTCCAGGCGCTGGAGACCCGGGTGCGTTCCTACGCGCCCGGCGACACCGACCTCGCCTGGACCCGGCTGACGCCGTGGCGCTCGATGCTGGCCGCCGCGCTGGACCAGGCGCGGGCGCAGATCGTCTCCGGCGCGGTGGAGGCCGAGGCGGAGAACCCGGCCGCCGAACTGCTGGCGCGCTGGCTGGAGGCACGGCTGAACGTGAAGATCGACCGGGTCGTCACCGCCGGTCCGGTCGTCACCGCGGTGCGCCTGGGCACGGCCGACGGCGAGATCGTCATCGACCGCCCCGAGGGCCCGCTGGCCACGCTCTCCCTGCCCGGCCAGCCCTCGCGCACCCTCGCGCTGAAGGTCCGCACCACCTCCGAACTCATCGCCGAGGAGCTCCGCCGCCTCGACGCCGACGAGATGTACGCCATCGCCCTGCGGGGCGAGGGCACCAAGGAGACCGTCTCCCATGTCTGACTCGCCTCAGCTCACCCGGCGCCCGGAGTGGACGGCGCTGGAGCACCACCGCGAGACCGCGCTGCAACGGCCCCGGCTGCGTGAGCTGTTCGCGGCCGACCCCTCGCGCGCGGACCGGTACGTGGTGCGCGTGGGCGATCTGCGCATCGACTACTCCAAGCACCTGATCAACGACGAGACCCTGCGGCTGCTGCGTGAACTGGCCGCCGCCACCGATGTGTTCGGGCTGCGCGACGCCATGTTCCGCGGTGAGAAGATCAACGTCACCGAGGACCGGGCGGTGCTGCACACCGCGCTGCGGGCACCCCGGGACGCGGTGATCGAGGTCGACGGCGAGAACGTGGTGCCGGGTGTGCACGCCGTCCTCGACAAGATGAGCGACTTCGCGAACCGGGTCCGCTCCGGCGAGTGGACCGGCCACACCGGCCGGCGCATCAGGAACGTCGTCAACATCGGCATCGGCGGCTCGGACCTCGGTCCGGCGATGGCGTACGAGGCGCTGCGGACCTTCACGGAACGGGAGTTGACCTTCCGCTTCGTGTCGAACGTGGACGGCGCCGACCTCCACGAGGCCGTGCGGGACCTGGACCCGGCGGAGACGCTGTTCATCGTCGCCTCCAAGACGTTCACCACGATCGAGACGATCACCAACGCGACGTCGGCGCGGTCCTGGCTGCTGAACGGAGCGCGCGGCCTCGGCGAGGAGAAGGCGGTCGCCAAGCACTTCGTGGCGCTGTCGACCAACGCCGGCAAGGTCACCGAGTTCGGTGTCGACCCGGACAACATGTTCGAGTTCTGGGACTGGGTCGGCGGCCGCTACTCCTTCGACTCGGCCATCGGCCTGTCCCTGATGATCGCCATCGGCCCGGACCGCTTCCGGGAGCTGCTCGACGGGTTCCGTATCGTCGACGAGCACTTCCGCAGCGCGCCCGCCGAGGACAACGCCCCGCTGATCCTGGGCCTGTTGGGCGTCTGGTACGGCAACTTCCACGACGCCCAGTCGCACGCCGTGCTGCCGTACTCGCACTACCTCTCCAAGTTCACGGCGTATCTGCAGCAGCTGGACATGGAGTCCAACGGCAAGTCGGTGCAGCGTGACGGGCGTCCGGTGGAGTGGCAGACCGGACCGGTGGTGTGGGGCACGCCCGGCACCAACGGGCAGCACGCCTACTACCAGTTGATCCACCAGGGCACCAAGCTGATCCCGGCGGACCTGATCGGCTTCGCCCGGCCGGCGGCCGAACTCAGCGACGAACTCAGGGCGCAGCACGACCTGTTGATGGCCAACCTGTTCGCCCAGGGCCAGGCGCTGGCCTTCGGCAAGACCGCGGACGAGGTGCGCGCGGAGGGGGTGCCCGAGGAGCAGGTCCCGCACCGCACCTTCCAGGGCAACCACCCCACGACCACCATCCTGGCCCGCGAGCTGACCCCGTCGGTCCTCGGCCAGCTGATCGCCCTCTACGAGCACAAGGTGTTCGTCCAGGGCGCGATCTGGAACATCGACTCCTTCGACCAGTGGGGCGTCGAGCTCGGCAAGGTCCTCGCCAGGCGCGTCGAGCCCGCCCTGACCGAAGGCGCCGACGTCCCCGGTCTCGACCCGTCCACCACCGCCCTCGTGGCCGCGTACCGCGAACTCAAGAACGCATCGGAAGTGAACTGACATGCAGCTCGGTCTGATTGGTCTCGGCAAGATGGGCGGCAACATGCGCGAGCGGATCCGCCGCGCCGGCCACACCGTCATCGGCTACGACCGCAACCCCGACCTCTCCGACGCGGCGAGCCTCGCCGAACTCGTCGACAAGCTCGAAGCCCCGCGCGTGGTCTGGGTGATGGTCCCGGCCGGCGGGCCGACCCAGTCCGTCGTCGACGAGCTCGGCGGCCTGCTCTCCCCCGGCGACACCGTCGTGGACGGCGGCAACTCCCGCTGGACGGACGACGAGAAGCACGCCGAGGAGCTGGGCGCCAAGGGCATCGGCTTCGTCGACGCGGGTGTCTCCGGCGGTGTGTGGGGCCTGCAGAACGGCTACGCGCTGATGGTCGGCGGCGACAAGGAGCACGTCGAGCGGCTCAAGCCGATCTTCGAGGCGCTCAAGCCGGAGGGCCCGTACGGCTATGTCCACGCGGGCAAGGTCGGCGCCGGGCACTTCTCGAAGATGGTCCACAACGGCATCGAGTACGCCATGATGCAGGCGTACGCCGAGGGCTGGGAGCTCCTGGAGAAGGTCGACTCCGTGGACAACGTCCGCGAGGTCTTCCGCTCCTGGCAGGAGGGCACGGTCATCCGGTCCTGGCTGCTGGACCTGGCGGTCAACGCCCTGGACGCCGACGAGCACCTCGACAAGCTGAAGGGCTTCGCGCAGGACTCGGGCGAGGGCCGCTGGACCGTGGAGGCGGCCATCGACAACTCCGTGCCCCTGCCGGCGATCACGGCGTCCCTCTTCGCGCGGTTCGCGTCCCGCCAGGACGACTCCCCGCAGATGAAGATGGTCTCCGCGCTGCGCAACCAGTTCGGCGGGCACGCCGTCGAGTCGAAGTAGGTCCGCAGTGGGGGACCTTCTCCTGGTCCGCCACGGTGAGACGGAGTGGAGCGTGTCGGGCCGGCACACCAGCTGGACCGACCTGCCCCTCACCCAGCACGGTGAGGAGCAGGCCAAGTCCCTCGCTCCACTCCTCTCGCAGCGGACCTACGCACTCGCCCTGACCAGCCCGCTCAGCCGCGCGATACGCACCGCCGAACTCGCCGGCATCACCGGCACCACCGTCGAACACGACCTGCACGAGTGGGACTACGGCGCCTACGAGGGCATCACGACCGTGGAGATCCACCGCACCCGCCCGCACTGGGACCTGTGGCTGCACGGCGTCCCGCCGGGCCCCGAGGGACACCCGGGCGAGTCCCCGGCCGAGATCGGCGACCGGGCGGACCGGGTACTGGCCCGGGTCGACGCGGCCCTCTCCAACCGCACCGGCGATGTGGTCCTCGTCGCCCACGCCCACTTCCTGCGGGTCCTGACCGCCCGGAGACTGGGCCTCCCGCCCGCCGAGGGACGGCTGTTCCAGCTGTCGACGGGCACGGTCAGCCGGCTGTCGACCGAACACGGACGGCCGGTCATCGCCGAGTGGAACACCAGGGCGTAGCGGCCACCGCGGCCCGGGCTACAGGACGTCTCCGAACTCGCTCGACACCCCGGGTGGGGCGAGGGCGTTGACGTAGTGGCCCGGGCCGTGGTCGTCGAAGGAGTACTGGAAGGGGACGGTGCGGGTCAGCGCGAGGCGGGTCGCGAAGAACGCCAGCGGCGCGACCAGGGCGAGACCCGCCAGGCTGTCCATCTGGGGGTAGTGCAGGCCCGGTTCGGTGACCTCGCTCCAACCCTCGGCGCGGGCGCCCCGCAGGGGTCGTACGGACCGTCGTACTCCTTGTGCGACGCGTGGGAGCAGACCGCTCAAGTCCCGGTTCACGGCCGTGCGCAGGACGTCGCCCGGCGGGGTCAGGCCCTCGATCGCGGAGTCGGCGGCGAAGGTGAGGGCCGCGTCGGCGAGGCCGTGGGGCCTGCTGTAGTGGAACTCGCGGCCGAAGGGGGCGTAGGGGCCGACCGGTCGGGGCGGCAGGGCCGGGACGACGTCGCGGTCGAAGATGTAGCGGAGCATACGGTCGCGCAGGACGTGGGTGCCGTGCGGACCGGGGGCCTGCTCGCAGGCCCCCGC
>Ga0182007_10001629_pt1 | contig 11904 bp, 5 predicted proteins | sample Sormic07211113_1_FD_123023 | JGI IMG/M metagenome (GOLD analysis project Ga0182007, IMG submission 123023) | Rhizosphere microbial communities from Sorghum bicolor, Mead, Nebraska, USA - 072115-113_1 MetaG | ecosystem: Host-associated > Plants > Roots > Rhizosphere | place: USA: Nebraska... | reverse complement strand
TGTTTCAGCGCGCACCCCCCAGCCTCCTAGACAGACTGGAAATTCCTTCAGGCCGCTGAAAATAGTCAGCGAATACACCCCCGACAGCCGTTCGAGTTTGGGCGCTGTCTTCGCCACCCTAGCCGTTTTCAACCCTTTTTCCCCCGGTTCGGCATATCAACTGAGCTCCCGGTGCAGTGGCCCCAAGCACAGTCGGTACCTCAACAACCAGCACTCACCCGTCGGAAGGGGTGGCCGCCCAGCCAAAGCCCGAGTTTTAAGTCGGCGTAAGGACTGGTTTTTCAGTTGCCGCATCCAGTTCAATCCCACTACGGTGGGACGAACCTCGCGTTCCCATAGGAAATCCGCGGCATTGAGCGTCACGGCGCGATTTTCAGAACGGTACGAGCAGTATAGGAGCGATGGTCGAGCATGGCGAAATTGAAAAACTCCCCCCGTACAGGGCAGCTCTTCAAGAAGGGCAAGATGAGCGCGATCTAAGAGAGTCCTGGTGTAGTTCCGGGAAGCGCGGAGGTGAGCAGTCGGCCCGGCCAGCAGGGTTCGCCGCCGGTCGGAGCATCGGGGTCCGTCCCGTTGCCTTCGAAAACCGCGGCGCAGTCGTGGGCTTTAACAGATCAGAGCGTATTTGTGATCTTATTCGGACGCGTCATATTCTGATTAACTAGATAGCGAATGGTTGTCGATTTCGCTATTTGTTCATATATTTTCGGTCGAATGCGTCAAAATTCAATCGTTGACGAGCCAACTAGGCATGGGTGCGGCCACCTTGGAGGTTGAGTTCTTAGTGATTTCCTGTCAGCATCTGTTCCAAAGTGGCTCTACTCAAGCATTCGCAAGATGGAGATACCATGAGATCAGGCGACATTAAAAATATTCCAGCCGATTTTCCAAGAGAAGACGTGCGAGGTTCACTTGCTGGTTTTCAACCAAAAATTGGCGTACGCCTAATTGACGGAAAATTTTTCAGCAGCCTAACTGAAGACGAATTATACGCGCGGTACGACGCTTGCGAAGATTTGGTATTGCAATTGATCGGCTATTGCGACCGAAAGCGGCGAGAACGCCCGGCCTGGGACCTCCCGACGCTATTGACGAAACTGCGTGGCGGCGTCGCCGCGAAAGGGTGGGACCTTTCTCCCGCGGAGTTCGAATGGGTCATGACCGAGGTGAGCCAGCGGACCCCGGTCGCTCATCCACCGGCTGAGATTAGATTGACGGCAGGAAGGCGCCGTCAGACTTGATTCTTGGATCCCGAGAGGTTCCTACACATGAATGCTGAGAAATTTTCGCCCAATACTCTGAACGTCGGCAACTCGATGGCCGAGCGCGCGCTGCCACAAGGTATTGTTGGCGTCCCGAAGTTCCTGCTCGCGGGCTGACATGCGCTCGTACGAATCCTGGTAGCGCTGCGTCAACTGCGCCACCAGCCCGTCGCGGCGCTCGTCGATCTGCGCGTTCATCGCGTCGAAGTCGCCGGCCACGGCATCGCGCGCCTGAAGCCCCGCCTCGCGCAGGTGCGCGTCCAGGCCGGCAATCCGGTCGTCCACGGTCTTGCGGCCGAGCGCGACCCGCCGCTTCGCCTCCCGGACCTTGGCATCCACGACATCCGCCACCGTCTCGATCGCGACGTCCACCCGCGCGAGGTAGCGCTCGCGCGCGACCGCCAGGGCCTGGGCGATGTGTGCCTCCCAGTCTTCGCCCCAGGTGGTCAGCCAAGTGCCGAGGCCACCCTTGGCGTCCTCTAACGCGGCCTCGTACTCGGCCTCGGCCGCCTTCAGGCCGTCCTCGAACAGCCGCACCGACTCGGACTCCAGCGCCGCCAGGATCAGCGCCACGTCGTTCTTCGTGGAATCCTTGATCGCGGTGATCTCGGCGGCGACCTGGCGGCGGCGCTCGGCGTCCTTGTCCACGACGCCTTGCTGGCGCCCGCCCACCTGCGCCAGCTTGCCCAGCCGCGCCGCGTGCAGCCCATCGAGCCCGCGGGCGATCACCAGCTCGGCGCCTGCGCGCGCGGCGGCGTGCTCCTTGGCCTCGCCGGCGCGATAGCGGGCCTGTGCCGAGCCCTCATGCCGCTCGGCCGCGCCGCGCGCGTCGGCCGCCGGCGCGAAGACCGGGTCGGACGCGCCGCTCAAACGATCAGGCGAAACGCCGGCCTGGGCCAAGGCCGCGTCGGCGGGCGCGCGGTCAGCGCGGTAATCGAACTGCTGCGGCGATAGCGGCGCCGGCACCACGGGCGCGGCAGACACGGCGCCGGGACGCGCCCCGACGGGCTCCACGCGGAGCGCAGCGGCGGGCGGCGCCGCTTGCGCAGAGGCCGGGGATTCGGCCGCGGCGGCCGTGGCCATCGGGCCGGCAGCGGCACTGCGTTGCTCGGTGAGCTGGCCGCGCAGGACGCCGCTGGCTTGCCTGCCGCCGCCTTCCATGACGGCCTCCGCCTCGGACGGTGTCTTGGGTTGCGGGGTCGCGTCGCGGATGGCCTGGCGCAGCTGCCCCTTGAACGCGCCGCGGCGCAGCGCTTCAAGCTGGACGGCGTCCATCGCACCGACCGTCTGCGCGGCGGCAGCGCGCGTCTGCTCGGTGACCGGCTGCACCGCGGCCGCCTGCGCGGACGCGACGGCCGCGGCCGGTGGGCCATGCCGCGAGGCGGTGGCGGCGCGCTGGCGGACCGCCGTGACGACGGGCGCGACGGCGTCCTCCGGCGAGTGGGCGGCCGCCGCGCGTTCAGACGCGGCGGTGCCTGACGGGGCCTCATTGACCGGCGCTGCCGCCGCGTTCGCTGCCGATCGCTGGATGGCGGCGGACTTCAGGCGCTCGACAACGGCCTGCGCCATGTCGTTGCCCAGCCGGCCGCGCAGCACCTGCGTCGAATGCGGCGCGGCCACGGCCTTGCCCCGCGTCGCCGCCACCGCGGCCACGGCCGCAGTAGCGCGCCGCGTCGGCGCGGCGGGCTGGCGGACGGCGCTGCGGGCGGGCACGGCAAGCCGGTCGTCGAGCCGGTCCCGGGGTCAGGCGGCGCCGTAGGGCTTCGGACGGACAAGGCGCCGCGGCTTGACCTTGTCGTTGACCTTCAGCGGCTGATCGGTAGAAGCCGGTACCTCGATATGCGCCAGAACCACCCCGCAGTCGTGCGTCTCGCATCCGCAACTGAAGGGATCCCCCGGCGGGACGACCGCACCGCCGGCCGCGCCGGCAGCCGGGACTTCAGCGCTGCGGCATGCGCCTTCCGGGCTCTTCTCGGCCTCGACGATTTCAATACGGAAGCCTTCGTGCAGGCGCGTGGACACGGTCTGCGCGCTCTTGTCGCAGCCGCTGTCGCAGGACACCTCGCGGGGCCGGCTCGGGCATTCGTCGTAGTACAGCGTGACCCACAGCGGGTGCGTGAAAGTCGTATCACAGCCGCCCAACGCCAGGGTCTTCGGCGCTTCGACCTCGATCACGTGGCCGGCGCAGTCGAAAGCCACGCCGGGGCTGACGATGACGTTGATGCTCGTGCCCTCCAACCGGTTCGCTTCGACCTTCAATCCGCACACGATGCCTGCGCCGAACACGGATCGGAGCAGCAGCCTCACGACGTTGCGCGTGTACGCGACGCCCGCGTTGAGGTCATCGTCCTCGAGCAGTTGGCCCGACGCGAAATTCGGGCGCGACAGGCTGCCGCGCCCGTCTGCCTTGGCGATCATCTTGGTCATGTGGAAGTCCTCTATAGGGTTGACGTCGCGCGCGGTCAATCGTCGCCGCCGCTTGACGACTGCTTCTGGATCCAAAGCAGCGATCGAAACGTACCGCCGGGGCTCCCGTTGCCGCTGGGCGCCGGGTCGCGCTGCGACAGCGCAGTACCTCGTGCATTCGCATCAATCGCCTGCCCTCTGCAGTCGAGGATGTAATCCCCGTGGACCAGGATCTCCATGCGGAATTTCGCACTTCCAAAGATGTTGGCGCCGCCGACAACTTCTCGAACCCACCTTGGATTCACCTGCAGCGTCGCCTTTCGTGTCGAGTTCTGTGGATCACCGGCGGACGGCGGGTCAAGGTGTAGGGCGACCACCGGGAGATGACGCACATCGCGCCAACCGGTGTCGGCCCCGATCACGATGAAGTTCAGCGAGAAGCAGTCTGGCATCAAGGTCGACCGGTCGACCGGGCCGGTAAACGTAATCCACAAGCCAGTCGATGCGATGTTGATTAAAGGGTCGTTGTCGACGATAGGTAAGCGCTGCGCTCCATTGATAACGACACATTCGTCGAACGCGGAATCTCCGGCCGCGCGTTCCGCCGCCCATTGGTTCGCCTCATTTCCCATGGGTGCCTGTGCGGTCGCTTCCGGAATCGCCATCAGGTTCCGAAAGTCCTCGTATGGAATCGGCGCGCTGCAACGTTGACGGTGGTACCTGGACCAGCTGATCTCCTTGATCCTCGTCAGATCGCAGCCCCGGATCAGGTCATAGAGCATGTCATTGCGCTTGAGAACGCGACGCGGCGAATGGTCGTCCTTCGGCGTGAGCGTGAGCGCCTCACAACGGTTGCCATGGCGCTTCGCCGTGACGATGGCCAAGGGCACACCCGCGTCGAGATCCACAAAGTAGCGGCCCCACTCGTTGCCGAGCTTGGTCTCATCCGCCACCGAGGTGTGGCGAGACCATTCCACGAGTTGGCGATGGGGCCCGCGGTCACGGCCCTCGCGGGCGTCACGCTCGTACTTGCCCTCCTTAGGGCAGGGATCCTCCCCGCACCGTGTGTCGCTGCTGACCGCGCGCAAGGAGAACATCACCGTCTCGTCGATGAACTGATGTTCGTGCCGATGGCATCCGCAGCCATCATCGACCCGGGCATCGACCGCGTGCCTCTCCGCATAGTGGATCGACAACAGATAGTCGCTGACTCCAAGCGCCATGTCCTGATGATCAAGCTCGATGGCATCGAATTTGTCGCCGGTCTTCACCGCCAGGAACACATTGCTTCGATCCAAGGTCACGCCTTGCGCACCGACCTCGATCTCGCGGCCCTTCTTGTCCAGCGCGAGCCCGCGGCCGACGGACCACGTCGCCGGTGAAGCCCCGTCCTGCCCTGTCTCCAGCAAAAGTCCGAACGCGATGCCCCAGCCCATCACGCTGCGCGTGAGGAGCCGCCGTCGCTGGATGAAGTAGTCCTGCTCGGTCTGGTAGGCCGAGGCCGTCATCACCTTGCTGCGATAGAAGCGGTTGCGCCTCCCGCGCACGCGCGTCGCGGCGTCGAAGTGCTGGTCTTGTTCCTGGTCGTGGTCTTGCGTGTTGTCGGGCATGTCGTTGCTCCTTCGGTAAGCGTGTTCTCAAAGTCGCCGTGGTTTCGCGGCGTCATCGCAATCGGAAGCCGAGGCTGATCCCGGCGTCGTCCAGCCGACCCTGCGAGCGCCCGCCGAGCGCCGAGCGTCCGACCACCTGGTCCTCGCCCAGCCGCCCCGGCGTGAGGCCGTCCAGGCGCCACACATCGCCGGTCTCGCTCGTTTCACCGTCTCCCGCGAGCACGCCGTCCGCGCTCGTGCGCCAGTGCAACTCCGCCCGCACGCCCGCGGGCAGGAACTGCGCCAGCAGCATCGGCAGCACACTCGCGAGCTCCTTCTTCCGCTTCGGCGTCGTGGTGATGTCCACATGGACCACGGCCGCCACCGCCCGCAGCGGATCACCCACAACCGCCGGCACCGCGCCCGCGCCCGGCAGCCTGGCGAGGCCGACCCTCGCCATCTCCCCCAGCGTCGCCGTGGCCCGCGGCGCCCCGGCGATGACCAGCGGCAAGGCCGGCCCCGGCCCCGTGCGGCCGCCCAGCGCGTCCGGCGGGTGGTCCACCATCAGGTCCTCGATGCCGATGCAGCTGGACGCGCCCAGCAGCGCCTGCAGCAGCCCGCGCAACCCCTGCCGCGTGCCCCGCGACGCCATCAGCCCGCCCGCGGCCTTCAGCAGGGCGCGCTTGTCCGCCGCCGCCAGCCGCTCATCCCAGGGCAGGCCGAGCCAGCCGGCCAGCTCGTCCAGGCGCGCCGCCGGCGCCGTCTCCGGATCGATCCCGGCGCCGATCGCGCCGATGCGTTCGTCCAGGCCCTGCGTCATCGTCTCGATCACGCCCACCCAGCCGCGCAGCAAGCCCTCCGGATCGCCCTCCCGGCAGCGGAAGATTTCCGGCAGATGCGCCATCAGCGAGCGGTCGGGATAGCGCACCGCCAGCGCCTCCAGCTCGGGCATCGGCACGCCGGGCGGCATCACGATCTCGATGCCCAGCCACATCCAGCGCTGCTGCAGCCTGAACAGCGGCACGGCGATCTCGCCGTCAAGCTCGCCCGGCCCTTCCATGCTGAAGACCGGCAGCCGAGTGAAGCCCGCCCCTTGCGATCGCTGCCACAGCCGATCCCAGCGCTGCGCGAACGGCAGGTCCGCCCGTTCCAGCCACGCCCGCACATCCCGCGCCTTCAGCTCGTCATCCGTCCCCGCGGCCTCGACCATGAGCCGGGCCCCCGGCGGCAGCGACAGCCGCAGCTCCGCGCGCAGCCATCCCCGCCCTTCGGCGCCCGGCGGCGAATCCAGCACCGGCGTGATCAGCCGGCCTTCGGCCATCCGCCGGCCGCACGCCGGCCCGCCGTCGAGCCGCCACAAGCCCTGCCGCGTCGCGATCCACACCACATCGCCCTGCACGGCCAGATCGCTGAACACCGCCGACTCCGGCACCACCTCGGACGCCGCCTCGTTCGCCATCTCCGTCGCCGCCTCGGTCCCCGCCTCGTGCAGCACGTCGCCGTCGGCGTCGAGAACCATCAGCGCGCTGCGCATGCCGCCGTCTGCCGACTGCACCAGCCATAGCGCGATCCGATGGCAGCCGTCCGAACTCATGCGCTTCACGCGCCAACCGGGCGCCAGCGTCTCCACCGGGCGCTCGACCACCGGCACCGGCTTGACGGCCGAGGCCATGTCATCGGCATCCGCATCGCCGTCGAAAGCCATCGGGCCGAGCCGCGCCCAGCTCAGGCTCGCGCCATCCTGGGAGAGCAGGACCAGCGTGCGCCCGCCGTCCACGCTCACCATCTCGCGCGCCGCCTTCGCCTTCTCGGGCTGCCAGCGCTCGACGACGCAAGCCGCGGCGTTCACGCGCTCGAAGCGTTGCCCGGCCGGCCTCGCCGCGTCGCCCCCGGCCGTGCCGAACTCCGCCAGCACCCACAGCCCGCCGCCACCGTCCCCGGCGATATCGACAATGCGCCGCGGCGCGGGCGTGCACCGGTCGGCCAGGCGCAGGTCCAGGTCGCTGCCCAGCTCGAAGGGCGAATCGGCCGCCAGCGAATCCGCCTCCACGCGCTGCAGCCACAGGCTCTTCGCGCCGAAGCCCCACAGCCCCTCGCCCTCCAGGATCCACCGCGGGCTCTGCGCCAGCAGCCGGTCCGCGGCGACGGATTGGAACTGATGACAGTCGCTCGCCATGCCCCCTGAGGTCTGCAGCAGGCATTCCGAATGCGTGTCCGCGTGCGTGCTCCAGCGCACGCCCCGCCGCCCCGCCGCCACGCGCAGCAGCTCGCCCCGCACCGCCTGCACGGCGTGCGTGCCGAGCGGCGGCTCCACGCGCAGCCCGCCCTCATTCGTCACGCCCAGGCGGTGACGCACGCAGCGCTTCCAATGCGCCTGCGTCGTGAATCGATAGGCCTTCAAGCCGGTCACGCTCATGGCGTCCTCCCCGGTCCGCGGGTCACCGTCAGGTCCCGCCGGTCGATGACCAGCTTGGGCAAGCCGCTCAGCCCCAGCCGAAGCGCCCGGCCCGTCGGCAAGGGCCGCCCGCCGACGACCAGCTCCATCGCCTCCACCCGCAGCACCCCGGCCACCTGGCGCAAGCAGCTGCGCACCTGCAGCGGCGTCACATCGCGGCCGAAGGGCCAGGCGCGGATCTCGCCGTCGTCCAACGGGGACAGCTGATCGCGCAGGCAGGCCATCGCACGCCGCGCCACCTGCTCGGGATCGGCCTGCGCAGCGGCTTGCAGCGTCGCGCGCACGCGCAGCTCCACGAAGCGCGGGCTGATCACCCGCAGCCGCTGGCCCAGCGGCAGGCGCGGCGCCAGCCGCCGCGCGATCTCGTCGAGCCAGCGTGCGGATTCCGCGCCGCCGTCGCGCCCGTCGGCCCCATGCCGGCCGGCCGCCACGAGCACCCGCAGGCCGCGCGGACGGGGCGGCGTGCCCCGCTTGAGCGCCGGAATCGGCAGCTCCGCCACGCGCGCCACGCCCAGCCCCGTCAGCGCGAGCGCCGCTGCGCCCAGGTCCGCGCTCGTCACCAGAGGGCGCGCTTCCCGGACGCGCTCCCGCGCCCGCCGCCGCAGTTCCGCCAGATCGTCCACCGCCCGGCCGCCGCTGACCACGGCGATATTGCTGCCGAAGTCCGCCTGCACGCCCGGCACCCGCCACATCAAGCCGGCGGGCAGGCCGCCGCCCGCGCCCTTCGTCGTCCAGCACGCGACCTGCAAGCTGGCACCCGGCGGGAACGCGCGGCCGTTGAGCCCGTTGCCGAAGACGAGTTGCCCGGCTGCAGTGTCCACGCGATAGACGCGGCACTCGGGGCTGCACGCGGCCAGATCCTCGACCCGCGACCAGGAAAGCATGTGGCCGCTGCGCGCTTCCGATTTCACTTCGAGCGTCGGATCCCCGCGCTCCACCATCGCGCCCGCCGGCAAGGTCCAGCTGCGATCCGGCGCGCCGGTGCCGAAGTGTTCGACGCGCAGCGCCACCTGCTCGCGTTGAACGATGGGCACCACATTGAGATCGACCCGGCGGATCACCGGCGACCGCAGGAAGCCGCCCTGCGCGCCGCGCATGACCAGTGTGAGCGGCGCCTTCAGCACGCGCCGGGGCTTGCAGGCCACCAGCACGACGCCGCTGCGCAGCAGGCCGTGGGTCGTGTCCTCGACCACCGTCAGCTCGCGCTCCTCGCCGCCGCCGCGCAGCAGCACCCGCAGCGCAGCGCCTTCCGGGCATGCCGGCAGGCACGCGGCGCCGAAGAGGTCGGGATCCGCCGCGTCCAGGTCCTCCTCGGCGCCGTCGCGCGGACGGCCTTGGCCGTGGCTCGGCAAGGCGAGATCGAAGCCGATGGACAGCAGGGCATCCGCCCCCAGCGGCTCGTGCGGATCGCCCGGCACGGCCGGCCAGTCGCCGTTGAGTTGAAGCTCCAGACGGTCCTGCGGCAGCGGCGGATCGCTGAAAGGCGTGAAGCCCACGCCGTGCAGGCGGTTCACATCGGTGACGTCGTCCTCGCTGCCGTCACCGCGGCAGGCTTTCAGCAGGGCGATGCGCTCGCCCTGCCACAAGAGCAGCGAATGGCTGCAGCAATAGGGCGGCGCTTCCGCGCCGGGCGGCCTCACGCGCTGGTCGGCGGCGAGGACCCGCGCCGCGGGCAGCGGGTCGGTCGGCCAGACCAGCCCCTGCGCCGGCGCCGCGCCGCGCGCGCGCACACCCAGCAAGGCGGCAAAGGCCCGCCGCTCGTCGCGCCGCACGCGGCCGAGGCTGTAGATCTGCGCCTCGGCGATCCAGGCCAGCAGCTCGGTGAGCATGATCCCCGGGTCGTGCGCGTTGTGATCCGTCCAGGCCGGCGCGAGCGTCGGAATCAGCGAGCGCGCCAGTTCCGTCAGCTCCGTGTAGCCGATGTCGTCGAGCTGGAGGCGGACGTCCTTCATGGTGCCAGCTCCGGTTCGCGCGATTTCATCGTGCACCGGACGTCGTCGGCGGAGACCACGGCCAAGGCATCGGCGGCCAGGCGGGGTGAGGCTTCGGGAGGATCATCACTGGAGGCATCGGCGTTGGCGTCAGCCTCCACGGCGGTGATCGTCACGTCCTCGATCTCCTCCACAGCCGCGAGCGGCGCCGGCACGGCAGCGATCTCGTCGCGCGTGGGCCAGTGGCCGACCGGCCAGCCCCGCCCGTCGAGCCCGCCGGTGGCCGGATCGAGCAGCGCCTGCACGCGCAGCCGCGCCTGGCCGTCCACGCCGCCGCCATGCGCGAGGCGGTCCACCACGAGCCGGATCTCCACGCGCAGCGGCCGCAGCACCGGGCCACGAATCTCCAGCACGTCCGGCGCCATGAGCGAGGGGAGCGAATGCGCGGCGAGGAAGCGGCGCAGCTCGCGCAGGGCCGCCTGCGTGGGCCGCGGGTCGCGGCCGCGCATCACGACCACCAGGCGCAGCGCGTCGCCCTCGGTCACGGGCGCCGCCTGGGCGATGTCCGGCGAGAACTGGCGCGCGAGCGCGGCGAGGTCATCGGGCGAGATCGCGCGGCCGCGCAGGCGCAGCGTGTCCGGCGCGAAGCGCATCACGTCAGCGGCGTCCTGCGGGTCGGTGCCGCCGGCCGCGCCGTCGGGCGCGATCACGGTGTCCACCCCGCGCAGCGGCGTGACGAGCTGGACCTGCGTCCAGGCGGTGAGCGCATTGGCCGCGGCGCCGCCGCCGTGGCGGTAGAGCCGCGCGAGGATGGTGTCAGCACCGGGCGGCGGAATGCGGCCGTGGCGCCCGTCGCCGAAGCGGATCTCGCCGCTGGCGTCGTCGAGGCTGTAGACGCGCTCGTCGGGGCCGGCATCGTCGGTGTCGGCCACGCAGGTCCAGCGGATCCAGGGCCCGCGGTTGAACGCGATCTCGTCTTCCACCAGCGTGCGGTCCAGCGCGCGCAGCCGCTGGAGCGCTTCCTCGCCCAGGCGTTCGCGGACGCGGAGCTCCAGGCTGCCCGCGATCACCGGCGGGCGGGCGAGCACCACGCGCTGCAGCGGCGAGCCGTCGGAGGAGCCCAGCCATTCGTTCTCTCGCGTTTCGCAGGCAGACGCCCAGGTGCCGTTGAGCCATGCGCCGAGCACGACCGGCGGCCAGAGCCCGGGCGCATCCGGGTTGGCCTGCAGGCGCAGCCACCAGGCGGTCTGCCCGAAGAGCTGCGAGGACTCCGGCGGCTCGCCGATCTGCAGCACCACGGTGCCGCTTTCGGTGAGGCCGCGCGTGCCGTCGTCCACGGGCACCTGCTCGAAGCCGCGCCGGCGCAGGACGCTGGCCGACAGGGGCAAGGCGCCGCCGGCGTCGGGGCGGTCCTCCACGAGGAACAGCAGGCTGACCGCGCTGCCCGACGGCGGGCGGTCCAAGCCGAGGTAGAGGGCGGGCTGGCCGGAGGTGGCCGGGGCGCCGTCGGCGTCGAAGCGCTGGAGGGTCTCGCCCAGGGGGACGAAGTAGCGCAGCGTGGCAGGGGCGGCGTTCGTGGCCTGGTCGGCGTTGTTGGCGGCGGTCTGGTCGATGAGGGCGCCGCCGTCGCGGGTCAGGACGAGGTCGGGCAGCACCTCGTCGGCGAGGTCGTAGGCGACGTCGAGCTTGATCACATAAGGCGCGCGGATCGTGGCGGTGTTGCGGGTCACGGTCTGGCCGTCGCCGGTTTTCGCGGTGGTGAGGGTCACCGACTCCTCTCCGTAGTTGCCGCCGACCAGGCGCGCGCGGATCCAGTGGTTCTTGCGGCCCATCACGTCGGTGGGGGCGAGGTCGTCGGGGACGTCGAATTTCACCGCCCCGGTGTTGATGAGATGGCGGGTCACGTCCTCCACCCCCTTGATTCGCCGCCAGGCCTGGCCGTCCCAGTATTCCCAGGACAGCGAAGGATTGCGACGATGGGCGCCGCCCTGGAGCGTCCACTCGCGGAAGGGCTTGTTCGAGTAGGTGGTGAGGTTGATGCCGGAGCCCGCGTTCGGCGCGCCCTTTCGGCTCTCGGGCGGCAGCAGGATCCAGGTGCCAGGTGAAGCGGCGCGACTGAGGGAGAAGCTGGTGTGCCGCGGCGGGGTCCACCCCTCGAGTTCCAGCAAATCGACGACGTCCAGTTCGGCCGGTGGGTCCGTCGCGCGGAGGTACAGCGCGGGACGCAACGCGGACTCGAGCCCGCAAACCTTTCTCGCATG
>Ga0182007_10001628_pt1 | contig 11907 bp, 10 predicted proteins | sample Sormic07211113_1_FD_123023 | JGI IMG/M metagenome (GOLD analysis project Ga0182007, IMG submission 123023) | Rhizosphere microbial communities from Sorghum bicolor, Mead, Nebraska, USA - 072115-113_1 MetaG | ecosystem: Host-associated > Plants > Roots > Rhizosphere | place: USA: Nebraska... | reverse complement strand
GTAATTAATTTTGCTTCTGCCAAGGAAGCATATTGCACAACCGACGCAGGTATAACCACTCTATTTGTTGTAGTCATGCCTTTATTCCAGTTCGACATGTCCCAGTCCCAAACACCGTAGACACTCTGCGTCCCTGCCGCATAAATATCTGCTGCAACAGAGGTAAATGGCGTTTTTTTCCCCGTAGCGAACATCAACAGCACCCGATTTTTTGTGCCGACAGGGACAGACGTAACCTGGATTTGAGTAGTAATCGGTTGCGCGGTCCCGCCGCTATCCCGAGCGGTGAACAGTGGAGCGCCATCTGGCTGGCCGTACTTGGATACTCCCCAGTCGGCCGTATTGCTGCTGGTTACATCGAAGCGCCAGACATTCCCCAGCATATCGCCGGCATACAGATAGTCGACGACATGATCTCTATCCAGGTCGGCAGAAGTGACATAAGCGATGCCATCCGGGCGAGCACTTGTGCCGGCGCCAGTTGGCAACCAGATGAAGGTTTGTGCGCCGGACACAGGATCGATAGTCATAATGTAAATACCGGCTTTCCCATTTGCACTGTTAAAGCCGTTTCCAAAAATGACCGCCCATTGACCATTATGCATACGCCGGATGATGGGTGTGCCGTAAGTATTGCCGAGCTCAGCCAGGGTGGAATCCGTCCATTCGCCGATCACTAATGCCGAGGCATTCGCCTCCTTGAATTGCGTCGGGTCGGTGACATCCAAAGCGTAGATAGCCCGCCCGCCCGCGCCCAAACCACCTACCAGCCAGGTGTGCCAGGCGCCGCCATAAAACAGGTCCCCGGTAGCGGGCGTTGCGTTCGCATAAAATCGGTGTGAGTACAGAGGATCGGTAATTGCAGGCAGGTTCGCGAGCACGCTAGCCGGAAGATAGTCAAGCACATCCTTGCCGTCGTTGTTGGCGGTATTGTAGGTTCCATCCTTGTTGTAACTGCCAGCCCGGAAGCCATGCACCATGCCGTCATTGCTGCCTACGTAGACCACGTTGGTGCGGGTCGCTGCCGTAGATGCAACAAATTCGGGATAGCTTGTCTCCGGATTCTTGGCGATCGGATATAGCCTGTCCATCCAGGTTGCCTGGTAGTTTTTGCTGGGCGGGCCAACCCAGGTGGGGCTTGAGTCAATAATATCCCCCAACACACCGGTTCTCTGACGCAGCGGATTCGTCGGTTGTTCTTGCGCACGGTCGCCACGCAAATAATTGAGGCGAATCTGGCCATTGGTGTCAACCACATTGCCAGGACCGACATTAAGAGCCGTTTTCTGAGCGGCAGTTATCCCATTCTCCCAAGTGAATGGCGTGCCGGCGCCGCTGCCGTTGGACGTCAAGACGGTTCGCTTAGCTTGTGCGGTAACGTTAAGCGGGATCCCGTCTGCATCCGTACCCAGAGCCGTGCAACTGCCACCAGTCAAATTACAGTTGCCGTCCCAGGTGGCGACAGGCGATATTGATGGCACTCCGGCAGCGACAACAATTGAATTGGCTGTCATTTGCCCCCACCAATTGTCCGGATGATACGAGGCAAAGTAGACCTGCGTACCGGCTTGCACCTTGGCGCCCTTGACCGCGTTTATGCCGCCGCTGCTTGATGACACATTGGCGGGAGATGCAATGAAACAGCTTATTTCATGAATATTGGTTGATCCTCCGGTGCCACCGGAGAACCCGAATCTGAATGAAGTGGGGAGCGGTCCGCTCACCGTCGGATCGAGGATGTTTTTATTGGCGATAACAGTTGCAAACGCCCCGCCGTTGTAGCTATACCAAAGACTCAGCAAGCCACTGGGTGTGATTTTAAGTTTGTAAGTAATAGGAATAGCATTTGCGCGACTCATGGTGTAGCTCTGCGCCATTGGAATATCACCGGCCTGCAGCGGATAGTGCACAGGCAGGGTAGTACCCGTAATGTAGGGATAATCCAAGACAGCGACAGTTCTTCCGGAATCAGCAAAAGTTGCACGCCCTGACTTGCAGGCAGCGGCTATATCAGAGTCGCCATATTTATAACCCTTCTGTTTAAAATTGCTTGCCGTAACTGAACCGCCGCCGCGCAATACGATACTATTCGGGGCATATCCAGTTGGCCCGCCGGTTGCCGTATTGACATCCGGTCCAGTAGAGAAATTGCCCCATTCATCCAGACCTAAACCGATGTATCCACCGGCAACACCGTCATACGGAAAGTCGACGTTTGAGCAGGAATATCCCAGGCTTCCGCCCGCCGCCCCGATATTTCCTGGTGCTGCCAAAGACCCATCCAGCAGAAAAAAACTGATCCCGTCCGCCCCAAGATGCACAGGGCCGTCTTTGCTGCCGTTGTAGACGTAAGTCGTGAATGTGGCCTGAATTCCCTGGTCGGTTGGAAAATTGGCGTTATAGACAATCGATCCGTGCTGAAAACCTTGGTTACTGGTCAGCCTGAGCGCGCCACTGCCGCTCGCATCGGGCAAGGTTCCGGTGGCTCCACCAACGCCGCCGGCCGCACAGGAAGGGATCACGCTAATACCCGTTGCGTAAGGACTGTCGTTCCCTGCCGTTAAGCAGGCTCCGCCGCTCGCGGTCCAACTGTTTTGCGCCGCACTCTGGGTAAAATTATCCGTCACCACGATAGCGTCGGAAATACATGGCAGCATCAGCAAAGCCGCCTGGACTATAATTTTTATATTGATTCTTTTCATTTTCATTCTTTATTCGTTGCCCAGGTCACAGATTTTGCAGTCAACCTTATAGACGGTCTCAAGTGTCGCCACCGCATTTTTATTTCCCCCCCAACCTTGCGCTGTAATTGAATACATTTGTTTTCCCGCTGAATCAGGACCCAGGTAGTAAATAGAGTAAATCGGATTTGCGGAGTAATTGCCGTCGCCGCCACCGGGGTTAACTGGCATCGCTTTGATGTCGGTGAAATTGGTAAAACCGGTCGTCAGGCCCGGCGTACCGGTACATATCTGCGTAGTCTGGGCCCTGGTTGCCGTACAAGGAGCGCCGATAGTGGCATTGCCGGGTTGACCCAGCCACCACTCCGCACGGGTGATCGCAGCCTGGGCGGCTTCGCTTGCCCGGCTCTTCTCGCGCAAATTGGCCGCCATGATTTGATCCAAGCCGAATCCTCGGAACATCGCGGTACCCAGATACATCATCAAGATCAAAAAAATAAGCGCGCCGATCAGCACGAACCCGTCTTGTTTTCTCATTTTCATAGCGTGTTCATCAAAGCGATGGTCCTTGTGAACGGTATGGTGTCAGGTTGGCCAGGCTGGCCTTTGAGCGGATTGATAAAGTTCAGTGTCACCTGAACCGATTTGGCCAAATTCCAGTCTGCGACGGCGTCGGCGGCCAGATACTGATATGCCGAACCGTTGCCTTTGGAATCCACTCCAAACGACACCCGCATGCTGTACACGCCAGCTACCAGAGATTGCGTCTTCGCTGCCACGCCGTTGACTGTCTCAGTACAGTTGAGCGTGTTGGCGCCATCTGTCGAGACACTATAAGTATCGACGTAGATGGCTGTACCGCTAGACATCCCGGTACATGTAGCCAGAGGCGCCGAAGCCGCGGCTGCATATCTCACGCTGAACGACGAGGCCGTTCCGGTCACCGACGCGCCAGCCACCGTAAACGGTGGCTGCGAATCCAGGAAAACGGTCGCATTGGTGTTCGTCAGCGGAGTCGGGAAAAAGCCCGCCTGCTGTATGGCGCCTGCAATCAAGTTCATCGCAGTACGCTGCTGGTCCTGCAGTTGCGACAATCCGCTTCTGGCCAAGGAATTCTGGTTCATGCCATAGTAGACAGTGCCCAGTCCGATCATCAGGAAAAGACCGATTGTCACGGCAATCATCAGCTCTATCAGTCCGATGCCCTGTTGTTTGATTCGAATAGCATCCATATCAGTTGATGCTCACGAAAGTCGTGTAACTCTGTGACTGAGTCGTGCCCGTGGCCAGCGGGCCGCTGACAGCGGCGCCGGCCGGCGTGTTGTGCAGCGCCACATTCTTTTCTTTCCAAGTCACTGAGATCGTACAAATATTAGGAGTCGCGCCACGGCAACTCACCTTCGCCGCGCCGCCCGGCAAGAGAGTCGCCACGTTCGCCCCCCATGTCTTCAAGTCATACGCTGCCATCGCAGTCGGAATGCAGCTAACGTCCATGCAATTGGATCTCAGGCCATTCAAGACGGAGTCGCCTAGAGTAGTGCTGGTCCAGTCCTTGTTGTTGAAGCCGACCACCGCTGTCGAAGCGACGGAAGTACTCCAATACGGCTCATTCACTTGCATTTCCGCCGCCAGGCTAGATGCGAGGATTGCGGCCAGGCTATGCGTCCTGGCAATTTGGGTATTGTTAATAGCCAGCATTTGCATGCCGGCCACGCCAAGCACCCCCATCAAGATGATGACCAGAGTCACCAGCACTTCCAGCATGGAAAATCCGCGAGATTTATATCTATTGATCAGCATGCCTCTCCTTTCAGGCGCGCCAATGAATTGGTGCTGAACTTCAGACAACGTCGCAAACTGGCAGTGTTGGTACTCTCTGCCAAGATCAGTTTTCCAGAGGCTTTGGTATATCCAATCCGATCGAAGCTGATTCCGCCACCGAGCGAGGAATCGGGATTGACAAGCGTATCTTTACTGACAAAAGCTATTTCCTGCCTGAGGATATTTGTCGGCTTCGCCACACCGCTCAAATCGCCTGCAGGATCAACAAATACGGTCCAGCCCTGATCCCAGTTGCTAGCCGCGACACACCCCGCAGTAGGGCAAATTGCCACGCTGACTCCACGCTTAATGGCTTCGCTGCGTGCATAACTCATATCCATTGCCAGCCGTTCCAATTCGGCACTCATACGCGCGTTCGCGATGGACGTTTGATAGGATGGGATAGCCACCGAACCCAGGATCGCAACTATGCTGATCACTATTAGTAGTTCAATGAGGGTGAATCCACTGGAAGACTTGCTCACAACTACTCCAACGTTATGGTGAGTGATTTTCGCCATTTTTTGTATCGATCGGACCAATCCAAAGTACCCGGACCGGATAGAAAAATTCCCTTTGATGAAAAGTCAAATTCGGCTGCCAGAAAATCCAGTCAGCGCAACCTGAATTACACGCCCCATCAGATCAATGCGTTTTCTCGCCTCCGAGCGTTTGTGAGAAGGAACGTCTTGCAGATTGGGAATGGGGATGTCATCGCAAGGGAGCTGATGATCACCGTCTGGACGACGCATTGCGCCCATTTCCTGCCAAAATTCATCGTAGTCGGCGAGGACCTTGCCTGTGTGCACCTGATGGCACAGAACACGATTTTTATTCCCCACCAGAATGACGTTTTTACATCCGTAAGCACGTCCGATTTCCCTTACCAGGCGAGTCATCAGGGCTTTGGGCCGCAAGCCAAACATGTCGCGGGTGGCGTGACGGACCCGCTCTTGTGCGTCGTTGCCGCGCGGCCCTTGCAGGCAGCCGAGGCCTATACACCAGATTGACTCGCTCTTATAAAAGGTAAAGGCTATAGAGAACAAGCGTCGTTGATCGCTGTACAGATCCAGCGTTAGCTCCCCCTCGCGGTCAAGGGCGGCAATCGCCGATAGCCTGATTTCATAGACAGAGTCAGTTTTCCCGCTGAAGCTGCCTAGCAATACCTGCGACCGTGCCGCACGCAAAACCAAAGCGCCAAGGCCTCGCTGGAAGATGAAATCGTAATGGCTCACCAAGACATTGAACCGGTCTTGGCTGCGCAAACGCAGTGACTGATACGGACGGTAGATTTTCTGCAACAACCTGGGAGTGGCTTTGGCTAGCTCGGCGCGCATCGGCGTTGCATTCCAATAAGCCAGCCAGTTCCGGGTGATACGGTAGTGCCGCATGCCTCTTGCGGTAAGTTTGATGCGTTTTGCCCATTGCGAGAGACCCGGGCGCGAATGCGCCACGCAAGTATATAAGGTGACGCGCGCCGACTTGCCTGAGCGGCTGCTGTGCACGTCCTTGCGCCAGGTATTGTGGAGGTTTGACACAAATTCGGCAGCAGCGAAGCTCTGCTTGTCCATCAAATTCAACCGCGCCGCAGACTTATCTCCGATACCGATGGTTGCCAGCACCCGCTTCAAGACACGCAACGGAATATTGAAAAGCCAAGGGAAAATCAGGAAAAATGTTGGGACTGCACAACCTAACCAGATGAACCCTATGTCCGCAAACAGTAAAGGTAGCAGCGCGATCGAGGGCAACGCCCGCCTGTAATCAGATTTGAAGTGCATGGTCATATCAGAGCAAAGAGATATTTATCGGATCTATCTGCTCTGTATGTGCAACGAGGCGAAAAAAATGACGCTCTGTTACAAATTATTTTTTTGATTCAGCGACGACGCTCACGGAATTTGCCAAGCGGCAGGAAATATCTGCGCCGGCCAGAACTCGAAAGTATTGGTCCACAGCAATGTGCGGGGGCGCTTCGACACCCACCGTTGAAGTAGCAAAATCACTGTAGAGGCGTCGATTGAAGAGGTTTTTGACGCCAAGCGTTGTCGACCAGTGTCTCGATTTGTAGTAGATGCTGGCATCGGTCCGCGTTTGGCCAGCTATGCGACCGAGCATGTCGGTGTCTGGCAGTGCCGTATACCCGCTACGCGTCGTCAAGCCAAGTCCTACTCCCCAGCCGCGCCAAGCTTCCGACTGTAAATCGTAGGTGGTCCACAGGCTGGCGCGGTGTCGCGGAAACTGCGAGATTTGAGGATCCTGATCTGGCGGTTTGGCGTATTGAAAGGCAATATAGCTGTAACTCGCCGTCAAATTCCAACCGGGCATCAGACGCCCCACCAGGTTTAGTTCCAGGCCGCGACTGATGGTGGAAGGAAGGAGTACGTAGTCGTCGTTTGTCGACGCAGTAGTCGGTGTATTGACCGCTTGCAGCACGTTGGTATGGGTCGCCCTAAAAATCGCCGCGGAGAATACCGCACGATTGTTTAACAGATTCAGCTTGAGACCTATTTCAACCGACTTGCCGGTGGTCGGCGGCGCCACAATGATACCCGGGGGGCCGCCATTCAGGGTCGCGTCAAGAATTGTGTTGCCCGGCGTAAAACTGCGAAATGCATTGGCATACAGTGTGCCGCTCTCACTGAACCGATAGGCGACGCCGAGGTTATAGACGGGCGCGTTCTTGGGAGGTGATGTGTCGTGGACCTCGCCGTCGCTATCAACGCTAGAAGAAAAATTATTGCGTTCCTGCTCATAACCTACATTCGCCAACACATGCCAACGGCCCCAGGTCAGCTGGTCTTGCAGGAAAAAATTGGTGGAATAGAAGGTAGCGTCTGTGGCGATGAGGTTATTTGGACCAGTGACAGGCGGCAGATGCAACTCGGACGGAGGCCAGGGCACGATGACGCTGCCCTGCGAACTCTCGTCGCTATACGACCCCAGCCGCGTCTGGCCATAGCCCATGCCGAAAAGCAGCGTATGTTGCAATGGCCCAGTTTCAAATATTCCGCGCACACTGTTTTCGATGTTGCGACTATAGCTAGTGATGCTGGACTGATCCAGAAGACAAATTCCGGTAGTTGAGCCCAAGTCAGACTGGGCACAATTATCGTACCCCGCGGCGTTATAGCGCAGCTTGGTATATCGTGCCTTGCTAAGGAACGCCCAGCCTTGCCATAGACGTTGTTCGAGATCATAGAAAAACTCCGTCTTTGCGGAAAAGCTGTGGTCGTCAGAGCGTCCCCAGGGTGAAGTGTGCTGATCCGGTCCGGGGCCCTGCGCAGTCAGTTCAGCACTCTGGTAGCCGCCGAACGGCGAGTGGCTGAGTTGATGGCTGAAGCCCACGACGGCGGTAGTACCATCATGTTTGTAACCTACCGACGGTGCCAGGTAAAGTTCGCGCGCACCGTCGTAGCCGTCGAAGGTACGTGCATCGTCCGTCGCCGAGACGACTGTGCGATAAGTCCAGCTTCGATCTGAGGACAGGCGGCCAGCCATGTCGATGGCTGCGCGCCGATGACCATAGTTGCCTAACTCTAGGGTGGCTTCCCTGATCGGATTGGCTTGCGGGCGCTTGGTGACGATGTTGACGGCGCCGCCCGGCTCCATCGGCCCGCCGGCGATGATGGAGTCCGCGCCCCCCAGCACTTCGACCCGCTCAACCGCCGCCATCGGAATATCCAAAGACGTGATCGATAGCGATCCCGCAGCTCGTCCATTGGTCACGTTGGTCAGGGAAACCAGGTCCGCGAAGCCGTTCTTGATGACCGGTGCGACAAAACCTCTGACATAGATGGTGGCTGCCTGGTCAACGCCACCGCCGCGCGCAAAAGTGACCGCGCTGACATTGCGCAAGGCGTCGACGACAGATTGCGCCTGCTGGCTCTCCAGCAGATCCGTTGTCACCCCCTGAATCGATTGCGGAATGTCGGCCAGCGGCGTGTCGGTACGGGTTGCCGATAGCGTGTTGCGCGGCATGAAACCGTTGTCGTGATAACCGAGGCTGGTGTCGGCGGAATTGCTGATGACGATCGGTGGCAGTACCGACGGTACGGGTTCGGAGACGAGTTCGGGAGTTGGCGGAGTTTCCGCGGCAACTGGCGTAAGGGGCGTTGTTTTGAACGCAGCGCGTTGCACGCCAAATGAACCGTCTGGATTGGCGACAGCTTCCAGGCCGGTTCCCTGCATGGCCTCCCGCAACGCCTCCATGAAGGTAAAACTTCCGCTGACTCCTGCAGATTTCAACGATCCAGCCAATGCCGGATCAAACAAGACGATGCCTCTGACTGACTTTGCAATCGCCACCAGTACCTGATCCAGCTGGCCGGCAGGGATATTGAAGCTGTTTTTGACAGATGGCGCCGACGCGGCGAACGCGGGGTGCGCCCCAACCGAAGTAGCGGCGACTACCAGCAAAGATACAGCAAGGGGACGCCTCATGACTCGGATTGCACATTGCGGATTGCACAGCGATATTGCATGGCAGCTACGCCAGCGCAGAAATCGTGACCCAGTACGGCGTGAAACGTACCACGGCTACCGGCAGGGTGGCCGCCAGCGCATTGAGTGCATTATCGGTATCGTCCAGCGGAAAAGCGCCGCTGACCCTGAGTTGCGCAATTGCAGGATCGACCCGGATTACGCCGCGGCGATAGGGGCGCAAGGCGCCGATGACATCGCCCAATGGCGCATTAAATGCCGTGTAGTAGCCATCGACCCATGAGTTCTCGCCACCGCGATTGGCCTGGACCGGCGCCACCGTGTCGCGGTTGAACCAGGTATGCTGGCCCGCTTGCAGCTGTTCGCTGCGCCCGTTCAAGGTCGTCAGGCTGGCAAGCGATTGCAAACAGACGACTTCAGTATGTTCCGCTAAGGAGCGCACCAGTAGCGTGCCCTGGAGAGTGCTTGTTTTGCCATGCGCTGTTTCGATGAGGAACGGGCGCTGCGCTTGCGACGCCACCTGGATCTGCAATTCGCCGGCGGCCAGCCTGATGAGACGACGTCCCTGGTCTACCCAGCGGTCGGCGGAACTGCGCGCGTTCAACGTCACCACACTACCGTCCGCCAGAGTGAAGGTCTGACGCTCGCCGGTGCCGGTGCGCAGGTCAGCGTTCATATCGAGGATCGGCGCCACCTGATTGACAAGTACTGCCGCGCCAACGCTCAAACCGGCCAGGGCGGCGATCCGCTGCAGCGTCTTGCGACGATCTTTCTTTTGCTGCAATGTGACGCGTAATACCTCTGTAGTCGCCCCCAATTGGCGTGGCACGTCGAACTGACGTACCGACTGATTCAGGTTGGCGAAAGCCAATTCATGGCGCGCATCGGCTGTACGCCAATGCTCAAAAGCAGCACGATCTGCATCGGTGAAGTCGGGTAGTTCCAGACGGAGCATCCACTCAATCGCTTGTTCGACGATTTTTTCTTCGCTCATGGTCGAAGTTCAGGCAAGAGGCGCAAAAGAACAAGCTTTGTAGCAATGCAGGAGTCCCTTCGCAACGTATCTTCTCGCGACACTGGCCGATATCTTCAACTGGCGTGCTATTTCCGGGTAGGTTAGATCATCGAGTTTATAGAGCAAAAAGGCGGCGCATTCCCGGGCCGACAACCCCGCTAACGCACGGTCCATGGCTCGCAGTGCCTCCAGCAGCAGCATGTGGTCTTCCGGTGAACCGGCGTATTGCTCGCCGCGAAAGTGCGCCAGCGCTTGCAGGCAGGCCTGTTCAAGGTCACGTCGACGCCATATCTCGTAGACAATGCGTTGCGAAACAGTGGTCAATAGCGCTTTAGGTTCACGAATATGATGTGAAAGCGGGGCTGCCAGCAATTGTGCGAAGGTTTCGGCCGCGACATCATCCGCAGCAAATGCATCGCCGATACTGCGCCGAAGGCGTGCTCGCAGCCAATCATGGTGCTCGGCAAAGATGGCCTCAATGTTATTAACGGCAATGGGTGAAATGGTCACGATATCACTTCCATCATATTTTAAATTGCTAGCCTCAGTATCCGGAACGGGATACAAACCTGTGAAAATAGTGGCCAAACAGAGTATTCAGAGACAATGCCGATCCTAGAATATGCATAGTTTCGCACGACCGCGCAGCCCATGTCGAGCCAGTTGGCCGGACGAGATTTCCTTCCGATGTCGGGTTTCAATATGAGCCGACCATTGTTTTTTGCCGCAAGGAAACTATGTAAACGCGCCATATTCTACTCTTGCCGCATCGATTGCCGCCAGTACCTGCTTGTGAAAGTCGCAAAATGGCATGCCCCCTGCGATTGGACCAGTTAGGGGAAAGAATTTAATACGCTTGCTGCGCAATTGCGCGAGAAAATACAGCCTCATGTTGATGCGGATTTCAGCAAAGATAGCAAAGTTGAGCAGCCATGCGGCCTCAATGTTGGTATTCGCTATCACTGGTGAACTGTAAAAACGTAACATCTCCCCTACTGCGCGACGCGCCTCGCCAGCACACATTTTAGTTTGAACGCATTGCCCAAATTAAATTTTAGCAGGCCCTGGGTCCGGTGCCGCCATCTTTTGTTGCTAACGTTGATTTCAATCGACTGCTGGACTACAGCACGCTCCTTTTCCACTAATTTTTGGTGACTTGCCAAGGCTTGACCTCCCCCTCCCTATCGGCATCGTCAGTTAAATGCCCCGCTTTGGCGCGGCGTCTTGAATTGCCAAATTCTTGGGGCAAGCGATAGGCGTCGAGAAACGGCCTGCGCCATAGCGAAGCAAAACAACGTGGTTTACATTTTGAATCGAATGCACTAAATTGGTCCAACCATTAAACCGGTATACGAAGTGAAAATTAATTAATAATATTAAAAAAACCACACTTGGAGACGGTTATGAATTTAGATGAAAACCAAATTTCTCTTGCTATACCAAGGCACGTCTTCTTATACATGTGCCTGGTTTTTGCTCTGAGCGCATGCGGTATCGATAACTGAAAGTGCGAAAGAATCCGCAGCGCTGCGATTCAAGTATCGATTGTTGAGTAGCGCTGCAGGACTGTTGCTGCCGTTGCAAAGGCAGAATCGAGTGTTTGGAGAAGACTCGAATCCATTTCAAAATTTTCGAAATGGATTCGAAAAATTTTAATAAAAGGAAATAAATTATGGGAAAAATTACATTGCAGTGCATGCAGGCGGCAGCAGCCACCGTGCTTATCGGCGCTGCCTGCAGCCAGGCGCAGGCACAGACCAGCGTCACCATCTACGGCCGGGTCGATGCTGGCGTCGATTACCAAAGCAGCGTCGCCCTGAAAGACGCCAACGGCAACCTGACCGGGCAGACCGGCAGCAAGCTGGCGGCTTCCGGCAACCAGTGGGGCACAAGCATGATCGGCTTCAAGGGCACCGAGGATCTAGGTGGCGGACTAGGCGCATTCTT
>Ga0182007_10001624_pt1 | contig 11915 bp, 11 predicted proteins | sample Sormic07211113_1_FD_123023 | JGI IMG/M metagenome (GOLD analysis project Ga0182007, IMG submission 123023) | Rhizosphere microbial communities from Sorghum bicolor, Mead, Nebraska, USA - 072115-113_1 MetaG | ecosystem: Host-associated > Plants > Roots > Rhizosphere | place: USA: Nebraska... | reverse complement strand
CCGGTGACGGACGCCCGCCGCTGCGGGCGGACACCCCCCGTCCCGTCCCCTCCCCGCCGCGGGCGACTACGACGCCGACGCGCGTCCCACCTTCTCGCCGCGGGCGACTTGCGGCCCGTTCGTGGCGAGGCCCGCGGGGATGTTTTTGAGGGGCGCGGGGAACGGCGCGACCGGCCACGATGGCGCTGCACTGTGATTCGTGTGCCGGAGGGTTCGTGTCGAGGTGGGTCGCGGGGGTGCTTTTGAGGGGCGCGGGGAACGGCGCGACCGGCCACGACGGTGCTGCACTGTGGTCCGTGTGCCGACGGTTCGTGTCGAGGTGGGCCGCGCGGATGCTTTTCAGGGGCGCGGGGAACTGCGCGACCGGCCACGACGGTGCTGCACTGTGATTCGTGTGCCGGAGGGTTCGTGTCGAGGTGGGTCGCGGGGATGCCTTTAGGGGCGCGGGGAACTGCGCGACCAGCCCCCGCGGCGCCGCACTGTGATGCACGAGATCGACGGCCCGTGTCGGCGCAGGCGGCCCTGGAGGCTCTTAGGGGCGCGGGGAACTGCGCGACCAGCCCCCACCCACCCGCACCCGTTCTACGACCGCCCCCACCCCCGCCTCACGCCAGCAACCCCGACGACTTCCACAACCGCCGCCCCGCCCCCCGCAGCACTCCGATGTCATCCAGGAAGTCGGTCAACCGCTTCGCGCCCGTCTGCATCACCTCGCGGCGATGGCCGCTGGCCCGCACCTGGGCCATCGCCTCCCGTTTGTCGAGGCCCACGTTCGTGTAGACCTCGGGGTTCACGAAGGCGACCGAGAAGACGCGGGCGAACTCGCCGGAGGTGACCCGGGTGAATTCCTGGGACCAGCGAGGGGCCGTCACCATCTGGCGGCGCAGCTCCTCGCGGGCGTAGCGCACATGGCGGGCCTCCTCGACGACGTGGATGCGGGTGACCCCGCGGACGAGGGGCTGGACGCGCTCGTCGGGGAACGTCAGCCGCTGCATCCAGTCGAGGACCTCCTCGCCGAGGAGGGTGGCCGTGAAGGACCCCGGTGTGGTCGAGATGGTCTTGAAGAGGCGGCCGAGGTTCTGGTGGATGCGGGCCACGGGGTACCAGGGGGTGTCCCCGTGGGCGATCAGCCGGGCGAACATCTTCGAGTGCCGGCACTCGTCCTCGATCTCGGTGAGGGCGTAGCGCACATGCGCGCTCGTGGCGGCCTTGTCGTAGATGTGGCGGACCAGCAGCTGCATCAGGATGAGCTCGAACCAGATGCCGAGGGAGGCCAGGGCGGCCGCCTCGTGCTGGGAGAGCAGGATGCGCTGCTCCTCGCCCATGCGTTTCCAGAGCGGGGTGTCGTAGAGGGACACCAGCTCGGGCGGCCAGAACCACTTGCCGTCCTCGAAGGGCGCGTCCCAGTCGAGTTCCTTGTCGGGGTCGAAGGAGTGCTTGGCGGAGGAGGCGAGAAGCCGCTCGGCGACTTGCTCGCGGTCCTTGAGCAGCCCGAGGGCGTCGCGCAGGCCGTCGAGTGCGTCTGCTTCCGTGAGAGTCGACATGGCACTTATGAGACTGCTTGTCAGCAAGCTCGTCAATCCCTTGCACGGGACTTGTTGACTTGGCGTCTACATGTGAGCCTGCGAGGTATGCCGACCCATGAGCTGTACACCAATGACCCCGGTGACTATCTCTGGCAGGTTCCCGCGACGGGCGCGGCCCGTTTCAGCTGGGAGTACGACGACGGCCGGGAGCGACTGCTTTCTCTGTACCAGAAGGGCAAGGACAAGCAGTGGGACGCCCAGCGGCGCATCGACTGGGATCTGGAGGTCGATCCGCACGACGTGCTGGGCACCCCGGACGAGGCCATCTCGCTGTACGGGACGCCGTACTGGGCGAAGATGAGTGAGCGGGAGCGGGGCGAACTGCGGCAGCACTATGCCTCCTGGCAGTTCAGTCAGTTCCTGCACGGTGAGCAGGGGGCCATGGTGTGCGCGGCCCGGATCGTGGAGTCCGTGCCGGACATGGACGCCAAGTTCTACTCGGCGACCCAGACCATGGACGAGGCCCGGCACGCGGAGATCTACGGCCGGTTCCTGCACGAGAAGGTCGGGATGGTCTATCCGATCAACGACAACCTTCAGTCGCTGCTGGGTGACACGCTTCGCGACAGCCGGTGGGACATGCCCTATCTGGGCATGCAGGTGCTGATCGAGGGGCTGGCGCTGGCCGCCTTCGGGATGATCCGGGATACGACGACCAAGCCGCTGCCCAAGCAGATCCTCGCCTATGTGATGCAGGACGAGGCCCGGCACGTGGCCTTCGGACGGATGGCGCTGCGGGACTACTACCGGCAGCTGAGCGATGCCGAGCTGCGTGAGCGCGAGGAATTCGTCATCGAGGGCTGTTACCTGATGCGCGATCGCCTGCGGGGGGTCGAGGTTCTGGAGAACTTCGGCATCCCCAGGGCGGAGGCCGAGGAGTACAGCGAGCGGTCGGAGTACCTCGCCCTGTTCCGGCAGTTGCTGTTCTCCCGGATCGTGCCGTGTGTCAAGGACATCGGGTTGTGGGGGAAGCGGCTGCAGCAGGCGTATGTCGACATGGGCGTGTTCGAGATGGGGAACTCGAACCTGGATCTGCTGATGGCTCAGGACGAGGCCATCGCCGATCAGCTGGACGCCGAGCGGTTCGCGGTGGAGGAGCGGCAGCGGGTCGCCGAGGTGGAGGGAGCCATCGAAGCGGGGCTGGCCGAGGGATGACGTTCCCGCGCATGGAGTAACGTGCTGACGTGTCCACGCCTCAGGGCCCCTACGGGCCACAGCACTCCTACGGCCCGCCGCCCGCACAGGGACCCTACGCCGGCGGGCCCTACGGTTCCTACGGCCAGCAACCCCAGCAGGCCTACGGCGGTTGGGGTGCGCCCCCGATGCCCCCGCCGCCGCGGAAGAGCCGGACCGGGCTGGTGATCGGCATCGTGGGCGGGGTGGTCGCCCTGGTCGTGGCGGTCGTCGTGGGGCTGGCGATGGTCGGGTCCAAGGTCGAGAGCGGGTTGCCCGACGCCGAGTACCAACTGACCCTGCCGCAGACGCTGCTCAACGGGCGGTACGAGCTGACCGATGACATGTCGGACACCCAGGGCCGCAAGGTCGAGGACGAGATGAACGGCGCCTGGGACGCCAAGGTCACCAAGGCCAGGGTCGCCCAGTACGGCCTGGGTGGCCGGACGACCGAGGGCGTGCTCGTGATCTCCGGGATGTACGGCCGTTTCCAGCACCTAGCCGCCCTCCGCGGCGGCATGTTCAAGGGGCTCGGCGAGTCCGACGGCGTGACCGTGGCCGTACCCGCGAAGGACTTCCGTCCGGACGGGGCCGACACCACGATCACCTGCGAGGTCGTGACCCAGAAGCAGCGCGGGGGCACGGCCACCCTCACCTACCCGGCCTGCGCCTGGGCGGACGGCAACACGGCCGCCATGGTCGCCGAGATGACCGCGAGCGGCCTCCACAAGGACCCGGCGGACGTCGACCTGGAGGCGGCGGCGAAGACGACGCTCCAGGTGCGGTCGGAGGCGCGGAAGTCGATCCGGTAGGTCCGGTGCGCCGGGCGGTCAGACCGAGCAGCCCAGGTCGTCCGGGACCGTCAGGGACACGGGTTCCGCCGCGCCCGGCGCGAACGACGTCCGCAGGGTGAAGGCCTACGGCGTCGGGCCGTTCGTGCGGAGGTGCAGGAGCCGGGACTCGGCCTCGGCGACCGTGGGGCGGTGCCCGGCCGGGACCCACCAGAGGGCGGCCATGGCCTCCTGGACGCGCTCGAACCTCCCCCACTGCCTCAAGGGCGTGGGGGGACCCCCACGCGGCGGCGGGCCAGCATCTCGCGGTGCCGGCCCTGGTACATGTACGTGGTGAGGGCGTGCGTGTCCCGCCATACCGACATGTTGATGATCAGCCACTCGTCGCCGAAGACGGGCACGTTCGTCGCGTCGACGGAGTCGTCCCGCAGCCTCCACACGAAACCGTCCGCGGTGTCCGCGTCGGCGTTCACGGGGTCGAGGGCGTCGACGAAGTCCTCCAACTGCGGGGAGTCCAGCGGCGCTTTGAGGCGGGCGATGTTCACCTGGGCGAGTTCGTACGCGGCTGGTTCCATGGACCGAACGCCAGGTCGGGAGCGTCGGCGGGCGGTATCCCCGTCTCACCAAGTGGATTGGCGTTTTCAGGAGTTGAGGACCGCCTCCATCACCGCCCTCGCGATCGGCGCCGCCACCCCGCCGCCGGTGATGTCCCCCCGGTCCGCCGACGCGTCCTCCACCACCACCGCCACCGCGACGTTCGGCTCCAGGTCCCGCTCGCCCTGCGCCCACGACACGAACCAGGCGTACGGCGTCCCGGTGTTGCCGATGCCGTGCTGGGCCGTGCCGGTCTTGCCGCCCACCACGGCACCGGGGATGGCGGCGTTCGTGCCGGTCCCCTCCGTGACCACGTCCTCCATCAGCTCCTTCATCCGCACCGCCGTCGACGGGTGCATCGCCTGGCGGACGGGGCGTGCGCCCGGGGTCCACACCGTGTCGCCGTCGTCGGTCGTGGTGCGCGCCACCAGGTAGGGCTCCCGGACCTGTCCGCCGTTCGCGACCGCCGCCGCGACCATCGCCATCTGCAGCGGGGTCGCCCGGGTGTTGTACTGGCCGATCGAGGAGAGGGCCAACTGCGCCTTGTCGACCGTGGTGTCGAAGGTGCTCGGGGCCACCGAGAAGGGGATGCGCAGACGGGTCTCGTTGAAGCCGAAGGCCTCCGCCGTCGCCACCATGTCCGCCCTGCCCACGTCCACGCCGAGCTTCGCGAACACGGTGTTGCACGACCACTCGAAGGCCGCCCGCAGCGGGGCGTCCGCGCAGCCGTCACCCTCGTTCGTCAGCCTCGTCCGGGTGCCGGGGAGGGTGTACGGGTCGGGGGAGTCCGTCGTGCTGTCGACGTCCGTGACCACACCGGCGTCGAGTGCGGCCGCCATGGTGACCACCTTGAAGGTCGAGCCCGGTGGGTAGGTCTGCCGTACCGCCCGGTTCAGCATCGGCTTGTCGGGGTCGGCGTTCAGACGGGCCCAGGAGCGCTCGGTGGCCGCCGAGTTGCCCGACAGTACGGCCGGGTCGTAGGAGGGCGTCGACACCAGCGCCAGGATCTTCCCGGTGGCGGGCTCCACGGCCGCCACCGCGCCCTTCCGGCCGGCCAGGCCCTCGTACGCCGCCTGCTGGGCGTCCGCGTTCAGGGTCGTCACGACGTTGCCGCCGCGGCTCTGGGCCCGGGTGAGGTCGTTCCACAGCGGGAACGGCGTGAGCATCGGGTCGGTGCCGGAGAGCACGGCGTCCTCGGTGTGTTCGAGGAGCGTGGTGCCGTAGACCTGCGAGGCGAAGCCGGTGACGGGGGCGTACAACAGGCCGTCGGGGTACGTCCGTTCGTAGCGGAGCTGTTCGCCGGTGTCGCGGGAGCCGGTGACGGGCCGGCCGTCGACCAGGATGTCACCGCGCGGCTGGTGGTAACGGGCGATCGTGGTACGGCGGTTGGCCGGGTTGGTGTCGTAGGACTGGGCGCGCAGGATCTGGACCCGGGACGCGTTGACCAGGAGGGCGAGCAGGAGCAGGGTGCAGAAGGCCGCCGCGTGGCGGATGTAGCGGGTCATGGGGCCGCCTCGCCGTCGTACCGGCTGCGGGCCGAGTCGCTCACCCGGATCAGCAGCGCCACGATCGCCCAGTTGGTGACGACCGACGAGCCGCCCTGGGCGAGGAAGGGCATCGCCATGCCGGTGAGGGGGATCAGACCGGTCACTCCGCCCGCGATGACGAACACCTGGAGCGCCACGATCGAGGCGAGGCCGACGGCCAGGAGGCGGCCGAACGGGTCGCGCAGGGCCAGGCCCGCGCGGTAGCCGCGCTCCACGAGGAGGCCGTAGAGGAGGAAGATCGCGCAGAGGCCGGACAGGCCCAGTTCCTCGCCCGCCGTGGCGAGGATGAAGTCCGACTTCGCGGCGAAGCCGATGAGGATCGAGTGGCCGAGGCCCAGGCCCGCGCCGAGGATGCCGCCGGCCGCGAAGGCGAAGAGGGACTGGGCGAGTTGGTTGGGGCCCTGGCCCGCCTCGATCGACGCGAAGGGGTGCAGCCAGTCCTCCACCCTGGTGTGCACATGGGGTTCCAGACCGCCGACGGCCGCGGCGCCCAGGCACGCCAGGAGGAGGCCGAGGGCGATCCAGCCGGTGAGGCCGGTGGCGACGTAGAGCATCACCACGAACAGGCCGAAGAACAGGAGCGAGGTGCCCAGGTCGCGTTCGAGGGCCAGGACGCCGACGCTGATCAGCCAGATCGTCACGAGCGGGCCCAGGACCCGGCCCGTCGGCAGCTGCATGCGCCAGATCCGGCGGCCCGCGTACGCGAGCGCGCCCCGGTTGGCGGCCAGGTACGCGGCGAAGAAGACCGCCAGCAGCACCTTCGCGAACTCGCCCGGCTGGATGGAGAATCCGGCGACGCGGATCCAGATCCGGGCGCCGTTCACGGCCGGGAAGAGGATCGGGAGCAGCAGGAGGACCAGGGCGGCCGCCACGCAGACGTAGGCGTAGCGCTGGAGGACACGGTGGTCGCGGAGCAGGAGGACGATCACCGTGAACAGGGTCACGCCCAGCGTGGACCAGACGAGTTGGGTGGGCGCCGCCCGGTCGCCGGGGGTCTCCAGGTCGAGGCGGTAGATCAGGACCAGGCCGAGGCCGTTGAGCAGGACGCCGATCGGCAGCAGCAGGGGGTCGGCGTACGGGGCCCGCAGACGCACCGCGATGTGCGCGAGGAGCGCGAGCACGCCGAGCCCGGCGCCGTAACCGGCGGCGCCGGGCGGGACGGTGCCGTGCTTGGCGAGGCCGACATCGCAGTAGCCGTACACGGAGAGCAGGACGGCGAGGACGATGAGGGCCAGTTCGATGCCACGGCGCCGGGGGAGGCGTACCGCGGGAGCGGGGGGATCCGCTGTGGCCACGGTTGTTCCGGCGTTGGTCATGTCCGGAACTTACCCAAATAGTGTGTCTTGTGACCTCAGGGTGTCAGCACCAGCGTGGCGCAGGCCCGATGTTGTCGATGTAGCGTGCGGCGCCCCAGGCCCAGGTGCCGTCCGTGAGGAGGTACCAGAGGTTGTTGCCGTCGATGTTCTGGCCGGCGGTCTTGCAGAAGATCGAGACGTGCTCGCCCCGGTGGGCGACCCGGATGATCTGGCCGCCGCGGTTGGGCGCGCTGCGCAGGAAGAGCTCGCTCGCCGTCACCACACCCCGGTAGAGCCGCTGGTTGTCGTGGTCGCCGTGCTGCTCCCAGCTTCCCTGCTGGCTCGACGAGCTGCTGCTGTTCGGGCGGCCGGTGCTCTGCGTGCTGCCGCTGTCGTTGCCGTTGGGCCGGCCGGTGCTCTGCGTGTTGCCGTTGCCGTTGGGGCGGCCCGTGCTCTGTTCGCCGCCGCCACTGTTGGGCCTGCCGGTGTTCTGGGTGCCGCCGCCGTTGTCGGGGCGGCCGGAGCTCTGGGTGCTGTTGCCGTTGCCGTTGCCGTCGCCCCAGTCGTTGTCGGCGAGCGCGGGCGTGGCGACGACGGAGGCGAGCAGTGCCCCGGCGGCGGTGGCTATGGAGAGGCGGGCGAGGACGCGGCGTGGGGAACGCAGGGACATGGAGAGACCTCCAGAAAAGGGGTGAAGCTGACTATTCGCCACATTAGGAGGGGTGATGGGGAGGCGCCCGTCACATTGAGCCATCGGGGACGACGGACGGGCTCCGCTGAGGCAGCGTCAGCGTGGCCACGGCGCCGCCGCCCACCGCGTTCGCGAACTCCAGCCGCGCCCCGAGCACCTCCGCCTGGCCCGCCGCGATGGTCAGCCCGAGGCCGTGCCCCTTGGCGCCGCCCTCCGTCCGGAACCGCTGCGGCCCGTGCTCGACGAGATAGTCCGGATACCCGTCCCCGTGGTCCCGGACGCTCACCACGGGACCGTCCACCGTCAGCGACACCGGCCCCCGCCCGTGCTTGTGCGCGTTGGCCAGGAGATTGCCCAGCACCCGCTCCAGCCGCCGCCGGTCCGTCTCCACCCGGACATCCCGTACGACGATCACCTCGGTGTCGGTCCCCGACCCCCGCACCACCCGCGAGGCCAGCGCCCCCAGCTCCTCGGTGTCCAGGTCGAGCTTCTCCCGCCCGGTGTCCAGCCGGGAGATCTCCAGCAGGTCCTCGGTCAGAGTCCGCAGCGCGGCCACCCGGTCCCGCACCAGTTCCGTCGGCCGCCCCGCGGGCAGCAGCTCGGCCGCCGCGTGCAACCCGGTCAGCGGTGTACGCAGCTCGTGCGCCACGTCCGCCGTGAACCGCTGCTCGCTCAGCAGCTTGCCCTGCAGCGAGGCCGCCATGGTGTCCAGCGCGGCGGCGACCGCGGCCACCTCGTCCTGCGGCCGCGACCGGTCCTTGGTACGGGGGTCGTCTACCCGCGCGTCCAGGTCCCCGGCGCTGATCCGCCGCGCCACCGTCGCCGTCGTCCGCAACCGGCGGGTCACGCGGGTCACCGCGACCGCCCCCACCAGCAGCGTCGCTCCGATCGCGAGACCCGAGGACCACAGGATGGACCGGTCGAGCCCGGCGATCGTCCGGGACTGCTGGTAGTAGTCGACCTCGACGGCCAGCGCCCGGTGCCGGTCGGCGGGACCGGCCGCCCACATCGTGGGACGTCCGCGGTGCAGGGAGACCATCGTGCCGCGATCCCCGCCCACCGCGAGCTCCCGCAGCGCCGTCGGCAGCCCCGGCGGGTCGACGCCCGCGCCGGGCAGCAGGCTGTCCCCGGCCGCGTACGCCCTCGTGGCGTCCGAGAGGCGGGACAGGGCCAGACGGCGGGCCTGGCCGACGGTCTGGTCGGTCACCGAGACATGCACCAGTACGCCGAGCATCGCGGCAAGACCACAGCACATCACCGTGATGAACACGGCGACCTTCACGGCGAGTGTGCCCGCCCAGTGGGGGAGCGCGGGCCGTCTCACGAGGTCGCCGAGGGGGACGGCCGGCGGGAGTGGTGCCGGGTCCGGCCGATGCGCAGCATCTCGTCGTGGGTGAGCAGCATGACCTTCTGCTGCGGGTCCCAGGTCCACTGGAAGCGGTACTCGTAGTCCGCGAGGTCGGAGGGCGCGTGGATGATCACCGAGCGGCCGGCCAGCTCCACCCCGCTCACGGCGTCGTTGTTGGACATCACCTGCACCACCCGGCCGGCCTCCACGGTGTAGACGCGGACGGCCGTCTGGGTGCCGGGCAGCAGCCGGAAGCCGAGGGTCAGCTCCGGCTTCCCGTCGCCGGTGATGTCGCGGTAGTAGGCCTTCAGGAGCGGGCAGCGGCTGTCCGCCGGTGTGGTGCCGCAGTACTTCATCCGGCGGGCCGTCTCGCGGTACTGGGCCTTGGAGCCGGCGTAGTCGCCCGGGTGCAGGGCGATCTCCTGCCGCACGATCGCCGCCGGGCTCACCTTGCGGATGTCGCCGTCCGGCGCGGAGAGGTGCATCTCCTCGGACTCGCCGTTGTCGTAGTCCCAGGCCGGGCTGGCGGCGGGCTTGAGGTTCGGCCACAGCTTCGCCGGGCTGGTCGCGGTCGGCGTGGCCCCCGCGCCCCGCAGACCGCCAGCGTCACCACAGCCCACCGCCGTCGCCGCCAGAAGGGCGACGGCGACGGCGCTACGGACGGCGCGGGCGGCGCGGGCGCGGGGCACGGGACTCCAGTGGCTGGCTGAGAACGATCGGTGGGCGCTGTACACCCTAAGGCGCCAGAGAAACGATTACCCGACCACTCCGCCCGACTCACACCAGGCTCGTACCGCGCCGCCGCCGTCGACCCCGTGCTACTCCGCCAGCTCCTCCAGCAGGCGGGCCGTCGGCAGGCCGGCCCGCAGGTAGTCGACGAACAGGTCGTTGTGCAGCGCCCACGGGGAGCGCCGGGCCCGGATCAGCCGGATCGCCTCCTCCGCGCTGTGCCCGCGCCGCACCAGGGCGTGGGCGACGACCAGCCCCGAGCGGTTGTACCCGCTGTAACAGCGGACGAGAACCGTGCGGCCCTCGTCCAGCGCGTCGCTCGCGGCCTGCGCCAGGCGGATGACCCCCGCGAGCTGGGTCCCGTCCAGCGGGCCGTCCGGAATGGGCCACACATGGTGCTCCACCCCCGGATCCGGACCGTGCCCGGGCAGCCGCAGAAGGCTCTGCACGAGATCGAACTCGTCGTGCACGACGGCGAGCTCCAGTTGTCCGGTCCGGCCCCGGAACTCATGCCCGCCCATCCACAGACCAGGCACGATCTCGCTCCACGGGGTGTCCGGAGCCGGTACGTCGGGTTGCTTTCTGCGGGTACGCAAACACGCCTCCCCAACTCCCCTCCAGCAATGCCCAACTCCTCTCAAAGGTAACCGGGTTCTTGCCGATGGAGCACCCCGCCTGTTCCCATGGTCGAGGGGTGATGATGCATGAACGGACTGCGCGTCATACCGGCCTGGAGGCACGGTCAGGAACGGCTGTACGTCAGCCGTGCCGACGGGCGCAACATCGCCTGGTACGACCGTGAGGCGGCCAGGATCAACCTGCTGAGCGAGGAGGAGCGTGAGGAGGTCCTGCGGACCCTGGGCCCCTTCCTCACCGGCCCGGTGACGGTCGGCCCGCCACCGGTGCCGACCCCGGCCGAGCTGGCCCGGCTCACCCTCCACCCGGACGACGACCTGGCGCCCAACCGGCCCGCCGAGGCCCTGATCGTCTCCCTGGACCGCGACCCCGGCCCGCCGCACCGGCTGCGCCCGGACCCCCGGCGCCGGGCGCTGGCGGCCGAACAGGCGGTCGGCGAGGCCCTGGACCGCCTGGACGGCGCGGGCTGGCACGCGCTGCACTCGATCCCGCTGCCGGGCGGCGACCGCATCCACCACCTGGCGATCGGCCCCGGCGGCCTCTTCGCCGTGCACACGCTCTACGCCCGCAAACAGCGGGTGACGGTCGCGGACCCGATGGTCACGCTGGGCCGCCGCGACCCGCAGCGGCTGCTGCGCCGCGTACGGGCCGACGCCGACCGGGCCTCGTACGCCCTCACGGCGGAGGTCCACCCGGTGCTGGCCGTGTACGCCGCGACGGAGGTGGCCGTCACCGCCCCGCTCCGCGAGGTCCGCGTCCTGAAGGACACGGAGGTGGACGGCCTGTCCCGCACCGGGGGCGTCCTGAAGCCGGCCGACGTGGAGGCACTGCACGCGATGGCGCGGGACAGGGGGACGTGGACCAAGGTGTGAGCGGGAGCGCCGCTCGGTTTCGGCTGCGGCCGGGAGGGGCCCGGGGCGGGTCGGAGTCGTGGGTTCCGGGAAGCGGTGAGCGGGCTGAGCGGGCGGTTGTGATCCCCTCGCGTTGCGGGCGGGATCGCGGTTCTCAGGGCAGTGAGCCGGCGCCGTTGGCGTCTAGGAGCGGGGCCAGGAGATCGCCGTAGTCCTGGACGCGGGGGGCGATGTCGGGTGCCTGGAAGGCCAGCTGTGCGGGGGCCCCGCACTCCTCGATCTCGCTCCAGGTGACCGGCGCCGAGACGGTGGGCTCGGGGCGGGCGCGCAGGGTGTAGGGGGTGGCGGTGGTCTTGCGGGCGGCGTTCTGACTCCAGTCGACGAAGACCTTGCCGGGCCGCAGGCTCCGGGTCATACGGTGCAGCACGAGCCGGGGCATGGCCCGCTCGGCCTCCACGGCGAGCTGTTTGGCGTAGTCACTGACCCGGTCGGAAGGGGTGGGCCGGACGGCGGCCAGCAGATGCAGGCCCTTGGACCCGGAGGTCTTGGCGCAGGCGGTCATCCCGTCCTCGGCGAGCCGCTCCCGCAGCCACAGGGCGACCTCGCAGCAGTCGACGACGGTGGCGGGGGCGCCCGGGTCGAGATCGAAGACGATCCGGTCCGCGACGCCGGGG
>Ga0182007_10001623_pt1 | contig 11919 bp, 10 predicted proteins | sample Sormic07211113_1_FD_123023 | JGI IMG/M metagenome (GOLD analysis project Ga0182007, IMG submission 123023) | Rhizosphere microbial communities from Sorghum bicolor, Mead, Nebraska, USA - 072115-113_1 MetaG | ecosystem: Host-associated > Plants > Roots > Rhizosphere | place: USA: Nebraska... | reverse complement strand
GAACCCGTGTCGATGAGCCGCGAGACCACTTTCGACCGCGACCTGCACGCCGTGCGCGACCGCGCCGAGCTGGGCGCGATCTTCACCCACTTGTGCGAGAAGCTGGCCGAAGATCTGCAGCGCAAGGGTTACGTGGGCAAGACCATCGGCATCAAGCTGCGCTACGACGATTTCAAGATCGCCACGCGCGACCAGACCATCGAGCGCTTCACGTCCGACGCGAAGACCATCCGCCACACGGGCGGCCTGTGCCTCAAGCGCGTGCCGCTGGAGCGCCCGCTGCGCCTCCTGGGCGTGCGCGTGGGCGCGCTGGCGAAGGCGGGCAGCCCTGAGGCGCTCGCGCCCACGGGGACCGGCGCGCACCGCGCAACGCCGGAGCCCGCGTCGACCACCGCGTCGCTGTTCTGACGGCGCCATGGCGAAACGCTGGCTGCGCCGCATCGCCTTCACGCTGCTGGGCTTCGTCGCGCTGACAGGCCTCTACCTGATCGTGGCCTGCGCGCTGGTGTTCTGGCCCGCCAATGCGAGGCCTGCGGGCGATGCACCGGGCGACGTACAGGCCTGGGTGCTGAGCAACGGCGTGCACACCGACTACGTGTTCCCGATCCGCTCGGCCACCATCGACTGGCTGCAGGTGTTTCCGCTGAAAGACTTCAGGGCGCCGCCGCCCGATGCCGAATTCATCGCCATCGGCTGGGGCGACCGCGAGTTCTACCTGAACACGCCCACCTGGGGCGACCTGACGGCGGCGCGCGCCTTCGGGGCGCTGTCGGGCGGCAACCGCGCGCTGATGCATGTGAGCTACCTGCGGCGCGAACAGCTGGCGCGCGGGGCCTACAGCCTGCCGCTCTCGCACGCACAGTACGCACAACTGGTCGGCTACGTGCGCGCCGCCCTGCCCTCGGGCCATGCCTCACCCATTGCCGGCGCGCACTACGGCGACGACGACGCCTTCTACGAAGCCGAAGGCGGCTATCACCTCTTCGAGACCTGCAACACCTGGATCGGCCGCGGGCTGCGGCAGGCAGGCGTCACCGTCAGCCGCTGGACGCCGTTCGACTTCACGGTGACATGGCACCTGAAGCCTTCACGGCCCTGAACCCGCTCAGGGCTTCGGCACGCCGCCCTGCCACTTCGGCCAGTTGGTCACGATGTGATCGACCACGCGCGAGCCCACCAGCTCGATGTTCTCCACCGTCTCCGCAAAGCCGCCGGCCGTTTCGCCCGGCGCCGGGTCCAGGTGCTGCAGCGTGGTTTCCTTCGGGCTGCCCTGGTCGAAGTTGACCGCGCCGCGCAGGCTCATCACGCGGTCGGTGCCGTGCGTGCGCTTGATCACGAGGGTGATGGCGGCGGCTTCCATTTCGGTGATGACGTAGTCGTCGGCGCCGTAGAGCCCGGCGATGTATTGCGCCTGCTTCGACATGCCGGGGCCATGGAAGAAGGTGTCGCCGGTCATGTGCGTGCCGGTGCCGACGAAAGGCGCGCGGCGGGCCGCAGCGTCGGGGTAGCGCAGGCGGTACTTGCGCGCGCCGTCCGAATCCTTGAGCGGCGTGTCGGCCGAGAGCCTCATGGCCCAGCTCACGAGGTCGGGGTTGAGCTTGAAGCGGCGGTACTCCTCGTAGCCCTTGCGCGGCATGAAGGTCGGCTCGCCGGGCTTGTTCTCCTCGGGGGCCCAGCGGTGGCCGAGATCGTAGTCGACCAGCCAGGTGGCCCAGCTCACTTCGCCGATGGTGCCGCGCGAAGGCGGCGTGCCGGCCACGCCGGAAATCACGTAGTAGCTCTGCGAGAAGTCGAACTGCGGGTTCAGCAGGATCGCCTGCATCGACGACGACGAGTTGACCTTGCCCATGCCGAGCACCGCGCCGCACACGCCGTCGGCATTGCAGTACACAGGCTGCAGCGCACCGGACACCGCAATGGGCTTGGCGCCCTTCCAGTAGCGTTCGTACCAATGTTGGAACTCGCCGGCGCGGTCGCCCGTGTTCTGGCCGATCTCGAACATGGCGGCGACGAAGACCTTGACCTTCACGGGCGCGCCCGGGGCCGAGGCGGCCGGAGTGGAAGTGGTGGACGCGCAGGCCGTGAACAACAGCGCTGCGGCAGGCACCGCCAGCCAGCGGGCGGTGAAAAGAGTGAACCTGGAAGAAGTCATTCTGGAACCCGTTCAAGAGGAAAGAAGAAGAAGGCGGCGCAGGCGCACAAGCGCGCCTGCCGCACCGAGGGCGCTTGCGGCGTCCTACAACCGGCGATTGTCGATGCTGGCAAAAGCGCGATGTCGCGCCACCACGCAAACCCCATGCCGGCCTCTTCCCCTCCTGCCAAGCCGCCTTCGAAGCCGACGGCCATCGCCAACGGCCTCGTCTACGTGAACCCCGGCATGCCCGGCATCCGCCGCCTGAAGCACGGCGAGCGTTTCCGCTACCGCGACGCCAATGGACAGTGGCTGCGCGACGTGGACGAGATCGCGCGCATCCGCATGCTGGCCATCCCGCCCGCCTACACCCAGGTGTGGATCTGCCCGCTGCCCAACGGCCATCTGCAGGCCACAGGCATCGACGCGCGCGGGCGCAAGCAGTACCGCTACCACGCCGACTGGCGCTCGATGAAGGACGAAACCAAGTTCGATCGCCTCGAAGCCTTCGCGCTCGCGCTGCCGCGCATCCGCGCCCGCGTGGCGCGCGACCTGCGGTCGACGAAAGGCCGCAAGGCGCCCGGCCGCACCCAGGTGCTCGCGGCGGTGGTGCGCCTGCTCGACACCACGCTGCTGCGCGTGGGCAACGAGGAATACGCGAACAGCAACGGCTCCTACGGCCTCACCACGCTGCGCAGCCGGCACGCCGCCGTGCAGGGCCAGGCGCTGCGGCTGCGCTTCCGGGGCAAGAGCGGCGTGATGCACGAGGCGAAGCTCGACGATCCGCGCGTGGCCCGGGTGGTGCGGCAATGCCAGCAGCTGCCGGGGCAGGCGCTGTTCCAGTACGAGGACGAGGACGGCGAACTGCGCGGCATCTCGTCCACCGACGTGAACGACTACCTGGACGAGGCCGCGCAGGGCGAGCGCTTCACCGCCAAGGACTTCCGCACCTGGCACGGCACGGTGCAGGCGCTGGAGCTCACCTTGCTGGCCTGCGAACCGGGCCGCGTCGCTGCCGACGGCAGCCGCTACAGCGCCAAGGACATCCTGGCTGCCGTCGCCAGGCAGTTGGGCAACACGCCGGCGGTCTGCAAGAAGGCCTACGTGCATCCGGCGGTGCTGGCGTTGGGCAGCGCGCTCTCGGATGGCGACGAGGCCACGGGTGTGCTGTTCGAGAAGATCGCCGCGCACCGCACCACCAAGCCCTCGCGCGGGCTGCATGCGGCCGAGCGCCGGCTGCTGGCCTTCCTGCGCGCGCAGCGGCGCGGCCATGCGGCGCGCAAACGCGGAAAAGCTCAGTTGCCGGTCGCGAGCACGAGGCGCACGCTGTCGCCTTCCAACGCCACGGCGTAGCCGAGGTCTTCGGCCAGGTTCTGCAATGCGACGGCGTCGATGGCCAGCGCACGCGGCGCACGGTGCGCGTCGAGCACGGCATGCGTGCCGCCGGGTTCGCGCGGCAGGGCCGTGAGGCGCAGTGCGTTGGCGCCGTCCGCCTCGACCCGGATCGCCCCGGCCTCGGCCGCGCCGTCGTGCAGGTAGCCCAGCGCACCGAGGAACAGGTAGCGCAGCGCAGCCGCGGCGGGCCAGCGATGCTCGTCTTCCTGCGGGTCCAGCGAGGCGTCCGCATCGAGCGTCACGCCGTGCAGGTCGAAGGCAGAGCGCATCAGGGCCACGCACTGCGCCACCAGCGCGCTGCGGGTGATGCCGTCATCCGTGGTGGCCAGCTCCCAGTCGCGCAGGGAGCGGATGGCCTCGACCAGTTCGGACACCTGGTTGTCGATCAGCGCCACGCGCTCTTCGCAGGCGGCGGCGTCGATGGTGGCTGCGCCGACCTGCCGCTTGAGCATCAGCAGCGCCATGCGGACCACCGAGACAGGTGCCGCCATGTCGTGCCGCAGGGCGGGCAGCGCGCGCGTGAGCAATTCGTGGCGCACACCGGCGGCAATCCAGCTGCGCGCACTCGGCGAGGACTTCATTTCGCAGCGGCCACGGGCGTCGGGTTCATCGGCACGGTCACGGGTACTTCCTGAAACGAGGGGGAATAACAAGTATCGGCCCCACCTCCCCCCCCGGGTGTAGGAGCGTGCCTACGATGGCGCCGGCACAGGGCCCGGCCCCTAACTTCAGGCCTTCGCGATCCGCAACGCATGCAGGCCACGCTGGCCAGCGGCCGGCACTGCGACGACGATTGCTTCGTCTTCGAGCTGCGCGAAGGCCGCATCGCCCGGGTGCGCGAGTACATGGACACGCAGAAGGGCCGGACCGCGATCTTCAGCTGAAATCAGCCCGCAGCCGGCCCGCAGCGCGCCTGAAGTTCGCGCTTGAGCAGCTTGCCGTTGGCGGTGGTGGGCATTGCATCGATCACCTCGATGCGGGCCGGGCGCTTGTAGGGCGACAGGTGTTCGACGAGGTACGCGCGCAGCGCCGCTTCATCGAGCACCGCGCCGGCCTTTAGCTCGACGAAAGCGACGACCTGTTCGTTGCCATCGGCCTCGGGCACGCCGACCACCGCGCACAGGTGCACGCCGTCGAAGCGGCCGACGACGGCCTCGATCTCCGCCGGATAGACGTTGAAACCCGAGCGGATGATCATTTCCTTCAGCCGCCCGACCACGAACAGCGCGCCGTCCTCGCCGAAGCGGCCGAGGTCGCCGGTGGCATACCAGCCGCCGGGCCGCATCACCTGCGCCGTGGCGGCGGTGTCGCGGAAATAGCCGAGCATGAGGCCGGGCCCGCGCAGCCAGATCTCGCCGGTGGCGCCGGGTGCGGCGTCGTTGCCGTCGAGGGTCACGATACGGGCCTCGCCCCCCTCCACCGCATACCCCGCCGCGGTGTCGGCGCGCGGCGACTCGGTGCGTGTGAGAAACACCGAGCCCGCGTACTCCGACAGCCCGTAGCCATAGTGCAGCGGCTGCCCGAACAGCTGCTCCACGCGCTGCTTGAGCGCCGGGTCGAGCGGCGCGGAGCCGGTGTAGACGTAGCGCAGTTGCGGAAAGCACGGCGCGGCCTCCTCCGCCTCGATGTGCGCCAGCAGCCGCGCATACATCGTCGGCGGCCCGAGCAGGTTCGACACCTGCTCGTGCGCCAGCGCGTGCAGCACGTCGGCCGGCGAGAAGCTGCCGCGCAGCACCAGCGCTGCGCCGCCCGTGAGCGCAGCCATCAACACCGTGCCGATGCCGAAGATGTGCGTCATCGGCAGGAATGCATAGACGCGGTCGCGCTCGCCCAGGGCGCGCACCTGGGCCGACACGCGGCCGAAGTGCAGCAGCCCGCGGTGCGACACCATCACGCCCTTGGGCGTGCCCGAGGTACCGGAAGTGAAGATGATGGCGGCCGTGTCGGCCAATGCCGGATCGGGCTCGGTGCGCGCTTCGGCACGCACGGCCGAGCGCATCACGCCACCGAGCGCCGCGGCCGTTGCACCGGCCCTCTGCGCATGCTTTTCAGCGGCTTCGGAGGCGGCGGCCGTGAAGCAGCAGACACGGGCATCGGCGCGCTCGGCGATGGCAGCGATCTCGCCCGGCGACATGCGCGCATTCACACCGCACGACCATGCACCGACGCGGCTGCAGGCCATGAGCAGCGCGATGTGCGCCGCGCAGTTCTCGGCCACCAGCACCACGCGGTCGGTCGGCCGCACACCGGCGGCCAGCAGGTCTTGCGCGGCAACGTCGACCATCGCCTGCAGCGCGGCATAGGTCGTCGTGCCCGCAGGCTCGAAGAGGAAGACGGCATCGGGCGTGCTTGTCGCGCGTTCTTCCAGCAGGCTGTGGATGCGGCGCATCGGCTATTCCGCCTCGATGCCCTTGGACGCGGTCGCCCAGAGCTGGCGGTCGGACTTGCCCTTGGCCGCCAGCAGGTCGGCCGCGCCGGACCACACGTCGTAGCCCTGCTCGCGCAGCCGGCTCGCGATGTCCTCGCGCGCGAGCATCTTCTGCACGGCGGCGTTCATGCGCGCGACCAGCGCCGGGTCCATGCGCGCCGGACCGTACAGGCCGAACCAGCCGCCCACGTCGTAGCCCGGCACGCCCGATTCGATCATCGTCGGCACCTCGGGCAGCATGCGGTTGCGCTGGCGCGAGGTGACGGCCAGCGCGCGCACCTTGCCGGTCTGGATGAAGGGCTTCGAGGTGGCGATGATGTCGAACATCATGGTCACGGTGCCGGCCATCACGTCGGCGAGCGCGGGCGCACTGCCTTTGTAGGGCACGTGCGTGAGCTGCACGCCGGTCATCTTCTCGAGCAGCGCGCCGCTCAGGTGGTTGGACGCGCCCACGCCCGCCGAGCCATAGAACACCTTGCCGGGCCGTGCCTTCGCATAGGCCAGCAGCTCGGCCACGCTGTGCACCGGGACTTCGTTGTTGACCACGAGCACGTTGGTGTAGTCCACCAGCGGCGCGATGGGCGTCAGGTCCTTCATCGGATCGAAGGCCATGTGGCGCTGCACGTTCGGGTTGATGGTGATGGTCGGGCTCGCCCCGAAGAACAGCGTCGCGCCATCGGGCTGTGCTTTCGCGACCGCGTCGCCGCCGAGCGAGCCGCTGGCGCCGGGCCGGTTGTCGACGATGACCTGCGTCCCGAGTGCCTGGCTCAGCGCGGGCGCGAGCAGGCGCGCGGCGCCGTCCACCGGGCCGCCCGCGAAATAGCCGACCACGAGCTTGATGAGGGACGGCAAGGACTGCTGCGCGAAGGCGCGATGGGGCACGGCGGCCAGCGCCGCGCTGCCCGCCAGCGCGGCCACCCATTGCCGGCGCGAAAAGTCGATCGAGGTCATGAGCGTTGTCTCCTGTTATGAATTGCTTTGGCGGCTGCGTCGCTCACGCCGGCAGGTCGAGGACTTGCCGCGCGAGGATGTTGCGCTGGATCTCGTTGGTGCCGCCGTAGATCATTGCGGCCGTGGAGCCGATGAGCGGCGCGAGCACGTTGAAGGTCTGGCCGTCGAGCACCTGGTCGCCGGCCACGGCGCCCTGCTCGTCGCCCGCTTCGACCAGCAGCGCGCCGATGCGGTGGTAGGTCTCGCTGGCCCAGATCTTCAGCAGCGACACCGAAGCCGGCAGCGGCTTGCCCGCACGCACGATGTTCGCGAAGCCCGTGTACGCCGCCGACAGGTCGAGCACGTCCAGCCGCAGCGCTGCGAAGCGCTGCGCGAACACCGGGTCGGCGAACAGGCGCCGCGCCTGCGCCAGCCGCGCGAGCTGACCCAGCGCGTACTGCGACTGCTTGGGGCTGCCGAGGAAGATGCGCTCGAAGCCCAGCAGCGCCTTCGCGATGGTCCAGCCGCCGTGCAGCTTGCCCACGAGGTTCTCGGCCGGCACGCGCACGTTGTCGAAGAACACTTCGCAGAACTCGGGCTCGCCCGCCAGCGTGCGGATCGGCCGGACGGTGATACCCGGTGTGCGCAGGTCGCACAGCAGGAAGCTGATGCCCTCCTGCTTGCGCGCCTCCTTGTCGGTGCGCACCAGCATGAAGATGTGGTTGGCATCCTGCGCGAGCGTGGTCCAGATCTTCTGGCCGTTGACCACGAAGTGATCGCCCTGTGCATCGCGCGCGGGCAGGGCTTCGGTGCGCAGGCCCGCGAGGTCGGAGCCGGCGTTGGGCTCCGAATAGCCCTGGCACCACACATGCTCGCCGCTCAAGATGCGCGGCAGAAAGCGCTGCTGCTGTTCGGTCGTGCCGTGCTGGATGAGCAGCGGCCCGATCATCACGATGCCCTGGTCGGGTGCGCGCGCCACGCCGTACTGCTCCAGCTCCTCGATCCACGCGATGAGCTTGTCGGCGGGCAGGCCCATGCCGCCGTGCGCCTGCGGCCAGGCGGGCGCGATCCAGCCCTGCGCCGACAGCGTGAGGTACCACTCGCGCATCTCGCTCCAGCGTGCGCGGTGCGAGAGGTAGCGCAGCTGCTGCGGATAGCGCTGCTGCAGGAAGGCGCGCACCATGCGGCGGAACTCGGCCTCGGGCATGGTGGACCAGTCTGCCGTGCGCGGGAACTCGCCTTTCCAGGTGGCCGCGCCCGTGGTCGCTTCGGCATCTCCAGCCAGCACGGCATGCCGCCGCTGATGCGCACTGACATTCCCAAGCCACGCCGACAGGCACAGCACCCGCTTGTAGAACAGGCTCAGGTCGCACTCCTGCGTGTAGCCGATGGCGCCATGCAGTTGCACCGAGGTGCGCGAAGCCTGCAGCGCGGCGGCCGTGCAGCGCGCATTGACGCGGCTTGCCTCGGCTTCGAGCCGGTCGACCGTCAACCCCTGCCCTGCCACCGCCAGCACCTCGTTCAGCGTGGCCTGCGCCACTTCGAGATGGATGAACATGTCGACGCAACGGTGCTGCAACGCCTGGAAGCTGCCGATGGGCTTGCCGAACTGGGAGCGCGTGCGCAGGTAGGCCAGCGTCTGCGCCAGCATGGCCTGCCCCGCACCCAGCAGTTCGGCGGATTGAAGGATCTGGCCGGCCGCGAGTGCATGGCGCAAGGCGTCCTGCGCAGCCGGCCCTTCGGCCAGCACGGCCTCCGGCGGCAAGGCGACCTGCTCGAAGCGCAGGTTCGAGGCCTGGCCACCATCGACCAGCGGCACCAGCGCCTCCGTCACGCCTTCGGTGCCGCGCGGCACCCACAGCAGCACCGCGTCGTCGTCGCCGCGCGCCGACACCAGCCAGCCGCTGGCGGCCGCGCCGGGCAGCACCATGAGCTTTTCGCCCTGCAGCAGCACGCCGCCAATGTGGCCGGGCCGCGGCTCGCAGCCGCAGGCCAGCGGCACGGCGCTGAGGTCGCCAGCGCTCTCCTGCCATGCCAGCGCGGGCAGGCTGCGGCCTGTAATCAGTTCGGCGAGCAAGGCGTTCGCGCCCGGCGTACCGAGCCGCGCCAGCAGCAGCGCACTGAGGCCTGCCACGGCCAGCAGCGGCTCGGGTGCCACATGCTCGCCCGCGGCCCGCAGGATTTCCGCTGCGCCGTCGAGTTCCAGTGCAAGACCGCCGGCCGATTCGGGAGCCAGCATGCCGGGCCAGCCGAGCTCGGCGATTGCGCGCCAACCGTGCGCCTCATCGGCATCAGCTTGTTCCATACGCTCGCGCCGCCGCTGGATGGCGCGGCTGCGAACGAAGTAGTCGAGCGCCGCTTCGCGCATCGCCGAAAGTGATTCGAAGTCCATCGCCGCAGCGTGACAGAAGGCCCTGCCGGGCGGCATTCGCATTTGCCGAAGGGAGGGTTTTGCAATCACGCAGCCGCCTCGCGCGATGGAGGGCTAGATTCGGCGCCATGACCAAGATCAAGAAATCCCTGCACACCGAGCTGGGCCACAGCACGCCGGACAAGATCACCGTGCGCGGGCGCGACCTGCCTTCGGAAATCCTCGGCCACCTGAACCTCGGCGACATGGCCTTCCTGGAACTCACGGGCCGCATCCCGACGCCGCAGGAATCCGTCACCTTCAACGCCATCGTCGTCACGCTGGTGGAGCACGGCATTACACCCAGCGCGCTGGCTGCGCGCCTCACGTATGCGGGCGCCCCCGAAGCGCTGCAAGCCGCTGTGGCAGCGGGTCTTTGCGGCCTGGGCACGGTGTTCGTCGGCAGCACCGAGGGCGCGGCGAAGATGCTTTACGAAGCAATTCCCTTTGGCGAGAAGCCCACGCGCCCGCTCGCCGACATGGCGAAGGACATCGTGGCCGATCATCGCGCGCGCAAGCAGATCGTGCCGGGGCTGGGCCATCCGCTGCACAAGCCCATCGACCCGCGCACGCCGCGGCTGTTCCAGATCGCGGCGGAGAACGGCTTGTCGAGCCACTATGTCGCGCTGATGCAGGCGGTGCAGGAGGAAGCCGAGCGCGTGTCGGGCAAATCGCTGCCGATCAACGCGACCGGTGCCATCGGCGCGATCGCGGCCGAGTTCGGTTTTCCGTGGAAGATCATCCGCGGCTTCGGCGTGATGGCGCGCGCCATCGGCCTCGTGGGCCACATCCTCGAGGAGATCGACGATCCGATGGCGGTCGAGATCTGGCAGCGCGTGGAGAAGGAAGCCGGCGGCCCGCGCCGGGACTGAGCAGCAGCAAACAATGAACAACACCAACGACAAGAACTTCCCCGACATCCGCGACGCCGTGCGCGACCTGTGCACGCAGTTTCCCGATGCCTACTTCCGCAAGATCGACGAGGCGCGCGGCTACCCCGCGGAATTCGTCGACGCGCTCACCAAGGCCGGCTGGATGGCCGCGCTGATCCCGCAGGAGTACGGCGGCTCCGGCCTGGGCCTGACCGAGGCCTCGGTCATCATGGAAGAGATCAACCGCTGCGGCGGCAACTCCGGCGCCTGCCACGGCCAGATGTACAACATGGGCACGCTGCTGCGCCACGGCAGCGAGGCGCAGAAGCGCGCCTACCTGCCGAAGATCGCCAACGGGGAACTGCGCCTGCAGTCGATGGGCGTGACCGAACCCACCACCGGCACCGACACCACCAAGATCAAGACCACGGCCGTGAAGAAGGGCGACCGCTATGTCATCAACGGGCAGAAGGTGTGGATCTCGCGCATCCAGCATTCGGACCTGATGATCCTGCTGGCGCGCACCACGCCGCTGGCCGACGTGAGGAAGAAGTCCGAAGGCATGTCGATCTTCATCGTCGACCTGCGCGAGGCCATCGGCAAGGGACTGACGGTGCAGCCCATCCTGAACATGGTGAACCACGAGACCAACGAGCTGTTCTTCGAGAACCTCGAGATTCCGGCCGAGAACCTGATCGGCGAGGAAGGCCAGGGCTTCAAGTACATCCTCGACGGGCTCAACGCCGAGCGCACGCTGATCGCCGCGGAGTGCATCGGCGACGGCTACTGGTTCATCGACCGGGTAACGGCCTACACCAAGGAGCGCGTGGTGTTCGGCCGCCCGATCGGGCAGAACCAGGGCGTGCAGTTTCCGATTGCCGAAGCGTTCATCGAAGTGGAAGCAGCGAACCTGATGCGCTATGAAGCCTGCCGCCTGTTCGACGCGCACCAGCCCTGTGGCGCACAGGCCAACATGGCGAAGTACCTGGCGGCCAAGGCGAGTTGGGAGGCGGCCAACGCCTGCCTGCAGTTCCACGGCGGCTTCGGCTTCGCCTGCGAATACGACATCGAGCGCAAGTTCCGCGAGACGCGGCTCTACCAGGTGGCGCCGATTTCCACCAACCTGATCCTGAGCTACGTGGCGGAGCACGTGCTCGGCCTGCCACGCTCGTTCTAAATGAGGGATGCGATTGCCATGAACGCTGTGGACCACCCGAGCAAGGTGCTCGCGACCTTCGCCGCCGAGCTGAGGTTCGACGCCATCCCCGCCCCCGTGCTTCGCCGCACCGAGGACCTGATGCTCGACTGGCTGGGCTCCGTGCTCGCCGCGCGCACCGCACGGCCGGTGCGCAGCATCGAACGACTCGCGCAGATGATGGGCCCCGCCGAGGGGCCCAGCGAGCTGCTGACCTCGCGCCGCACCACCTCGCCGTTGTTCGCGGCGCTCGTCAACGCGGCGGCCTCGCACTTCGTGGAGCAGGACGACGTGCACAACGGCTCGGTGTTCCACCCGGCCGCCGTCGTCATCGCGCCCGCGCTGGCCGTGGCGCAGAGCGTCGGCGCGAGCGGCGCGCAACTGCTCACCGCGGTGGTCGCGGGCTATGAGGTCGGAATCCGAGTCGGCGAATTCCTCGGCCGCTCGCACTACAAGACCTTCCACACGACCGCGACGGCGGGCACGCTCGCCGCTGCAGCAGCGGTCGGCCGCCTGCTGGACCTCACGCCGCAGCAGATGCTGCATGCCTTCGGCTCG
>Ga0182007_10001621_pt1 | contig 11937 bp, 10 predicted proteins | sample Sormic07211113_1_FD_123023 | JGI IMG/M metagenome (GOLD analysis project Ga0182007, IMG submission 123023) | Rhizosphere microbial communities from Sorghum bicolor, Mead, Nebraska, USA - 072115-113_1 MetaG | ecosystem: Host-associated > Plants > Roots > Rhizosphere | place: USA: Nebraska... | reverse complement strand
CGGTGATGAAGTAGTACAGGCAGAAGAACAGTTGCATCGATGCCGCATGCGGGCCGTTCTGCGTGTAGCGGATGCCGGGGATCAGGCCCTCGCGGTACTCGGCGACATATTCGACACCATGCATCGCCAGGAAGGCGATGCCCAGCGCGGCGGTGATCAGCAGCAGCCACGTGGCCACGCGCCGGCCACCCAGTTGCACCTCGCGCACCGCCAGCGCGGCGGCGCAGCTGCTGCTCAGCAGCACGGCGGTTTCCAGCGTGCCCAGCAGCATGTCGGTGTGGCGGCTCGCTTCGGCGAAGGCGTCAGGGAATATCACCCGGCAGAACGCATAGCCTGCGAACAGCACGCCGAAGAACAGGACCTCGGTGGCCAGGAACGTCCACATGCCGAGCGTCGAGGCTTCGCGCTGCTGCACGGAGTCGTCGAACTGTTCCCGCAGGTGGCCGGCGCTGGCGTTCATGGCTGCTCGTAGGCGTACGGGCCGCCGTCGATTTGCGGCGTCCGCGCAAAATTGTGCAGCGGCGGTGGCGAAGGCGTGGTCCATTCCAGCCCCTGCGCGCGCCAGGGATTCGCACCGGCGCGCGCGCCGTGCCGCAACGACCACAGCAGGTAGCCCAGCGGCAGCAGGTATGACACCGCCAGGATCGTCGCGCCCGCCGACGACAGCACGTTCAGCACCTGATACTGCGGCAGATACTCGTGGTAGCGGCGCGGCATGCCTTCCCAGCCCAGGATGTATTGCGGGAAGAACGTGAGGTTGAAGCCGAAGAACATCAGGATCGCGGCGAAGCGCGCCCACGCCTCCGAATACAGCCGGCCGGTGATCTTCGGCCACCAGAAATGGATGCCGCCGAGATACGCCATCACCGAACCGCCGACCATGATGTAGTGGAAATGCGCTACCACGAAATAGGTGTCGGTCAGGCTCACGTCGAGCGCGGTGGCCGCCAGGAACAACCCGGTCAGTCCGCCGAGCATGAAGAGTCCGACGAAGCCCAGCGCATACAGCATCGGCGCATCGAAGGTGATGTCGCCCTTGTACAGCGTAGCGGTCCAGTTGAAGACCTTGATCGCCGACGGCACCGCGATCAGGAAGCTGAGGATCGAGAAGACGATGCCCGCATACATCGACTGCCCCGACACGAACATGTGGTGGCCCCACACCAGGAAGCCGACCACCGCGATGCCGACGATCGCGTACACCATGAAGCGGTAGCCGAAGATGCGCCGGCGCACGCCGGCGGTGATCAGCTCGCTGACCACGCCCATCGCGGGCAGCACCATGATGTACACGGCCGGATGCGAGTAGAACCAGAAGAAATGCTGGAACAGCAGCGGATCGCCGCCCAGCGCGGGATCGAAAATGCCCACGCCGAACAGCCGCTCCAGTCCGATCAGCGCCAGCGTCATCGCCAGCACCGGCGTGGCCAGCACCATCACCAGCGCCACCGCGTACATCGACCACACGAACAGCGGCAGCCGGAACCAGGTCATCCCGGGCGCGCGCATGGTGTGGATGGTGACGATGAAATTGAGCCCGGTGAAGATCGACGAGAAGCCCACGACGAAGACGCCGATCACGACGAGCATCACGCGGGAGTTGGAAAACATCGTCGAGAACGGCGTGTAGAACGTCCAGCCCGTGTCCACCCCGCCCAGCAGCAGGCAGGCCAGGGTGAAGATGCCGCCGCCGATATACAGATACCAGCTGAAGAGATTCAGCCGCGGGAACGCCATGTCGCGCGCGCCGATCATCAGCGGCAACAGGAAATTGCCCAGCGTGGCCGGGATCGACGGGATCAGGAAGAACCACACCATCACCACGCCGTGGAAGGTGAACATCTTGTTGTAGGTTTCCGCGCTCATCACGTCGCCCGCCGGCGTCACCAGCTCCAGCCGGACCAGCGCGGCGGCGAGCCCGCCGAGGAAGAAGAAGAACGTGATCGCCACCGCGTAGAGGATCGCGATGCGCTTGTGGTCGCTGGTGCCCAGCCACGAGCGCAAGCCGTAACCCTCTTCCAGGTAGCTGCGCGCGGCCGGCTCAACGGTATTCATCGACGATCTCCGGATGCGTGCTGCGCGATTTCAGGTAGGCGACCAGGGCCAGCACATCGCTTTCGTCGATGCGCCCCTGGTAGCTCGGCATGACCGGCGCATAGCCGGCGGCGACCTGCAGCTGCGGCAACATGATCGAATCGTGCAGGTAGCGCTCGTCGGCGCGCACCTGGCTGCCGTCGTCCAGCGGCACGGTGCTGCCGTACAGGCCGTCGAGGTCGGGCGCGTGCACGCCCGAGTGCGGATCGTGGCAACCGCTGCAACCGAACCGGCGGAACAGCACCGCGCCCTGCGCCGCCAGCCCGGTGCCCGCATGCGCCTGCAGCCATTGCGCGAAATCGGCCGGCGCCTGTACCACCACGCTGCCGCCCATGCGCGAGTGGTCGGTGCCGCAGAACTCCGCGCAGAACAGGTCGAAGGTGCCGGCTTGAGTGGCGGTGAACCACAGCTCGGTGTAGCGATCGGGCAGCACGTCCTGCTTCACCCGGAACGCCGGCACGTAGAAGCTGTGGATCACGTCCTGCGAGGTCATCACCAGCCGCACCGGCTGGCCGAGCGGCACGTGCAGCGTATTGATCTCGCGCTGGCCGCCGACGTGCTGCACCTTCCACATCCACTGCTTGGCGATCACGTAAACCGGCGTGGCGTCCGCCGGCGGCGTGCGCAGCACCACCCACAGCTTGACGCTCCACGCGAACAAGCCGATGAACATGGCCATCGGGATCAGCGTCCACGCCAACTCGATGCCGAGGTGCCGATGCGATTCGCCGTGGCGATCGGCCGCGCTGCCGTGGCGGTACTTCACGCAGAACCAGATCATCACCGCGAACACGCCCAGCACCACCACGCCGCTTAGCGCCAGCAAGGTGTCGAACAGCGCGTCGACGCGTCCGGCGAAGCCCGAAGCCTGCGGCAACCCGATCATGTCCGCTCCCTGCGCCGAAACCGGTACAGGCCGGCCAGCATCAGCAGCACGAAGCCGACGCCCAGGCCTTGCATCATCCGTCCGATCAGCAAACTGTAATGGCCCGTGCTGGGGTCATAGCCGCAGCACAACAACACCAGCCGGTCGATCAGGCTGCCGAGCCTGCCGTGCGACGCACCGACCAAGGCCAGCCGCAACGCATCCGGCGGATAGCTGACGCCGAAGAAGTACTGCGCGACCTTGCCCTGCCCGGTCAGCACCACCAGCCCTGCCGCGTGCGCGTACTGGTCGTTGCGCGGGTCGTGGAAATAGCGGAAGCCCACCACGTTCGCCACGGCACGGGTCGACGCCGCGTCGCCGGTGAGCATGTGCCAACGCTCGACATGCGCGGCGGGAATCATCCGCGCCAGCATGCGGGCCGCATCGTGCGCATCGGCCGGCGTCTCGCGCGGATCGATGCTGATGAATACCACCTGGTAGTCCTCACCCAGACGCAACCGCAGTGCCGGCAGCGCATGCGCGATGCCGTGCAATACCACGTCGCACAGGTTCGGGCAGCGGTAGTAACCCAGCGCCAGCAACGTCGGCTTGCCACCGGCCAGCTCGGCCAGCGTCACGCTGCGGCCATCCGCATCGCGGAAGGGCAACGTCGTCGGCAGCTGTGCTCCCAGTCGCTGATCGAAGCCCACCCGCTGATTCAGATCCGTCGGCGGCAGCACACCTGCACCGGCCACGAGCGGCAGCCAAAACAGCAAGAGAAGAACCAGGCGCTGCGTATAGCTGCACCCGACTGTGGGAGCGGCTTCAGCCGCGATAGCTCTCGGTTCATCTCGATCAGGAGCATCGCGACTGAAGTCGCTCCCACAGGAAGTCGGGGCGGCGAAATTTTCCATCAGCGAGCTTCCCTGTTCGGCTGCGCGCTGCTGGACGACCGCGCCAGTATGGCCATCGCCCGATCGATCGGAATCCGCGCAATACCGGCCTCGCGGTCCACCCACGCATAGCCGTGCAGCAGCGCCCGCTCGCGCGCGCGCTCGGCGGCCAGGTCGGCCGCCGGATCGCTCTGCCATCGCGGCTCCGGCGGAATCGCTCCGTGCGGCGGCTCGGTGGTCTGCAACCAGGTGTGCGCAAGCAGGTACATCAGCAGCACGATCCCGGTCAAGCTGGCGGCGAGGATCGCGGCGATCCAGTGCAGCCGGCGCGCCGCCACCGCGTAGGATTCGTGCGCGTCGCGCTGGCTCATGGCGCGGACTCCGCCAGGCGCGCCTGCGCCAGGCGCAGGTCGAACAGCGCCCAGCACAGCCCGCCGATGCCAAGCCACGCCAGCGCATCGCTCCACGTCAAGGCGAACCCGTGCGGACGCAGGCTCGGCAACACCAGCCACAGCGCGTAGCCCGCCTGCGTCAGCAGCAGCACGCCGGCGACGCCGCGCAGCCATGGCGTGCGCCGTTTCACCCGCCGCGACAGCAGCAGCGCGAACGGCAACAGCAGACCGGACGTCACCAGCGCCACGCCGAGCCAGCGCCAGCTGGTCTGCAGCCGCGGTAGATACCACACGGTCTCCGCCGGCAGGTCGGCGATCCATGCCGTGAGGTAATCCATGAAGACCAGGTACGACCAGGCGAGCACCAGCACCAGCAGCACGCTGCCGCGGTCGCCGCGCCGTTGAGGCGGCGCCGCGTCATCGACATGGCAGCACACCGCCAGCGCCGCGGCGGCTAGCAGTTGCCCGGCCGCCACGATCAGGCCGAACACCGACGAATGCCACGCCGGCACCAGCGACATGATCCAGTCCACCGCGGCCACGCTGACGGTGAGCAGATAGACGATCAGGCCGGCCGCGGCGAAGCGTGGCAACGTCGCATCGAGCCGCGGATCGAGCAGCCGCCGGCGCAGTCCGTGCGCCAGCCACAGCCACGCGGCAAAACACGCCATCGCGCGCAACACGAAGAACGGCAGGTCGAGATACCAGCGCTGCTGCGCGATGTGCGGCGCGCCGGGCACGCTGGCCTGCGCCCACGGAAACAGCTGCGTCGCACCGAGCAGGATCGGCAGCAGCAGGACCGCCAGCAGCGGCAGCACGCGGCTGGCCGCCAGCAGCGGCGCGCGCAGCTCGCGGCCCCAGTCGCCGTTGCCGGCCAGCCGGTGCACCATCAGCAACCCCACGCTGCCCAGCGTGGGACCGAGGAAGAACACATAGGCGGTCAGGTAGGACCGCAGCACCGGCTGTGCCGCGCGCAGGCCGAGCAGCAGGCAGGCCAGCAATGCCAGCACGGCGATCGCTACCGCGCCCAGCCGGCGATGCTGCGCCACGACGTTCACCGCGCCCCCGCCGCCGACGACGACGGCGCCGGCAACGCCGCAAGCCGCGCGAGGTCGAGCGCGTCCAGCCGGTCGCGCGTGGCGTGCTGGCTCAGCTGCAGCGCGCGGATATACGCCACGATCGCCCAGCGGTCGTGCGGCGTGATCCGGTCGGCATACGGGTACATCACACCGTAGCCGTCGCTGATCACCTGGTAGAAATGGCTGTCCGCCGCACGGCGCAAACGGTCGGTGTGATAGCTCGGCGGTGCCGGAAAGCCACGTTGCACCACCATGCCCGCGCCATCGCCGCTGCGCCCATGGCAGGGCGCGCAGTAGATGTCGTAGCGCTGTTGGCCGCGCGTGAGCAGCGCCTTCGTCAGCGGTAGCGGGTTCGCATAGCTGCTGCCATCGCGCACGCGCGGCTGGCCGTTCTCGTCCAGCGGCCATGCCGGGCCCGGCGCGGCAACGGACTCCAGCCGGCCCAGCCGTCCGCTGCTGCTGTCGGCCGCCGCACCGCCGGCCATCGGCACGCTGCCCGGCGGCGGCGTGCGCGCGCTGTTGCCGTTGGCGAACAGCGGGCTCGGTGCCTGCGGCTGGTCCTTCGGCTGCTGGTACATGTCGTGCATCGCGCGCTCGCAGCCGGCCAGCGCCAGCAGCGCGAACAGCGGCCACCACCGGCGCGCACCGTTCACCGCGGCACCTGCTCGACGTGCAGCGGATCGAGCCGGGCGAGATCGTGCAGCACGCGGCCGAACTCGTAGCGTGGATCGTCCGCGCGCAGCAGCACGAACAGGCCGTCGCGACTGGCCTCGTCGAAATGCTCGCTGCCGAACAAAGGATGATTCAATCGCGGCAACCCGTTGCCGGCCAGCATGCCTGCGACTCCCGCCAGCGCGGCGAACAGGATGGTCATTTCCAGTGCGGCCGGAATGAAGGCCGGCCAGCTGGCGTCGGGGCGCCCGCCCACGTCGATCGGATAGTCGATCACCGCCGCGTAGTACTGCAGCGCCAGCGTGCCGAATCCGCCCAGCAGGCCGCCCAGAAGCATCAGAAGTGGAATGCGGCTGCGCACCGGGCCGAGCGCCTCGGCCAGGCCGTCCACCGCGAACGGCGTGTACGCCTCCAGCCGCGTATAGCCATCCAAACGCAACTGCTTCACCGCGGCCAGCAGCGCCGGTACGCTGGCGAACTGCGCCAGGCAACCATGCGACGCTTTCATGCCGCCGTCCCTCCATGGCGATGCGCCAGCTTGCGCAGCTCGTACATCGACACCAGCGGCAACCAGCGCACGAACAGCAGGAACAGCACGAAGAACAGGCCGATCGAACCGAACAGGAACGCCAGGTCCCACAAGGTCGGATAGAACATGCCCCAGCTCGACGGCAGGAAGTCGCGGTACAGGCTGCTGGCGATCAGCATGAAACGTTCGAACCACATGCCGACCAGCACCACGATGCCGAGCGCGAACAAGACGCCGTGATGCCGGCGCACCCGCGCCCACCACAGCGCCTGGATCGCCACGACATTGCAGGCGATGGTGGTCCAGAACACCCATGCGTAGGCGCCGGTGAAGCGCTGCATGGTCATGGCGATCTCGTAGCGGTCGCCGCCGTAGAACGCGGTGAAGATCTCGCTGAGGTAGCTGTAGTCGACGAACAACCCCGCTGCCAGCAGCATCTTCGCCAGGTTGTCGAGGTGCCGCTCGGTGATGAAGTCGCCGAGCCCGTAGAACCGGCGCAGCGGGATGCCCAGCACCAGCACCATCGCAAACCCCGAGAACAGCGCGCCCGCCACGAAGAACGGCGGAAAGATCGTCGAGTGCCAGCCCGGCAGCAACGCCTCGGAGAAATCCAGCGCGACCATGCTGTGCACCGAGAACACCAGCGGCACGGCCAGCCCCGCCAGCAGCAGGCTCAGCGTCTCGAAGCGCTGCCAGTGCCGGGCCTCGCCGCGCCAGCCCAGCGCCAGCAGGCCGTAGAACACCTGCTTGCCGCGCGTGCGGGCGCGGTCGCGCAAGGTGGCGAGGTCGGGGATCAGGCCGACATAGAAATACAGGATCGACACGATCAGGTACGCCACGATCGCGAAGAAGTCCCACAGCAGCGAGCTGCGCCATTGCGGCCACACGCCCATCCGATCCGGGTACGGCGCCAGCCAGTAGAAGAACCACGGCCGGCCCAGATGGAGTATCGGAAAAATGCCCGATACCGACACCGCGAACACGGTCATCGCCTCGGCGTAGCGATTGAGCGATGTGCGCCATTCCTGCCGCGCCAGATACAGCGCCGCGGAGATGAAGGTGCCGGCCATGCCGATCGCGATCCACCAAACGTAATCGGCAATCGCGAACGCCCATGCCACCGGCATGTCCACGCCCCAGATGCCGACGCCCTTCGCCAGCAGGTAGCTGATGCCCGCGCCAAGCAAGGCGGTGAATGCGAGCGCCAGCGCGAAGGCGAGCAGCCAGATGCGACCGGTCGGCCGCTGCAGCACGATGGCGCTGACCTGGTCGGTGACGCTGGCCAGGGTGGGTTCGCCGCGGCGTACGGGCGCGCTCACCGGAGCCTCCATCCAGCGCCGACGTCATTCAGGAGCCACCACTCGCCGCCACCGTCATTCCCGCGAAGGCGGGAATCCGGTGTCTTTCGACGGGACACGGCAAGGGCGCTGGATTCCCGCCTTCGCGGGAATGACGGCCTCGGGGTTTGCGGCCTCTTCACGATTCCCCCTCGATCGCCGGATTCGGATTGCGCAGCGAGGCCAGGTACGTCGTGTGCGGCCGCGTATTCAACTCGCCCAGCAGAGCGTAATTGCGCGGCGAGGCTTTTTCCCGGCTCACCGCGCTGGCCGGGTCGGCCATGTCGCCGAAGGTGATCGCCTGCGTCGGGCAGGCTGCCTGGCAGGCCGTGCGCACTTCGCCGTCCGCGATGCGCCGATCAACCTTGTCCGCCGCGATGTGCGCCGTCTCGATGCGCTGGATGCAATAGGTGCACTTCTCCATCACGCCGCGGTTGCGCACGCTGACGTCCGGATTGCGCTGCGCCTTCAGCTCCTCGCTGGCGAGATCGGCGTATTGCAGGAAGTTGAAACGGCGCACCTTGTACGGGCAGTTGTTGGAGCAGAAGCGCGTGCCCACGCAGCGGTTGTAGACCTGCAGGTTCAGGCCTTCGGCGTCGTGCACGGTGGCGCCGACCGGACACACCACTTCGCACGGCGCGTGTTCGCAGTGCATGCACGGCACCGGCTGGTGGTACGTGCGCGGCGCCTCGGGCGAGCCTTCGTAATAGCGGTCGACACGGATCCAGTGCATCTCGCGGCCCTGCCGCACTTCCTCCTCGCCCACCACCGGAATGTTGTTCTCGGCCTGGCAGGCAACCGTGCAGGCATGGCAGCCGATGCAGCTGTTGAGGTCGACGCTCATGCCCCAGCGATACTCGCCGGCCGGCTGCTCGGGATACAGGCTGGGCGGCGTCTCCTGCTGCGCGAAGCCCGGGTCGGCGAGGAACTGCGCCAGCGTGGCCGCGCGTACCGGCGCACGTCCTTCCATCGCGTGATGCCGCTGCGTGGTGGCCAGCTCGACATGCTGGCCGGTCGGGTTGATCTGCAGGCCGCCTTCGCGCCACGGCGCTGCCAGGCTGCGCAACGAGCCTGCATCGAAACCCAGCTGGCCGCCGGCGCGCCCTGCCCGGCGCCGGCCATAACCCAGCGGCACGGTGACGCTGCGCGCGGCCTGTCCCGGCATGATCCACACCGGCGCCTGGGTGTGCCTTGCACCGACGCGCAGCTCGATGGTGTCGCCATTGGTCAAACCACGCTCGGCCGCCAGCGCGGGACTGATCAGCGCCGCATTGCTCCAGGTCAGCTGCGTCAGCGGCTTCGGGCATTCCTGCAGCCAGCCGCTGTTCGCGTAGCGTCCGTCCCACACCGTGGGGTCGGGACGAAACACGAGTTCCAGCCCGTCGACCGGCACCGGCATCTGCGCATGCGCGAGGAAATCCGCGCTCGCCGTCGCGGTGCGCACCGGCGCGGCGCTGTCGGCGATCACGCCGTCGCGCAGGCTGCGCTGCCACCAGCCCTCGAAGTCGGCGCCGGCGCGTTCGCGCCAGGTCGCCTGCACGATGTCGCGGCCATTGCGCACTTCGTCGCCGAGCATCAGCGCCAGCAGTTCATGGATCGAACGGCCGCCATGCAGCGGCGCGATCACCGGCTGCACCAGGCTGGCGCTGCCGTCGAACGCGCGCGCGTCGGACCACGCCTCCAATGCGTGCGCGCGCGGCAGATGCCAGGTGCAGCACGCGGCGGTCTCGTCGTCGTAGAGGCCCAGGTGGATGCTGTGCGGAATGCGGGCCAGCAGTTCGCCGAAGCGCAATTCCGCCGGAACGGCGTAGACAGGATTGCCGTCGAGGACCAGCAGGCTGTCGACACGGCCCTGTTCCATCGCCGCGATCAACGTGTCCAGGGGTTCGGCCTCGTCGGGCTCGACTGCGTCGAGGTATTCCACCGTGCGACCCACGTTGTCCAGCGCCTGGTTGATCAGGTGCGCCAGCGCGTGCACGGCCGGCGGCTGCGATGGTCCGGCAAGCACCAGCGAGCTGCCGCGATGGGCGCGCAGGTCGTCGGCCAGCGCGCGCAGCCGCGCCGCCGGGATGCCGCTCGGTTCGCTCCCCGGCACCTCGGCGACGCCGAGCGCCGAGGCCAGTTCAAGCGCGAAGGCGCCAATCCGCGACGACGCCAGCGGCCATGCGTGGTCGGCATTGGCGCCGGTCAGCGATGGCGTGGCTTCCACCGCGTACAGCCGGCTCATCCTGGCCGGATCGCCGGACGGCTTGCGCGCGGCGGCGAACTCGCGGGCGTGACGCAAGTGGCCGGGCATGCCGGCGAGAAAATCCGCTTCGAGCGCCACGATGCATTCGGCGCGATCGAGGCGCGGACGCATCTGCAGCGGCGCACCGAAGGCGAGCTGCGCACCGGCGCGCGCCTGCGCATCGTCGACCGCTTCGTGGCTATGCCAGCGCGCGCCCGCAAAGCGCTGCAAAAATTGCCGTCGCTGCCGCGCCAGCGTGGGCGAGTCGACGCGGCCGCTCAACACATGCAGGCCGCGACCGTCGCGACCGAAGCGGCGGGCGAGCGCGGCCGCTTCCGCCTCGAAGGCGTCCCAGCTGGCCACCACGCCGTGCTGCTTCGGCGCCGCCGAACGGTCCGGATCCCACAACTCCAGCACCGCAGCCTGCAGGATCGCATCGGTGGCGCCGAGGCTGGCCGGATGCTTCGGGTTGCCCTCGATCTTGCCCGGCCGGCCCTGGTGTGTTTCCACCAGCACGCCGGCGATGTCGTTGCCGTGGCGCAGCGTGGTCGCATAGAACTGCGGCAGCGACGGCGACATGCCTTCGGGCTGTTGCACCCACGGCACGATCTGCTCCTGCGGCGGCCCGCTGCATGCGGCCAGCCCGGCCATCGCCAGCGACGCGCCGAGCAGCTTGAGGAAACTTCGGCGGTCGAGCCGGGGCTCGATCCGGAACAGTTGCGGGAAGGCTTCGCGCAGGCGGCCGCGCCAGGCCGGCTGCTCGGCGAACTCCTCCAGCGCGCGCCAGTAGTGCGGCCCACGAGCGTCCGCGAGCTGCTGGCGAAGCGCGTCGAGTGCGTTCGTGCCGCTCACGCGCGCGCTCCCGCGGCGCCGCGCACCTGCAGACGCGGGCGGCGCTTCAGCGGTGACATATCGAGCAGTCGGTCAGGCGGCGCTTGTCGATGTGATACGCCTCCACCAGCGCGATCCCGAGCTTGTGCTGATCGGGCGGGCGCCAGTCCATCGCGAACACCTTGTCGCGCGGGCGCAGGAAGTCCTCCGGCGCGCGATGGCAGTCCAGGCACCACTTCATCGACAGCGATTGCGTGCGCGCGGTCAGCGGCATGCGGTCGACGCGGCCATGGCAGCTCGCGCAGCCAACGCCCTTGGCCACATGGATCGAATGGTTGAAATAGACGAAGTCGGGCAGCTGGTGCACGCGCTGCCAATGCAGCGGAATGCCGCTGCGCCAGCTGTCGATCAGCGGCTTCAGCACAGCCTGGTCGGTGTAAAGCTGCGAGTGGCAGGTCATGCAGGTGGAGACTGGCGGAACGCCGGCGAACGCGTCGGTCTCCACCGTGCTGTGGCAGTAGCGGCAATCGATGCCGAGGTCGCCGGCATGATGCGCGTGGCTGAACGGCACCGGCTGCTCCACCGCTTCGCCGATGCCATGCGGCTCCGCGGTAACGCCACGCCATGCCAGCAGCGCCGCGGCGGCCAGCACGATCAGGGCAAGCAGCCCGAGCTTGACGAACAATCCGAAACGCGGATGAAAAATCTGCACCATGGCGGAAGTCGGCTGCGGCTGCGTGCCCCGGCGCCTGCAACGATGCCAGCCGACCGCGCACGAGATTCGATCAGGACACGGCGCTGGGCGCGTCGAAAGGCAGCGGCGTGGCGCCGCAATCGAGCAGCGTCGCATCGGCAATGGCCAGCGACTTCCGGTCGCCGTCGACCACGATGAGCACATGGCCGGCGGCGATCTCGCCCTCGAACTTGCGCCGCACCGCGCCGGGCTCGGCCGCGCCGGTGAGCATGCCCACCCAGCCACCCACCGCGGCGCCCGCGATGGTCATGATCGCGGCGCCCG
>Ga0182007_10001620_pt1 | contig 11953 bp, 8 predicted proteins | sample Sormic07211113_1_FD_123023 | JGI IMG/M metagenome (GOLD analysis project Ga0182007, IMG submission 123023) | Rhizosphere microbial communities from Sorghum bicolor, Mead, Nebraska, USA - 072115-113_1 MetaG | ecosystem: Host-associated > Plants > Roots > Rhizosphere | place: USA: Nebraska... | reverse complement strand
TCATGGCCACCGCCCTCGCCGCCGCCACCCTGGCCGACCCGGCCAACGCCGGCCTCAAGGCCGCGGCCCGCGCGCAGGCCCTGGCCTACTTCACCCGGCAGACGGGCACCACGGCCGACACCCTGTTCGCCTACGCGCACTCCGACGCGAACGACGCCTACGCCGACCGGGACGCCAACGCCTGCGCGGTCGCGCACCGGCTGACCTATGTCCTCACCCGCAGGGGCCGCAACGAGCCGCTGACCGTGCCGAAGGGCGCCGAGGTGCTGCTGGAGACCCGGCTGCCCTACCTGGACGCGGCGCAGCGCCGCGAGGTGCTGCGGACCACGGCCCTGCCCTCCGGGTATGTGCTGCTGGACGGCTTCGAGCAGTGGGGGCGGCTCGACCTGTTCGCCGCGGCGGACGGCTACGGCGCCTTCGACTCCGATGTGACCGTGACGCTGGACGCGTCCGCGGGCGGCTTCGGCGCGGCCGACAGCTGGCGCAACGACATCGACGGCGACGGCGGGCTGACCAAGCGGGGCACCGGCACCCTCACCCTGACCGGCCACAACAAGTACACCGGCGGCACGGTGGTGACGGGCGGCACGCTGGTCGCCGCCTCGTCGCACGCGCTGGGCCACGGTGACGTCCGCGTGTCCGGCGCGACACTGCGGGTGGAGCGGCCCGTCAAGGTGCACGGCGTGTACGCCCAGGAGTCCGGTCGCCTGGAGCTGACGCTGCGCTCGGGCCATGAGCCGGTCCTGGCGGTCACCCGGCGGGTGCTGCTGGGCGCGGGCGGTGTGCTGTCCCTCCAGCTGGACGCCGACAAGCCGCCGGCGGCGGGCAGCACGGTGCGCGTCCTGTCGGCTCCGCAGCTCCGCGGCTGTTTCGACACCGTGGAGCTGAACTCCGACCGGCTGCGGGCCGTACCCGTCTACACGGCGGAAGGTCTGTCGGTACGACTCCTGAAGCGGTGACGCCCCGAGGGCGGGAGCGGATGCGAGAGTAGGGCCCGTGGGATGGGCCCGGATCGCTCCCGCCCCCTCGTGGCCGGTGTCACCGCGGGGCGGATGATGGCGCACGAACAGCACTCGGTCCTCGAGCCGGGCACACGCGACGACGAGGAGAGCCCGCCGCCGCGGGCGACGGCCGCCGGGCGGTCGCCGCGCCCCGGCCGGCGCCGGCTGCTGCCGCTGCTGGTGTTCGTGCTGCTCGCCCAGCTGGCCGCGGCGATGATCACCACCGCCGTGCAGCAGACACCGACGATCGACGAGCCGATCTACGTCGCCACGGCCGCCGACTATCTGCACGAGCACCGGGTCCGCTTCAACCCCGAGCACCCGCCGCTCGGCAAGCTGGTGATCGCGGTCGGGGTGGCGGTCGCCGCCCCGCACGTCGACACCGCCCACCGGGGCGACCAGAGCCGCTTCGGGACGCGTCTGCTGTACGCGTCGGGCAACGACCCGTGGCGGCTGATGTTCTGGGCCCGGCTGCCGGTGATCGTGCTCACCCTGCTGTTCGGGCTGGTGGTGTTCGCCTTCGCCCGTGAACTCGCGGGCGCAAAGGCCGGGTTGGCGGCCCTGGCCCTGTACGCCTTCTCCCCCGACGTCATCGCGCACGGCTCGCTGGCCACCCTGGACGTGCCGGCCGCGGGCTTCGTGCTGACGTCGGCCTGGCTGCTGTGGCGGGCACGCCGGCGGCCCCGGCTGTACGTGCCGCTGGGCGGTCTGGCGCTCGGGGCGGGGCTGGCCACCAAGATGAGCGTGCTGCCGGTCGTGCCGGTGCTGGTGGCGCTGGGCGCGTGGTCGGTGTGGCGGGCCGGGACCGGGGAGCGGCGCGGCGCGCTGCGGCGGTCCGGGGCGGGCGCCGCCGTCGTGGCGGCGGTCGCCGTGGCCGTCGTATGGCTGTCGTATCTGGTGGTCGATCCGCGGCTGCGGTGGACGCCCGAGCCGCATCAGCCGGTGCCCGCCGTGCACGGGCTGAAGGGGCTGCTGGTGCGGCTGCTGCCGTTGCCGGCCTCCTACCGGGACGGGATGCGCATCCAGTTCGGCCTGGAGGACCATCCCTGGCAGGGCTTCCTGTTCGGGCATCTGTACACCGGGTCCCGCTGGTACTACCTGCCGGCCGCGCTGCTGGTGAAGACGCCGCTGGGCATGCTCGCGCTGTGGATCGCCGGGGCCGTCGCGATGGTGGCGGTACGGCGGCTGCGGCCTGCCGCGCCCTATGTGTTGCTGCCCGCCGCCGTGCTGCTGGCCGCCGCGATGACCGGGTCACGCAACTTCGGGACCCGGTACGCGATCTTCGTGCCGATGTTCCTGGCGGTCGCCGCCGGCTGTGTGGTCATGGCGCGGTGGCGGTGGGCGCCGCTCGTGACGGGGGTGCTGGTGCTGTTCGTCGCGGTCAGCTCGGCGCGGACGTACCCCTACTATCTGCCGTACTCCAACGAGGCGTTCGGCGGTCCGGCCAAGACGCGTCTGCGGCTGCACGACTCCAACGTGGACTGGGGCCAGGACCTGGGCCGGCTCGCCGACCGGCTCCGGGAGCGGTACCGGGGTGAGCGGGTCTGGCTGGTGTACAAGGGCAGCGGGGTGCCCTCGTACTACGGCATCGACGCGTCCGACCCGCGCAAGGTGGCGCCGCGTCGGGTGCACGGGCTGCTGGTCGTGTCGGACTCCGCGGCGGCGAAGGCGCGCGGCAGGCTGGCCGAACTGATCGACAGCAGTCGTCCGATCGACGAGGTCGGTCATTCGATCACCCTGTACCGCCGCTGACACGAGCCCGCGCTGCGCCGTCCGGGCACCCGCCCGCCGGGCCGCTCTTACCTCGTCCAAGCCCTGGTCACGAGGGCCCGTGAGCTATGTTGAAGCACTGTGGGAGACAAAGGAGGCGCACCGGTGCCATCGCCCCAACAGGCACGCGCACAGGCATCCGCGATCACCTCGGGCAGAACCGCGCCGGAAGCCGAGGCCGCTCCGGCGTCCCAGCTCAGAACGCTCTTCGACCGGCCCCGGCTCTCCCCCGGCCAGCGGCGCATCGCCCAGTACCTGATCGAGCACATCACCGAGGCGGCGTTCCTCTCGATCACCGATCTCGCCGAACGGGCCGGCGTCAGCCAGCCGTCGGTGACCCGCTTCGCGGGCGCGGTCGGCTTCAGCGGCTACCCAGCGCTGCGCGAGAAACTCCAGGCGATCGCGCTGAGCACCCTCGCCAGCGGGCCCGGCGCCACCGAGGAGAACGGCAGCAACGAACTGCAGGCCGCGGTGGACGCCGAGATCGAGAACCTGGAGAACCTGCGCCGCGACTTCGCCGACCCCGACCAGCTCATCGACATCGGGCGCAAGCTGGCGGCGTCCACTCCGCTGACGGTCCTGGGGCTGCGCATCTCGGTGTCGCTCGCCGAGTACTTCGCCTACGCCGCGCGCCGTATCCATCCCGATGTACGGCTGGTGACCCGGGGCGGCAGCGTCGCCTACGACGCGCTGCTGCAGTCGCGGGAGGCGGGCGGCACCTGGGTGCTGGCGTTCTCGATGCCCCGGCACGCCCAGGAGACGCTGACGGCCGTACGGGTCGCCCGCAGCGCCGGTCTGAAGGTCGCCCTGGTCACGGACCTGGCGCTCGGTCCGGTGGCCGACGAGGCCGACGTCGTCTTCGCCACCGGCACCGGCTCCCGGCTGGTCTTCGACTCCTACGCCGCGCCCGGGGTGATCGCCGCCGCGCTGCTGCAGGCCATGACCGACGCCGATCCGGAGCGCACCCAGGCCCGGCTCGAGGAGTACGAGCAGATCTCCGACCAGCACCAGTTCTTCCTGCGCGACTGACCCCAGGCGCACCCTCCCCACACCCCACACTCCCGTTTTCGCTCATTACAAAGGGACCTTTCACAACATTTCGCGCATGAATGTTTTCATGCGTCTTGCAAAGCAGACGGCATATATAAATACTTCTCACGCGTCACCCGGACACCCGAAGCCGCCGTCTCCTACCCGCGTCGGCGCCGTAGGCGTCCGGGCGGTCCTCGCCCCTGCGAGGCCCGTGGCGGCCCCGGTCATCCCCTAGGCCGGGGCCGCCCGCACCCGTCGGACCACCCTCACGACGCCGCACACCGGAAGCGATGCCATGCAACTGACGACCACGCGCCTCAGCCCGGACTGGCCCTGCCAGGTCAAGCAGCCCGGTTCCTACGACTGGGAGCGCTCGGCGACCAAGTGGCTGCGCGAACTGGTTCCGGCGCGCTACGGCAGCTACCCGGCGTTCATCCGCCACCCCGTGCTGCTCGCCCGCCATGCGCAGATCCAGGTCCAGCACGAGATCAGGGTCGCCCGCACCGCCCTGCAGACCGCCCGCGCCGACCTTCCCGGCATCGGCATGCCCGAGTCGGTGATCGAGCACACGATCAAGCTGTACGCGGCGGAGGTGCTGCAGCTCCAGCACATCGCGCGCAGTGTCCGCGCGGTCACCCGGGCGCTGGTGGAGTCGGGGCGCTGATCCCGATCGCGGCACGGGACGCATGATCCGTGCCAGGCGTGGCACACGTGGTGAGCATGAGCACCACCCAGCCGCACCAGCCGCACGCGGGCGAACCGGTCACCACCGTGCTCACCTGGCAGGTGCGGCCCGGCCGGGAGCGGGAGTTCGAGGAGTGGACGCACGGGATCACCCGGTGTGCCGGGCGCTTCCCCGGCAATGAGGGCGTCTCCTGGCTGCACCCCGAGGACGGCCACCGGTTCCACGCGGTCCTGCGCTGGTCCGACCCGCACCTGCTCACCCGGTGGCTGGAGTCCGAGGAGCGGGCCGAGTGGCACGCGCGCATCGAGGGCGTCGCCTCCGAGGTGGACGGCGAACGGCAGTCGACGACCGGCATGGAGACCTGGTTCGGGCTGCCCGGCACGACCGTGAAGTCCCCGCCGCGCTGGAAGATGGCGCTCACCACGTTCCTCGGCGTCTATCCGATCACGCTTGCCATCCAGTCGCTGGTGACGCCCCGCACCGCCGCCTGGCCGCTGCCGCTGCGGGCGGCGGTCCTCCCGCTGCTGCTGGTGCCGGTGCTGACCTACCTGGTGATGCCGCTGCTGAGCCGGCTGCTGCGGCTGTGGCTGTACCGGCCGCGCGAGGAGTGATCTCCGTGTGTGTACCGGTGTGTCCACCACCGGCGCCGGACCGTTCCCTTTCGGGTGAAGCCCGCGCGGAGAAGACCGCGATCGGACCGGGCCTTGTGTGCAATGCTCGACGCGTGACGAGTGAGCCCGCCACGCCACCGGAGTCCCGTGTCGCCCCGGACACGGTCGCGCTGGCCAAGATCGTCGCCAGGCAGCGTGCCGAGATGGACCGCCTGCGGGACCTGGCGGCGCTCTCCGCCGTCCTGGAGCGGGCCAAGGGCGCGGTGATGGCGCTGACGGGCTGCTCCCCCGACACGGCCGAGGAGATCCTGCGACGGCGCGCCGAGGCCGACGGCCGCACCCTGCTGGAGGAGTGCTGGATCACGCTCGGCGCTCTCACCCCGCCGCCCGGCACCTCCGCGCCGGCCGTGGACGGCGCCGCGGAGCCCGCCGCACCCTCGCTCCGCGGCACCTCCGCCGACTCCCGCGGCGCCGCCGCCCTGGCCACCCTCGCTCGGGAACTCGTCGATGTCGCCACCCCGCCGGAGCTCGCCCGGTGTCTGCTGGAGAACCTCGCGCCGGAGGTCGAGGCCGACGCGATCATGCTCTACGCGTGGCTGCCCTCCGGCGGCCTCGACCTGATCGGCCACGCGGGCATCGACGACACCGTGGCCAACCAGTGGCACCATGTACCGCCGCTGAGCGGGATCGCGGCGCTGGACGCGCTGCGCGCGGGCGAGCCGCGCTGGCTGGAGGACGTCGAGCAGGACCGCAAGCGGTACCTGCTGATCGGTGACCCTCCCGAGCGCTGGAAGTCGCGCGCCTGGCTGCCCGTGCCCGTCCCCGGGACGACCCCCGCGCGCAGGAGCGTCTCCGGCGGCGCGACCGAGGTGTGCGTCGGCGTCCTGCGCAACCGCCCCGGGCCGTTCACCCCGGCCGTGCGGGCGCATCTGCGCGAGACGGTCCGGCTCTGTGCCGGCCGGCTGCGCGCGCTCGACGCCCGCCCCGAGGTGATCACCGACTCCGCCACAAAAGACGTGCAGGCCGTCTTCGGCGCACTGCCGGGTGCGGCCATGCTGCTCACACCGCTGCCCGGGACGACCCCCGGCAACGAGGACTACCGCGTCGCCGCCGCGACCGGGCAGGCCGTCGACGTCGTCGGCCAAGCCGGGCGCGAGCTCGTCGGCCGGGCCTTCAGGGACTGCTGCCCCGACCTGGCCGCCGAGCCGACGCTGCGGGAGGGCCTGCTGCGGACCCTCATGACCGGGGAACCCTACGAGAGCGAGCGGTTCGCCCACCAGGAGGTCGTGGACGGCGTCGCCGAGCTGTCCATCTACTCGGTGCGGGCGACACGGCTGGGCGACGGGCTGGTGCTCACCTGGGTGCGACACGGGTCCTCGGACCGCCAGGAGCAGCGCCTCGCCGACCTGCAGCGGCTCGGCAGCCTGGGCTGGGCCAGCTGGAACCTGCTCACCCGCGAGGTGATCTGGTCCTCCCACATCTACACCCTCTTCGGCCGGAACCCCGAGCAGGGCCCGGTCGCCCTCGCCGACCTGCCCGGCCTGGCGCTGCCCGAGGACATGGCCGCGCTCTCCCACGCCGTCGCACAGCTGCTGCGCGACGGGCGGACGATCGACGTGCCCTTCCGTGTCCGCGCACGCGGCGGACTGCGGCATCTGCGGGTCGTCGCCGAGACCGTGCCGGATTCCCACGGCAGGCCCGTCGAGGTGCACGGAGTCATCCAGGACCTCACCGCGCAGCGCAGCGCGGAGCTCGCCCTGGTCGAGAGCGAGCGGGCCATCCTGACCCAGCACGACGTACTGCTCGCCGAGCGGACCCTGGCCGGCCGGCTGCAGCACGCGCTGCTGCCGCTGCCGACCCGGCCCGTGGTACTGGCCGGGCTGCGGGTCGAGGTCGCCTATCTGCCGGCCCAGTCGGGCATCCACGTGGGCGGCGACTGGTTCAGCGCCATCGAACTGCCCGGCGAGGAGGCCCTGTTCGTGGTCGGTGACGTCGCCGGGCACGGCATCGAGGCGGTGGCCACCATGGCCCAGCTCCGCTTCACCGCCAAGGGCATGGTCGTCACCGGCTCCTCGCTGACCGGGGCGCTCGCCCGGCTCAACACCCTGTTGCTGCACACCACCCGCGACTCCCACGGCACCGCCACCATGGTCCTCGCCCGCTACGACCCCACCGAGCGCCGGCTGGTCTGGGCGCAGGCCGGTCATCCGCCGCCACTGCTGCTGCGGGACGGACAGGTGCACTACCTCGACCGCCCCGGCGGCATGCTGCTCGGGGCGAGCAGCACACCGGAGTACGAGGAGGCCGAGTGCCGCCTCCGACCGGGCGACCGTGTCCTCCTCTACACCGACGGCCTGGTCGAGCGGCCCGGAGAGGGTCTCGACCGGGGCCTGAAGCGCCTCGCCGAGGCCGTCCTGGCCCACCCCGGCGACGAGCCCGGCTCACTGGGCCCGCTGCTGGTGGGGATGCTGGAGGGCGAGCGGCGCGACGACGTGTGCGTGGTGGACATCAGGGTGCCGGTGGAGCCGGACTAGGAATCGGGGGCGGGTCCGCCGACGCCGGACCGACGGCATCGGCGGCGGTGTCAGCCCGTGCCGGAAGCCGTCCGCGACTCCAGTGCCTGCCGGGTGTCGTTGCCGTAGACGCCGGTCTCGTCGCCTCTGATGCCGTACCAGAGCTGGAAGCGGGCGACCGCCGCCTCGAGGGTGGCGTCGTATGTGCCGTCGGTGGAGCCGTTGGTATAGACGTCCGGGATGCGCAGCAGGCGTTTCTGCAGGTCGACGACTGCGGCGCCGCTGTCGCCCTCGCGGAGGGTGCCCGCGCCGTCCGGGTCGCCGGAGGCCGGCGCGGAGGCGGTCGGCGTGGAGGTGCTCGGCGTGGAGGCGGTCTGCGTGGGCTCGGCTGAGGCCGAGGGGCGGGGCGTCTCGGCGGCGGCCTCGTCGTTCTTCCCGACCAGCAGGAGCGCGCCGCCGAAGCCGACGAGGGCCGCCGCGGTGACGGCGATCGTGACGGCGGCGCGGCGCAGTCCGGGCCCGAAGCCGAAGCGGCGGACCTCGCGCGGCAGGGCGCCCTGGTCGGTGCGCACGGGCGGGAGTTCCTCCGTCTCGCCCTCGTCCCACGCGTACGGATCGGGCACGCTCACCGTCTCCAGACCGGCTCGCCCCTGCTCCATCTCCTTGAAGAGCTCGGCCAGGGCGTCCGTGCGGCGCGGGCGCACCACCACGGGGTCCAGCGGCGGTCTGTCCTGCGGTGACCCGGATGCCGGCGGCGTGGCCACAGTGCTCTCCCTCCGTCCCATGGCGGGTCTCTCCGCCGTTCCCCCGAGGAGTGATACGCGGCCGCACGCACGGAAGTTCAGCACGCGGTGGATCCCTCCGGGCGGGCCGGTGAAAAGCACTGAGTTCCCCATAGGCGAAGCACTGAGTGCCATGGGATCTCCGCGAATGCTACTTTCCGTCCATGAAGACGGAGCCGGCGGCCGTGAAGCCGACCATGCGCGAAGCCCTGGTGGCGGCGGCGTTCCAGCTGTTCCTGGAACGCGGTTACGAGCAGACGACCGTCGACGACATCGTGGCGCTGGCCGGCGTCGGGCGGCGGTCGTTCTTCCGGTACTTCCCGTCCAAGGAGGACGTGGTCTTCCCCGACCACGAGCGGTGCCTCGCCGACATGACGGCGTTCCTCGGCGAGAGCAGCGACGACGAACCGGTGCAGCGGGTCTGCGACGCGGTGCGGATCGTGCTGCGGATGTACACGGAGAACCCGACCTTCTCGGTGCAGCGCTACCGCCTGACCAAGAAGGTGCCCGGGCTGCGGGCGTACGAGCTGTCGGTGGTGTGGCGCTACGAGCGCGCCTTCGCCGACTATCTGCGCACCCGTCTCACGGGCCGTGCGGACGGGACGCTGCGGGCCGATGTGATCGCGGCGGCCGTGGCGGCGGCCCACAACAACGCGCTGCGGTCGTGGCTGCGTTCCGACGGGCAGGGCGACGCGAGCGAGGCGCTCGACCACGCCCTCGGGTACGTCCAGCAGTCCTTCGCCGGGCCCCCCGCGCCGCCCGAGGACGAGGAACCCGAGGACGTGGTGGTGATCGTCTCCCGGCGCGGCGCGCCGCTGTGGCGGGTGGTCCAGGAGATCGAGGGCGCCCTCGACGGGGAGTGAAGGCCCTCCTCGACCGTATACCGGAGATATTTGAGGGTACGCAGTACCTTTACGCGTGACACTGAGTGCCATACATTGAGCTCGTGCACGGTGGCACGGCGAACCGCGCACGTGGGATTCCGGCCGAGCGCAGGGAGTTGACCAGCGTGTACCACCACTCAGGAAGCGTCGTTCGTCAGACAGGCGGCTCCGCGACGGGCGTGCTCGAGCCCGCGGCCAGGGACTCGGACGCCATCCTCTTCCAGCGCTGCACCTGGTGCGGCACCGCCATGTACCACCGGCTGCTGTGTCCGGTCTGCCAGGGCAGCGACCTGAGGACAGAGCGCAGCGAGGGCACCGGCACGGTCCGCCACTCGACGACGGTGCACCGCAACACCCCGGCCGCGCGCAATGTGTCGATGGTCGAGATGGCCGAGGGCTTCGTGGTCCGCGGCCGGGTCATGGGACCGCCGATCGGCATCCACAGCGGCGACCGGGTACGCCTGTCCACGGTCAAGGACCCGGTCCGCGGCGAGCCCGTGTTCCAACTGATCGACGAGCCCTTCCGCGCCTGGACCTGAGCGACCCTCACCCCGACACGGGCGACGCACCCCGGGCCGCCCGGGGGCATGACGTCCCCTTCGTACGGGGGCGCAATGAAGTCGATGCCGGCGGCCGCCGCGACGGTGACGGAGCCATGGCTGTCGCAGGTACAGCCGCACGCGGTGTCGGCCGGCCGAAACACCTAGCCGCCGTGGACGGTGCCCAGGAGGTCCGGTCCCTGGTCCGGGGATCAGGTCCGCCCATGCAGGTCGGGGTGCCCCGACCCGGTCGCATCACTGAATGTCGATCACACCACCCGTCACAGGCAACCCACAGCATCCGTCTCCCGTCCTCTCAGTCGTGAGGGGCCCCTGTCTGACCAACAGGGTGTCCGCAATCGGTAGTTGAGGAGGGGGAACCTTGTTCCTTGCCCGGCGAATATGGGTGACCGCTGCGGCGGTACTGGCGGTGGCGGGGGGATCGCCAGGACTGGCGCAGGCGGCGCAGCCGCCCGGCGCCGTAGCGCACACGGCGGTGGCGGACGGTGACGGAACTCTCCCGCCGGGCTGGCGGATCACCGGCGAGGGTGCGCGGCGTCAGCTGGTCTGGCGCTCGACCGCTCCGGTGCCGATGGGTGACGCCCGCGTCGAGTTCTACGCCGGCGACCGGCCGCTCGGTCACCCGACCCCCGCCAAGGACGGACGCACCTTCCGTCTGCGCCTCGAACAGGGCGGGACGCCAAGGGAGTTGGCGTCTCTCGAAGTGCGCGCCGGAGGGCGGAAGCTGGACCGGGCGGGCCGGACGCAGGCCCCACTCACCCGGCGCGACGCGGCGGCGGCGCGACCGCCCGCCCAGCTTCCCGCGAACGCGGTCGACCCGGGCAGGCCCGGCCAGTACCGCACCACCACCGGCGAGTACGAGCTCGACCCGGTGAAGCTGCCCGACTTCCCGCAGCCCGTCGAGATGAAGGCCGTGGTGGTCGCGCCGAAGGGCACCACCGGCAGCCGGCCGCTCGCCCTGTTCCTGCACGGCCGTCACTCCACCTGCTACAAGGGCGACGACGTCTCCGGCGACTGGCCCTGCCCGAGCGGCACCAAGCCGATCCCGAGCTACCGCGGCTATCTGCGCGACCAGCAACTCCTCGCCTCCCAGGGCTATGTGACCGTCTCCATCTCCGCCAACGGCATCAACGGCCAGGACTGGGCGGCCGAGGACGGCGGCGCCCAGGCCCGCTCCTCCCTGATCCGGCAGCACCTGGCCCGCTGGGCCGACTGGGCCGCCCACCCGGACTCGGCCCCCGCGGTCGTACGCCAGGCACCCGGGGCGGACCTCTCCCGCGTCCTGCTCGTCGGCCACTCGCGCGGCGGCGAGGGCGTGAACCGCGCCGCCATCGACAGCCTGTACGCGCCGCCCGCCGCACAGGACGGCTATCACGGCCCCGTGCGCTGGCACATCCGCGGCACCGTCCTGATCGGACCGACGATCTTCGGCCAGAACCCGGTCGCGGACGTCCCGTCGGCGACGATCCTGCCGGGCTGCGACGGCGACGTCTCCGACCTCCAGGGCGAGGTGTACGTCGACGGCACCCGCGCGGTCAGCCGCGGCCGCGCCCTGCACAGTGCCGTGTACGTGGTCGGCGCCGACCACAACTTCTTCAACACCGAGTGGACGCCCGGCCGATCCGAGGCACCCTCGGACGACGACTTCTACGACGACCCGGACCACCGTGACCCGGTGTGCTCGCCGGGCACGGCGACCCGGCTGACCGCCGACCAGCAGCACAAGGCGGGCAGCGTGTACATCGCGGCGGCGGCGCGGCTGTTCGTCGCCGGGGACGACAAGGTGCGTCCGCTGCTCGACGGCTCGGGACGGCGGGCGCCGTCGGCCGACCCGGCGCGCGTGCTCACCCACGCCGTCGGCGCGAACCGCTCCGGCGGCTTCCTGCCGGACGGCACGATGTCGGTGACCGGCGGGCGGCTGTGCTCGGCGGTGGACCCGGACGCGCATGTGGCCTGTCTCGGGCAGGGCGCGAAGGGCGTCTCGCCGCACTTCGCGCAGTGGGAGCCCGAACGCGAGGTCGGCCGCCGCGCGGTCGCGCTGAGCTGGACGTCGGCCGGCACGGCGGTGAAGGTGCGCCCCGGTAAGCCGGTCGGGCTGTCGGGTGTCAAGGATCT
>Ga0182007_10001619_pt1 | contig 11957 bp, 12 predicted proteins | sample Sormic07211113_1_FD_123023 | JGI IMG/M metagenome (GOLD analysis project Ga0182007, IMG submission 123023) | Rhizosphere microbial communities from Sorghum bicolor, Mead, Nebraska, USA - 072115-113_1 MetaG | ecosystem: Host-associated > Plants > Roots > Rhizosphere | place: USA: Nebraska... | reverse complement strand
TCAACGGCAAGATCACCGTGAAGAACCCGGCCAAGGGCCAGGCGATCTCCTTCCACGCGAAGATCACCGACAAGAAGAACAACAAGTCGACGATCTCGATCTACAACGCGTACTACGGCAAGTGAGCCGTTAGCGGACCGCCCGCCGGAAGCACTGCTTCCGGCGGGCGGTCCGCATGTATGGGTTCCGGGTTGCCGGGTTCCCGGTTGCCGGCTCCCTCGACGCCGGCTTCCTCGGTGCTCAGGCCGACGGAGCCGAGTGCCCCGCGCGCGTCGCGTCGGCGCCCCAGCTCGCCAGCAGCCGCAGCGCCTCCGCCGTGGCAGAGCCCGGTTCCGCGTGATAGAGGACCAGTCCCTGGTCCGTGCCGTCCGTCAGCGGGAACGACTCGTAGTTCAGGGTCAGTTCACCCACCAGAGGATGCCGCAGCGACTTGACGCCATGGCTCTTCTCCTTGACGTCGTGGATGGCCCACAGCCGCCTGAACTCCTCGCTCTTGACGGACAGTTCACCCACCAGCGCGGACAGCCGAGGATCCTCCGGATAGCATCCGGCCTCCATCCGCAGCCGCGCGACGATGTCCGCCGCCTTCTCCTCCCACGGCACGAACAGATCACGGTAGGCGGGGTCGAGGAACACCATCCGCGCCCAGTTCCGCTCCTGCGGCGCCAGCCGCCCCCAGTCGCCGAACACGGCCGCGGCCATCCGGTTCCAGGCGAGGATGTCCGCGTACCGTCCCCCGATGTACGCCGGCACCGACTCCATCGTGTCCAGCAGTTGCAGCAGCGACCCGCGCACCTGCTGCGTCCGCGCGGCCGGCTTCTTCTTGTGCTGCTTCGGCTTGGCGAGATGCGTCAGATGCGCGTGCTCGGCGTCCGTCAGCCGCAGCGCCCGCGCGATGGAGTCGAGGACCTCCGCCGACACGTTCCGCCCGTTGCCCTGCTCCAGCCGGGTGTAGTACGCCACCGACACCCCGGCGAGCTGCGCCAGCTCCTCCCGCCGCAGTCCGGGCACCCTGCGGTGCCGCCCGAACTCCGGCAGCCCCACGTCCTCCGGCTTCAACCGCGCCCGCCGGGTACGCAGGAACTCACTGAGCTCGGCGCGCCGGTCCAGGGCACCACCGGCCGGTCCTGCGGGGCCTTGTACGGGATCGGGCTGTTCGTCCATACGTCCAGTATTCACGGTCGTACGTCCACCAGCCTGACCCCGTCAGTGGTAGGCACGGCAGACGTACGCAGAGCCGGGGGCTGGGTACCCCTTGATCCGTCCGGGATGCTGATCACAGTGCCCGGACGGAAGTACAGAAGGCAGCCGGGCACGGACCACGCTAGGAGAACCCCGGCATGACCACCGTTGCCGCTTACGCCGCCCCCGCGGCCAAGGCTCCCCTGGAGCGCACCACCATCGAGCGCCGCGAGGTCGGCGAGTTCGACGTTCTGATCGACATCAAGTTCGCCGGTATCTGCCACTCCGACATCCACCAGGCCCAGGAGGGCTGGGGCCGGGCGATCTTCCCGATGGTCCCGGGCCACGAGATCGCGGGTGTCGTCGAGGCCGTCGGCTCCGGCGTCACCAGGTTCAAGGTCGGCGACCGGGTCGGCGTCGGCTGCATGGTCGACTCCTGCCGCGAGTGCGAGAACTGCAAGGCCGGCCAGGAGCAGCACTGCACCAGCGGGAACGTCGGCACGTACAACTCGATCGGCAAGGACGGCGAGCCCACCTACGGCGGCTACTCCGAGAAGGTCGTCGTCGACGAGAACTTCACCGTCCGCATACCCGACGGCCTCTCCCTCGACGTGGCCGCTCCGCTGCTGTGCGCGGGCATCACCACGTACTCCCCGCTCAAGCACTGGGGCGTCGGCCCCGGCAAGAAGGTCGCCGTGATCGGCCTGGGCGGCCTCGGCCACATGGGCGTCAAGATCGCGCACGCGCTGGGCGCCGAGGTCACGGTCCTCTCCCAGTCGCTGCGCAAGAAGGACGACGGTCTGAAGCTGGGCGCCGACCACTACTACGCCACCAGCGACGAGAAGACCTTCCAGGAGCTGGCGGGCACCTTCGACGTCATCCTCTCCACGGTCTCGGCACCGCTCGACTTCGGCGCGTACCTGCGCCTGCTGAGGACCGGCGGCGCGCTGGTGAACGTGGGCGCCCCCGAGGAGCCCATCGCGCTCAACCTCTTCTCGCTCCTCGGCGGGAGCAAGATCCTGGCCGGTTCGGCGATCGGCGGTATCGCCGAGACCCAGGAGATGCTGGACTTCTGCGCCGAGCACGCCCTGGGCGCCGAGATCGAGCTGATCCGCGCGGACCAGATCAACGAGGCGTACGAGCGGGTCGCGAACTCGGACGTGCGGTACCGCTTCGTGATCGACACGGCGACGATCTGACGCCGTCCCTCGACCGCCCCGACTGCCCCCTGACCGAGGGCCCTGGAGCCGCACTGCTCCGGGGCCCTCGTCACCACTGCTCCACCACGGCTCCATCACTGCGCCCGGCCCGTCCGGCAGCAGCCGGCGGGTGAGGCCGGGCGGTCAGGCCCGCAGTCCCTTGAGACCGTCGTAGGCCGACATGACCAGCTCCAGGCCCCGGGTGTCCTCGGCGGGTTCGCGCATCTGGTTGGTCACGTACGCCACGACCATCCGGGCCTCCGGCTCGATCATCACGAGGGAGCCGCCCCAGCCGCCCCAGCCGTACGTGCTGCCGAACAGCCCGTAGCCGAGCCCCCAGCGCATGGGCATGCCCAGCACGCGGTCCTCGCCGCTGAACTGCTCCACCCAGGCCCGCTCGCACCCGGCCGGCGACAGCAGCCGTACGCCGTTCAGGGTTCCGCCGCACGCCATCACCGACTGGACGAGGGCGACCGAGCGCGCGTTGCCGAAACCGCCGGCCGCCGGGATCTGCGCCCGCCGCCAGGCCGTGCTGTTGCCGTCGCGGACCCGGAACGCGGTGCCGGCCGACGGGGTCGTCGTCGTCCTGCTTGCCGCGCCCGCCGTGTACTCCTCGTCCTGCCCGGGCGGCGGGACCGAGAGCGCCAACCGGCGGTCGTGCTCGGCGGCCAGTCCGATGTGGAAGTCGGCGCCGAGCGGCCCGGCGATCTCCTCGGCGAAGAACTCCCCGACACTGCGTCCGCTGACCCGCCACACCACCTCACCCACCAGGAACCCCTGGGTGAGCGAGTGATACCCGGCCGCGGTCCCCGGCTCCCACTGCGGGGCCGCCGCGACGAGCCGCGCCGTGGCGGCCGCCCAGTCGTAGATCTCCTCCACCGGGCCGTCCCAGTGGGGCAGGCCGGCGGTGTGCGACAGCAGATGCCGTACGAGCACCTTCTCCTTGCCGGCCGCGGCGAACTCGGGCCAGTAGCGGGCGACGGGCGCGTCCAGGTCGAGCTCTCCCCGGTCGGCCAGGATCAGCGCGCACAGGGCCGTCATCGTCTTCGTCACGGAGTAGACACCGACGAGGGTGTCCCGCTCCCAGGGGACGGTCCGCCCGGCATCGGCGAACCCGCCCCACACGTCCACGACGGGCTCCCCGTCCACGAAGACCGCCACCGCCCCACCGACGTCCCCTCCGTCCAGCAACTGGGCCAGCGCGGTGGGCACGGCGGTGAACAGATCGTCGTACGAGCCCTGGATGTCAGCCATGAGTGGCATTAGCCCGCATCGGGCGGGCGGGGGCAACCGAATTAGGGGCGGGCGTCCCCGTCCTGGTCCAGGAGGGCCAGGACGTGCCGCGCCCATTCCCCGAGGTCGCGGATGCGGGGGCCAGGCCGTCGTCACCGGCTCGGCCACCCAGCGGTGGGTGATCTCGACGGCGAGAACGGTCTCCTGCCCCGCCTTGGCGCCCCACCCGCAGCGGTTGTGAGGCATCAACCACTCGCGTGGTCCGTGTGCTGCTTCCTGTGTCGCCCCGCAGTGGGCCGGCGACCGTCCGTTAGGCTCTGGTCGCCACAGAGATCCCGATCTTCACGGAGGGCAGCACGGCGAGGGTCAATCGAGAGCGTCTGGTCAGAACACTGACGTTCTGGCTGCGTCCCGCCTTCGCGTTGCGGGTTGTCAACCGCTTCCAGAAGATCGTCGGTTTCGACCGCTCGATGGCCCTGGCATCCAGCGCCCTGACGGCTTTGATCCCACTGTCCATCCTCGTCGGCGCTGTCCTGAGCAACGTCGTGCACTACGACGCCGCGGCGCGGATCATCAAGCGCTACCACCTCACCGGAGCGGGCGCCAGCGCGGTCCAATCCCTGTTCTCACCCGCCGAAGGCACCAGTGCGAGCGTGGGCCTCTTCGGGGTCGTGTTTCTGATGATCTCGGTGCTGAGTTTCGCACGGGCCACACAGCGACTCTTCGAACAGACGTGGGAACTCAAGCCCCTCAGTGTGCGCAACACGCGCAACGGCTTGTGGTGGATCCTTGCTCTCGGTGGCTACGCGGTGGTGAGCGCGTTGCTCTCCGCGCCCTTCGGCGGGGGTGCGCTGCGTGTGGCCTCCTTGCTGTGTGAGGTACCGGTGACGGCCGCCTTCCTCGTCTGGAGCGGCTGGATCCTGTCGGCGAAGCGGATCAACTGGCCGGATCTGCTTCCCTTCGCCGTCGCGGGCGCCGTTCTGACGGTGCTCTGTTCAGTGAGCGCAAAGATCTATATGCCACGTCTCTTCAACTCCTCCGTCGAGCGCTACGGGGTGGTCGGAGCCGTCTTCGCGATGATCTCCGCCCTCTTCACAGCCATGCTCGTCCTTGTCGCATCGGCGGCACTGGGACGAGAAGTACGAGACGAGCTCGACCGGATCCGTCAGGGCCGCCGCCCGTCCGACCACGCGGTCCGCCAGGAGTGGGACAGTGTGGTCGAACAGACCCGGTCACGGTGGCGCACGGTACGCGAACAGGTCTCTCGTCATCAGACCAGGGGCCCCAACCACTGATGGTCGCGACCGGCCACGGCCCAGATCCACGTCGGCGAATGCTGCACGCGGCAGGCACGCTCCGTCGGATCGGGCAACGGGTCGAAAATCGGTGGTCGCCTCAGCTGAGCGAGCCCACGCTGTACGCCATGGAAGAACCGCTCCGCAGGATCCGCGCGCTCCACACGGCGTCCACGATCACCGTCTACCAGGCGTACTCCCCTGAGATCGGACTGCCAGCCATCCGAGACGGCCGTTTTCCCGCCGCCTGGAAGCGTGGCCGCATGACGTGGATCAAACCCAGTTTCCTGTGGATGATGTACCGCTCCGGCTGGGGCATGAAGGAGGGCCAGGAGACCGTCCTCGCCGTCGAGATCACTCGCGACGGCTTCGACTGGGCGCTGCGCCATGCCTGCCTGTCGAGTTACGTTCGCGGACTGCACCCCGATCGCGACACCTGGCGGCGTGACCTCAAGCGCGCACCGGCCCGTGTCCAGTGGGACCCCGAACGCGATCTGCACCTGCGTCCCCTGCCGCACCGCTCGCTGCAACTGGGGCTCTCGGGTCAGGCATCGTCGCGATACGCGGACGAGTGGATCGTGTCCGTCACCGACGTGACCCCGCTCGCCGACAAGATCCACGCACTCGTCAGCGCCGGCGAACTGGATGCAGCCACCCGCCTGCTCCCCCAGGAGCAGGGATACCCCGCCAGCGCAGAACTCCTGTCCCTCCCGCACCCCTGACCGGTAATCCGGGCACAGCAGCCGATATGGCCCTCGGGTCACATGGCAGCACCGGTCTGCGAACACTGCCTGATGATCCGGGCGGGAAACCACCCGTTATCGGCGGGTGGAATCGCCCGGGGGTCTTCTGCGTTGAGGGCAGTGGGTGAGAGCGCCGGTGGTGGGTGAGCCGGGCGGCCCGAGGGAACGAGCTGACAGATGTGGAGGGCCGTGATGGCTGGGCAGACGCAGAGGGCCGTGCTGGCGGGCGGATGCTTCTGGGGGATGGAGGAGCTGATCCGCCGACTCCCGGGCGTGACGGCGACCCGGGTCGGTTACACGGGGGGTGATGTGCCCAACGCGACGTACCGCAACCACGGGACGCACGCGGAGGCCATCGAGATCCTCTTCGACCCCGAGCAGACCGACTACCGCGCGATCCTGGAGTTCTTCTTCCAGATCCACGACCCGAGCACCAAGAACCGCCAGGGCAACGACATCGGCCTCAGCTACCGCTCGGCGATCTACTACGTGGACGACGAGCAGAAGCGGATCGCCGAGGACACCATCGCGGACGTGGACGCCTCCGGCCTGTGGCCCGGCAAGGTCGTCACCGAGGTCGAGCCGGTCGGCCCCTTCTGGGAGGCCGAGCCCGAGCACCAGGACTACCTGCAGCGCTACCCGAACGGCTACACCTGCCACTTCCCGCGCCCGGGATGGCGGCTGCCCGCCCGCACGGAGGGCTGACCGGCCCGCCGCGCCCGCTCAGTGCGGCAGCGTCGCCGGGCTGCCGCCGTTGGCCTCGTAGCCCCCGACCGCCAGGGCGCGGTAGACCGCGAACTCGGCGGCGGGGTCGGCCGACAGGGTCCAGGGAAGGGCCCCCACATGGCCGTCGATGTGTATGAGCTGGTTCATGGCCTCCGCCCAGCGCTCGGAGCGCACCAGGAAGAAGACCAGCAGATGACGCACGTGCGCCAGCATCGGGTCGTCGGGGCGGGCCGAGTGCACCGCGTGCAGCGCGCCGTGGATCGCCTTGGTCACGACCTCGCTCCGATAGAAGCCACGGACCAGGTTCACCTCGGGAAGGTGCTCGAAGACCGCGAACAACGGCATGGCGGCGAGCAGAGAACCCCGCGGCGCGCGGGCTGCCGCCGCCTCCGCGAAGTCGTAGGCCAGCTCGCGCGAGCCGTGCCACTTCTCGCACCAGTAGTGCAGCGCGGCCAGATGCGCGCCCATGTGGGAGGGCGCGCGGTCGAGGATCTTCAGCCACAGCTGCTCGAACTCCGGCCGCGAGTAGCCGAGGCCACGCGCCACCGAGAGCTCGATGATGTACGGCACCGGGTCGCCCGGCGCGAGCAGCGCCGCGTCGCCGCAGGCCGTCCTCGCCTCCTCCATGATGATCCGGAAGTCGTCCGTGCCCGGCGTCGACGTCCGCCACGCCTGCTGGACCAGGAACTCGGCGTGCACCGCCGCGCCGCCCGCGTCCTTGGGCTGCTCGGCCCGCCACACCCGCAGCCACTGCCCGCCCGGCACCTCGCCGACCCCGCCCGGCCGCTCCCTCAGCTCCAGGGACGCGGCGCCCGCGAAGGCCTGCACGCGCTGCCAGCGCAGCTCGCCCTCCGCCTCGGTGCCCGCCAGCAGCTGCGAGGCCGCGCGGTGGTCCTGGGTGCGCTGCACCAGGTCCAGGACGTCCAGCAGGTCCTGATCGGGGCCGGGCATACGGACGTCCAGCTCCTCCTCCCGCACGAAGCCGTAGTTCGCGGGGTCCGCCGCGTCCGGGTGGCCGGCCGGGACCTGCTCGATCATGCCGCGGCGCCGCCGCATGACCGGGAGCAGCACGAAGCCCAGCATGACGACCGCGATCAGGACCCAGAGAAATTCCATGCCTCAAGGGTTCCAGACGCCTGTGACAATTGGCGAATGAGGCCGGCGGGCCTGTGGAAAACTCTCCGCGACCGCCTCGGAAGCGCTTTCCCACCGAGGGAAAACCCCGCCGTGAGGCGTCCCGCGCCCTCGCCGTCCGACACCCGGCCCGTGAGCGCATTACCCTCGGTGCCCATGAGCGACAGGCACATCAGTCAGCACTTCGAGACCCTCGCGATCCACGCGGGCAACACCGCCGATCCCCTCACCGGCGCGGTCGTCCCGCCGATCTACCAGGTCTCGACCTACAAGCAGGACGGCGTCGGCGGCCTGCGTGGCGGCTACGAGTACAGCCGTAGCGCCAACCCCACCAGGACCGCCCTGGAGGAGAACCTCGCCGCCCTGGAGGGCGGTCGTCGCGGCCTCGCGTTCGCGTCCGGACTGGCGGCCGAGGACTGCCTGTTGCGTACGCTGCTCAGCCCCGGCGACCACGTGGTCATCCCCAACGACGCGTACGGCGGCACGTTCCGCCTGTTCGCCAAGGTCGTCGCCCGGTGGGGGGTGGAGTGGTCGGTCGCCGACACCAGCGACCCCGCCGCCGTACGCGCCGCGATCACCCCCAAGACCAAGGCCGTGTGGGTGGAGACCCCCTCCAACCCGCTGCTCGGCATCACCGACATCGCCGCCCTCGCGCAGGTCGCCCGGGACGCGGGCGCGAAGCTCGTCGTCGACAACACCTTCGCCACGCCGTACCTGCAGCAGCCGCTGGCGCTCGGCGCGGACGTCGTCGTGCACTCCCTGACCAAGTACATGGGCGGCCACTCGGACGTCGTCGGCGGTGCGCTGGTCGTCGCCGACGAGGCGCTGGGCGAGGAGCTGGCGTACCACCAGAACGCGATGGGCGCGGTCGCCGGGCCCTTCGACTCGTGGCTGGTGCTGCGCGGCGCCAAGACGCTCTCGGTGCGCATGGACCGGCACAGCGAGAACGCCACCAAGGTCGCCGACATGCTCACCCGGCACGCGCGCGTGACGCGAGTGCTGTACCCGGGCCTGGAGGACCACCCCGGTCACGAGGTCGCCGCCAAGCAGATGCGGGCCTTCGGCGGCATGGTGTCGTTCCGGGTCGCGGGCGGCGAGGAGGCGGCCGTCGAGGTCTGCAACCGCGCCAAGGTCTTCACCCTCGGCGAGTCCCTGGGCGGCGTCGAGTCCCTGATCGAGCACCCGGGGCGCATGACCCACGCGTCGGTGGCCGGCTCGGCCCTCGAGGTGCCCGCCGACCTGGTCCGCCTCTCCGTCGGCATCGAGAACGTCGACGACCTCCTGGAGGACCTGCAGCAGGCACTCGGCTAGCCGAGCCGCTCACCAGCCCGTCGTGTACGGGGGAGTCGTCTGCGAGGGCGGCTCCACCCACGGCCGGGCCACCAGCGCCCACACCAGGAACGCCAGGGTCCCGGCGCACACCACCAGCCACAGCAGCCGCCGCGCGATCCGCCTGCGCCGCAGCATCCGGGCCCCGCGCCGCATGACGTCCACGTACAGCTCCGGCGGCACGGCGGGCATCTCCCGCTCCATGATCCGCCGTGCGGCGGCCTCCCGCTCGGGCCGGTTCATCCGCCCCTCCCGGAGCCGGGCCCCGTCATGACGGCGCCACCTTCGCCCCCACCACCGACGGAGCGGGCTTCTTCGGCGGATGCAGCAGCGTCGCCGTGGCGCGGTCGCAGATCGTGTGGACGCGTTCCGTCGGCAGACCGAGGAGTGCCGCCGTCTGCTCCTCGGCGACCCCCTCGTACAGCCTGAGGACCAGGATCAGGCGCTCCTGCGGCGCGAGGTCGGACAGAGCGCTGCCGGGGTGCGCACGGCCGCGGCCGAAAGCGCCGTACTGATGCCACGCCGAGCGGGCGAAACGGGTGGCCAGGCACTGCCGGGCCCGGTCGTACGGGTCCTCGCCGCGCAGCCGGTCCCAGGACGCGTACGTGTGCGCCAGGGCGTGCGTCAGCAGGCGTCGCGCGCGCGGGTTGTCGTGCGGGGACTCCGCCGTGAGCAGCGTCGCGGCATGCAGCAGCCGCCCTGCCGCGCCCGCGACGAACGCCTCGAACTCCCGGGCCCGGCGGGCACCTTGGGACGCCTGCCGCTGTCGCACCGCGCCTCCCGCCTGACGCGACCCTGATGAGAGACCGGACCCGGCCGCGTACGGCATCCGGAACCGTGTGCGAACAGGGCCCGATCTCATATGAGGCCAGGGGTGGGCTTTCGGTCAAGAGCCGGGCGGCATGCACGCGCACATGAGGGTCCCCCCCACCGCACGGGCGCGTACGGCGTGCCTACGACGACGCCTCGGGGGCCGACACTCCCTGGACCGACATCCGGTCGGACAGCGCGGTGTTGAAGCGCGTGAGGAGCGTGCAGAACTCCTCGCGCTCCTCCGGCGCCCAGTCGTGTGTCAACTCGGCCATCAACTGACGCCTGGAGGAGCGCACCTCCTCCAGCCGCGCCTGGCCGCGCGGGGAGAGCTGGAGCACCACCGCACGCCCGTCCTCGGGGTGCGAGGTGCGCTTGACGAGGCCCGTGTCGACGAGCGGGGCCACCTGCCGGGTGACCGTCGACGAGTCGATGCCCATGCTGGCCGCGAGCGCCTTGACGCCCATCGGGCCTTCCTTGTCGAGGCGGTTGAGCAGCAGGTATGCGGCGCGGTCCATGGAGTTGCGTACCTGCCCGACCCCGCCGAGCCTGGTCTGCTCGGCACGGCGGGCGAAGACCGCCACCTCATGCTGCAGCGTGTCGAGGAGACCGCTGTCACCGACGGTCGTCATGTCCATCGACATTTCGGGTGTTGTGGGCATGGCCGGAGGCTCGCTTCATGAAAGTGGTCTGAATGCGTCTGGAATGGGGGACAGAGTACGCGGCCGGAAGGCGGGCCGTACCGGCGCTGCGCAAACCGGTCTCGGTCGTTGGTCACACCGGTCGCACGCACCTGTGAACTGCGATGCTTGAGTCATGAGCTACAGCACGGCTGACTCCTTGCGGCCCGTGACTCTCGACGACGTACGAGGCGCGCAGAAGATGCTCTCGGGCGTGGCGCGGGTGACCGCGATGGAGGGCAGCAGGCACCTGTCCCAGCTCGTCGGCGCGCCGGTGCACCTCAAGTGCGAGAACCTCCAGCGCACGGGCTCCTTCAAGCTGCGCGGCGCCTACGTCAGGATCGCCGGACTGCTGCCCGAGGAACGGGCCGCCGGGGTCGTCGCGGCGAGCGCCGGCAACCACGCGCAGGGCGTCGCCCTCGCGTCCACGCTGCTCGGCGTGCGGGCCACGGTGTTCATGCCGAAGGGCGCCCCGCTGCCGAAGATCAGCGCGACCCGCGAGTACGGCGCCGAGGTGCGCCTGCACGGCCAGGTGGTCGACGAGACACTGGCCGCCGCCCAGGAATACGCGGCCGAGACGGGCGCGGTGTTCATCCACCCCTTCGACCACCCCGACGTGATCGCGGGCCAGGGCACGGTCGGGCTGGAGCTCCTGGAGCAGTGTCCGGAGGTGCGCACCGTCGTCGCCGGCATCGGCGGCGGAGGCCTCACGGCGGGGATCGCGGTCGCGGTGAAGGCGCTGCGGCCCGATGTGCGGATCGTCGGCGTGCAGGCGGCGGGCGCCGCGGCGTACCCGCCCTCGCTCGCCGCCGGGCATCCCGTGTCGATCGAGCACCCGGTCCCGGTGACGATGGCCGACGGCATCAAGGTCGGACGGCCGGGCGACGTGCCGTTCCGGATCATCGCCGACCTGGTCGACGAGGTCCGCACGGTCACCGAGGACGAGCTGTCGACCGCGCTGCTGCTGTGCCTGGAGCGGGCCAAGCTGGTCGTCGAACCGGCCGGGGCCAGCCCGGTCGCGGCGCTGCTGAGCGATCCGGCGGCCTTCGAGGGCCCGGTCGTGGCGGTGCTCTCCGGCGGCAACGTCGATCCGCTGCTGCTGCAGCGCGTGCTGCGGCACGGCATGGCGGCGCAGGGCCGCTACCTGGCCGTACGGCTGCGACTCACGGACCGGCCGGGGGCGCTCGCCTCGCTTCTCGGGGCGTTGTCAGTGGTGGACGCCAACGTCCTCGACGTGAGTCACGTACGGACCGATCCACGGCTCGGGCTCACGGAGGCGGAGGTCGAGCTGCACCTCGAGACGAAGGGGCCGGAGCACTGCGCCGAGGTCGGCCGAGCCCTCCGCGAGGCGGGTTACACGGTCATCGCCTGAGGCGGGCCGCTGGTTCACTCGTTCGGGAAAATCCATTGAGAGACGCGATACATCGCGTTATAGTGTGTCCCAATCCAGACTTCCGAAGAATCCCCGACGACGTGGAGACTCATATGCCAGGCGCCATCTATGCCGAAGGTCTGGTGAAGACCTTCGGTGACGTAAAGGCTCTGGACGGCGTCGACCTCGATGTTCCCGAGGGCACCGTCCTGGGCCTGCTCGGGCCGAACGGCGCGGGCAAGACGACCACTGTC
>Ga0182007_10001617_pt1 | contig 11967 bp, 8 predicted proteins | sample Sormic07211113_1_FD_123023 | JGI IMG/M metagenome (GOLD analysis project Ga0182007, IMG submission 123023) | Rhizosphere microbial communities from Sorghum bicolor, Mead, Nebraska, USA - 072115-113_1 MetaG | ecosystem: Host-associated > Plants > Roots > Rhizosphere | place: USA: Nebraska... | reverse complement strand
AGAAGGCGATTTTGTCGAATTGGTCGAAGCCATTGGTCTTGCAACCCTCGGCGCCGAGCAGTTCGCTCTCCTTGCACGCGGCCGGCACCGCCGGCAGCGAGCCGAACCATGCGGCGACATCGCCCTGGACCTTCGGCTGCAGCGACCAGTCCATCCACTTGTAGGCGCAGTTGGGGTGTTTGGCCTCGCTGTGCAGCATGGTGGTGTCGGCCCAGCCGGTGGCGCCTTCCTTGGGAATAGTCGAGGCGATCGGTTGTTTCTCGTTGACCAGCCCGTTGACCTGATATGGCCAGGCGCTGGAGGCCACCACGCCCTCGTTCTTGAAGTCACTCATCTGCACGGTGGTGTCGTGCCAATAACGGTGAATCAACGGTTGCTGGGCACGCAGCAGGTCAAGCACGGCCTTGTACTGGGCTTCGGTCAGTTCGTAGGGGCTCTGGATGCCCAGCTCCGGCTGGGTGGCCTTGAGGTACAGCGCCGCATCGGCAATGTAGATCGGGCCGTCATACGCCTGCACGCGGCCCTTGTTCGGCTTGCCGTCCGGCAGGTTCTGCGGGGCGAACAGCACGCTCCAACTGGTGGGTGCGGTCTTGAACACGGTGGTGTTGTACATCAGCACATTCGGCCCCCACTGGTACGGGGTGCCGTAGGTCTGCTGGCCGACCACGTACCACGGCGCATCCTTGAGACGCGGGTCGATGTTTTTCCAGTTGGGAATCAGCGCCGTATTGATCGGCTGCACACGCTTGCCGACGATCAACCGCAGCGACGCATCGCCGGAGGCGGTCACCAGGTCATAGCCGCCTTTGGCCATCAGGCTGACCATTTCGTCAGAGGTGGCGGCGGTTTTCACATTGACCTTGCAGCCGGTTTCCTTCTCGAAACCGCTGACCCAATCGTAGGCTTTGTCGCTTTCGCCACGTTCGATATAGCCGGGCCAGGCGACGATATCCAGCTGGCCTTCACCGGCGCCCACCGCTTTGAGCGGTTCGGCGGCCTGGAGGCTGGCGCTGGCCAGCAGCGCGGTGGTCAGGGCACTGAGCAGTGCAGTCTTGTGCGCAGACATGGGGGTTCCCTCTTCTTTAATTATGGTCGGGGCAGTGTTTGAAGCCGGTAACGCAAACGCTTAATTGTTGTTTTAAAGATGCTGGCCGTGGCGCGCCATGATGTGGCGCACCACGCTGTAGTCCTGCAGCGAATCGCTGGACAGATCTTTCCCATACCCCGAGCGCTTCAAGCCGCCGTGGGGCATTTCGCTGACCAGCATGAAATGGCTGTTGATCCAGGTGCAGCCGTATTGCAGGCGCGCCGCCACCTGCATGGCCTTATCAAGGTTCTGGGTCCATACCGAGGACGCCAGGCCGTATTCGGAATCGTTGGCCCAGTCCACCGCCTGTTCCAGCTCATCGAAGCGCGTCACCGTGACCACCGGGCCGAACACTTCGCGCTGCACGATTTCGTCGTTTTGTTTACAGCCGGCGAGCAGGGTGGGCTGGTAATAGAAGCCCGCGCCGGAATGCACGGCGGCACCGGTGATGCGTTCGATATGCGGTTGGCCGAGGGCACGCTCGACAAAACTGGCGACCCGGTCGCGCTGGCGCGTGCTGATCAGCGGGCCGAGTTCATTGTCGGCATCACGTTTACCGGCAAAACGCAGGCTGCTGACCGCTGCGCCCAGCTCGGCGACCAGTTTGTCGTGGATACCGGCCTGGGCGTAGATGCGGCACGCGGCAGTGCAGTCCTGACCGGCGTTGTAATAGCCGTAGGCGCGTACCCCGTCGACCACGGCGTGCAGGTCGGCGTCGTTGCATACGATCACCGGGGCCTTGCCGCCCAGTTCCAGGTGCGTGCGTTTTAGGGTTTTTGAGGCGGCTTGCAGAATCTTCTGCCCGGTGACGATATCGCCGGTCAACGAAACCATGCGCACTTTGGGATGGCTGACCAAGTGACTGCCGACGCCTTCGCCGCCGCCACACAGAATGTTGATCACGCCGCGTGGCAACAGTTCTTTCAGGACCGGAGCCAGGGCCAGGATCGACAGCGGCGTGTGTTCCGATGGTTTGAACACCAACGTATTACCGGCGGCCAAGGCTGGGGCGATTTTCCACGCAGCCATCATCAGCGGGTAGTTCCACGGCGCAATGGATGCCACCACGCCAATCGGGTCGCGACGCACCATGCTGGTGTAGCCCGGCAGGTATTCACCGCTCAGTTGTCCGGTCTGGCAGCGCACGGCGCCGGCGAAGAAACGGAACACGTCGACGGTAGCGCTCAAGTCATCCTGGCGGGCCAGGTGCAACGGCTTGCCGCAGTTCAGGGACTCCAGGCGGGCCAGGTAGTCGGCTTGTTTTTCGATGGCGTCGGCAATGCCGAGCAGGATGTTCGAGCGTTGCTGCGGCGTGGTACGCGACCAACCGGCAAAGGCGCGGTGGGCGGCGAGGATCGCGGTTTCCACCTGCTCGGCGCTGGCTTCGGCGATTTGGGTAAGCACTTCACCGGTGGCCGGGTTGAGGATCGGCTCGGCAAAACCCTGGCCATGAACCAGTTCGCCGTCGATCAGCAACGCAGTGAGTAGCGGGGTGGGCGCGCCGGGCATTTTTCGCGATCTCTTTTCTTGTGTGGCCATGGGCGTTCTCTTACAAGGCGCCTGACCTTCTCTTATGGGATGAACAGAGACTAGAGGTCAGGCGCGAGGTCAACAAATACTAAATACTGAATGCAGCATTCGATTAAATAGATGGCTTGCGTGGGTGCGGCTGTTCGCGGGCGACGGTCAGGAACGGGTCCACCAGCGTCGGACGCGCGGTGCCACGGCGCCACGCCAGGCCGACATCAAGGGTCTGGCTGAGGTCGGCAATCGGCCGCGCTTCAATAATGTCGCCCTCAAGCGACCAGGGCCGGTAGGTCATGTCCGGCTGGATCGATACGCCCAGTCCGGCGGCCACCAGGCTGCGAACGGCCTCGGTAGAGGCGGTGCGCAAGGTCACGCGGGGTTGCAGGCCCGCACTCGTCCACATGCGCTGGGCGTTGTGGCCCATTTCGTCGACGTTCAGCTGAATCAGCGGCTCACGCGCCACATCGGCCAGGTTGATACTGTCGTGTTCCAGCAATGGATGTTGCGCCGGTAGCCACAAACGGTGGGGCGAATGGGTAAGGACTTCGGTCTGCAGGGCGTGGCGGTCTTCCAGGTTGGAGAGAATCAGCACGCCCACGTCGATTTCGCCGCTGACCAGCAAATGCTCGATATACGGGCGTTCATCCTCCATCACGCGGATTTCCACATTAGGATAGGCGCGCTGGAAGCGGGTCAGCAGGTCCGCGAGGTAATAGCCCGCCACCAGGCTGGTCACGCCGATGGTCAACTGTCCGGCGACTTGATCGGTGCTCTGTTGCAGGCTGCGCTTGGCGTTGTCGACGGTGGCCAGAATGAGGTGTGCCTGGCGCAGGAATTGATGGCCCTGGTGGGTCAGGGTCATGCCCTTGGCGTGACGGTTGAACAGGTTGACGCCGATTTCCTGCTCCAATTGCTGGATCGCCAGGGTCAGGGTGGACTGGGAAATAAACGCGGTCTGCGCGGCGGCAGAGATCGAGCCGGTCTCGGCCACTGCAATAAAGTGCCGGATTTGACGCAAGGTCATCATGCTGGAATTACCAGTGAGCTATTTTTATAGATGTGTTCGAGTGTATATCGATTTAAGCGAAGGGCGGCTGCGTTACATCTGGAAGCACTCTAGATCGGGGCTTTTTGGCACTTAGTTTTACGCTGGGAGCCTATTGGTCTTATGAACCCTAGTGTCTGGAGGCTACGAATGAATACCCGTGGATTGCTCGATCAGTTGCTCAAGTCCGGCCAGGACATGTTGCAAAACAAGGCTGGCGGCCAGCGTAAACAGGACGACAAAGGTGCGTTGGGCGGTTTGCTTGGCGGTGGTGGCCTGGGCAGCCTGCTCGGTGGTGCGGGCGGCGGCGCCCTGGCGGCCGGCGCGATGGGTCTGCTGCTGGGCAACAAGAAAGCCCGCAAGTTCGGCGGCAAGGCCCTGACCTACGGCGGCTTGGCGGCATTGGGCGTTATCGCCTACAAAGCCTACGGCAACTGGCAGGCCAGCCAGGCCAATGCGCCCCAAGGCGAACCGCAGACCATCGACCGCTTGCCACCGGCGCAGGTCGAGCAACACAGCCAGGGCATCCTCAAGGCGCTGGTCGCCGCCGCCAAGGCCGACGGCCATGTGGATGAGCGCGAGCGCGAACTGATCGAGGGCGAATTCACCAAGCTGGATAACGACCGCGAGTTGCACAGCTGGCTGCATGCCGAACTGAACAAGCCCCTGGACCCCGCCGACGTGGCGCGGGCCGCCGGCACGCCGGAAATGGCGGCCGAGATGTACATCGCCAGCGTGATGCTGGTGGACGAGGAAAACTTCATGGAGAAGGCCTACCTCGACGAGCTGGCACGCCAACTGAAACTGGAGCCAGGCTTGAAGCTGGAGCTGGAAAAACAGGTACGCCAAGCCACCCTCTGAGGCTGCCGCCTGACCACCAACACCCCGGTTGCCAGCATGGCCCGGGGTGTTTTTGCATTCTGTGAGCGCTACATCAAAACCCGTTGATAAATGAGGGCTTGCGCTCAGCTATACTCCCCCCATTTGAATGGCCCTTCGAGGAATTACTGTGAAGAACTGGACCTTGCGCCAACGGATCTTGGCGAGCTTTGCGGTCATTATCGCGATCATGCTGCTGATGGTCGTGGTGTCCTACTCGCGGTTGCTGAAGATCGAAGCCAGCCAGGAAGCAGTCCGGGACGATGCGGTGCCGGGGGTCTACCTCAGTTCGATGATCCGCAGCGCCTGGGTCGATAGCTATTTGGAGACCATCGATATCATCGGCCTGCGCGACGAAAAAGACCTTACCAATTCGGATAAGTCGGACTACAAGTCCTTCGAGGCGCGTATTGCGCAGCAGATGGCCACCTATGAAAAAACCATTCATGGTCAGGCCGACCGAATGGAGTTCGATAACTTCAAGGCAGCGCATATCACCTACAACAAAGTGCTCGCGCAACTGCTGGAGCGTGTCGATGCCGGTGACCTGCCGGGTGCGCGTACGTTGCTGGAAGAGCAATTGACGCCGATCTGGGTCGAAGGGCGCATGAAGCTCAACGACATCATTACCGAAAACAAGAACGTCTCCGACCGCGCCACCGCGGCAATCGACGAGTCGGTGCTGTCGGCCAAGGTCAGCATGGCCGTGTCGTTGGTCATCGCCGTCCTCGCCGCCGGCCTGTGCGGCCTGCTGCTGATGCGCGCGATCATGGCGCCGATGCAGCGCATCGTCGACATCCTCGAAACCATGCGCGACGGCGACCTGAGCAAACGCTTGAGCCTGGAGCGCAAAGACGAGTTTGGCGCAGTGGAAACCGGCTTCAATGACATGATGACCGAGCTGACCGCCCTGGTCTCCCAGGCTCAGCGTTCGTCGGTGCAGGTCACCACCTCGGTGACCGAGATTGCCGCCACCTCCAAGCAGCAACAGGCCACCGCCACTGAAACCGCGGCCACCACCACCGAAATCGGCGCCACCTCCCGCGAGATCGCGGCCACGTCCAAGGACCTGGTACGCACCATGACCGAAGTGTCCACTGCCGCCGACCAGGCGTCGGTTGCCGCCGGTTCCGGCCAGCAAGGCCTGGCGCGCATGGAAGAAACCATGCACTCGGTCATGGGCGCCGCCGACCTGGTCAACGCCAAGCTGGACATCCTCAATGAGAAGGCCGGCAACATCAACCAGGTGGTGGTGACTATCGTCAAGGTCGCCGACCAGACCAACCTGCTGTCGCTCAATGCCGCGATCGAGGCCGAGAAAGCCGGTGAATATGGGCGTGGTTTCGCCGTGGTGGCCACCGAAGTGCGTCGCTTGGCCGACCAGACGGCTGTCGCCACCTACGACATCGAACAAATGGTGCGCGAGATCCAGTCGGCGGTGTCCGCTGGCGTGATGGGCATGGACAAGTTCTCCGAGGAAGTGCGTCGCGGCATGTTCGAAGTGCAGCAAGTGGGCGAGCAGTTGTCGCAGATCATCCATCAGGTGCAGGCCCTGGCGCCGCGGGTGTTGATGGTCAATGAAGGCATGCAGGCCCAGGCTACGGGCGCCGAGCAGATCAACCACGCCCTGGTGCAACTGGGCGATGCCAGCAGCCAGACTGTCGAGTCCCTGCGTCAAGCCAGCTTTGCCATTGATGAGCTGAGCCAGGTCGCGGTCGGTCTGCGCAGCGGCGTGTCGCGTTTCAAAGTCTGATGAGCGACCTCGCGGCTAAAAGCGGCGCCGTCCCGGCAGCGAAGAAAGCGTTGTTTCTGGTGTTCCACATCGGCGACGAACGTTACGCCCTCAAGGCCACGGAAGTGGCCGAGGTGCTGCCGCGCCTGCCGCTCAAACCCATTGCCCATGCACCGGTATGGGTGGCGGGCATCTTTGCCCACCGCGGCACGCTGGTACCGGTCATTGACCTCAGCGCCCTGACGTTCGGCAAGCCGGCCCAGGCCCGTACCAGTACGCGCCTGGTGCTGGTCAATTACCAGCCGCAGCCTTGGGTTGAACCCCGCAGGTTGGGACTGGTCCTGGAGCAAGCCACCGACACCCTGCGTTGCGACCTGGGGGAGTTCAAGCCCTACGGCCTGGACAACCGCGAGGCGCCGTACCTGGGGCTGGTGCGTGAAGATGCCTTGGGCTTGATGCAATGGATTGGCGTCAACGAACTGCTCACCGATGACGTGCGCGCCTTGCTGTTTTCTGCCGAGCTGAGCCTATGAGCAGCGATCCGCGTTTCTTTGCCTTCCTCAAAGAGCGCATCGGCCTGGATGTCGCGTCGGTCGGCGAAGCCATCATCCAGCGTGCGGTGCGCCAACGCAGCCAGGCCGTTAATGCGCAAACGGCCGGTGAGTACTGGCAGCACCTGCAAAGCTCCGAGGATGAGCAACAGGCGCTGATCGAAGCGGTGATCGTTCCGGAAACCTGGTTTTTCCGTTATCCCGAATCGTTCGCGACCCTGGCCCGTCTGGCCAAGGCGCGACTCGCCGAGATCAAGCAGATGCGTGCCCTGCGCATCCTCAGCCTGCCATGCTCCACCGGTGAAGAACCGTATTCGATTGCCATGGCCTTGCTGGATGCTGGCCTGGCGCCGCACCAGTTCAAGGTGCTGGGCCTGGATGTCAGCCCGCTGTCGGTAGAGCGCGCGCGGCGCGGGGTGTATGGCAGAAATTCTTTCCGTGGTGGCGATATTGCCTTTCGCGACCGCCATTTCACCGAGTATGACGACGGTTACCACATTGCCGAGCGCGTGCGCGAGCAGGTGCGCCTGCAAGTGGGCAACCTGCTCGATCCTGGCCTGCTGGCGAATGAGGCGAGCTATGACTTCGTGTTCTGCCGCAACCTGCTGATCTACTTCGACCAACCGACCCAGAAGCAAGTGTTCGATGTGCTCAAGGGCCTGACGCACGTGGACGGCGTGCTGTTCATCGGCCCGGCCGAGGGCAGCCTGCTGGGGCGTCATGGCATGCGTTCGATTGGGGTGCCGCAGTCCTTTGCGTTCAGTCGGCATGCCGAGCCGGTCAAGCCGGAACCCGTGTTTGTGCCGATCGCCGCGCCCATCCCGCCACGCAGTGCGGCTCCGATTCCGACCAAGCCACGGCCGTTCAGCACGGCCAGGGCCCAGGTGGTGCCGATCAAGGCGCCGCACACCGACGCGGGTGACCTGCTCGGTCGCATCGCCACCCTGGCCAATGAAGGCAAGAGTGCCGAAGCCCGTGCCGCGTGCGAACAGTATTTGAGTAATCACCCGCCGGCCGCCCAGGTGTTCTACTGGCTCGGGTTGCTCAGCGACGTGGCCGGCAGCGCCCTGGAAGCCCAGGGCTATTATCGAAAAGCCTTGTACCTGGAACCCCAGCACCCGCAGGCCTTGATGCACTTGGCGGCATTGCTCGAATCCCAGGGCGACAGTGCGGGAGCGCGCCGTTTGCAGGCGCGGGCCGCCCGTAGCGAGCGAGCTGACAGTGAGTCCAAACGATGAGTAACACCGACGCGCTCGACACCGCGGGCCTGGACCTGACCCTGGCCGACACCCAAGCCATCGATGACTGCTGGAACCGCATCGGCATCCATGGCGACAAATCCTGCCCGCTGCTGGCGGACCATATCCATTGCCGCAACTGCTCGGTGTACTCGGCGGCGGCCACGCGTTTGCTGGATCGCTACGCCTTGCAGCAGGACGCGCATCGCCCGCATGCCGCTGTCGAGTTGGGTGAAGACGTGGTCACCCGTTCGTTGCTGATATTCCGTCTCGGCGAAGAATGGCTGGGCATCGCCACGCGTTGCCTGGTGGAAGTGGCGCCGCTGCAACCGATCCATTCCCTGCCGCACCAACGCTCGCGCGCCTTGCTTGGCGTGGCCAACGTGCGCGGCGCGCTGGTGGCGTGCCTGTCGTTGGTGGAACTGTTGGGCCTGGACGTGACCAGCAACGGCGCCAGCGGTGGGCGCATCATGCCGCGCATGTTGATCATTGCGGCAGAGGATGGCCCGGTGGTGGTGCCAGTGGATGAAGTCGACGGTATCCACGCCATCGATGAGCGCACCTTGAAGGCGGCTTCGGCCTCCGGCCCTCAGGCCAGCGCACGCTACACCCAAGGCGTGTTGCAGTGGAAAGGCCGCAGCCTGCGTTGGCTGGACGAGGCGCAATTGTTGTCCGCCGTGACCCGGAGCCTCACATGACCCCCGACCAGATGCGCGATGCCTCGCTGCTGGAACTGTTCAGCCTGGAAGCCGACGCGCAGACCCAGGTACTGAGCGCGGGCCTGCTGGCCCTGGAGCGCAACCCCACCCAGGCCGACCAGCTCGAAGCCTGCATGCGCGCCGCCCACTCGCTCAAGGGCGCGGCGCGTATCGTCGGGGTAGACGCCGGGGTCAGCGTCTCCCATGTCATGGAAGATTGCCTGGTCAGTGCCCAGGAAAGCCGCCTGTACCTGCAACCTGAACATATTGACGCGTTGTTGCAAGGCACCGACCTGCTGATGCGCATCGCCACGCCCGGCAATAATGTGGGGCCGGCCGATATCGAAGCCTATGTGGCGTTGATGGAGCGCCTGTTGGACCCGTCCCAGGCGCCGGTCAAGGCGCCGCCGCCGGAGCCTGTGCCTGTCGTTGAAGCACTGCCGCCGGAGCCTGAGCCCGCGCCGCCGGTGGTCGCCGAGCCGCCGCGTCACAACAAACGCATGACCGAAGGCGGCGAGCGCGTGCTGCGTGTGACGGCCGAGCGCTTGAACAGTCTGCTGGATCTGTCGAGCAAATCCCTGGTGGAAACCCAGCGGCTCAAACCGTACCTGGCTAGCCTGCAGCGCCTCAAACGCATTCAAAGCCAGAGCGTAAGGGCCCTGGACACGCTGGACGGGCAACTCAAGACTGAGAATTTGAACCTCGAAGCTCAAGAGGCCCTGGCCGATACGCGTCGCCTGCTCAGCGAAGCCCAGGCCTTGTTGGCGGAAAAGACCGCCGAACTGGATGAATTCGGCTGGCAGGCCGGGCAGCGCGCCCAGGTGTTGTATGACACCGCGCTGGCCTGCCGCATGCGTCCGTTTGCCGATGTGCTGGCCGGTCAGGTGCGCATGGTGCGTGACCTGGGCCGCAGCCTCGGCAAGCAGGTACGCCTGGAGATCGAGGGTGACAAGACCCAGGTCGACCGTGACGTGCTGGAAAAACTTGAAGCGCCGCTCACGCATTTATTGCGCAATGCCGTCGACCACGGCATCGAAATGCCCGAACAACGCCTGCTCGCAGGCAAGCCGGCTGAAGGCCTGATCCGCCTGCGCGCGTCCCATCAGGCCGGTCTGCTGGTGCTGGAATTGAGCGATGACGGTAATGGCGTCGACCTAGAACGCCTGCGCGGCACCATCGTCGACCGGCATCTGTCGCCGCTGGAAACGGCCCAGCGCCTGAGCGAAGAAGAATTGCTGACGTTCCTGTTCTTGCCGGGGTTCAGCCTGCGCGACAAGGTCACCGAGGTGTCCGGGCGCGGCGTCGGCCTGGATGCGGTGCAGCATATGGTCCGCCAGCTGCGCGGTGCGGTGGTGTTGGAGCAGACGGCAGGGCAGGGCAGTCGTTTCCACCTGGAAGTACCCTTGACCCTGTCGGTGGTGCGCAGTCTGGTGGTGGAAGTCGGCGAAGAAGCCTACGCGTTCCCACTGGCTCACATCGAGCGCATGTGCGACCTGGCGCCGGACGACATCGTGCAACTGGAAGGTCGCCAGCATTTCTGGCACGAGGGCCGGCATGTTGGCCTGGTTGCCGCCAGCCAGTTGTTGCAGCGCCCGACGGGGCAGAACCCGTCGGACACTTTGAAAGTCGTGGTGATCCGCGAGCGCGATGCTGTGTATGGGATTGCCGTGGAGCGCTTTATCGGCGAGCGTACCCTGGTGGTCTTGCCGCTGGATGATCGCCTGGGCAAGGTCCAGGATATTTCCGCCGGCGCGTTGCTGGATGACGGCTCGGTGGTGTTGATCGTCGACGTTGAAGACATGCTGCGTTCGGTGGATAAGCTGCTGAACACCGGCCGATTGGAACGGATTGCCCGGCGCAGCCAACAAAGCACCGAGGCTCCGCGTAAACGGGTGTTGGTGGTGGATGACTCACTGACCGTGCGCGAGCTGCAACGCAAGTTGTTGCGGGGTCGCGGCTACGACGTGGCTGTGGCGGTGGATGGCATGGACGGCTGGAACGCCTTGCGCTCGGAGGATTTCGACCTGCTGATCACCGACATCGACATGCCGCGCATGGACGGTATCGAGTTGGTGTCGCTGTTGCGGCGTGACAACCGTTTGCAATCGTTGCCAGTGATGGTGGTCTCCTACAAGGACCGCGAAGAGGATCGCCGCCGTGGCCTGGACGCTGGCGCCGACTATTATCTGGCAAAGGCGAGTTTCCATGACGACGCCTTGCTCGACGCCGTGGTCGAATTGATCGGAGGGGCACGCGCTTGAAGATCGCCATCGTCAATGACATGCCCCTGGCGGTCGAGGCCCTGCGCCGCGCCCTGGCGTTCGAGCCGGCGCATCAACTGGTCTGGGTGGCCACCAACGGGGCCGAGGCGGTGCAGCGCTGCGCCGAATACACCCCGGACCTGATCCTGATGGACTTGCTCATGCCGATCATGGATGGCGTGGAGGCCACCCGGCGGATCATGGCCGACAGCCCATGTGCAATCGTGATTGTCACTGGTGACAGCCAGCAGAACGTCCACCGGGTGTTCGAGGCGATGGGCCATGGCGCGCTGGACGTGGTCGATACCCCGGCCCTGGGCGTCGGTAATCCGGCGGACGCGGCGGCACCGCTGCTACGCAAGATCACCAACATCGGCTGGCTGATTGGTGAGCGCAACAAGCGTGAACGACCCGCGGCGGCGCCGCAGCGTGCGGCGGTGTCGCGCAAGAGCCTGGTGGCTATCGGATCGTCCGCGGGCGGGCCGGCGGCGCTGGAGGTGCTGCTCAAGGCGCTGCCACGTAACTTTGCCCCGGCCATCGTGCTGGTCCAGCACGTGGACGAGGTGTTCGCCGCCGGCATGGCCGAGTGGCTGGGCAGTGTATCGGGCCACACGGTGCGCCTGGCCCGGCATGGCGAAACGCCGCAAAGCGGCACCGTGTTGCTGGCCGGGACCAACCATCATCTGCGTTTGTTGAAGGACGGCACCCTGGCCTACACCGCCGAGCCGGTGAACGAGATCTACCGACCCTCCATCGATGTGTTTTTCGACAGTGTCGCCCAGTACTGGAGTGGCGACGCCGTGGGCGTATTGCTCACTGGCATGGGCCGTGATGGTGCACAAGGGCTTAAACTCATGCGCCAGCAGGGCTACGTGACCATCGCCCAGGACCAGCGCAGCAGTGCGGTGTACGGGATGCCCAAAGCGGCCGCCGCCATCGACGCCGCCGT
>Ga0182007_10001615_pt1 | contig 11975 bp, 16 predicted proteins | sample Sormic07211113_1_FD_123023 | JGI IMG/M metagenome (GOLD analysis project Ga0182007, IMG submission 123023) | Rhizosphere microbial communities from Sorghum bicolor, Mead, Nebraska, USA - 072115-113_1 MetaG | ecosystem: Host-associated > Plants > Roots > Rhizosphere | place: USA: Nebraska... | reverse complement strand
GGAAGTGCTCGGCGTCGACCATGTGATGGCCTCGGGCGCCCTGCCCCCGGCCTTCCCTGCCGTGCGCATCGACGGCCAGCCCTACTGGGACGGCGGCATCTACTCCAACACGCCCATCGAGGCCGTGCTGGACGACAAGCCGCGGCGCGACTCGGTGATCTTCGCTGTCAACGTCTGGCACCAGACCGCGCCCGAACCCGACTCGATCTGGCAGGTGATGGCGCGCCAGAAGGACATCCAGTTCGCCAGCCGCGCCGACAGCCACATCGCGCGGCAGAAGCAGATCCACCGGCTGCGCCATGTGATTCGCGAACTGCACAAGCAGATACCCGCATCCAAGCAAGCCGATCCGAAGGTGATGGAGCTGGCTTCCTGGGGCTGCGGCACGACGATGCACGTGGCGCATCTGGTCGCGCCGCGCGTCGACGGAGAGGACCACACCAAGGACATCGATTTCACGCCCGCGGGCATCCGCGCGCGCCGCCAGGCGGGTCACGCCGACACCTGGCGCATGATCAGGCGCGCGCCCTGGAAAGAGGCCGCAATCGATCCCATCGAAGGCGTGATCGAGCACCGCTGATCCTCGGCATGGAGGAGATCGTGCATGAGCCGAGCGGACAACTGTTCCCCGCCGGGATGAAAATGGATCCGCACGCGATGTAGAACGGCTCGCACGCACCGAGGAAAGGCAGCCACCATGCAGACACGCTTCGACGCATTGATCATCGGCAGCGGCCAGGCCGGGCCTTTCCTTGCCGTGCGACTGGCCGGCGCCGGTCTGAAAGTCGCACTGGTCGAGCGCGAGCACCTCGGGGGCACCTGTGTCAACGACGGCTGCATGCCGACCAAGACGCTGGTGGCCAGCGCGCGCGTCGCCCACTTGGCACGCCGGGCGAGCGACTACGGCGTGAATGTCGGCCCTTCGGTCAGTGTCGACATGCGTGCGGTCAAGGCGCGCAAGGATCTCGTCGTCCGCAACGCTGTGGACGGCCTCGCGCGGTGGCTGGACGGAACCCCGGGCCTGCGCGTGATCCTCGGCCACGCCCGCTTCGTCGCGCCGCATGCCATCGAGGTCAATGGCGAGACCCTGGAGGCGCCAAGGATCTTCATCAACGTCGGCGCCCGGCCCATGCTTCCCGACTGGCCGGGAATCGCCGACATGCCGGTGCTCACCAACACATCCATGATGGACCTCGATGTCCTGCCCGAGCACCTGGTCGTGATCGGCGCCAGCTACATCGGCCTCGAATTTGCGCAGATGTTCCGTCGCTTCGGCTCGCAGGTCTCGGTGCTGGAATACGCGGATCGCGTCATCGCGCGGGAGGACCCCGAGGTCTCGCACGAAGTGCAGGCCATCCTCGAGCGCGAAGGCGTCCGCTTTCTGCTCGGCGTGCGCGAGGCCGAAGTGTCACGAGCGACCGGCGACGCGCCGATTCGCATCGCGTTGAAGTCCGCCGGCGTCGCGCAGGAGGTGCATGGCAGCCATCTGCTCGCCGCGGTGGGCCGGCGTCCCAACAGCGACTGGCTCGACCTCGACCGGGCAGGCGTCGCGACCGACGCGCGCGGCTTCATCACCGTCGACGATCAATTGCGCACCAATGTCCCCGGCATATGGGCGCTGGGCGACGTCAATGGACTGGGTGCCTTCACCCACACCTCCTACAACGACCACGAGATCGTCGCGGCCAACCTGCTCGACGGCGAAGCGCGCCGCACCACCGATCGCATCCCCGCCTATGCGCTCTTTATCGACCCGCCGCTCGGGCGGATCGGCATGACCGAGGCACAGGTACGGGCATCGGGACGGCCTGCCCTGGTCGGCTTGATGCCGATGAGCCGCGTGGGACGCGCGAAGGAACGCGGCGAGACGCAAGGCTTCATGAAGGTACTGGTGGACGCGCAAACCGAGCGCATCCTCGGAGCGGCGCTGCTGTGCATCGAGGGCGACGAAATCGTGCACTCGCTGCTCGACGTGATGGCCGCCGATGCGTCCTACCAGGTGATCCGTCGCTGCGTGCACATCCATCCGACCGTCAGCGAGCTGATTCCGACGCTGTTGGGCAACTTGACGCCGCTCTGAGAGACGGACCGAGCGTCACGCATCTACAACGAGCGCATCAGGCCACCATCGATCCGAATGTTCTGACCCGTGATGTAGGCGCCATCGTCCGAGGCAAGGAAGGCGATGGTCGCCGCGACTTCCTCGCTGGTGCCGTAGCGCTGCAGCGGCACGCTCTGGCGGCGCTCCTCCTTGGCCGGCAGGCTGTCGATCCAGCCGGGCAGCACGTTGTTCATGCGCACGTTGCTGGCCCCGTACTGATCGGCGTAGAGCTTGGTGAAGGCGGCGAGCCCGGCACGGAACACACCCGAGACCGGGAACATCGCGCTGGGCTCCACGGCCCAGGCCGACGAGATGTTGATGATCGCGCCGCCCTTCTGCTTCTCCATCACCGGCGTGACCAGCCGCACCGCGCGGACCACGTTCATCAGGTAGATGTCCATGCCCGAAACCCACTGTGCATCGGTCAGCTCGAGCAAAGGCGACTTGGGCCCGTGGCCGGCACCATTGACCAGCACGTCGATGCGGCCCCAGCGCGCCATCGTCAGATCGATCAGGCGCGCAAGGTCCTCGTTCGACTGGTTGGACCCGGTGACGCCGATGCCGCCCAGCGACTTGCCGAGCGCCTCGCCCTTGCCGGACGAAGACAGGACCGCCACCTCGAACCCATTCCCCGCCAGCTTGCGTGCGGCGGCGGCACCCATTCCGCTGCCGCCGCCCACGACCACTGCAACTTTTCCTGACATCGCTTTTTCCTTTCGGTTGTGAATGCGCGCATCCTGTGCGTTGTAGCATCCAAATGCGCCTGCCTCCCGAGGTTCGCATCAAGCGGCCGATGAATTCTCACGCAACCGACCCGGAGCCCACATGAACATCGTCGACGTCCGCCGGACCGCATTCGCCGCACCGACAAGGGGATGGAGCAAGGCGCCTACGTGCACGCGATGTACCTCGACGACCATCCGCCGATCGCCGGCGGCCGCGAGCTGTGGGGCTTTCCGAAGAAGCTGGCCTCGCCGGTGCTCGACTACGAGACCGACGTGGTGGTCGGCACCCTCGACTATGGGAAGGTGCGGGTCGCCAAGGCGACGATGGGGTTCAAGCACCGCACGCTCGAACACGCGCCGATACTCGCAGCGATCGCGCAGCCGAACTTCCTGCTCAAGATCATCCCGCATGTCGACGGCACCCCGCACATCTGCGAGCTGGTGCGCTACCACATGGTCGACGTCACGCTGCACGGCGCCTGGAGCGGCCCGGCCTCGCTCGAACTGCATCCGCATGCACTGGCGCCGGTGGCCGAGCTGCCGGTGCTGAAGGTCGAATCGGCGGTGCACTACATCGCCGACATGACGCTCGCGCTCGGCACCGTCGAACACGACTATCTCGCACCCGCTTCCTGATGGTGCGATCAGGGCCGCTCGCGCCCCGCCGGCCCCAGCACCACGGGCGAGCCCGAGGGCGCCTTGAATCCATAGAAGCGCTCGTTGAGATGTTGCGTGACAGCGGCGATGTCGTCCTCGCTCCAGTTCAACGAGGCTGCGGCTTGCCAGTTCGCCACTTGCGCCTGGAGGCTGTTCCAGTCCTTCGCCAGCCGCCGATCTCGCCAGTGCACCTGCGTGGTGTGGCAGGCGACGCAGTGCGTCGAGTACAGCAGTTCTCCGCGTGACTGGGCAGAGGCCGGCACGCCGGAGAGCGCCGAGACCGCCAGGAGGCACACTGCCAAGGATCGAACAGCCATGGGGTCCCTCTCATTGCGGAAGATCATCGATCGAAACGTGCACCATGCGGTTCCTCGCGGACCCCGCTCAATGCACCGCATCGGTCGCCAGGGACCAAGGAAGCTCGAAATCGGCGGTCTGGAGCATCACCGGCTTCTCCGGATCGCGCCGGTAGTGCTGCATCGCCGACTCCTCGATCCGGTCGGCGTGCTCCCGACACGCCTCGACGAGGCTGTCGCCCCCTCCCTGGGCGCCGAAGATATCGCGCAGCGCGTCTTCGGTTATCTCCGCAACGACCCGAGGGCCTCCGCTGCCCTCCGGATAGATTGCGAACAGCACGCTCGCTCGATCGAAGCAGTAGATCGCATCGCTGGTCATGGGATGGCTCCTGTGTCGTTTCACGCCTGTGCGGCCAGACTGGAAGCGTGGACCCGAAACGACGCTCGCGCCTTGCGTCAGATCAAGAATCTCGAAATGGCGCGTGTTGACACCGAATTGATCCAGCGCAAGCCGCGCCGCGGCCCGCTGCCTACAGTTGCCACAGCAGCATCGCAACGAGGGCTACTCCGTGATGAAAGGAAATATATGAAATCCGACGTCCAACTGAGTGGCGGCTTTTGAAACCCGAGAGACCATGCCATGTCATCGAAGATGCTTTTGGCGATGCTGGTTGCCGTGGCAAGCGCTGGAGCGACCGCCGCCGACTACACGGCACCCGGCCAGCTGAGTCCCGCATCGACGCCGACACAGAAGATTCGCGATGCCGCGAGCAAGGCCGCCCGCGAGGCGCAAATCGCCGCACAGAAGGCCGCCGACGCAGCCAAGGCTGCGGCTGAACAGAGCAAGGTGAATGCCGGCAAGGTCTCCCAGGCGATCGCCGAGGCCATCCGCCGGGCGGCGCAAAAGGCGGCGGAGTCGGCGAACCGCTTCGAGGAGAAGGCATCGGAATCCGCCAGCCGGGCGCTCGATGCCAGCAAGGAAGCCGCGCTCAAGGCCGAAGAAGAAAGCAGGAAGGCGTCCGCGGCCACCAGGGAAGCCCTTGCGAAGGCCGAGGCGGCAGTCCAGAGCGCCATGGCCGCCAGCAAGGAAGAAGCCGAGGCGGCCGCCGGCGCAGCGCGTGAGGCGCTGCAGAAGGCCGAAGAGGCCACCCGGCAGGCGGCGCAGGCGGCCAAGGATGCGGCGGCGAGGACGACCGGCAAATGAGCGCCCTGCCCGTCAAGCAGCCCACCACGTCCTCGAGCCAAAGGCAGCAGATCATGAAGAAGCACTCGAAGCCCCGCCCCGCCCCCGGACCAGGACGCACACGCCGATCCGCCGCCCCCACCCCTGACGAAGAACCTTCAGGCGACTCCCCCCGGCCTGTTTGGGACCCGGACCGAACCGACATCGAGCGGCCGAACAAGCTGCCGGACCCTTCGATCGAGAGCGCGTCACGCGATGACGAGGCGGGCGGCGTGGAAGCGGCCGAGTCGGTCGTGAGGAAGGCAACGCCCTTCGAATAGCCGCCGGCCGTCATCGTCCTGATGCCCCGGACATGCCCGGCGGAATCCTCATCGTTGCGATACCCCGACCCATCCGATCGATGGCCCCTGGTTCGCCTCCCCCAGTCCGGCAGCGACCAGGATCAAGGTCGCCAGCAGAGTCGCGGCGATGAACATGAACGTCTTCATGTCAACGCACCAGCAGTACCGGTACCGTGCATTTCGCCAGCACCTTGGTGGCGACCGAGCCCAACACCAGGTTCTTCAACGCGCCCACCCCGTGCGATCCCATCACCAGGAGGTCGAACTTGCCCTTTTCCGCATGGGACGCGATCTCGTCCGCCGGGTGGCCCACCTTGTGGACCACCTCCGCGGCGATCCCCTGCTCGGCCAGCTGCGCCCGGACGGGCTCGAGAACGACGCGGGCATCGTCCTCGTAGTAGGCGTGCACGATGTCCGGCCCGGCGAAAGCCGCGGCCCGGTGCGGGACGGGCAGGACGATGTGCAGCACCGTGAACGCATGCCCCGTCACCCACAGGTCCCTGTGCGCTCCGAGGTAGGAAATCATTCGCTTCGTGTAGTCGCTGCCGTCGACGGCAAGAAGAATCTTCATGGTGCACTCCGGAGAAAGATCTGGGGTCCCCGATGTTCGATGCCAGCGAGCGGACGGAGTTGCGCCAGATCAAATCTCCGACGTGCAATGTCCGGATACTGAGGCCCTCATCACTGGATTTCAGAAGGGCCTGACATGTATCAACGAATTCTTGTACCCGTCGATGGCAGTCCGACATCGGAGCGCGGGCTCGAAGAAGCCATCCGCATCGCCCAGCTCACCCACGGCCAATTGCGGCTGCTGCACGTGATCGATGAACTGTCCTTCGCCCTTGCCATGGATGCCTATGCGGGCTATGCGGGCGACTGGCTCGACACCTTGCGCGAGCAGGGCCGGACCCTCCTCGAGAAATGCAAGGCCACGGCGCAGGCCGCGGGCGTCGACGCCGACATCGCGTTGCGCGACACCTTCTCGGGGTCGGTGCACGAACAGGTCACGACCGAGGCCGCCAGCTGGCCCGCCGACCTGATCGTCCTCGGCACCCACGGCCGGCGCGGGGTCGGCAGGGTGGTGATGGGAAGCAGCGCCGAGAACATCCTGCGCTACGCCACCGTGCCGGTGCTGCTGGTGCGCGCGCCGGCCGAATCGAAGGCGAAGACCGAATCCCCGGGCGAGTCGACGAAGGTGGATCTGCCCTCCGCGGCGCTGTCGTTCGAATAGGCGCCCCGTCAACGCTTCAGCGCGAGCCAGCGGTCCACCAGCGGCGCGATCTTCAGCGACGCGTCGCTCACCACGTGGAACGCCGTCGCACGCTCCGCCTCGTCGAGCGGCTCGTGCGTCGCCAGTTGCCGCTCCAGCACCGGCAGGGTCGCCTCGGACGCGTCGGTCCCGCTGGATTGGCGGGCCGCGACCCGCTCGCGCAACTGCGCCGCGGTCGCTTCGCAATGGAGGATCGCGAAAGGCACGCCCAGTTCGCCGGCCAGGGCGCGGAACGCCAGCCTCTCGTCCCGGCGCAGGAACGCGGCATCCACGATCACCGGATAGCCGGCCTGCAGTGCCGTCCTGGCGCAGGCCCACAGCCGATCGAAGGTGCGCCGGGTCGCCTCGGGCGTATAGATGTCATGGCCCTGATCCGTGGATCGGCTCAGGGGTTGCATGCCGAAGAGCCGCTTGCGCTCGACGTCGGACCGGATGCGTATCGCCCCGGCCGACGCGAGCACTTCGGTCGCGATCGTCGTTTTTCCGGACCCCGACAGGCCATGCGTGATCATCAGTCGCGCTGCAGGTCGGCCGGCCTGAGTGGCGAGGCCCGCCGCGCAGGCAAGATAGTCGGGGCCGGCCGCCGTCGCGCGCTCCCCGCACTCCCGATCCCTAAGCCTCGCCACCATGGCGCGCACCAGCGCGCGATAGACCTCGTAGGCCCGCAGCACCGGGATGGCGGCATAGTCTCCGCTGTGCTGCAGATAGACATCGAGCAAGCGGAACGCGAGGTCCTCGCGGCCGTGGGCCTTGAAGTCCATCGAGAGAAAGGCGACGTCGCTGATGACGTCGATCCAGCGCAGCGCCGGATCGAACTCGATGCAATCGAAGGCCGTCAGCTCGTCGTCGATGAGCACCACGTTGGACAAGTGAAGATCGCCGTGGCATTCACGCACGAAGCGCTTGCAGTGCCGTTCGGCCCAGGCGGTCCATAGCGCGCTTCCCTGTGCCTCCACCCAGGCCCGCAAGGCCGCCAGCGGTCCGGCAACAGGCTCGCCGGACAGGCCCGCAAGCGCGGTCTTCATCGTCCGAAGGACTTGCTCGGGTGTACCGAATGCCGAGGAGAGCGCGGCTGCGGCCGCCCGGTCGTGGAACTGGGCCAGGCGCTGCGCGAAGCGCGCCAGTTGGTCGATCCGGAGCCGGCCGTCCAGGAGCAGATTGCGCAGCAGGGAAGCCTCCGGAAAGCGCCTCATGCGGACCACATAGTCGATCGGCTCGCCGGCGCCCAGGTGCGGGGCATCGGGCGTCCCGCACACCGCCGTCACGTCGATGTAGATCTCGGGCGCAAGCCGGCGGTTGAGCCGCAATTCTTCTTCGCAGAAATGCTTGCGTGCCGCCAGCGTGCGGAAGTCGACAAACGGCAGGCCCACCGGCTTCTTCAGCTTGTAGGCCAGGCGGTCGGTCAGCAGCACCCAGGAGATGTGGGTTTCAATCAGCGACACCGCCAAGCCAGCTTCTGCCTGCAGGTGTTGCTGCAGCGCGGTCACCAGCGTACGGTCCGCGGGCTGGAAGGCGGTGTGAGAGGATTCCACTTCAGGCGGCCGCCATCGCGGCCGCGGACGCGCTCGCTTGCAGCAATTCGGCAGCGGCATCCTTGCCGGCGGGTGCGCGGACCAGCAGGACGGGCACGGGCGCCTGCCGAAGGATGCGCTCCGCGCCGCTTCCCAGAACCAGCCGCGCCGCTCCGCGCCGCCCGTGGGTGCCGAGCACGATCAGTTCGGCTCCCCAGTCCAAGGCCTCGGCCGCGACCTTGTCCTGCACCGAGCCGGGAAAGTTGTCGCCGAGGCGAGTATCCACATCGACCCCGGCGGCCTGGACGGTGGCCTGCGCCTCGTCCAGGATCCGCGAGCCTTCGCTGCGCAGCTGCTTCAGAAGGTCGTCCGCATGGCGCGGTTCGCTGCCGAGCGCCAACGCGAACGAAAGATCGTCGATCACGTGGAACAGGCGAATCCGCCCCTGCGTCAGTTTCGCGATGCGGATCGCTTCGCCGAGGCCGTGGTTCGAGGTCGAACTGCCATCGATGGGAACGAGGATTCGCTGGTACATGGGGACCTCCTTCGAAAGTGGATCGAGGCCTCGGAGTATTGGCGCGCTGCGCACCCGCGAGTTGATGCAGCGCAAGTTCGTGATCGACATGACAAGCGCGAAGGCTCCGCGAGCCGGACCCTGAAGATCCAATAGGCGCCAGGCCCGCTCAGGCTCAGGCGGTTCGGGATGCTGGCGCGCGCCGGCGCAGTTCGAGCAACTCGAACAGCGCCATGCCCGCCAGCATCGCGGCGATGAAGACCACCGCCTTGACCTCGCCCATGCCGAGCGACACCAGCGCCGGCCCTGGGCAGAAGCCGGCGATGCCCCAGCCAACGCCGAACAGCAGGCTGCCGCCGACCAGGCGGCGGTCGATGAGGCGCGACGAAGGCAGCCGCATCGGGGCGCCGAGCAGCGAGGCGGCACGCCGGTTCGCAACCATGAATGCCACCGTGCCCACGGCGATGGCCCCTGCCATCACGAACGCCAGCGACGGATCCCAGTGGCCAGCCAGGTCGAGGAAGCCGAGCACCTTGGCCGGATTGGCCATCCCGGAAACGATCAGGCCCAGGCCGAAGACCAGCCCGGAGAGCAGCGAAGCGAGCACGATGAGCATGGCGAAAACCTCAGATTCCGAGCAGGTGGCGAATCACGAACACCGTCACGAATCCGGCGCCCATGAAGGCCGCCGTGGCGACGAGCGAGCGCGGTGACAGGCGGGACAGGCCGCACACGCCATGACCGCTGGTGCAGCCGGCACCGTAGCGGGTGCCTGCGCCCACGAGCAGCCCTGCGAGCACCAACGCGCCGTAGCCGGCGTCGATCCGGGGCGCGGGCACGGCAGCGAACACGGCATACGCCAGCGGCGCGCCGATCAAGCCCAGGACAAAGGCCACACGCCATGCCACGTCGCCGGCGACAGGCCGGAGCAGTCCGCCGAGCACCCCGCTGATCCCGGCGATGCGCCCGTTGAGCAGCACGAACATTGCCGCGGCGATGCCGATCAGAACACCGCCGCCCAATGCGGCAAGCGGCGTGAAGTGGTTCCAGTCGATGGTCATCAGGCTTCCTTCGGGCAGTACAGGCGATAGAGAAGCGAAAGGATCTCAAGCATCGCCGGGTCGGACACGCGGTAGAAGATGGTCCGACCCTCGCGGCGGGTCTGAACCACGCCCTCCCCGCGCAGCACGCCCAACTGTTGCGACAGCGTCGGCTGATGAATCCCCAGAGCCTCTTCCAGGTCGCTCACGCACATCTCGCCTTGTGACAGCTGGCAGAGCAGCAGCAGCCGGTCCTCGTTGGCGAGCAACTTGAGCGCGCCGACAGCCTGGCTTGCGGCACCGCGCAGGGCTTCAGGGTCGATGACAGGCAGTGCACGTTTCATGAAGAGCTTTTCCTTTCGGTTGAAATATTATTTGTTTTTATATAATATTTGTCAATAGATTGATACGCAACCCGGAGCGACCGTCATGGCAAACCGAGCCACCACCCAAGGCTTTTTCGACCCCCAGACATGGACCATTTCCTATGTCGTGTGGGACCCGGCCACCCGCCGCGCCGCGGTCATCGATCCGGTGCTGGACTACGATTTCAGGTCGGGCCGCACCAGCACTCGATCGGCCGACCGGCTGCTCGACCATGTCCGCGACAACGGCCTGCAGGTCGACTGGATCCTCGAAACCCACGCGCACGCCGACCATCTGTCCGGCGCCCGGCATGTGCAGGCCCGCGCGGGCGGCCGGATTGCCATCGGCGAGAACATCCGCCTCGTTCAATCGACCTTCAAGAAGCTGTTCAACCTCGAGCCCGGCTTCCTGCCCGATGGCAGCCAGTTCGACCACTTGTTCAAGGACGGCGAGACCTTCAGGATCGGCGACATCGAGGCCACCGCGCTGCTGGTGCCCGGCCACACCCCCGCCGACATGGCCTACCTGATCGACGGCGCGGTCTTCGTCGGCGACACGCTCTTCATGCCCGACCTGGGCAGCGCGCGCGCCGACTTCCCCGGCGGCGACGCGCGTCAGCTCTACCGCTCGATGCGAAGGCTGCTCGACCTGCCGCCCGAGACGACGATGTATGTCTGCCACGACTACCCGCCGGCCTCTCGCCAGCCTCGGTGGGAAACCACCGTGGCCGAGCAACGCGCCGGCAACATCCACGCCCGCGACGGCATCGGCGAGGACGCCTTCGTCGCGATGCGCACCGCGCGCGACGCGACGCTCGACATGCCGACCCTCATCCTCCCGTCGATCCAGGTCAACGTGCGGGGCGGGCAACTGCCGCCGCCTGACGACAACGGCATCGCCTACCTGCGCATTCCCTTGAACGCACTGCCCGCGCACGGCGGATGACGCCGGCGCGCGGGGCCGCTGACATCCGGCATTGCGCGCGCTTGATCCAGCGCAAGGCAGTTCCGGCCAGGCGCCCTAGAGTGACACTGAAGCCCACGCCGGCACGTCGCGCCAGCGTCGCTTCAAAAATTGCACACAAAGGCTCCAACTTCTTCGCACACGGGGAACGCCATGACCGCGTATCGATCCCTCCTGGTGCACCTGGACGGCACCACCCGCGCCGCCGCCCGCCTCCATCTCGCACTGCGGCTCGCGCTTGCGTGGCGCGCCCGTGTCAGCGCCCTGTTCGCCGTGGCGCCGAACCACCTTGCGCTGCTGCCCGTCGGGCCCGGCCTTCCGCCGTTGCCGCCGGGTGATCCGATCGATGCCGAGCACCGCCGCCGCGCCATGGAAACCTGCCAGGAGGCGTGCGCCGTGTCGGACGCGCCCTGCGAATGGCTCGAGCTGACCGGCGAACCGGTGGTCGAGACCTTCGCCCGGCAGGCGCTCCTGGCGGACCTCGTGTTCCTCGGCCAGCGCGATCCCGATGACGCGAACGGCTTCGACGTGCCCGCCGGCTTCGTCGAATCGATCGTGATCGGCAGCGGCCGTCCGGCACTGGTCGTCCCTTTTTCCGGCGAGCTTGCGAGTTCGCCGGACATCGTCCTGCTGGCGTGGAAGCCCACCCGCGAATGTGCGCGCGCGCTCGCCGCGGCGATCCCCTTCCTGCAGAGCGCACGGCACGTGCATCTGATCGAAGAAGAAGGCGACGAATCGCAGCCCCTGTCCTTGAAGGTCCGCGACTACCTGTACCTGCATGGCATCGAGCGGGTGCACGAGCACGCAAGGCTTCCGCAGGACCATGCCGGCGAGGCGCTGCTGTCGACCGCCGCGGAATGCGGCGCGGACCTGCTCGTCATGGGCTGCTACGGCCACAGCCGGGCGCGCGAGCTGCTGCTGGGCGGCGTGAGCCGGACCGTGCTGGATTCGATGACGCTGCCCGTTCTGATGGCCCACTGAGTGCCGCGCCTGCACGACGAGCCACGC
>Ga0182007_10001612_pt1 | contig 11981 bp, 9 predicted proteins | sample Sormic07211113_1_FD_123023 | JGI IMG/M metagenome (GOLD analysis project Ga0182007, IMG submission 123023) | Rhizosphere microbial communities from Sorghum bicolor, Mead, Nebraska, USA - 072115-113_1 MetaG | ecosystem: Host-associated > Plants > Roots > Rhizosphere | place: USA: Nebraska... | reverse complement strand
GTGACGCCGCATGCCTTGATGGCTTGCAGGTCGCACGGTGCCAGGAGCTTCTCGGCGCCAGGCTTTCCCGACGCCGTCATGGTCTTGTCGAGCCACCCGGCGGCCTCCCCCAGGGGCTCCCCTGGGCAGGTGCGGATGAAGTCCAGGAGGTCATCCCGCTCGAGAAGGTCGGACACGGTGGGCGCCGAGGCAGTGATGTCCACCACCTGGCCCGCTCGAACCACCACGACGCAAGGTCCATTGATTGGGCCTGCACGCCAGACCCGGCCAACGAGCAAGGCGCCGGAAGCGTCGGTGGGAAGAAAGGATGAATGGAGGTTCGGTTGCATTGGGAGGGGACTAGAGGGGGGTTGCCAGGGAGAGCGGATGGATCTCGCAGCTGCTTTCCATGCGCCAGTTCCGTTCGAGCGTGCGCGTGCTGCCGCCTACATCGATCTCCGCACGCAGCCGGATGTCGGCGCTCGATGCGCCGATCCCCAGCTCGAACGCGCCCGGCTCGATGATTCGCGCACCGGCCATGCCGGTGAAGGCCAGCATGTCCACCGGGACGCGGAAGGTCACCCGGGCCACGTCGCCCGCGCCCAGTTCCACCCGGCCGAAGGCCTTCAATTCGCGCACGGGCCGCACGACGCTGGCCAGGCGATCGCGCACGTACAGCTGCGGGATCTCCACGCCCTTTCGGGATCCGGTGTTGGCGACGTCGAAGCTCAGAACGATCTCTCCGTCTTCGATGGAGACCGCCGAAAGGGGCACGTCCAGGTTGCGGTACTCGAAGCGCGTATAGCTCAGGCCATGGCCGAAGGGATACCGGCTGCCGAAGTGCAGGGCAATCGGCGTGCCTCCGCTCTTGAACTTGTGGTTGTAGTAGTAGGGCATGGCGCCGACGTTGTGCGGCACCGAGACGGTCAGCCTGCCGGTGGCCTCGGCGCGGCCCGACAGGACCTCGGCGATCGCGGTGCCGCCCTGCTGGCCGCCGGCAAAGGCCATCACGAAGGCTGCGACGCGATCTTCCAAACCGCCGAGGTTGTAGGGGCGCCCGCTGGTCAGCACGACAACGGTCGGCGTGCCGGTATCGACGACGGCTTGGAGCAACTGCTGCTGCACGCCGGGCAGGTCGAGCGAATCGGCATCGGAGCCCTCCCCGATCGTGCCCGTCTGGAAAAGGCCCGCGAGGTCGCCGACGCAGACGAAGGCGACGTCGGCATCGCGGGCGGCATCGACCGCTTCGGGGATCTGATCGGTGCGAAGCGAAACCGGCGAGGTGGGCTTGATGCCTTCTGCGCGCACGTCGCCCGGGAACACCGGCGTCCCCTTCTGGCGGACCTCGATGATCGAACAGCCCTTTGCGTAGCGCACATTGCCCGCACCGTAGATCGCCTGCAGGCCCTGCAGCGGCGTCACGATGTGACCGGTGTCTTCGACCTGGTTGTGCAGCACGACATGCGCGGGATAGCTGTAGCCGCTGAGCATGGCCAATGGATCGTCGGCAGTGGGGCCGATGACGGCGACGCGGGGAGCGGCGGCCGGATCGAGCGGCAGCACGCCACCCCGGTTGTCCAGCACCACGATCGCCTGGCGGGCGGCTTCGAGGGCCGTCGCAACGACTTCGGGCGTGCGCAGCGCGGGCGCCGCTGCGGCGTCCTCGAAGGTCTTCTCGAACAGTCCCAGCCGGAACTTCTCCGTGAGGACCCGGGAGACGATGCGATCGACGGTCGCCAACGTGATCAGGCCGCGCTCGATCGCCGCGGCGAGGTGCTGCGCGCAATCGTCCGCGGGCAGCTCGACATCCAGCCCCGCATTGAAGGCCAGGGCCGCGGCTTCGGTCGCATCCGCGGCCACCGCGTGGTGCTGGTAGAGCAGGCTGACGCCCACGTAGTCGGCCACCACCAGGCCGTCGAAGCCCCATTGCTCGCGCAGCACCTCGGTCAGCAGGTGGTGCGAGCAATGCGCCGGCTCGCCGTCGATGTCGTGGTAGGCCGGCATCACCGAGCCGGCGTTGGCCTGCTTCACGGCCATCTCGAAGGGAAGCAGGAAGGTGTCGTTCAGCTCGCGCCAGCCGACATGCACCGGCGCATGGTTGCGTGCGCCCTCGCTGAACGAATGACCCGCGTAGTGCTTCAGGGTCGCGAGCACATCCCGCCGGGGGCCCTGGACGCCGCGAACGTAGCGCGTCGCCATGACGCCGACGAGATACGGGTCCTCGCCGAAGGTTTCCTCGGTGCGCCCCCAACGTACATCGCGCGAAACGTCGAGGACGGGCGCCAGTCCTTGCTGGCACCCGAGCTCGCGGCATTCAAAGCCGATCCTCTCTGCCACTTGCTCGACGAGCACGGGATTCCAGGTCGCGCCGAGGGCGAGCGGAGACGGGAACAGCGTGCCGTCGCGGGTCATCATGCCGGCGAGGCACTCTTCATGCGAAATCGCGGGAATGCCCAGCCGCGTCTCGTTGCGCAGATAGCGCTGCAACTTGTTGAGCGCGCGCAATCCGCTGCCTGCCTCGACGCTGCGCGTGCCCAAGGGCCGGGTGATCTGTCCGATGCCGTTGGCCAGGCGCCGCAGCACCGAATCGGCGTCGCTGGCGACGACGAAAGCTTCTCCGGGGCGCACCCGGTGGTCGCCGCTCTCGGACAGGATCAGCCAGAAGGCGTGCATCTGGGCGATCTTTTCCTCGAGCGTCATGCGTCCGAGCAGGTCGTCCACACGCGCCGCCAGCGGCTGCGCCGGGTCCTTGTAGAGGGGCGTGGAAGAGGTCATCGCGCCGCCCAGAGCATTCCGCGCTCGAGGATCGTGCGCATCTGGGGTACCTGGAACTCGCTGGCGACATGGCCGAGCGCGCTGTAGAACACCCGCCCCTTTCCGTGCCGGCGCTTCCATGCCACCGGCATCACCACGCCATCGATCCACGGCGCGTGTTCGCCAGTGAACGTCGTCGTCGCAAGCACTTCGTTCGAAGGGTCGACGTGCATGTAGTACTGCTCCGAGCGATAGTCGAAGTCGCCGATGCCGGCCGTCACGGGATCGTCCGGCCTGGCGATGTTGACGCGGAAGTCGATGACGTTGCCGGGATGGGCGACCCACTGGCCGCCCGTCATGAACTGGTAGTCGACAGCGTCGCGAAAGGCATCGCACATCCCGCCATGGAAGCCTGCAAGGCCGACGCCTTCGCGCACTGCACTGGTCAGGTTGGCCAGTTCGTCCTTCTCGATCTTCGACATCGTGATGATCGGGACGATCAGGCTCAGATCCGCGATGGCCGGGTCCGCGAACGCCTTTGTCGAGGTTTCGACACGGACCTTGAAGCCTTGCTCGGTCAACATGTCCGAGACGATCTTCGCCGCCTGGTCGGGCTCGTGCCCCATCCAGCCGCCCCACACGATCATGGCTTCGCGCATTGAGTTGCCTCTCTGTTCAATTCGTTGACGGGTTCAGCCGAGGCCGCCTGCCGAGAAGGCGGTCGGCAAGATCTGCGGCCGCTCCGGCCGGGTCTCGATGCTCACGTGGCGCCCGAGTCGCGATGAAGTCTCGAATGCCTCCATCACTTCGAGGACATGAAGGGCCAGTTCGCCGGACGCGCGGTGCGGCCGATCGGCGCGGATCGCATGCGCCATGTCGGCCACGCCAATGCTTCGGTAGTTGCCGTCTCCGTACGCATGCCCGATGGGCTGGTCGACCCACTCCTGCCCGGCCTGCGCGAGCTGGATCGTGCCGCCGAAGTGGTTCGGATCGGGCACGATCATGCTGGCCTCGGTGCCGTAGAGCTCGATCGGCACATGCCGGTGCTTCGGAACGTCGAAGCTGGTGGCGATCGACACGATGGCGCCCGACGCGAACTCCATCGTGCCGGCGACATGGGTGGCCACTTCGACGTCGATCTTCGTGCCCTTGAGGGGCTCGCTGGTGATGAGGCGCTCGCTGCGCACACGCGAGGTCGACCCCGAAACCCGTGCGACGGGTCCGATGAGGTTGACCAGCGCCGTGATGTAGTACGGCCCCATGTCGAGCATCGGCCCGCCGCCCTCGGCATAGTAGAAGGCAGGATTCGGATGCCAGCGCTCGTGACCCGGACACATGAAGGTCGCCGTGCCCGCCACCGGCTTGCCGATGGCGCCTTCGTCGACGAGCTTGCGACAGGTCTGGTGCGCGCCACCGAGGAAGGTGTCGGGCGCACAGCCGACGCGAAGACCACGCTTGTCGGCGGCTTCTAGCAGCGTTCTTGCGTGGGCTGTCGTGAGGCCCAACGGCTTCTCGGAATGCACGTGCTTGCCGGCGGCGATCGCCATCAGCCCGACCTCGACGTGCGCCGCCGGGATCGTCAGGTTCACGATGATCTCGATCGCCGGGTCGCGCAGCAGCGCATCGACCGAAACGGCCTCGAGCCCGAACTGCGAGGCACGCGCCTGCGCCGCCTCCGGCTTCAGGTCGGCGACGCCGCGGATGTCGAGGATGGGGAACTTCGCCGCGGCCTTCAGGTAGGCCTCGCTGATGTTCCCGCAGCCGATGAAGCCGATTCCGACCTTGTCCATCAGTGCTCCTGCACCGGGAAGGCGGAGTACTTCTTCACGATGCCGGCGAGCTCGTTGTTCACCTTGCACTGCTTCAGCGAGAACGACGAGAGAACCCGATCGATCTGCGATTCGGACAAGTCCTTGAACAGGCGGGCGTAGGTCTGCTGCATCAGGGCGCTGGTGTAGAAGCAGAGCACCGCCGAGCTGAAGCACTTGCGGTTGTAGACCTGGGTGATGCTGTCGTCGCCGATGACGTCGTAGATCTGCTGCGCCAGCTTTCCGGTTTCCTGCTTGACCGCCGTCGGAGGCATCCACACCATCCAGTCATCGGCGCCCAGCTGAACTTTCTTCCGGATGAAGTCACCGACCCGCTGCTGGTACTCCGACTCGGGGTCGAGGGTCACCAGCCCCATCACGCCGACGTCCTTGTAGGTCCAGGTGGTCCAGTGCGCGCCATGGCGCTCGAAGATGCCGATCTGGTCGTCCATCGCGCGCAGGCGGTCGGGCACCTCTGCATCGCCGCCGTTGTAGACCGACCCGAACTCGCCGACCCACAAGGGAGCGCCGTGCTTCTTCGTGAACACGGTGCCTTCGTGGTTCGTGAACTCGAGCTCTTGCCGTGCCAGGTCCCAGTGCTCGGGGCCATCGCTTCGGGGCTGTCCCGCATCGATCGTCCCGGGATACTGACCGGGGCCGAAGCCGGCGATGGTGTAGTTGTGGCTGCTGTAGACGAGGTTGTCCGCGAAAGGGGCTTCCAGGCCATCGAAGAGGTAGGAGTAGCGATCGCCCTCCAGAAAGATGATGTGGCGGGGATCGATCTCCCGCACCGCGTCGACGGCCCGCCGATAGACGGTGTTCATCAAGTCCCAGTCCGGCCGGTAGTTCTTGTGGATGTTCCAGGGCAGGTCGCCGAACTGGTTGTTCACGCAGGGCTCGTTCATCAGGTTGAATCCCGCGACGACGGCCTCGTCCTTGTAGCGCCGGGCAATCTCCTTCCACAGGGCGATGAACCGGTCCTGGTAGTGCGCGTGGTTCCAGAACAGGCTGTGCCTGTTGGCATTGTCCGAATGCCAATGCACGTTCTGCCAGCCCTGGACGGCGTGCAGGTCGAGGATGGCGTAGAGGCCGTGCTTTTCGCACCAGCGGAGCACCTGCGTCAGCCGCTGGAAGCCGGTTTCCTTGTAGACGAAGGGCTTGCTGTCGTCCTCGAAGTGCCGGTAGTTCAGCGGCAGCCTGACCACCGTGGTGCCGAGGCTCTTGAGGTATTCGATGTCGGATTCGTTGAAGAAGTGATCGTGGAACCGCTCGAAGAAGAATTCGGCCTTCGACTTGCCCAGGACCTCGGCCATCTCGAAGCGCAGCGTGTGCTCCGCGCCGGAGAACCCGTTGATGAAGTCCTCCATGTTCATCCAGCCGCCGACACAGGTGCCGCGCAGCCGCACGCTCTTGCCTCGGGCGTCGACGATCTGGTTGGCCTTTACGCTCAGAAAATCCATTGGTTCTGCTCCTGTTGCATCAGTTGATTCGTTGCTCGGTCGCCGCATCGAACAGATGCGCGTGTTCGCGCTGCGCGGCAATGTGGATGACTTCGCCGGGCCCGGCGGTGATGCGCTCGCGGAACACCGCGCAGATGGCCTGTCCGCCGATCTGCGCCATCACCTGCGTCTCGGAGCCGGTCGGCTCGACCACCTCCACCATGATCGGGAAGCCGGCGTCGTCGAGCTTGAAGTGCTCGGGCCGGACGCCATAGACCGCCGGCAGTCCCGGCGTCGCGGTCGGTGCATTGGCAAAGGGCAGCGTGAGGCCACCCGAGCCATCGACCACGAAGCCTTCGCGCTCGACCTTGCCTTTGAGCAGGTTCATCGCGGGGCTGCCAATGAAGCCGGCGACGAAGAGGTTGGCCGGACGGTCGTAGAGGTCGAGTGGGGCACCCACCTGCTCGACGACGCCGTCATGCAGGACCACGATCTTGTCGGCCATCGTCATGGCCTCGACCTGGTCGTGGGTGACGTAGACGATGGTTGTTCCGAGGCGCTGGTGCAGCGCCTTGATCTCGGTGCGCATCTGCACCCGGAGCTTGGCGTCGAGGTTGGACAGCGGCTCGTCGAAGAGAAACACCTTGGGGTCGCGAACGATCGCCCGGCCCATCGCGACGCGCTGGCGCTGGCCGCCCGAGAGTTCCTTCGGCAGGCGGCCCAGCAGCGGCTCGAGGCTGAGGATCTTCGCCGCCCGCGCGACCTTCGGGTCGATCTCGCTCTTCTTGGCGCCGCCCATCTTGAGCGAGAAGGCCATGTTCTGCTCGACCGTCATGTGCGGATAGAGCGCGTAGCTCTGGAACACCATCGCGATGTCGCGCTCCTTCGGCGCGAGGTCATTGACCACCCGCTCGCCGATGCGGATCTCGCCGCCCGAAATGTCCTCGAGCCCGGCGATCATCCGCAGCAAGGTCGACTTGCCGCAGCCGGAAGGGCCGACGAGGATCACGAACTCGCCGTCGTCGATCTCGACATCGACGCCGCGGATGACGGGCACCGGGCCATAGTCCTTCTGGACTCTTCTGATACTCACCGAAGACATGGGTTGATCCTTCTCAGCCTTTGACAGAGCCGGAGGTCAGGCCGGCGACGATATGTTTTTGCGCCGCAAAGAACATGATCACGGCCGGAAGGATCGTGAGCGTGATGAATGCCAGCACGAGATTCCAGTCGGTCGAGAACTCGCCCTGGTACGCCATGATTCCGAGCGGCCAGGTGTAGAGCGTCTCGCGGTTGAAGACCACCAGGGGCAGCAGGTACGAATTCCAGCTGTGCACGAAGACGATCACCGCCACCGTCGCCAGGATGGGCCTCGACAGCGGCAGCACGATGTGCCAGAAGAACCTGAAGTAGCCGCAGCCGTCGATCAGTGCCGCCTCGAACAGCTCCGCCGGCAGTTGCTTGAAGTAGTTGCGGAACAGCAGGATGCTCGACGCCAGGCCGAAGGCGACCTGCGGCAGGACGACGCCCCAGTAGTTGTCGAGCAGGCCCAGGTCCCGGATCTGGATGAAGAGCGGCAGAATCGCGGTCGCCGCCGGGAACATCAATCCGAGAAGCAGGTAGTTGACGAGGAAGGCCGAGCCGAAGAACTGGATGTGCACGAACACGAACGCCGCCATCGCCGAGACCATCACCGTCAGGATGACCGTCAGCACCGCGATCACGGCGGAGTTCCCCATCAGTTGCCAGTAGCGGCTGCCGCCCAGGATGTCCCAGTAGTTTCGCCATTCCCATTGGGCCGGAAATCCGAAGGGATTGACGCGCAGGTCGCCGAGGGTCTTGAAGCCGCCCAGCACGGTGGCGACGAGCGGGATCAGCACCAGCCCGGCGACGAGGAACAGCGCCGCGTAGCGGACGACCGGCGACATGGACGCGGACTTCGGCGCGGATGAATCGTGACTAGTCATGGCGCATCAGGACCCGCTTGTAGCCAAAGGCGAAGACCACGCAGATGAGGAACAGGACAACGCCGACGGCACTGCCGAATCCGATCTCCATGCGCGTGACACCGTAGTTGTAGAGGAAGGTCACCATGGTCTGCGTGCTGTCGGACGGACCGCCCTTGGTCAGCGGCATGATGAGATCGAAGAGCTGGATCGAGCCGAGGATCGCGAAGAACACCGACAGCCTGATCGTCGAGCCCAGCAACGGCACCGTGATGCGGCTGAAGATCTGCCAGCGCGATGCGCCGTCGATGCGGGCGGCCTCGTAAAGGCTGCGATCGATCTGCTGCAATCCGGCGATGTACAGGATCATGTGGAAGCCGAAGTACTTCCAGATCACGACGATCAGGATGGCGTACATCGCGAGCTCGGGTTCGGACAGCACGTAGGGTGCGGTCGCTCCGAACGACTCCCAGATCTTGGCCAAGAGGCCGTAGTCGCCGTCGTAGACGAAACGCCAGATCAGGCCGGCCGCGATCTCCGCCAGGATGTAGGGCAGGAAGAAGATCAGCCTGAAGGTGGTCGTGCCGATCACCCGGTCGGCGAGCAATACCGCCATGGCCAGCGCCAAGGGCAGCTGCACCGCCAGCGACCCGACGATGATCAGCAGGTTGTTGCCGAGGGCCGTGTGGAATGCAGGGTTCTGGAACAGGTCCACGAAGTTCCGGAAGCCGACGAAATTCGTGGGAACGCCATAGCCGTTCCAGTTGAAGAAGCTGTACCAGCCGGCCGCGCCCATCGGCAAGGCGACGAACAACGTGAACAGCAGGATCGCCGGCGGAAGAAAGAACAGCACCACTGCCGTCGTTCCGCCGACTCGCCTGGATGGCTTGCGTCGCCAGGCCCGCGCCTTGCCCGTCGGGGCAGGCGCCACGGCACCTGCGCTGTGTTCGATCGTCGTCACGATGGTCCCTTCCCTGTCTGCGCGCTTCTAGTGCCGGCGTCTGATGCGAGATCGTGCGAGTCGCTCAGTTGGTACTGTTGACGCGCTGCCAGGCTGCCTGCACGGCGGCGGCGGCATCTGCGGGCTTCATCTTCCCCGTGGCGAGCTCGACCGACACGTCGTTGACGACCGCACCGACCGACGGGCCAAGCATCTGGTCGTAGTAGATCTGGTGGTAGTGGGACTTCGAGACGTTCTCGGCCATCTGGCGAAGGATCGGATTGGCGATGGCGTCCAGCGTGCCGTTGACCACGGGGATGTAGGACCCGCGTTCAGCCGGAACGCGCTGGTTCTTCGCTTCCGAGAAGAAGCGCAGGAATTCGGCGGCCTCCTTCGGCGAGCCCTTGGTGACCAGCCAGCCGTTCATGCCGCCCAGGGTGTCGGTCGGGTCGCCCTTGCCGCCCGCGACGACCGGGAAGGGGAACCATCCCAGCTTGTCCTCGGGAAGGCCGAGCTTGTTCGCGGAGTTCGCCTTCATCGAGCCGAGCATCCCGTTCAGCTGGAGGACCATGGCGCCCTTGCCGTCGCCGAACTGGCCCGACGACTGGGGAAAGGTGGCGCCGAGGTAGCCCGGCTGGAACGGCTTCAGGTCGGTGAGCTGCTGGAACAAGGTGCCAGCCTGGACGAAGGTGTCGCTCGCGAAGCCCTTGCCCTCGCCTTGCATGGCGGCGTCGAAGGCAGCCTTGCCACCGAGGCGCAACGCCAGGTGCGACCAGTAGAAGTGCAGCGGCCACTTGTCCCCGCCGCCGACGATGATCGGCGTGGTTCCCGAGTCCTTGATCTTCTTCACTGCGCCGAGCAGGTCGTCCCAGGTCTTGATCGACCCGGCGTCGACGCCGGCCTTTGCGAACAATTCCTTGTTGTAGAAGAACCCGACCTGGCCCAGCTGCAGCGGCACGCCGTAGACCTTGCCGTTGACGGTAAAGGCCTGCAGCGCAGCCGGCATGAAGCTCTCGCGCCACTTCGCGTCCATCGGCGCGGAGATGTCCTCGAGGACGCCGGCCTTGATCTGGTCGCGCATGGTTCCGCCACCCCAGCTGTACAGGATGTTCGGCCGATCGGGTGATTGCAGCAGCGTCGTCAGCTTCTTCTTGTACGACTCGTTCTCGAGGTACTGGATCTCGACCTTGACGCCGGGGTGCGTCGATTCGAACCGGCGGGCGACGTCGTTGTAGAAGGCGCCGGTGTCGGGGTTCTGATCCACGTGCATCAGACGGACGGTCGTGTCGGCAGCGAGGGCGCCGGCAGCGGACAGCCACATCCCCGCGGCGAGCGCCGCAGAAGAAACCAACTTGATGCTTCTCATACTGTCTCCAATTTGTTTGATGGCCAAACAAATGTGCCACCGAGCGGTGATGCGGTCACTAGGGAATACGCTGATGATGCTAAATTTCGAACTTGACGCTACGCTTTCCACCGTGTTTCGCCCCTCCGACGGCTCGAAGATCGCCATGACACATCTGAAAAATCGAAATGTGAGACCATTAGTTCGACCAGCAGCCATAAAGCGATCGAACGCGCCGAAGGAGCCCATGCAAACGCCAGCGCCAGTCACGGGAGATCAGGCTCTCGTCAAGAACATCAATCGCATCGCCATGCTTCGGCTGCTGCGCGAACACGCCGGCATCTCGCGCGCCGGCCTGTCCGAGCGCAGCGGCCTGACGCGATCGACGGTCAGCCTGCTCATCAAGGAACTCATCGACGAAGGGTGGCTGGTCGAGTCGGATGCGTTCGTGACCGGTACGGTCGGACGCCGGCCGACCCCGCTGAGGCTGGTCGGCAAGAACATGGTCCTGCTCGGCGTCGACCTCGGGCCCGATGTGATCCAGGTCGTGGCGACCTCGATCGACGGAGAGATCCTGGAGTCGAGCCAGGCCGCCCTGCGCTCGAAGGATCCGGATGAAGCGTGCCACCAACTCGTCGAGATGGCCACCGCGCTCTCCGCGAAGATGACACGCGGCGGCTCGCGCCTCCTGGGCATCGGCGTCGGACTGCATGGTCCGGTCGACAAGCGTTCGGGCATGCTGGAATTTGCGCCGAACATCGGCTGGCGCCATGTCGAGATCGGCCGTCGATTCGGCGCGGAACTCGCGCGGGCGGGTCTGGCGGACGTCCCCGTCTACTATCACAACGAAGCCGACCTGGCCGCGGTCGGCGAGACCGAGTTCTGCGAGCGACCGGTCGACGATCCCCTGGTCTATGTCAGTTGCGGCGTCGGTGTCGGCGCAGGGATCATCCTCAACCACGCGCTGTTCACCGGCGCCACCGGCTCAGCGGGCGAAATCGGCCATACGACCCTCGTGATCGACGGGCAGCCCTGCTCGTGCGGGCGCCTCGGTTGCGCCGAGGCCTACATCGGGCTCAAGGCCATCGCCGCCGCGGCCGGCTGCTTCCAGGACGACGCCATCGACCGGCGCGCGCTGCGTGCGCGCATGAGCGCTCGCGATCCGGCGACCCGGAGCGCCTTCGCGCGGGCCGGCGCGGTGCTTGGCGTGCTGCTCCAGAATGCCTGGACGACCTTCAACCCGCAGGTGATCGTGCTGGGCGGAGAGACGGTGACCCTCGGCGGCGACACCCTCCTCGACGCGGCAACCGAAGTACTTGCCCAGTACGCGCAGAGGGCCGGCCTGACGCCGCCGGTGGTGAAGGCAGCGCGGTACTCCGACCTGGCGACCGCCGTCGGTGGCGCAGCGTACGTCCTGCACGCGATTCTCAACCCTCACCAGCAAGCCCTTCAGTCGCAGTACGTGGCGGCGCCAGCGTCTGCTTGAAGGGGCCGCCCGAGATTGCCTTGATTTGTTCGACAGGCGAATTAATTGCGAATCAAGGCTTCCGGTCAGCCTTGACTCCGCGCAGCACGTCCACCAGTGCGATCGGGTCTGCAGGCACGACGTTCGATCGCCAGGCCACATGCTGGTCGTCGCGGCACAGGACCAGCTTGTGCTTGTAGGCCTCCGGCACCTTCTCTCCGCCAAGGTCCAGGACCCGGAGCGGAACCCGTCGTGAGGCTGCTGCAGCTTGCAAGCCTTCGATGTCGAGTCTGGCGTCGAAGCGC
>Ga0182007_10001610_pt1 | contig 11983 bp, 10 predicted proteins | sample Sormic07211113_1_FD_123023 | JGI IMG/M metagenome (GOLD analysis project Ga0182007, IMG submission 123023) | Rhizosphere microbial communities from Sorghum bicolor, Mead, Nebraska, USA - 072115-113_1 MetaG | ecosystem: Host-associated > Plants > Roots > Rhizosphere | place: USA: Nebraska... | reverse complement strand
GATCAGCCCCAGCTTCATGAGCCCCCAGCTGATGATCGAGAACTGCGAGTCGTAGATCCACCAGAAGGCGATCGCCGACAGCGCGGTCGGCACGATGTAGGGCAGCAGGATCACGGCCCGGAAAAAGGTCTTGAAGCGGATGTTCTTGTTCAGCAGCACCGCCAGCCACAGGCCCAGCAGGAACTTGAACACGCTCGCCACCACCGTGTAGAAGAGCGTGTTGAAGAGCGCCAGCCGGGTGACCGCATCGCCCCACAGGAAGATGTAGTTCTCGAGCCCGATCCACTCGCCCGGCCGGCCCACCTTGGCGTCGGTGAAGCCGAGCCAGGTGCCCAGGCCGAGCGGATAGGTCAGGAACAGCAGCAGCAGCACCGCCGCCGGCAACATGAACATGAAGCCGAGGGCGTTGCGGCTGTTCTGGAACCTGGCCAGTCGCGTGGTCATGGGCAGCGTCTTCAGACCTTGTAGTAGCGCTCGGCGCGTTTCTGGGCGCGCTCTGCCGCTTCTTTGGGCGACTTCGACCCGCTGGCCGCCTCGGCCACCATGTTCGGGATGATGAAGTCGGCCGCCGCGCCGGCCGATGCGTAGCCCAGCTTGCCCTCGTAGCCGGCCGGCCGCAGGTTCTTGACCGAATCGCGGTAGGGCGTGTTCTTCGGATCGGAGGTCCAGATCGGATTGGCCTCGTAGGCCTTCAGCGGCTGCGCCACGTAGCCGCCGGCGCCCTGCAGCCAGTCGTCGAACTGCGGCCGCTCCATCATGAAGCGCAGGAACTCCTTCGAGGCCTGCGGGTACTTGGTGTACTTCATGATCATCTGGTTGAAGAACAGGTGCGACTCGGTCGGCACCCCCACCGGCCCGACCGGGAACACCGCGTGGTTGATGTCCGACGCCATCTCCTTGACCTTCGGATCGGGTGAGTTCTTGGCCGCGTAGTAGATCGAGATGCCGTTGTTCGTGACGCTGATCTGGCCGTCGAGAAAGGCCTTGTTGTTGTTCGGATCGAGCCACGACAAAGTGCCGGGAATGAAGTTGGCGTAGAGCTCCTTGGCGTACTCCAGCGCCTTCAGCGTCTCGGGGCTGTCGAGGACCACCTTGTTGTTCTTGTCGACCAGCTTGCCGCCGAAGGACCAGATCAGCCAGTTGGTCCAGGTGCTGTCGCCGGTCGCGTTGCCGAGCGCCATGCCGCCCGGTGTGCCCTTCTCCTTCAGCGCCTTGTAGAGCTTGAGGAAGTCCTCGTTGTTGGTCGGGAACTTGTCGAAGCCGGCCGCCTTGACCATGCTCTCGCGGTAGACGATGAGCGAGCCCGAGGCCCCGAGCGGCAGCCCGATCCACTTCTTGCCGTCGGGCCGCATGAAGAGCTCGCCCGCGGGGTACCAGCCGCCGTATTTCTTGCCCAGGTATTCCGCCAGGTCGGTGACGTCGAGCAGCTTGTCCGGATAGAGGTTGGCGTCGTCGTTGGTCGACAGGATGATGTCCGGCCCGGCGCCGGTGTTGGCCGCCACCGCAGCCTTGGGCCGCACGTCTTCCCAGCCCTCGTTGTCGACCCGCACCTCGATGCCGGTGGCCTCGCTGAAGCGCTTGACGTTGGCCATGTAGGCGTCGATGTCTCCCTGCACGAAGCGGCTCCAGCGCAGCACCCGCAGCTTGGCGCCCTTCTCGGGCTTGAAGGTCAGGGTCTGCGCATTCGCGAGCGGCGAGAAGATCGCGGTGCCGACGCCGAGCGAGGCTGCGGCCGCGAGGCCGGCCGAACTCTTCAGAATCTTGCGGCGATTGAAATCACTCATTCATGTCTCCTGTTGTTGAACGGCCGAAAAGGGAAGCTCAGGCCACCAGCCTCTGGCCGGTAGCTGCATCGAAAAGATGGGCCCGCTGAAGATCGGGCTGCAGGTGGATGGTGGTGCCCGGCGCGAAATCGTGGCGCTCGCGAAACACCGCCGACAGTTCCACGCCTTCATGGCGGCAGGCCACGAAGGTGTCCATGCCGGTCGGCTCCATCACCGCGACGCGCGCCGGGATGCCGCCGCCGTCGGCCAAGCTCAGGTGCTCGGGCCGGGTGCCGTAGATCACGGGCTGGCCGTCGACGCCGCCGGCGGCCAGCGGCGCGTCGAGCTGGGTGCCGTCGGTCAGCTCGACCCGGGCCGCGCCGGCGCCGCGGCGCAGGGTGCCGGGCAGGAAGTTCATCGACGGCGAGCCGATGAAGCCGGCCACGAACTGGTTCGCCGGATGGTCGTAGAGCTCGAGCGGGCTGCCGGTCTGCTCGATCCGGCCGTCGCGCATCACGACGATCTTGTCGCCCATGGTCATGGCCTCGATCTGGTCATGCGTGACGTAGATCGAGGTGGTCTTCAGGCGTTGGTGCAATTCCTTGATCTCGCTGCGCATCGCCACCCGCAGCTTGGCGTCGAGGTTGGACAGCGGCTCGTCGAACAGGAACACCTGCGGATCGCGCACGATGGCCCGTCCCATCGCGACCCGCTGCCGCTGCCCGCCCGAGAGCTGGCGCGGATAGCGCTCCAGCAGCGGCGCCAGCGCCAGGATCTCGGCCGCGCGCTTGACCTTGGCCTCGATGGTCGGCTTGTCCATCTTGGCGAGCGCCAGCGCGAAGGCCATGTTCTCGCGCACCGTCATGTGCGGATAGAGCGCGTAGTTCTGGAACACCATCGCGATGTCGCGCTCCTTGGGCGGCAGGTCGTTGACCCGCTTGTCCCCGATGCGGATCTCGCCGCCGTTGATCTCCTCGAGCCCGGCGATCATGCGCAGCAAGGTCGACTTGCCGCAGCCGGACGGGCCGACCAGCACGGTGAACGAGCCGTCCTGGATGTCGATGTCCACACCATGCAGGATGGCGACATCACCGAAGTTCTTCTTGACTGACTGGATCGTGACACTGGCCATGCACTGAAGTCCTGAAAGGTCGCGAGTCGACATCGGGCCATGGAGGACTCCACGCCGCAAGCGCGCAGTATTGGCATCGCGAACCGGCCGCGCATCAGGGCAAACCGTTAGGCATTAACCCGCGCAATATTTGTATGATGACCTGATAACCGCCTTTTCCTCATCCTCCGCCGTGCGGGTTTCCGCCTCTCCCCAACCCCAGCCGCTGGTCGTCGACCGGCTGTCGGACCGGTTGGCGGCGCTGCTGGGCGCGCAGATCGACAGCGGCGCGCTGAAGGCCGGCGACCGGCTGCCGACCGAGCAGCAGCTGGCCACCGCCCACGGCGTCTCTCGCACCGTGGTGCGTGAGGCGGTCCACCAGCTCAAGTCCAGGGCGCTGGTGCAGTCGCGCCAGGGCTCCGGCGTGTTCGTCGCGCCGCCGCCGGTGAACCAGGCGCTGGCCTTCGACCCGGCCGTGCTGACCTCGGTGCAGGCCGTGGTGCACGTGGTCGAGGTGCGCCGCGTCCTCGAAGGCGAGATCGCCGCGCTGGCCGCCGAGCGCGCCACGCGCAGCCAGATCGCGGCGCTGCGCCGCGCCCTCGGGGCCATCGACACCGCGGTGGCCGAGGGCCGCGACGGCGTGGCCGAAGACTTGGCCTTCCACCGCGTGATCGGCGAATCGACCGGCAATCCGCAATTCCGGCTGCTGCTCGGCTTCCTCGAACAGTACCTGCGCGAAGGCATGCGCATCACGCGCGGCAACGAGGCCCGGCGGGCCGATTTCATGACTGCGGTCCAGAGCGAGCACCGCGCCATCTTCGACGCTATCGCGGCCCACGATCCGGTGGCTGCCCGGCAGCATGCCAACGAACACCTGATCCGCGGCGAGCAGCGGCTGGTCGAAGGCGGCATCATCGATGGCCGGCGCCGCCAGGCCGCCGCCCGGGTCGCACGCGCCGCGCGCCCCGCACCCGCACCCGATCGACAAGCAAAGCACTGAAGGAGACCGAAATGAAACTGATGATCACCGGCGGCGGGGGCTTCGTGGGGGCCCGGCTCGCCCGCGCCCTGCTCGCCCGCGGCACCCTGGACGGCCAGCGCATCGAGCGCATGGTCCTGACCGACATCGCGCCCCCGCCTGCCGACCTGCTCGCCGACGCCCGGGTCGAGGCCCGCACCGGCCCGCTGCTGACCCACACCGAGGCGCTGCGCGAGGAGCCCTTCGACGGCATCTTCCACCTGGCCTCGGCCGTGTCGGGCGAATGCGAGCTCGACTTCGACCTCGGCCTGCGCTCCAATCTGGACAGCACCCGGGCCCTGCTCGATGCGCTGCGGGCCCACGTCAACGGCGGGGGCAAGGTCGCGCGGCTGGTGTTCTCGAGTTCGGTGGCGGTGTTCGGGCCCGACCCGGCGGTGCCCCTGCCCAAGCTCGTGGCCGACGACACGCTGCCGGCGCCGCAGACCTCCTACGGCACCCAGAAGCTGATCTGCGAGCACCTCGTGGCCGACTACACCCGCAAGGGCTACGTCGACGGCCGCGCGGCGCGCCTCATGACCGTCACCGTGCGGCCCGGCCGGCCCAACGGCGCCGCCTCCTCGTTCTTCAGCGGCATCATCCGCGAGCCGCTGGCGGGGGTCGAAGCCATCTGCCCGGTCTCGCCCGAGGTGTCGCATCCCATGTCCTCGCCGACCCGCACCGTCGACGGCCTGATCGCGGTCTACGAAGCCACGCGCGAGGCTTTCTGCGGCCGTACGGCGCTCAACCTGCCGGCACTCAACGTGCGCGTGGCCGACATGCTCGACGCCCTCGAGGCGGTGGCCGGCCCGAAGGTCCGCGCGCTGGTGCGCTTCGAGCGCGACGAGCGCATCGCCGGCATCGTGGCCAACTGGCCGGGCGGCGCCAGCGCCGCACGGGCCGCGCGCCTGGGCCTGCTGCCGCACGAGAACTTTGCCGATATCGTCCGGCAATACATCGACGACTGCGCGGCGCTGCCGAACGCAGACCAGACCTTGAAGGGAATGTCCTGATGAAAAGCCCCACGAAGAAAAAGACCCCGGCCACCAAGCCGAAGCCCCTCGCGCTGCGCTCGCAGGCCTGGTTCGACAACCCGGCCAACGCCGACATGACGGCGCTCTATCTCGAGCGCACCATGAACTTCGGGCTCGGCTTCGACGAGCTGCAGTCGGGCCGGCCGATCATCGGCATCGCCCAGACCGGCTCCGACATCGCGCCTTGCAACCGCCACCACCTCGTGCTGGCCGAACGCACGCGCGAAGGCATCCGCGACGCCGGCGGCATCGCCTTCGAGTTCCCGATCCACCCGATCCAGGAGACCTGCAAACGGCCGACCGCGGCGCTCGACCGCAACCTGCAATACCTGTCGCTGGTCGAGGTGCTCTACGGCTATCCGATCGACGGCGTGGTGCTCACCACCGGCTGCGACAAGACCACCCCGGCCCAGCTGATGGCGGCCGCCACGGTCGACATCCCTGCGATCGCGCTCAACTCGGGGCCGATGCTCAACGGCTGGTACAAGGGCGACCGCACCGGTTCGGGCACCATCGTCTGGCGCGCGCGCGAGATGATGGCGGCCGGCGAGATCGGCTACCAGGAGTTCCTCAAGCTGGTCGCGTCATCGGCGCCCTCGACCGGGCACTGCAACACGATGGGCACGGCGTCGACCATGAACTCGCTGGCCGAGGCGCTCGGCATGACGCTGCCCGGCAGCGCCGCGATTCCCGCGCCCTACCGCGACCGCCAGGAGATGGCCTACATGACCGGCAAGCGCATCGTCGAGATGGTGCGCGAGAACCTGAAGCCCTCCGACATCATGACCCGCGAGGCCTTCGAGAACGCGATCGTGGTCAACTCCGCGCTCGGCGGCTCGACCAACGCGCCGGTGCACCTGGTCGCGATCGCGCGCCACATCGGCGTTGAACTCACGCCCGACGACTGGGAGAAGATCGGCTACAAGATCCCGCTGATCGTCAACCTGCAGCCCGCCGGCGAGTACCTCGGCGAGGACTACTACCGCGCCGGCGGCGTGCCCGCGGTGGTCGCCGAGCTGATCGCCAAGGGCAAGATCAAGCCGGCCCTCACGGCCAACGGCAAGACGCTGATCGAGAACTGCGAGGGCAAGTTCACCAGCGACCGCGCCGTGATCTGGCCCTATGCCAAGCCGATGAAGAAGAACGCCGGCTTCCTGAACCTCAAGGGCAACCTGTTCGACTCGGCGATCATGAAGACCAGCGTGATCACGCCCGAATTCCACGACCGCTACCTCGAGGACCCGAAGGACCCGATGGCCTTCGAGGGCACGGCCGTGGTCTTCGACGGCCCGGAGGACTACCACCACCGCATCGACGATCCGAAAATGAAGATCGGCCCGCACAGCGTGCTGTTCATGCGCGGCGTCGGCCCGGTCGGCTACCCGGGCGCGGCCGAGGTGGTCAACATGCGGGCGCCTTCCTACCTGATCAAGAAGGGCATCACCGCCCTGCCCTGCATCGGCGACGGCCGGCAGTCCGGCACCTCCGGCTCGCCGTCGATCCTCAACGCCTCGCCCGAGGCCGCGACCGGCGGTGGACTGGCGCTGGTGCGCACGGGCGACCGCGTGCGCATCGACCTCAAGAAGCGCACCGCCAACATGCTGGTTTCCGACGAGGAACTCGACCGTCGGCGCGCGGAGCTGGCCGCCGCCGGCGGCTACCCCTTCCCGCCGAGCCAGACGCCCTGGCAGGAGATCCAGCGCGGCATCGTCGACGAGCTGTCGCAGGGCATGGTGCTGAAGCCGGCCGTGAAGTACCAGAAGATCCACGCGACCTTCGGCATCCCCCGAGATAACCACTGACCCGCAACGCCACGGGTCCGCGGCCCGCGGACCCTGGCTTACTTCGGGGGGAATCCGGTGAACATCTTGTCCAGCGCCGCCTGCAAGAGCGCATTCATCTTCGCCGGGTCGTCGTGCAAGGTGCCGCTCGCGGTGCCGCGCCACGCCGAGCGCTTGCTCTGCGCATTGACCATCTCGACCACCAGCGTGCCGACTTCGTAGGTGTCGGTGGGTGCTGCCGTGTTGGGTGCCGGCGGCCCGAAGCCGCCCCAGCCCACGTAGCCCACGCGGTTGTAGTAGGCGCCCTGGCTTTCCTTCTCGGACGACGACACGTGCGCCGACACATGGATGTCGCCATTCGGCGCCAGCTTCCAGCCCTTGGCCTGCAGCCTCGAATCGATGCCGTCGACGATGCGCTGCTGCATCAGCGGCGTTCCGCCGTCGGGCCGGGCCACCCAGCTGTAGGTGCGCACGCGCGATAGATCGGCGCCCGGATCGACGTCGATCCTGACCGTCGGACCGCCGACGCTCGCGCAGGCCGAGATCAGCAGCGGAAGGGCCAGTGCGGCCAGGGCAGCGAAGCGTCTGTTCATGTCGTCCAATCCCAAGCGATGTGAAAAAGCAGTTTAGCCATCAGCCGCGGCAGAACAGGAGCACCGAATTCGTGCCGCCGAAGGCGAATGAATTGCTGATGGCGGCGTGCAGGTCGGGCGCCGCCGTGTCGTCGGGCGCCACCAGGTTCAGGGCGCAGGCCGGATCGACCGCGGCGCCGTGCATGTTCGGCGGCAGCGCGCGCCGATGCAGCGCCAGCACCGTGGCCGCGGCCTCCAGCGCGCCGGCGGCACCGAGCAGGTGCCCATGCAGCGCCTTGGTGGAACTCACGCGCAGGCGGTCGAGGTCGTCGCCCCAGACTTCGGCCAGGGCTTCGCGCTCGACCACGTCGCCGATGCGGGTGGCGGTTCCATGGGCATTGCAGTAGCCGACGTCGCGGGGCTGCAGGCCGGCCAGGCGCAGTGCCTGGCGCAGCGCGCGCGCCTGGCCGGGGGCGTCCGGCTTGGTCAGGTGCGTGGCGTCGCAGCTGAGGCCCCAGCCTGCCAGCCGGGCATAGGTCCGTGCGCCGCGCCGCCGCGCCCGCTCGGCCGATTCGAGCACCAGGAAGGCGGCGCCCTCGCCGAGCGCGAAGCCGCTGCGATCGCTGGCGAAGGGCCGCACCGAGCGCGCCTCTTCGCCGGGCTTGACGCTGGCCAGGGTCTGCATCGCCTGCCAGGCGAGCACGACGCCGGGCACGATCAGCGCCTCGCTGCCGCCGGCGATCGCGACGTCGACATCGCCGCGCTGCACCGCCTTGGCCGCCTCGGCGATCGCCACCGAGGACGAGGCGCAGGCCACCGAGTAGGTCAGCACCGGGCCCTGCACGCCCTGGCGCATCGCCACGTGCGAGGCCGGCGCGTTGGGCATGAAGGCCGGGATGGTCAAGGGCGGCACGCGCCCGCCGCCGCGGTAGGCGGCCTCGAGCGCCGCGGCACCGCCCATGCCGCAGCCGGCGAACACGCCGATGCGCTCGGGATCGAGCGCGCCGACGGCGCCGGCATCCCGCATGGCCAGGTCGGCCGCGGCCACGGCGAGCTGGCTCACACGGTCGACGCCGGCGAGCTGCAGCTTGGTGAACCAGCGCGATTCGTCGAAGGCGGCCCGGGCCGCGACCGCCGGCTTGGGCAGTTCGGGAAAGACCGGTTCGAGCGCCGAATCGCCGCGCAGCAGGGCATCGAAAAGGTGGCCGGGATCGTCGCCGTGGGGAGCCACGACCCCCAGGCCGGTGACGGCGACGGCGTTCACGCGGTCTGCTTCGCCCTGACCTTGTCGACCACCGCGGCGAGCTGGGCCAGCGTGTCGATGTTCGGGTCATCGTCGGGCATCGTGATGCCGAAATGGTCCTCGATCGCGAACACGAACTCGACCAGCGCCAGCGAATCGAAACCCTTCTCGCGCATCGAGGCCTCCGGGTCCAGCGCGGACGCCTCGATGCCGTACTTCTCGTGGATCAGGTCCTGCAATTCCTTCAGCGAACTCATCGTGCGGTGTCCGTCGTCATTTCTGGCCGTCTCCCTGGCAGACGGCGATGTTGTGGATGTCGGCCCACGAGTCTCAGCTCCTCCTGGCTCGTCCGCCGAACCGGCCCGCGGGCAATGTCGCCTCATGATATCCGCTCCAAACGGCCGGAATCGCCGCCGGGCGCGGCCGCCAGCGCAGCGACGGCAGCACGAACACGATGCCGAGCACCGCCCCCGCGACCACGTCGAGCACCACATGCTGCTTGATCGCCAAGGTCGACCAGGCGATGGCGGCGAACCACAGTCCGTTGGCCAACCGCAGCAGCATCGGCGCACCCGCCTGGCGCAGGATGTGCTCGATCCAGATGGCGGTGTAGATCGCGATGGCCACGTGCATCGACGGGCAGGCGTTGCCGGCGGCGTCGACCCCCTGCAGGATCGCGAAGCCGGGGAAATCGGTCGGCGGCAGCGTCATTGGCGGGATCTGCGTCGGCCAGAAGAAGAAGGCCGCAAGGCCGGTCAGGCACAGGGCTCCGACCCAGAGCCCATACACCACCAGCTCCCTGAACGTGAGCTGCAGGCCGGGCGCGACGCCCACGTACAGCCAGAGCGAGAAATAGGCGACCAGCGCCTGCGGCTGGAACGGGATCAGGTGGTCGAGTGCGGTCAGCGGCATCACCGTGACCGGACCGGCGGGCTGGCGCAGCAGATGGAAGTAGCCGATGAAGAACAGCCAGGTGAAGGCCGTGGTGCCGACCACCTTCAAGGCGAAGTGGCGGCGGATGCGCAACCAGATCTCGACTTTCCAGCTCTCGAAGGGGCGGGGCGCCGGGCGCAGGTCGTGGGGTGGATTCATGAGGCTCGGCGTTGTCGCTGATTCTCTCATCAGCCAACGCGCCGAGCGTGTCAGCCGGGCGCTACAGGATCAGCAGGGCCCGGAAATCGTTGACGTTGGTATGGGTCGGCCCCGTCACCAGCAGGTCGCCGATGGCGTCGAAGTAGCCGTAGGCGTCGTTGCGGTCGAGATGGTCGGCCAGCTTGACGCCCGCCGCCTCGGCCCGGCGCAGCGTGTCGGGCGTGACGACGGCGCCGGCGTTGTCCTCGACGCCGTCGATGCCGTCGGTGTCGGCGGCCAGCGCCCAGACGCCCTCGCGGCCGGCCAGCGCGCCCGCCAGCCCCATGCAGAATTCGCCCGCCCGGCCGCCGCGGCCCTTGGCCTTCCCGGGTTGCCGCGGCCGGATCGTGACCGTGGTCTCGCCGCCCGACAGGATCACGCAGGGCTTGGCGAAGGGCGCGCCACGCAGCGACACCGAGCGCGCCAGGGCGCCGTGCACCTTGCCGACCTCGCGCGATTCGCCTTCGATCTCGTCGCTCAGGACATGGGCCTCGATGCCGGCCGCGCGCGCTGCCGCCGCGGCCGCCTCGAGCGATTGCTGCGGGGCCGCGATCACGTGGGTCAGGTGGCCGTCGAACACGGCATCGCCCGGCTTCGGGGTCTCGAGCGCACCGCTTTCGAGCCGGGCCCGCACCGCCGCGGGCACCTCGATCCGGTAGCGGTCGAGGATCGCCAGCGCATCGGCGCAGCGGCTCGCATCGGGCACGGTCGGGCCGCTGGCGATCACGGCCGGGTCGTCGCCCGGGACGTCGCTGATGGTCAGGGTCACGACCCTCGCCGGTGCGCAGGCTGCGGCGAGCCGGCCGCCCTTGATGCGCGAGAGGTGCTTGCGCACGCAGTTCATCTCGCCGATGTGGGCGCCCGACTCGAGCAGCTGGGTGTTGATGCGCTGCTTGTCGGCCAGCGTGAGGCCTTCGGCCGGCAGGGTCAGCAGCGAGGAGCCGCCGCCCGAGATCAGGCACAGCACCAGGTCATCGGCCGTCAGCCCCTGGGTCAGCGCGAGGATGCGCTGGGCGGCGTCGAGCCCCGCCTGGTCGGGCACCGGGTGCGCGGCCTCGACCAGTTCGATGCGCGATGCCAGCCCCGCGGGACGCGGCGGGATGTGGCCATAACGCGTGACCACCAGGCCGGAAAGCGGAGCGTCCGCCGGCCAGAGCGCCTCGAGCGCCTGGGCCATCGAGCCACCGGCCTTGCCGGCGCCGAGCACCAGCGTGCGCCCCTTGGGCGGTGCGGGCAGGTAGGCGCCCATGCTGGCCAACGGCAGCGCCCGCTCGACCGCCACGCGGTAGAGGTGCTCGAGAAATTCACGCGGGGCCGAATGCGCGTCGGGGATCGGCCGGGGAGTCGTCGGGGTCATGGTCTTGCTTGTCTCCTGCGCAAGATGCTACTTCGTGTTCGCACCGCCTTCGAACCACTTGCCTATCAGGGCCCGCTCGGCGTCGGTGATGCCGGTCGCGTTGTTCATCGGCATGATCTTGGTGACCACCACCTGCTGGTACACCGCCTGCGCATGCGCCGCGACCTGGTCGGCCGTGTCGAGGCGCACGTTCTTCATCTGCACCTGCGCGCCGTGACACATGTAGCAGCGTTGCTCGAGCACCTTCTGCACTTCGCCGAAGCTGACCTTCTGCACCGCCGCGCCGGGCGCCGGTGCCGCCGCCGGCTCGGGCTTCATCCAGATGATGGTCAGGCCCAGCGCCGCGATGCCGAACAGCGCGTAGGGGATCGGGTTGCGCGCGTTGCCGAGCTTGAAGCGGTGCCGCACCACGAAGAACTGCCGGATCGCCGCGCCGCCGAGCATGATCAGCAGCAGCACGATCCAGTTGTATTTGTGCGTATAGGTGAAGCTGTAGTGGTTGCTCAGCATCGCGAACAGCACCGGCAGCGTGAAGTAGGTGTTGTGCACGCTGCGCTGCTTGCCGCGCTGGCCGTGCACCGGATCCACCGGCTTGCCTTCGCGCAGCGCCTGCACGTTCTTGCGCTGGCCGGGGATGATCCAGAAGAACACGTTGCCGCTCATGGTGGTGGCCATCATTGCGCCGACCAGCAGGAAGGCCGCCCGGCCGGCGAACCACTGGCAGGCGAGCCAGGCCGCGAAGGCGATGAAGACCGCGACCAGCACGCCGACGATGGTGTCGCCGTTCTTGCGCCGGCCGAACAGCTGGCAGATGCTGTCGTAGACCATCCAGAAGACCACGAAGAAGGCCAGCGCGACGCCGATCGCGGCCCCGGGCTGCCAGTCCATCCTGGACTTGTCGATCAGGTAGGTGCTGGCGTTCCACAGATAGGACATCGTGAACAGCGCAAAGCCCGTGAGCCAGGTCGAATAGCTC
>Ga0182007_10001609_pt1 | contig 11985 bp, 9 predicted proteins | sample Sormic07211113_1_FD_123023 | JGI IMG/M metagenome (GOLD analysis project Ga0182007, IMG submission 123023) | Rhizosphere microbial communities from Sorghum bicolor, Mead, Nebraska, USA - 072115-113_1 MetaG | ecosystem: Host-associated > Plants > Roots > Rhizosphere | place: USA: Nebraska... | reverse complement strand
TCGTACTCCGGCTTGAGCATGCCCTTGAGGGCCGCCTCGATCTCCTCGATCGCCTGGTAGATGACCGAGTAGTAGCGGACGTCCACACCCTCGCGCTCGGCCATCTGCGCCGCGCGGCCGGCCGCGCGGACGTTGAAGCCGATCACGATGGCGTCGGAGCCCATCGCCAGGTCGATGTCCGACTCCGTGACCGCACCGACACCGCGGTGCAGGACGCGGATGTCGACCTCTTCGCCGACGTCCAACTGGAGCAGGGAGGATTCCAGCGCCTCGACCGATCCGGACGCGTCGCCCTTGATGATCAGGTTCAGCTGCTGGACCTCGCCGGCCTTCAGCACCTTGTCCAGGTCCTCCAGCGACACGCGGCGCGTGCGCTTGGCGAACGCGGCGTTGCGCTCGCGGGCGGCGCGCTTCTCGGCGATCTGACGGGCCGTACGGTCCTCGTCGACCACCAGGAAGTTGTCGCCCGCACCCGGGACGTTGGTCAGGCCCAGGACCTGGACCGGCGTCGAGGGGCCGGCCTCGGCGACGTTGTTGCCGTTGTCGTCGAGCATGGCGCGGACGCGACCGTAGGCGTCGCCCACGACCATCGTGTCGCCGACCCGCAGGGTGCCTCGCTGGACGAGGACCGTCGACACGGCACCGCGGCCGCGGTCGAGCCGGGACTCGATGGAGATGCCCTGCGCGTCCTGGTTCGGGTTGGCCCGCAGGTCGAGCGAGGCGTCCGCGGTGAGGACCACGGCCTCCAGCAGGGAGTCGATGTGCAGACCCTGCTTGGCGGAGATGTCGACGAACATGGTGTCGCCGCCGTACTCCTCGGCCACCAGGCCGTACTCGGTGAGCTGACCGCGCACCTTGGTCGGGTCGGCGCCCTCGACGTCGATCTTGTTGACCGCGACGACGATCGGGACGTCGGCCGCCTTGGCGTGGTTGAGCGCCTCGACCGTCTGCGGCATGACGCCGTCGTTGGCCGCGACGACCAGGATCGCGATGTCGGTCGACTTGGCACCACGGGCACGCATGGCGGTGAACGCCTCGTGACCCGGGGTGTCGATGAAGGTGATCTTGCGCTCTTCGCCGTTGACCTCGGTCGCGACCTGGTAGGCACCGATGTGCTGGGTGATGCCGCCGGCCTCGCCCGCGATGACGTTGGTCTTGCGGATGGCGTCGAGCAGTCGGGTCTTTCCGTGGTCGACGTGACCCATGACGGTGACGACCGGCGGACGGACGACCAGGTCCTCCTCGCCGCCCTCGTCCTCGCCGAACTCGATGTCGAAGGACTCGAGCAGCTCGCGGTCCTCCTCCTCGGGGCTGACGATCTGAACCGTGTAGTTCATCTCGTCGGCGAGGAGCTGCAGCGTCTCGTCGGAGACGGACTGCGTGGCCGTGACCATCTCGCCGAGGTTCATCATGACCGCGACGAGGGACGCCGGGTTGGCGTTGATCTTCTCCGCGAAGTCCGTGAGCGACGCGCCGCGGGAGAGACGGATCGCCTCGCCGTTGCCGCGCGGCAGCATCACGCCGCCGACGCTCGGGGCCTGCATGGCCTCGTACTCCTGGCGCCTCTGCCGCTTCGACTTGCGGCCACGGCGCGCGGGACCACCGGGACGACCGAAGGCGCCCTGTGTGCCACCACGACCGCCCGGACCACCGGGACGACCGCCGAAGCCGGGACGGCCACCGCCGCCGGTACCCGCACCGGGACCACCGGGACGACCGGCGAAACCGCCGCCACCGCCACCGGGACCGCCGGGACGACCGGCGAAGCCGCCGCCACCGCCGCCGCCGGGACGGGCGAAGCCGCCGCCACCGCCGCCGGGACGACCGCCGCCGCCACCGGGACGACCGCCGCCGCCGCCGGGACCGCGGCCGCCGGGGCCACCGCCGCCGGGACGCGGGCCCGCAGCGGGACGCTGAGGCATCATGCCGGGGTTGGGACGCGGGCCGCCGGGGCCGCCGCCGGGACGGGGACCGCCCTGCGGACGGGGCATGCCGCCCGGGGTCGGACGCGGGCCGCCCGGAGCCTGCGGACGGGGACCGCCCGCCGCGCCCTGGGGACGGGGACCGCCCTGACCGGCACCCTGCGGACGCGGGGCGCCACCCGGGGCACCCGGGCCGCCGGGACGCGGGGCACCGCCCGGACGGGGCGCCTGGGGGCGCGCCATACCGGTGGAACCGCTGGAGGTGAAGGGATTGTTGCCCGGACGGGGACCGGCCGGACGGGCGCCGGGACGCGGCGCCTGGCCACCCTGACGCGGGGCACCGGGACGCTCGCCCCGGTCACCACGGTCACCGCGGCCCTGGCCGCCCTGACCGGGACCGGCCGGACGGGGAGCACCCGGACGCGGAGCCTGGCCGGCCGGACGCGGGGCGCCCGGACGCGGGCCGGAGCCCTGGCCCTGGGAGGGGGCCGGCGCGGCGGGAGCCGACGGCGGCGCGGTGAACTCGGGCGTGGTCGGAGCCGGGGACGCCGGGGCGGGCCGCGGCGCGGGCTTCGGGCCCGGGGTGGGACGGGGGCCGGCAGAGACGGGCGCGGCGGGAGCCGCGGGCTTCTCGGCGGCGGCCGGCTTCGGGGCCGGCGGGCGCGGGGCGGCCGGACGGGCTGCCTGCGCGGGAGAGGGGGCCGCCGGACGTGCCGGGGCGGCCTTGCGTGCGGGGGCGGACTTGCCGCCTCCGTTGCCCTGCTGGAGGGCGTCCGTCAGTTTGCGGACGACAGGCGCTTCGATCGTCGAAGACGCCGAACGGACGAATTCACCGAGTTCCTGGAGCTTGGCCATGACGACCTTGCTCTCCACACCGAACTCCTTGGCGAGTTCGTATACCCGGACCTTAGCCACTTCGCTCCTTTTAGGTCCGGGTTGCGTCCGGACCGTCGCTACTTCATGGGCGTACTCATCGCGTGCTCATCGAGTGCTCATCGCAATCTCGACCTACTTCCAACTCGCGGGGTACCTGGGCCGCACGGCGGTTCCGCACGACGCTTCTTACGGTGTTGCCTGCTCAGCAACTCTCTGTCTGCTCGACGTAGTGGCGCAACGCCTTTATGTCGAGCGCTCCCGGGGCGCGCAGCGCCCGCGTGAACGCCCGGCGGCGTACCGCCTGGTCGAGACAGACCAGGGCGGGGTGTACGTACGCACCCCGGCCGGGCAGCGTACCGCGAGGATCAGGGACGCACTCGTCCTTGATCGCCACGATCCGCAGCAGATCAGTCTTGGCGGCTCGCTCCCGACACCCCACACAGGTGCGTTCAGGGCATACGCGGTCGCGTGTCCGGCCAGACACTCTTAAGTCTACCTCCCCGAACCGACCTCACCCCTTCGGGGCAGGCTTCGAACAGTTGCCGCGCGGTAACCTGACGTGATCTGAGCGCCCCGCGGCTGGGATCTATTCCCCGCGACGGTCTCCGCGCTGGTCCTCGCGCCGTTCCCCCGTCTGCTCGGTCTGCTCGGTCTGCTCGGTCTGCTCGGTGTCGGGACGGATGTCGATCCGCCAGCCGGTCAGCCGGGCCGCGAGCCGGGCGTTCTGCCCTTCCTTGCCGATCGCCAGGGACAGCTGGTAGTCGGGCACGGTCACGCGCGCGGAGCGGGCGGCGAGGTCGACGACCTCCACCTTGGAGACCCGGGCCGGGGAGAGCGCGTTCGCCACCATCTCGGCCGGGTCGTCCGACCAGTCGACGATGTCGATCTTCTCACCGTTCAGCTCGCCCATGACGTTGCGCACCCGGCCGCCCATGGGGCCGATGCAGGCGCCCTTGGCGTTCAGACCCGAACGGGTGGACCGGACGGCGATCTTGGTGCGGTGACCCGCCTCGCGGGCGATGGCGGCGATCTCGACGGACCCGTCGGCGATCTCCGGCACCTCCAGCGCGAAGAGCTTCTTCACCAGGGCGGGATGGGTGCGCGAGAGGGTCACGGACGGGCCGCGGACACCCCGCGCCACCCGGACGACGTAGGACCGAAGGCGCATGCCGTGCGGGTACGTCTCTCCGGGGACCTGCTCCTGCACCGGCAGGATGGCCTCCAGCTTGCCGATGTCGACGAGCACGTTCTTCGGGTCGCGGCCCTGCTGTACGACTCCCATGACGATGTCGCCCTCACGCCCCGCGTACTCGCCGAGGGTCGCGTCGTCCTCGGCGTCGCGCAGCCGCTGCAGGATGACCTGCTTGGCGGTGGTGGCGGCGATACGGCCGAAGTCGGACGGGGTGTCGTCGAACTCGCGGGGCTCCTGGCCCTCTTCGAGCTCCTCGGGGTCTTCCTTCGCCCACACGACCACATGCCCGGAGTCCCGGTCGAGCTTCACGCGCGCGTGGCGGTGGCTTCCCTCGGTGCGGTGGTAGGCGATGAGGAGGGCCGACTCGATCGCCTCGACCAACAGGTCGAAGGAGATCTCCTTCTCCCGTACCAAGCCCCGCAGGGCACTCATGTCGATGTCCACGGCTACGCCTCCTCTTCCTTCTGATCGGACTGCTCTGACTTGTCGCTGTCCTTGCGGTTGAACTCGACCTGCACGCGCGCCTTGTCGATGGCGGAGAAGGCGATCCGGCGGCTGGTGGGTTTGCGCCCCTTGACGCCCGGCACCTCCAGGTCGAGACCCTCGTCGTCGACCCCGGTGATCCTGGCCACCAGCTCCCCGCCCTCGGCCAGTTGGAACTTCACCAGCCGGTCCACGGCACGCACGTAGTGCCGGTGTTCCTTCAGGAGGCGCTCGGCGCCGGGGGTGCCGACCTCGAGGGTGTACTCCCCCTCGCCCATCGCGTCCGTCTCGTCGAGCTTCGCCGAGAGCGCGCGGCTCACATCGGCGACGGCGTCCAGATCGGCGCCGTGGTCGGAGTCGACGACGACGCGCAGCACCCGCTTCCGGCCGACGGAGTCGACTGCGATCTCTTCGAGATCCAGGCCCTGGGAGCTGACGAGCGGTTCCAGGAGCTCTCGCAGCCTCTCGCTCTGGGTGGTGCTCATCCGGGTGACTCCTCGGCCGCGTGTGCTGTTGTGGGATGGTCGCGTGTCTGGTCAAAGGGTATCGGGTCGTGAGGGGTGCCGCTGGCCGCGGGGCCCGACCCCCTCGAGCGGGTGATCGGGCCGGTGGCATGACTTCCGGGGGTGCGCGGGTACCGTGATCCGCGGCGGGCCGGTCTCCCGCCCATGTGTTCGTACGAGCCCCCCGAGGACGTCAGCCGTGCCCTACCCCCCACCCTCGCGCGCCCTGACCGGGCCGCGGAGAAGAACCCTGTTCGCCTCGGCCGCCGGTGCCGCCCTTCTGGTGGGCTGTTCAGGTGGTTCCGGTGAGTCGCGGGAGAGTTCCGCCGGCAGCCCTTCCCTGGCCGAGAGGGTCCGCGCGCGTGCGGCGCGGGACAGCGTGGGGCTGGTGGAGCGCTACGACGCCGCGATCGCCGCCCATCCGGCGGCGGCGGAGCGGCTGCGAACGCTGCGGGCGGAGGTCGTACGGCACGCGGAGGCGTTCGGCGGGACGATCGGCAAGAGCGGAGCCACGACCTCCACGTCCCCGTCACCCTCCGCATCCCCATCCCCATCCCCCCTTTCCTCCCCCTCTCCCTCCCCTTCCCCTTCCTCCCCGGCGACCGAGAAGGACGCCCTCGTCGAACTCGCCACCGCCGAGCGGGCGCTCGCCGACCGGCGTACGGCGGCGCTGGCCGACGTACCGGGCGAGCTGGCGCGGCTGCTGGCCTCCGTGGCGGCGGCCGGTGCGGTGCACGCGTATCTGCTGACGGAGGGTGCCAGGTGAGCGGGAAGGCGGACGGAAAGGCGAGCGAGCAGCGGGAGCTGAAGGCGCTCCAGGAGGCCCTGGCCGCCGAGCACGCGGCCGTGTACGGGTACGGAGTGGTCGGCGGGCGGATCCGGGAAGGCCGTCGTACGGAGGCCCGTTCGGCCTACGACGCCCACCGCGCCCGGCGTGACGCGCTCACGCGGGAGATCCGGGACCTGGGCGGCACGCCGGTGGCCGCGGCGGCGGCGTACGCGCTGCCGTTCCCGGTGCCGGACTCGGCGGCGGCGGTGCGGCTCGCGGCCCGGTTGGAGGACCGGGTGGCCGGTGTGTACGCCGACGTGGTGCGGGCGACCGCGGGCGAGCGGCGGCGCTCGGCGGCCGAGGCGCTGCGCGAGGCGGCGGTGCGAGCGGTGCGCTGGAGCGGGGAGAGCGTAGCCTTCCCTGGGCTCGCGGAGCGTGCGGCCACCGGCTCGGCCTCGGCGACGCCGACGGCGTAACACGTACTCGAAGGGAACGACTCGCGCATGGTTTTCGAACCGCCGCAGCGTCTGGTGAGGGCGCTCGGTGAGAGCGCCCCCGACGGTGACGAGTGGTTGGAGAGGCTGCCGAAGACGGCCGAACATGCCGTCGAGCTACGCGAGTTGACTGTGGAGCGGGTGCAGGTGCCGGGCGGCCGGAGCAGTCTGGTGGTGCTGGTACGGCGGCCGGACGGCACCCCTGCCGTACTGAAGCTGGCGCCGCCGCGGGCCCGGCCGGAGAGTGAGCGGGCGGCGCTGGCGCACTGGGGTGGGCTCGGCGCGGTGCAGCTGCTCGACGGGCCGGTCTCCGAAGGCGTGCTGCTGCTGGAGCGGCTGCATCCGGATGTGTCGGTGCGGTCGCTGCCGGAGGCGAAGGCGCTGCTGGAGGCGGTGGGGACGTTGCGGCGGCTGTGGGTGGAGCCGCCGGGCGGACAGGTCTTCGAGACCGTCGGGCAACGGACCGGGCGACAGGCCGAGGCGATGCGCACAGGTGCCGTGGGTGAGGTGACGGGGCTGGTGGACGCCGCGTTGACCGCTCGGGCGGAGTTGCTGGCCGCGCCTCCCGAGGAGCGGTTGCTGCACGGGACGTTCCGGCAGAGCAAGGTGCTGGCGGGCGAGCGGGTGCCGTGGCTGGCCGTGGGGCCCGATCCGGTGGTCGGTGAGTGCGCGTTCGACCTGGCGCGGCTGGTGCGGGACCGGGTGGAGGACCTGATCGCCTCGCCGAGCGGGGCGGCGACGACCCGCCGCCGGATCAAGAGGCTTGCCGAGTCACTGGATGTCGACCAGGAGCGGCTGCGCGGGTGGACGCTGTTCCGTGCGGTGGAGTCCGGCATGCGGGCCCTGCGGGTGGGACGCCCGAGGGACGCGGAACTGCTGCTCGAGTTCGCCGGGTGGCTCTGAGCTTCCGGGACACGGCGGGCCGGTGCAGACCGGCCCGGTCGGCATGCCTTCCGAGCCCGCCGGCCGAAGTAGCGGGCGTCAGGGGCCGGGGGTGTGAGGAACAGGGCTCCCTCCAGGGCCGGCAGACGCGTGTGGTTGCGGATGCGGGTGGCCTGCTCGGAGACGGGCGCATCCGCGTGCCGCGGTGGTCCGGCGGTGGGTCCGAGGCGGCAGGCGTGGGCGAAGGGCGGAAGCTCGGCGGGCGGCAGGCGCCAGGACAGCAGGCGTCGCGGGCCATGAGCCGCAGCAGAGCAGTACCGCCGGGCCCGGCATCGGCGGCGGAGGTGCGGCCGGGCTCGCCGGGTGCGGTGCCGCCTGCCGGGCGAGGAGGTCCGCGCGTTCACGGGGAGACCCGCGTCAGTTCCCGCTGCCAGGAGTCGGCGTGCCGCTGCCGGCGGGCCGGACGCACCCAGAAGGCGGTCGTAGCCGAACGCGTCCATCGCCGAGCCCGCCGTGGGGCCGACGGCGCCCCCGGTCGTCCCGGCCGCGCGCAGGGCGGCCAGGCGGACCGTGGTGCCGAGGGCGCGCCTTTCGGCCGGCGGCGGCCGCCGGTGTGGCCGCCGCCGTCAGCCCGGAGGCTCTTCGAGCGGTCGGTGGTCAGGCGGTCAGGCGGGCGATCGCCTCGTCCACCGTCAGCTCCTCGCGCTCGCCCGTCCTGCGGTCCTTGAGCTCCAGGACGCCCTCGGCGGCCCGGCGGCCCGCGACCAGGATCTTCGGTACGCCGATCAGCTCGGAGTCGGTGAACTTCACACCCGGCGAGACCCCGGCCCGGTCGTCGACCAGGACGCGGAGGCCGGCCGCGCGCAGCTTCTCGGAGACCTCCAGGGCCAGCTCGGTCTGGAGGGCCTTGCCCGCGGCGACCACGTGCACATCGGCCGGGGCGACCTCGGCCGGCCAGCACAGGCCCTGCTCGTCGGCGGTCTGCTCGGCGAGGGCGGCGACGGCGCGGGAGACGCCGATGCCGTAGGAGCCCATGGTGACGCGGACCGGCTTGCCGTTCTGGCCGAGGACGTCGAGCTTGAGGGCGTCGGCGTACTTGCGGCCGAGCTGGAAGATGTGGCCGATCTCGATGGCGCGGTCCAGCTTCAGGCCGGTGCCGCACTTCGGGCACGGGTCGCCTTCCCGCACGACCACGACGTCGACGTACTCGTCGACCTGGAAGTCACGGCCCGCCACGACGTTCTTGGCGTGCGTGTGCGCCTTGTTGGCGCCGGTGATCCAGGCGGTACCGGGGGCCACGCGCGGGTCGGCGATGTACTTGACCTTCTCGCCCCGGCCCTGCGGGCCGACGTAGCCGCGGACCAGGTCCGGGCGGCCCGCGAAGTCGGCGTCCGTCACCATCTCGACGACGGCCGGGGCGAAGTGCGCCTCGACCTTGTCCATGTCGACCTCGCGGTCACCCGGCACACCCACGGCGACGATCTCGCCGTCGACCTTCACGAGGAGGTTCTTGAGGGTGTCGGAGGCCTCGACGCCGAGGTGGGCGGCGAGGGTCTCGATGGTCGGGGTGTCCGGGGTCGGGATCTCTTCGAGGGCGGGGACCGCGGCGCCGTCCACCGGCTTCAACTCGTAGGTGATCGCCTCGGTGTTGGCGGCGAAGTCGCAGTTCGGGCAGTCGGCGAAGGTGTCCTCGCCGGCCTCGGCCGGGGCGAGGAACTCCTCCGACTTCGAGCCGCCCATGGCGCCCGCGGTGGCGGCGCAGATGCGGTAGTCGAGGCCGAGGCGCTCGAAGACGCGCTGGTAGGCCTGGCGGTGCAGGGCGTAGGACTGGGCCAGGCCCTCGTCCGTGGTGTCGAAGGAGTACGAGTCCTTCATCAGGAACTCGCGGCCGCGCAGGATGCCGGCCCGCGGGCGGGCCTCGTCGCGGTACTTGTGCTGGATCTGGTAGAGGATCACCGGCAGGTCCTTGTAGGAGGACGCCTGGTCCTTCACCAGGAGGGTGAAGATCTCCTCGTGGGTCGGGCCGAGGAGGTAGTCGCCGCCCTTGCGGTCCTGGAGGCGGAACAGCTCGGCGCCGTACTCGTCCCAGCGGCCGGTCGCCTCGTACGGCTCCCTCGGCAGCAGGGCGGGGAGCAGCACCTCCTGGGCGCCGATCGCGTCCATCTCCTCACGGACGATGCGCTCGACGTTGGCGAGGACCTTCTTGCCGAGGGGCAGCCACGACCAGATGCCGGCCGCCGTACGACGGACGTAGCCGGCGCGGACGAGGAGCTTGTGGCTGAGGACCTCGGCGTCCGCCGGGTCGTCGCGCAGCGTCTTCGCCATCAACTGGGACATGCGCTGGACCGGTGCGTTGGCCATGGTTCTCGTACTCCTGCCGGGAAACGGTGATGGCTAGGAGGTTAGCCGGGCTCGCTGCGCCGGTGGAAATCGGTTAACGGCGGCGGAGCGGGAGCGGGGCGCCCATCACCGCGTACGGCCTCGGGGCGCCGGGGAAGAGGACCTGGCGGGCCAGGTCCTGGTAGCCGAGGGAGTGGTAGAGGCCGCGGGCGGGGCTGTCGGTGTCGATCGCGGAGAGGATCGAGCGGGGTTCGGTCGCGCTGTCGGTGATCGTGGTGATCAGGGCGCGGCCGATGCCGTGGTTCTGGTGGTGCGGGTGGACGTGCAGCTCGGTGATCACGAAGGAGTCGTCGAGCCAGTCCTCGTGGCCCCGGGCGCGGAGGTAGGGCTCCACGACGGTGGACCACCAGTGGGCGCGGTCGTTGGGCATGCCGTAGACGAAGCCGACCAGCTCGCCGCCGAGGGTCGCGCCGAGGGCGCGGGCGCCGGGGTGGGTCATGTGGCGCAGCACGATCTGGCGGCGGACGGCCACCTCGTCGGCGCCCAGTCCGAAGGCCACGGCCTGCACCGCGAGGGCCTCGTCCACCCGGGCCTGGAGATCCAGCGGGCCGATCACGACGTCGTCGGGCTCATGGCGATGACCGTGACCGGGAAAGTGCAGCATGCCGGGGAGACTACAGGGCGGTCACCGGGGTCAGAACAACCCCGTGATCGGCGATCAGAAGAGAACGCTCATGAACGCGCCGACCTCCTGGAAGCCCACCCTCCGGTAGGTCCTCCTGGCCGGGGTGTTGAAGTCGTTGACGTACAGGCTCACCACCGGTGCCACGTCGGCCAGCGCGTAGCGCAGGACCGCCGCCATGCCCGGTGCGGCCACTCCCCTGCCCCGGTACTCGGGGGCCACCCAGACGCCCTGGATCTGGCAGGCCTGCGGGGTGGCGGCGCCGATCTCCGCCTTGAAGACGACCTTGCCGTGCTCGTCCAGGCGGGCGAAGGAGCGGCCGGAGCCGACGAGTTCGGCGACCCGGGACTGGTACAGCAGCCCTCCGTCGCCCGCCAGCGGTGAGACACCGACCTCCTCGGTGAACATCGCCACGCACGCCGGCATGATCGTCTCCATCTCGTCCTTGCGGATGCGGCGGACGTACGGGTCCGGGGCGACGGTGTCGGACATACGGTCGGTGACCATGAGGGGCTGGTGGGAGCGGACCTCGCGGGCGGGGCCCCAGCTGGGTTCGAGGAGGCGCCAGAGCTGGGTGGTGGGTTCGGCGGGGCCGACGATGGAGGAGCAGCGGCGCCCGGCGCGCCGGGCCCGGTCGGCGAAGGCGCGGACGGCGCGCGGGGTGGCACAGATGGGGACCAGGTTGGCGCCGGCGTAGCAGAGGGAGGTGAGCATGCCCTCCTCGTAGAAGCCCCACATCTCGCCGCCGAGCCGCCATGGGTCCAGGCCGGCGACCTGGACCCGGGAGGTCACGAAGGCGTTCACCACCGGCTCGCGGTCGAGGACGGCGAGCGCGGCGTCCAGGTCGCTCGGTTCGAGCACCCGTGAGGTGGTCTGCGTCAACACGTGCGGGGCCTCACCCTGAGGTTCTGCTGATCCCCGCACTGTACCTGCCGAATTTGCGCCGCGCCGCCCCGTGCGGTGACGCGGCAGGACCGGTGCGTCAGCCGTGGCTCGTGGGATGGCCGTATCCGACCTGTATCTCGTCGATCCGCAGCTGCTGGTAGAACGCGGGCACGGTGGGTGCGCCCCAGGTGGTGGGGACGTCGAGCCGGAGGCAGCGGGTACGGAGGCCGTCGGGCAGGTCGATGAAGCGGATGCCCCGCGCGCTTTCCAGCACCCCGGCCCGCACCTGGCTCCAGGTCGTCCCGTCGTCGCTCACGGACACCGTGTAGTCCTTGATCCGCGCGGAGTCCTTCCTTCCTGCCGAAGGTCTCCCTGTTGTACGTCGGCGACCACTCGCGCTGGTTGATCCCGATGAACGCCGCCCTGCGGACCCGGCCCAGATCGAGGGTGTAACCGGCGGGCAGCACACCCTTGTTGTCGGTGTACGCCGTGAAGTCACCGTCGGTGAGGGCGGGTTCGGAGGCCTTGACGGCCCCGACGGGGTACACACCCTCGCGCCTCGGCTCCGTGCGCACCTCGAAGACGGTGTCGTACGGGTCCCAGTCGGCGATGCCCCTGATGGTGAGGGTGCCGTCGCGCTGGTCGAAGTGGAGGCGCCGGCCGGTGCGGAGGTCGGTGATCCGGTCGACCCGGTAGCCGTTGTCGCGGATGCGGACCCGGTCCCCGGTGGTGGGCCGGGTGGTGACATGGACGTACTGGGCGGTGCCGGGCCGGGCACGGCTGACGGTGACGTATCCGTACGCTCCGTCGTTCCAACTTCCGGGCCGCATACCGCCGTACATGAAGCCGCCGCCGTACACCCCGTGCAGGGACTGCCAGACGGGCGGGAGGTAGTCCTTCATCAGGTCGAGGAACTTCTCCTGCTGGGGCGGGAAGCGGCCGTCGACCATGGCGGTG
>Ga0182007_10001608_pt1 | contig 11989 bp, 7 predicted proteins | sample Sormic07211113_1_FD_123023 | JGI IMG/M metagenome (GOLD analysis project Ga0182007, IMG submission 123023) | Rhizosphere microbial communities from Sorghum bicolor, Mead, Nebraska, USA - 072115-113_1 MetaG | ecosystem: Host-associated > Plants > Roots > Rhizosphere | place: USA: Nebraska... | reverse complement strand
TGGGGCCGAGGGGGGTACCTCGTCGGTCCCCTCCTCCGCTGCGGAGCGATTCCCGCGGCCGGCCGGGGTGCCCGCCGGCGCGGCCCCTGTCGCCGTAGTCGGAAATGAAAGCACCAAGTCCGGCACGTACTGGGTCACGGCGTCTGAACCGCACCAGCTGCTCGGTTACTCGGGGCTCGACGCCCTGCTCGACAGCGACGGTCAGCCTGACGAATCCGCGTTCGACCCTGTGGCGAGGTTGTCAGTGCGCACGGAGAACGCAGCCACCGCACGCGGCACGTATGAGGCGATGCAGACGGTTATCCGCTCCCTGCCGTCCGTCGTGCCGATCAGCGCCGAGCCCGCCCCGAAAGAGATCTCGGAGTCCGTCGACGAAGAGTGCGGGGTGTTGTGCCACACCGTCACCGTGACGGTCAGCCTGACGAACCGTATGCGAAACGAGTCCGTCACCGCCCGGTACGCACTCGCACTCGAGGCCCTCCTGCACAAGGACGAGGACGGTTACCGATTGGGCAATCCCCGCTCCGTGGACATCGGTTCCTGCACCGTGCGGCTGCCCACCGCCAAGCCCGGCGCCACCGTACGGGCCACCTGCATGATGGGCGGTTCCGCACTTCGGAAGGCGGTCCAGGTGGCCGGTGACCATCACGGATTCGTGCAGATGACCCTACAGACCGACGCGACCCGGGAGGTCACCGGCATCACCGGGCCCAGCAACTCCACCAACCTGTTGCAGACGCTCGACTCTCACGCGGACCACATCCTGGGCACGAGCTGATCCGGCTGGCCCAACTGCACAGAGCCGTACGTCTTAAGCCGAGAGCTGCGTACCGGCTCCAGCTCCTGATGCGGCCGGGGAAACCGCCCGCATGCGGCGCCATCCGAGGGAGGAACCGTGGCATCCGCTGCGCACGAAGATGACCCAGCCGAGCCGGGCGACAAGGGCCGAACAACGGTGCAACAAACAGCGCCATGCGGACCCGAGCTCGGCCCCCGGCCCTATGTGCGTCTCATGACAGCCGTGGGGGCGATCGGGGCCGCGGCCGCAGGCGTCGCCGCCGTGCTCGGCCTCTCCAGCGTTCCGGCGCTGCCCTTTCCCGTTGATGTGCCGACCCTGCCTGGGATGACGGACCTGCCGAGCGGCCTGCCAACTGATCTGCCGAGCACGCTGCCCACTGGCCTCCCCACCCGAGCTCCCGATGCCCCGCCGGGCAGCAGCCTGCCAACTTCTGTGCCGAACCTTCCCACCTCGTTTCCCAGCCTGCCCGACCTCCCACAGATCGGCGGTGGATCATGACTGTGCCATCCGAAGCTGGGCCGCCCGTGCCGACGGCCGAGCCGCACAGGAACGCGTCGTGGGCCGGGCTGGTCGGCGTGATCACTCTGGCGCTCGTGCTGACTGCGACGTACATCGTCGCCCAGGTGATCGCCTGGGCAGCGCCCGAGCCCGTCTCTCGCTCCGCCTTCGTGAAGCATTTCCTGCTGCCGGAGCCGGTGCCATTCCGGGTGACGCGGATTCTGCTCCCCATCGGATGGGGCGTGGCAGCCCTCCTATGCCTCGTGCTGCTGCGCACCCGCCGCAACGGCCCACGGGAAGCGCAGCACGCAGCCGGCCCGCTGAAGGCGGGCGGTGCGCCGGGTATGCGGAGTGAGCAAACGGTCCAAGCCTGCCGGCTGGGCATTCTCGGTGCACTGCTCGCACCCTTCACGATCATGCCGCTGTCCGTCATGGTCGGCAACGTGCCGCAGATGCTGTTCTGCCTGCCCCCCACGCTGGCAGCGTTGCTCCTCGTCCACCGGGTCCAGCTCTACCGGCGGATGCCCGGATGGCTGCTGGCATCCGGTTTAGGCTGGGGTGCGCTGATCGGCGGGGGCTTCGGCCTCGTCATGATCACATGGATGCAGCGGTCCGTGCCGGGATACTTCACGTCCGGCTCCTGGGAACGCCCCCTCGACGGAGTCCGCGAGCTCTACACCCTGTTTCCCCTGCACACAGCGGTCGTGACGGAGGTCGGCAAGGCCGCCGGCGTCGCCGTTCTCTTCCTGCTCTTCCGCCGCCACATCGACGGAATCGTCTCCGGGCTGGTCCTCGGCGCGGCCGTCGCACTGGGATACAACTTCATGGAAACCGCCTACTACCTGAACCTTGTCAACCCGGATCACCATTTCACCCAGTTGTGGGACCGGCAGGTGGTCGGTCTATTCACCACACACGTGGCGTTCACCGCGCTCGCGGGCGCCGGCATCGGCGCGGCACGCTGGCTGCCGTCGCGCCGGGACCGTCTGTTGACGTCCGGGGGTGGGCTGCTGGCGGCGGTGGGGGGCCACTTCGAGACGGATGTTGTGCTGATGCGTCTTGACGGGCACAGGGCCGACTGGTTCGCCGACGAGGCCCTCGGACTGCTGGTCGGCATCCCGGCGATGACGGTCGTCGCTACAGGGGTGTTCGTCGCGCTGTGTGTGCTGATCCTCCGCCGCGGTCTCAAGGCGCAGGCGGCCGGCCTGACCGACGCGTTGATCACCGAAGCCGCATCCGGCCGCGGCGCGGTCACCGAGCTGGAGATCGGCCTGCTGCTCTCCCCGCGCCGGCGCCTTCTGCTGGAGCTGCGCGTATGGCGCCGCGACGGCACGGCGGGGCTGCGCCACCTCGTGCGGCTCCAGCAGGCCCAGCTCGACCTCGCGACGCAGCAATGGCACCGCAGGCGGGCCGGCGCTGACTCCTTCATCCCGGAGGAGGAGCCGCTCCGGGAACGCGTCCTGGAGTTGAAGGGCACGCCCAGTTCCCCGCGTCCCCCCGCGCTCCCCGAGCGGAAGGCTCTGTCATGACCGGTTCTTTTGCCGTGCGGATGATCACCCTGACCACCGCCACCACAGCGCTCGTCCTCGGCACACCCTCACCCGCCTCAGCACAGTGCGCGGCCCCCACCTACCACGGCGGTATCCCCCTGTGGATCGGAGAGTGCCCCGAGACAGTGGCCGGTGGCGCGTCCGCTGTCGTATGGGCCGTGGGCATCGCGGTCGCGGGGGCGTGGATCGCTTACGCGCTGAGCCGACCGGACCCCCGCGAAGCCGGAGATCTCGAACTGATCGACCAGGTGTTCAGCCACGGGCAGCCGATCAAGTCCGAGGACGATCGGTGAACAGGCCCGCACCTCGCGCCGTGCTGCACGTCCTTACCGTCCTGCTGGCGACGTTCGTGTGGGCCTTCGCCGCCCCCGGGCCGGCAGCCTCCACCGCAGCGTCCAGACCGAAGCCTTCCGGCCCGCACGAAACGGAACTGAAGCACCTGCACGACAACCCCGTCGGACGGATGGCGTACGTCGCGAGAAAGGCAATCCACATCGCCAGCCCGAACGAAGTGGGAAGGGTGCTGGCCATGGGATTCGTGGACATCACGGGCTTGGACGGCGTGCGCACGCAGGGACATGAGGTCGTCGACGTCGCGGACATCGCCGAGAACGCCCCCGAACTCCACCGGCAGCTTCGCCTCGACGAGCGGCCGCACATCGAACGATTCATGATCATCAAGAAGGCCAATGACCGGTCCGTCTTCCGCGGGAACAAGCTCGTCATGAGGCGTCTGCACGCCGAGGAACTGGTCCTGGCCCTCATGGCCTACTACGGCGTGCCGGATCGCGAGCGTCTCTTCACTGTCTACAGCGACTTCTCGCCCTGCGAAGCCAGATGTGATCGCAAGCTGCCGACCACGACCGACCGGATCTTCAGTGCGCGGCACGGAGTAGGGGACTACCACGGCAAGATGACGCGGCTGCTCACCGAGGCGAGCCAGGTTCTGCCGAAGGACCCGGCCTTCCGCGAAGAACTCGTGGCCGAGAAGGAACGGAAGGACGCGCTCAAGGAAGCCAACACCAAGCACAGGTACGAGACAGCCGCGAAGGCCAACAAGGTTATGAGAAGCGGCCGAGGACACGACTGTGGCCGGCGCAACCTCCGTGCCGAGCTGGTCATCGTCCCCCAGGCGGGCGCCATGGGACCGGAGTGCGCCGAGAGCACCGCCACCGCCGACACCGGCCTCGGCAAGGCTTTGGCGGAGCCGCCGTCCGAGACGACCGGCGGCATCGACTTCTCTTCCCTGCAACTGCGGTACCTGGCGGACCCCGGTGACGGCAGTGGACTGCAGCATGCCTTCCGTGCCGCCGTGAACGATTCCGACGGAGACCTCCGCCCGTCCAGTGGCCTGGCGGCCGCCACCCAGACCTCCGACGCCTTCTTTGTCTGGCTGTCCCTGCACCCCCACACCTTCTGGGTCAACCTCAGCCCCGACGAACCCGACCGTATCGTCGACGACCAACTCGGCCGCACAGACGCCGGACGCGTCCTGCTGGAGGCCGATCTGCAGATGAAGAAGACCGTGGGCAAGCTCATCCATCCGCACACCCCGCTCGGCAAGCGCTACTGGGACGGCATCCGGGGCGGTTGCGTCACGGCTCGCAACTGGATCGTCCCCGCGCCCGCGACGGTCTACCAGGACGGCGACAAGCTGTACATCCTCGACGCGCCCCTCGACGTGAAGACGGAGACGGATGACGGGGCGGCTCCCGGGAATACCGCCGACGCCCCCACCTGCCCGCGTCAGGACCAGGCCACCGAGGACCACAACGAGCACCTGGATCGCACACTGGTCCTGCCGAGGCTCAGAGAGGCGATCAATACCGCCCCCGAGTACGCCGCCCTGCGCCGCGTTTACCTCTCCCGGGTGGCCGCCGAGTGGTACCGCGAACTGAGCATGAGGAAGGGCACCACGTACGGCGAGCTCATGGACTCGGGCGACATCACCGAATGGCGCCTGACGGACAGCTGGAAGCCGCGGGACACCTTCGACGCGTTCGTCGACTCGTACAGGAAGGGCGAGTTCAAGGTCACCGACCGGACAACTAGCGGCGGCACAACCTACGTAAGGAGGTACGTGTACGGCGGAGTGGACTTCACCAGCGTGCCCGTCCGCAAGCTTTCGGAGGAAAAGTTCGGGACGGAGTTCGCCACGCTCCCCGCGAACGTGGACCGGTCCCTCCGCGCCCCGTCCGTCACCGGCCGCGACGACACAGTCTGGCTCGGCGCTCCCACCCCCCGTCAGGCGGTTGCCGGCCTTGGACCGGCGGAGAAGCCCGTCTCGGCAGGCACCTGGGCGATCCGTCTGTTGTCGGCACTGCTTGTTCCCTTTGCCCTTCTCCTGTGGCGTCGCCGACGCCGCTTGAACACCCGCTCGGCCAGCCCTCTGCGTCGCGCGGCGACGAGCGGCGGACCGCGAAGACGCTCGTAAGCGCCGGACCGGAGCTGTCCCGGCCAAGCCCGCCACTGCGCGTCTTCTGCGCGGTCCGAAGGGAGCTGTACCGTTAAGCGCCGGGTCAGGTCACGGACGGGCGGAGCGGGATGACGTTGTCGGGCGCAGGGTGGTCCTGGCCGTCGGGTTGCCGGAGGATGAGGACGGCTGCCGCGAGGGCCATCTGCTCCGCTCGATGCCGGGAGGCGGCCTCGGCGGCGCGGGAGTCCCTGAGAGCTTCCTTCAGGCGGACGACCTCTTTGCGAAGGCGCCTTTCGACTTCCGGCGTCTGGTGCGTTTCCGTACGCACCCGCGCGTAGAACTCCTCCCTGAGGTCGGCGTGGCGCTTTTGCAGAGCCATACGGTGAACACCGGCCTCTGCGGCGAGCGCGACCGCCGTGAGGCTGCCGTTCGAGCTGGTGGGCTGACCGGCCAGGAGGCGGTCCATGGCCGCGCGGATGCGGGAGCGTTCGTCCTCGTGCTGGTTCATGCGATGGCCTCCTCGGCGGACTGGGCGGCGGAGTCGTGGGCGTCGGCGAGAGCACGGAAGCGGCCTGCTGTTCGGCGAAACCGGTCGCCCAGAGGCTGAGGCACGAGTGCCGCCTTCGCATCGAGCCGATCAGCGTGCTCTCGTGCCGCCTGCGCGTGAGTGTCGGTGCGGACCGAGTTGCCGCAGCCGAGCTGGCAGGCGAACTGGTTGGGTGCCGTCGCCCCGGGATCGGGATCGCAAAGGGCGGTGTCGCGCTTGAAGGCGCACATGAGGAACGCGTCCGGGTTGTCGAAGAGGACGAGGCCGTCGCGCGCGAGGAATTTGGCGGCGGCCTTCGGGGTGGTCAGGGCGCCTTCGAAGCTGGAGATCGAGGTTGCTCCGATGAGGGCCCGTCGAGCGGCGGGACCGGAGATCTTCTCGCCGGCCGCCGCGGCGTCGCGCAGCCGCGCTGCGGTCTGCGCGGCGGCGAGCGCGGTCTCGACGTCGAGCTCCCCGTGGAATCCCCGACGCTCGCGGCTGCCGTAGCCGGTGGAGGTGCGAGCGTCCAGGGCGGTGCGCATGTGTCCGTACTGGATGGCGAGGGCGACCAGGCCGCCGGGGCGGCGGGCGATGTGCCAGGCCAGGGTTCTGCGCAGACGGCTCAGTCCCAGGTTGCCGTGCGGGTCCTCCGGCACCGCCTGGGCGGGCAGGCCCTGGGCGGTGGCCTCCTGGTTGATCCATGACACAAGATTTTCGACGCGGCGGCCGAGGCTGGCGCGCTTCAGCGCCCCGTGGTGCTTGCGCTGGCCGATGATGTCGTGGTGGGTGGAGCTGAGCAACAGCTCGCCCTTTGGGACGAGGCGTTCCAGGACGCGGATGGCGTTCACGACGGGGGTGATCGCGACCCAGGGGACGGCACGTTCCTCACCGGCGGAGATGTGGTGGCCATCGGAGTCGCGGACGTTCTTGTAGTGGTGGGCTCGGATCAGATGCCGCGGCATGGAGCCGTCCTCGTTGGGTTCCGGATCGGGGCAGCAGCCGGATCGCAGCGATTGGGCTTCCTGGGGGCGCATCCCGGTCAAGTACAGGATCACGATGGCGGCGGCCGTGGCCAGGTGCCGTACCAGGATCGGCGTCTCCTCGTAGTCCATGAACTCGCGCCAGGGCCGCCCCTCGATCCGGCCCGTCACCGGCACCTGCATCGGGCTGGGGCCGGGCCGCCGGGCGACGAGAGCACGCAGCCCACGCCGAAAAGCGAAGTCGTGGACCTGGTTCCAGCTGGCTCCCGTGACCGCGGCGACGTAGTGGTGGGCCAGGGTGATGCCGTGCTTTCGGCTCACGGTGGCGGGCAGAAGGGCCCCGGAGTCGAGCAGTGGCTGCAGATAGTTCTTGACGGCTGCCAGGCCCCCTCGGGTGCTCGGGGTGGCCTTCACGCGGGCGTGCATGCGGCGGCGCTCGTCCCAGGCGGCCAGGATGTCGTCGGAAAAGTCCTCGACCAGGCGGATCGACCAGGTCAGCAACGGGCCGATCACGGTCGGGTCCAGCGGCTCGGTCTTGTTCTCCCCGCCTGCCTCCCCGGTGGCGGCCGGCAGGTAGTCGTCGATGCCCTCGCTCTCCCAGGGCGGCTGCGTAACGCCGCAGGGGCTTTGGGACAGCTGGTCGAAGGCCCACAGGTCCGAGAGCCAGCGCAGAATCGTCTGGGCATGATCGCGCGTGCAGCCGCTGGTGCACTTGGAGGCGTACGCCTTCCAGTGCTCCACGGTGCAGTCGCTGAGCCGGGACACCTCTTGCCGGTCGAGCCAGCGCGCGAACTTCAACCACTGCAGGATGTTGTCGCGCATGTTGGTCACGCCGTCGCGTCCCCGGTTCTGAAAGCCCCGTTCCTGTACGTAGGTGGGGCGCAGCTCGCCGTTGATCAGGATCCAGATGAGGAGCCTGAGCTCGCTGCGCAGGGAGGCGGGGCACCTCCCCAGATTGATCTTGTGGATGCTGTCCCCGGGATTGTCGATCAGCGGTCCCATCGACCAGACGTCGTCGCTGTAGCGGGAGTTGGGGTGGGGGTTGCCGGCGCTGATCCACCGGTCCAGGACCACCGGGCTCCCCGGCCCCGGCATGGGAAGGATGTAGGGATCGACCTCGAGGGTCAGAGCTGTTGTCACGGGGCGAGGTCTCCCTTGAGCAGGTGGTCGACGATCATGTGGTCGCGGTCGGTGATCCGGGCCAGAGCGGCGTCCCAGGTGCTCTCGTTGACCTTCGTCCGCAGGTCATCGAGTCGCTGGAGGTACTCGTCCCACCGCTTTCGCCAGAGCGTCTCCGGCCAGCTGGAGCGGAGCGACATCAGCTGTCGGCGCAGCAGCGCGAGGCGCGGGTGGTGGCCGGTGTGGACCCGGGAGTTCTCGCAGGACAGGCAGAGCAGGAAGTCGGCGCCGCAGCCGCCGCGCGGGTCCGGCCAGGGACTGGTCTCCTCGTCCGCGCAGTCCGCGGTCGCGGTTTCCTGGTGGGTCGCGTCGGCCGCGTCCGTGAGCCGGCCCTTGAAGGTGTAGTCGCGGGCCTGTTCGAGGGCTTCCTCGGCGCCGGCAGCGATCACGTCGACCGCGGCCTGCTGGACCTTCTCGTCGGGCAGGACGTAGACGCTCTCGTGGGTGCCGCGTTTGTGCTGCAGTGGCTTGCCCGTGGTGGTGATGGTGGTCCTGCGGGCGCGTTGGAAAGGCGAGCCGATCTTGTGACTTCTCGCCCATACTCGTGCGTCGGCCTTGGACACCCCGAAGCACAGCGGGCCGACGTTCCGGGGCCGGTCCAGGTTGGAGTCCACGTCGGTGCGGCGCCGGTTGCGCGCGACCATCAGCAGGTCGTGGCCAGGCGACAGGGCAGCGGCCAGGGCTCGCCCGTGTTGCGTGACTTCCAGGGCCCGGGTGATGAGCCGGCCGGGCGAGTCCGCGCCGGAGTCGGTGTAGTTCTCCGTGTCGAACCAGCGGCCCTCACCCGAGCGGCGCTTCTCCACCAGGACCTCGTAGGTGACCGTGGCCGTCCCTCCTGCGGACGGGGTGATGACGGGCACGTACAGACGGTCGTAGACCGACAGATTCCAGCCGTAGCGGTCCGTCATCATCACGGCCAAGGCCGTCAGCTCCGCCCGGCTCAGGAACAGCCGACCCGTCGTCTTCCCGCCGTTCTTTCCGCGCAGCAGCCCTTCCGCTCGGGTGTAGACCTTCCCCTCCTTGTCCGGGTACCCAGGCAGTTCGCCCGTGGCGGCGACGCACTCGAGGATCGCCCCGACCCTCCAATCACGGCTGTCCGGGTCCAGTGCCCCCGACCGGTAGCGGGCGAGCAGCGCGGTGTTCTCCCGGATCCGCAGCAGCGCGGTACGGAACTGCCGTTCGGCGGCCAGCAGCACCTGGTCGCGCTCCGATGGCCGGTAGGACTGCTTGGAGGGCTTGCCCTTCTTCGGAACGGGGCGGGCCAGTTCCTCGGCGGCCAAGCCCTGGGCCAGCCGCGGCTCGCGCTTCAGCAGCGTACGGATCTTGGCCAGGGCCTCGCGCCCGCCGGGGGTGTCCTTGTGGTTGTTGCGCCAGAGCCGGAGCGTGGCCGAGGTGAGGTCGCCGAGATCGTCGGCCGGGTGGCCCTGCGCTTTGAGGAACCGGGCGAAGATCTCGATGGACCGCCAGTACGACTCACCGCTCGCGTGGCTGTTCCACCCCATGGACTGCGCGGCGAACGCTCGCGCGAGGGAGGAGCGCATCGGCTGGGGCACGGTGATCGCGGCGAAGTCGAAGACGCGTTTGAAGCCTTCCTTGTTCAGCACGGTGACCTGCAGTCCGTCGGCGGCTATCCGCTCGGTTGCCTGGAAGTCCGGCGGCGGCAGGACCGCCCGGCGGCCCCGCCTGCTCACGATGCCGCCGCGACGGGCCGGGCCTCGACCAGCCGTTCGATGTCCTGGATGCCGGAGGTCTCCCGGGCCAGCCGGGCGAACAGACCGTTCAGGTCCTTCGTCTCGTCCATGTCACCGTGCTCGTCCTCGGTGTCGCAGGCGAGGATCGACTCCAGCTGCAGATGCATGACCGGGCGGAGGTAGTGCTCCTTCGTCGTCTCAACGTCCTTGTGCCCCAGCAGGGTCTTGACCAGCCACCACGGGTCGCCGTAGAGCTGGGCGAAGTCGCGCCGGTCCGCAGCGGTCAGCCCGTACTTCTTGTCCATCAACTCGTTGAGCAGGATCAACATGTAGAGCGCCATCGAGTGCCGCATGGAGTGGGGTGTCGCGTACGGGACCTTCCCGCGGATCTCCGCGACCCGGAGCAGCCGGGGCGCCTCTCGTTCTTCCGGGGTCAGCAGAGCCTGTTCGCAGCGTTGGTTGGCCTGCCGGAACACGGTGTTCCAGCGGTCCGGCAGCATGGGCATGCCCTGCTCGGTCAGCCACAGCCACGCCGGCTCCGGGCCCTGCGGTCCCTCGACGAACAGCCACTGCCGCTCGCGCCAGTCGAGCAGGCTCAGGTCATGTCGCCTTGGAGCACCGTCGCGGTCGACCCAGTGGACCGTCGGAGTACGGCCCGTCGTGACCTTCGTGATCAACCGCATCAGCGGCAACTTCTCGTACCGCCCCTGGGCTTGCGCCCGTGCGACCGCCCAGGCCCTCTCCGACTCCGCGTAGGCGCTGACCTGGCGCAGTGAGTCGACCGACGCGTAGAAGGTCCGGTCTCGCTTCGACCGTGACAGCGCTCGGGCCATCTGTCCGTGGCAGTAGCTGCCCGAGCGCAGTGGGCGGGACGGCACCTCGAACGTCAAGATGGCGCCGGATTCCTGCCGCCGCAATCCCGAGCTGAGTGTGAACCCGACGAACGAGGTGTTCCGCAGCTCGGTCCGCCCGTCCCAGCCCGGCACCGGTGTCCCGTCGGGACTGAGGCCGCGAAGGCCCACGTCCTGCCAGAGGCCCCACGTTCGCGGTGTCAGCCACGACACCCGCGAGCTGCGGGCGTCCGCTGCGCGGTCCGCCCGGCGCTGGCTGTCCACCGGCCGCGGCGTGACCTTCGCCCACCGGTAGAGCCGGGTGAAAGCCGACGCTTCCCGATCCCACTTCGTCCCGCTGATTCGGCTCGGGTTGAGTGGCGAGTCGCACCGAAATTCCCTGTACGCGCGCAAGTCGCTCTCGGTCGCCTGCCGCCACGGTATCCCGCGTCGCCACAACCAAGTCAGCAACAGCCGGATATCTAGCGCGTAATTCCGCCGAGTTTCCCGCTCCAGCGGATGGAATTCCGAGGAGAGTGCGAATTCCAGCAGCTCGGGATCGACCACGAAATCAGGCCGTACAAAAACCGGATCGCCCGGCTGAAGCCCCACCGCGGCCACCGCTGCCGGCAAGTCACGGACCCCCAGCACCCCCTCCTCCGGCAGCGGCCCCCACCGCTCCGGATCCGGCACGAACACCAGCCACCACTCGTCCATCTGCCACCCCTGTGAGTCCCTTGAACTCACTCAATCATCAGGGAAGCACAGGTGGGGGAAGACGGCCGGCCCCCGGGCGGTGAAGCGGATGCGGCCACACAGACAGCCGCCGGTACGTCCCTCAGCATCTTCGGCTCCCTGAGCGTCGGCCGCAGATGTGGCGTTCATCAGCTGATCTCCCAGGCGCAATGGGCAAGTTGGGCCCATCAGTGTGCCATGCCTTCCATGTTCGTCAGGGCGCTGTTGGCGGCTGGGGCGTGTCCCCGGCCGCGTGCGCCGATCGTGGAAGGCATCACGGGCCGGGCGACGAAACTGCGACTCGGGGGTCGGAGTCCAGGACGGCGACAATGGTCGTCGTCATAGTCGAGGTCGGGGTCGCAGCGTCGTGATGTCGCCGAGTTCCTTCGCAGGGCAGGGTTGGAGATCGATCCGGACGAGGTGTCACGGTCGCCGTGGATCGAGGGGCCGGGGTGGGACCTGAACGATGGGGTCCGTCACGGCAGTCCTGAGTTATCCACAGGCCACAACAGCTTTCGGGAAGCTCCATTACCGTGCCGCCCCTGTGGATCACAAAGGGGCGATGTGCACAGGCACGGAACCGTGTTTGAGGAGCTTGCCGTCGAGGTCATGGCAGAGCTGCCGACCAGCGAAGCGCGGCGCGAAGTGCTTAACCTCATCGAGCTAGCCTCGATCTTGCATGAGGGTCCGTCAGCTTGCTGACGGACCCTTTCTGCTGGCTCGGAGGAGAGATTTCTGCTTGCGGGCAGGCTGGTGGCCCGGCTGTCACGTCGGGTGGGCGCCGG
>Ga0182007_10001604_pt1 | contig 12021 bp, 9 predicted proteins | sample Sormic07211113_1_FD_123023 | JGI IMG/M metagenome (GOLD analysis project Ga0182007, IMG submission 123023) | Rhizosphere microbial communities from Sorghum bicolor, Mead, Nebraska, USA - 072115-113_1 MetaG | ecosystem: Host-associated > Plants > Roots > Rhizosphere | place: USA: Nebraska... | reverse complement strand
TCGGATGACAAATGTAGGCGGCGCGCAGTAAAGCCAGTCTTCTGCTATCACGCCAGGCAGCGATGTCGATCCGCCCAGTTCAAGCAGGTCGCCGATGACGACGAGACTATCGAGCACCTCGCGCACACGCTGTTTGATAGCTTCGATCCCGCCGAATCCGGCGAACGCGTCAACGGCATTACCGACAAGAACCAATCGTGGACAAGGACACGAGGTGACGGCGATCCTGCGCAGGACGCTCGCAACCAGGGCGACAGGCAATTCGTCCGATGTCGTAGCGACGTCAGCTAGCCCAAACTGCCGTGCTACGGCATCGAGTAATGCATCCCGGGTCAGCGACTTCAGCTCCAGTCCCACGACTTGCCCTCTAGCAGAATCTGCAGGTAGCGAACGCCGCGAACGAGCTCACCATGACTGACGAGCACCTGAACATCTAAGGCGACGTCTCGGGACGAAGCAACGAACCCTCGGGGGTCAGTCAGGTATCGGAGTGCTCGTTCGACAAGGTTCGTATCGGTGCACAGGTGAAATGCAGTTGTGATCTTCAGCAACCAGGTCACGACCTGCACAGGCGTCAAATCCAATACCTCCCGATACGACAAGCGCAACTTGGCCGGGAAGTTCTTCCATTCCACCCGATTTGAGATTGCGTCCCCCAACACTGCGATGGCCTCGGCATCCTGGATTGAACTCTCAAACTTGAGTTCGGCGTCCGCCCATCCGTACCCACACACTAATCTGACGAGCGCATTCCGCATCGTCCGTACCACTTTGTTTCGTGTGCTCGCGCCCAACGGACCGATAGCCCGGGCACGGGACCACAAGGTCAGTACGTCGATGTCGCTGAGCACTCGCTCCGGCGACAACGCAAAGCCATCAAGCTCTGGTGCTGGAACCAGTTGAGTGAGATCGTGCAGTGCTTCCTGGCTTGGCTGGCTGACGATGACGGTATCCATGTGATCGCGGCCCGCGACAACGAAGAGGGCGCCGGGTGACTGGACTAAAATGCCTTCGATACAGGCATCGTAGTCGAGGATCTGGGCGACGCAGGGCTGACTAAGGAGCGCCATCTGGCATTGCGAGTGGGCACCCAATGCGGCGTCATCGACGAGCCGAATCGTGGACTCACGCCGCGACCGCCGCAGCAACCAGCGCAACGGTCGATTCTCGCGTTCCAGTTTCAGCTCGAAGGTACCGATCTCATCGGCGCAGATCACTAGGTGGCAAATAGAACTGCCACCGAGCTCCTCCTTTTCTTTGTCCGACAGTTGATCAGACAGATCCGTTAGCTTCGTCGGCAGGGTGACCGATTTTCGATCTGTCTCGTAGTCGTTAATCTTTAGGAACCATTGGACCTCCCGGCCGGCCGGACCGAATACCTCGACTTGTATTGCGCCCCGTTCGAGGTCTTCCAGTACCGCGTCGGTGGGCGTCGCGATCACCATCAAACCACCCCGTCGATGGATTGTTTCCTCTAGGCCCAACGGATCCCGAACCTCCAAGATCACCTCGCCGCGCGAAGCGCCGGGCGATCCCGTTTGATCTGCCCTGTCCTTCACCTCTACCACCAAGCGGTGCTCACCCGGTGGAAGTGGTGGCAGTTGCACCCAGGACGGCCCGTGCACTCCTGCTCTTGGAATTCGCAGCGAAGAGACACCATCGAGCGCGACCTCCACGGCCTCTACGTCGTGATCAATGTCAATGCCGAAGCAAGGCGCGTCAGTCGTGAGCCATTCGCTCTGGCCTTCACCGTCCCAAGACACTGCTGGCAGCCCGGCGGGCCAGATCCTGACTGTGGAGGTGAACGATAGGCCTAGAGCCTTGAGCTCGTGTCGTAGGTCGTCGGTCACGCGTTCGGGTAGCGACAACTGGATGCCGATCAGACCTTCGCAACGGAGATCGACGGGCCGGATGATCGAACTTGGACGAAAGGTGTGGCCTGCTCGCGCCAAAACGATGTACTTCTGGTTTGGTCGGACATGATGGCTGCGAATTTCCCGTGCCAATCGGTCGTTACTGACCCGGCAAACCCAGAGTGGCCCTTTGCCCAACGTGGTTTCTTGGCGAACCAAGTGTTCGAAGGCTGGGAAGGCGTCTTTAAACCGCAGAACTACACCGTCATCGGGCCACCGCTGCAGTCCATGCAGTTTCGACGAAGTGGTGAGGATCTCTGCCGGATGCCACGAACCCGTCCCACCCTCGAATCGGACCTTTGTCTCCCGCAGGTACTGCGCCACTTCTGGTGACCCGGCCGCTAGCGGTGCGAACGAAGGTGTCTGGATACCAACGCGCCATGCGTCGCTCTCAGGGCTCAACAGCAATAACGGGCGCAGATTGAATCGTGAGCGTGGAGGTGGCGCGGCTTCCTGCGGCGTTCGTTGCCGCCTAGTGCCACGGATCCGCCGGACATCCGCGCGAGCCTCCTGCAACCACTCCCGGGCTTCCTGTGTAGTTTCGAGATCACTGACGATACGCCGCGTCGTCTCGGGCGAAAGCGGGAGGTTCTCGGTGTCCGCGCCCAGCAGGGCCAAGGCGATACGCCCCACCAGTTCCTCCTGTTCGCAGAATTCTCGGAAACGAGACGAAGGATGCACTGATCGATGATGGATCAGGCGACCGATGGCGAGCGGATTGCTTTCAGCAGCAATTTGGTAACGATTGTGATGGAGCGATTTGGCGAACTGGTATTGCAGATCCTTAGGAAGAATGGCGTGGGTGATGGGCCAGGCGATGATGCGAAACTGCTGAGCCCAGGTACCCGACGGCCGCACGCCGTTGTAAGCGCTTGCGAAGCGCTGGAACCACATGCGAATCCGGCTTCGACACTTGTTGGTATCGATGGCGCGCCAAGCTGGCAACCTCTCATTAAAAGTCTGCCAGTACTCGGCGCCAGCGTAGTCGTATCCGACTTCGGTGGCGAACACCACCCAAGCAAGCCAAAAGGCTTTGTTTGGTGTTCCGTATTGGAGCTGCTCTGACAACGCGCTAGCCAGCGCTGCCATATCGATCGGTAAACCGTGCTCCAACGCGAAAAGGCCCCGGTTCTCCAGGTGTTGTCCGGGAGGCTGCCCGAACCGGGCTTCAAGTTCCTGTTGAAGGACGGGTAGTTGCATTGCTAACGCCGGGCCTGCTTCCTTTTCTTCGGCTCATCGAGCGACACGCGGACGCCTGATGATTTCGAGACCAAGGTAACTAGATCGGCCTTGCTCCATTGGCTATACGAAGTATCGCGGCTGGCACGGGGTATTAGCCACCGCTTGCATGCCAAAGCTGCCACCTCCTCGACTGATTTCAGCTCAGTGATGTCGAGTTCCGCTTCTTCACCCTTCAGGAACGCGACCGTATTGTTTGCCATTTCACAGATGAAGACCTCGCGCCGGATGCCATGCATCATCAGGTTCGAACGCATGCCGATCATTTCGAGCGCGGTGCGGGTCACCCGCATCCTCCAGTTCGGCCCCTTCCCGAACTCATGCCCATCTGTGTACCGATGCTCCTTCCAGCGTAGGTAGTCCCGCAGATCCTGAAACAGCTTGTCGGGGATGTGGAAATGACCGTAGCCACTCGAGTATCCGACCGGCTTGAGGTAGTCCCTTCCATCGAGCTTGACGCGGTTGTAGACCGATGAGCGGCCCATCGACGACGTAGTCGTAATGGCGGCCAACCTTGCCTGGTTGACCTTGCCAGAGATGACACCCTTGCGAGCGCCGTAGGTCGCCAGGAAGTCGTCGTAGATTTCGCGGGTGCGCAGCAGAGCCGCTACGACTTTGCCGCCCAGCAATTGGTTGTACGGAGGCACAGCGCCGAGTACGTACGCATCCATCGTGTGGATCAATTGCGTGCCACGTTGCTCACCCGTCCAGCCGATGTATTCATCCCGAGATCTTAAATTGAAGACTGGGTCGCCGATGGCTAGGATTCCCATCAGACGCTCATGGCCGTCGTCCCAGACTAGGTATCGCAGACGTCGACCAAATCCTGGGGAGACTGGCACTGACCAGGTCAACGAGGCCAGTTTGAACAGATCAGCTTGCCAGGTGCCGCTGGCCACGCGCTCCAACCTCGGCTTGACGGCAACTGGCACGATCTCCGCCCCGGCCGCGAAGTACCTCGAGAGCTTTGGGAACTTTGTTTGCAGGAAGTCTTTTTGCTTGGTGGAGCGCTCCGTCCGCTGCAACTGATGTGCGGCGCGAATCGCATCCTTGCTGTCCACCGGCAGGTACATGACGCCGTGCTCATCGCGTTTGAAGCCAACCCGCTGAAGGTGTCGCCTGACCTTGCGCTTGAGGAGTGCTTCCCTGGTCAGAATTTTGATGACCTCCCCTTTCAACTGCTTCTTCGTCACGGTCATCCCCCAATATTGCTTTTCTATTCTAGCCAGCGTGACGTTGATGCCCCAACTGCGTGGCCTCTCACGTACAGCAGATCTCCATTCTGGCGGGCCTGCTGGCGTCCGGCGCCACGTTATGTAGGTTCAATCACCATTAGGATTCGTTCCTGTTCTGCGACGTCAAGCGCACTAAACGCCCTGATCATGCGTGCTAGGCGTTCGTTGTCAGCGTAGAGGTACGCCATTGGCACGCCGAGGGCTTTTGCCAGGCGCTTCGCCGTCGCTTGATCCGGGGCGTGGACGTCCTGCTCGTATCTATTGATGCGCGTGCTTGCCACGAAGGGATCCAGACCGGCGAGGATGCCCAGATCCTTCTGGGATAGTCCGGCATCCTGACGCGCTTGCCTCAAGCGTCTACTGAAGGTGGATGACGGTTCGCGTGGGCGAGACATGGAATTCTCGTGGAGGAAGACCCCTACGAGATTCGTTGCTTTGCCGCGCCGGCGATACTACGATATTCGTAGCTTTGCCGATAGCCACAGCGTTTGGCCACCCTACGACTAATAGGATGCCAGCCCCATGCTTCTGCAACTTGTGTACAAGGATCAGTGGTCCATTCCCGTGCCGATGGATGATCGGTTGGGGGAGGCACTTAGCGTGCAGCGCGAGCGCGCCTGCGGCGACGAGGTCGACCTCGCGTTTGTCGAGCGTCTATCAGAATGCTTTGCGAATTCGCTCGCGGCATGCCTTGACGCCGACCTGCAGTTACCGACCGACAGTCAAGTGAAGTACGCCATGGACATCGCTCGTGAACTTGGCGTGTCGTTACCGGCCGATGCGCTACGTTTCCGCGGAGCAGCTCATGAGTTCATTGACCGCTTCAAAGATTCCTTCCGCGTCAGCCGCGAACGACGCCGACACTTGACGAATCCCAACGGCGGGTAACCTCGCCTAAGTGACCTACCGAAGCACATGACCCTACCTTACGAACGCACTTGGGCAGTCGTTGAAACACGGCGATTCCTGGCAGAAGTGCTGGCCAATCGACGCGTTCCTTCATCAGTTCGCGAACAGGCGCGCACTCTGCTGCGCCACTATCCAAGCGCAAGCAACGTATTCCATGCGGGGTGGCAGGCGCTTGCCGATCCCCGACTGGTCCCGGAACCAGTCTTTGACATGAGCACCGATGGATCGCCCTCACCCAATTGGCCGAAACCACGATTGCCTCGAACTGCGAAATGACCGCGTAGAGCCGATGCGTTACAGGCATGCCTGTTGCGGCACAGCTGCTCAGCCACCTCCCCCACGGCCCACGGAACCGATCGAGCAAATGGCAAAGACGACAACGGGCAAGCTCGCCCAACTACTGGCGGCAGCAAGGGCCACGCCACCCGGAGAGAGTCCCGAAGGCGCCCAGGAGGCGGTCTTCAGGGCACTCCTTGATGCGACGGTCTATGCGCACGTACCGTTGGAAAGCCCGCCGGAAGGGGTGATGCGGTTTATCCAGTTCGTGCGTCCCGACAATGGGCAGACTGTGCTGCCATTCTTCAGCGACGTGGAACAATCCGAGGTGGCCGCCGGCAAGTCGGCTCTCAGCGTGGCGATGTCCGGCCGGAACCTGTTCGAGCTGACGCGCGGCGCCACGTTGATGCTAAACCCGAACCTGGATGCGGTCACTCTCTATCCGCCGGAGATCACTGCGCTGCTGGAAGGGAGGGCACTCGGCTTCTTCACCAAAGACGAAGTGGCTGAGAATACGAAGGTGCTCACTGGGCGACCGTCCATATCGACAGTTGGGCTGAATGTCCTGCTGCGCAGCCTATTCGAGCGCGAGGCGACGATCAGAGCGGCCTTCTTGGCTGAGGTGCACCGTCAAGATGAGCGAGCGGAGGTTTTCCTGCTCCTTACCGTCGTGGCGGCGCAGGCATACCACGAGCGAATCCTCCAGCTAGCCACGCTGACCTTCAAGACAGAGGCGTTGCAGTTGGATCTACCGCTCAGTATGAGATTCTTGGCGCCGGACGCGCCACTTGATGAGCTCTGCAACAGCGGAGTTCAAATCTTTGGGGCTTGATGGAAGCTTATGGCTTTGCCACGCGCGGAGTCGCGCCACTACACAGCTTGCCGAAATTCAAGTTCACTTCGATTTCGCGGCGCTCTTCTTCGGTGATCGAGGTCTGCCGGATCGATTCACCTCCGGCAATGGATTGTCCCAAGCGAGCAGATCCATCCGGACATTGTTGGCATATGCGTTGTATTGCCAGCGACGGAACTGGTCGAGAAGCAGGTTGTTAGTCTCCTCCAACCGCTTGACCTGTGCTTCGAGATCCGCGATCCGACGCGTTGCCACCTCGAGCGTGTAGTCCCTCGGGAGCGCATCTCTCGCTTCGCGCAGGTCCTTCTGTCGATGCTGGAATCGTTCCTTGATAGCAGGGTAGAGATACATTGTGTGTTTCGAAACCGAGGCAACGCCGAGCACCTTGGCGACGCGATCACAAAACAGAGGCCATGTAAGTTTGCCCTCCCAGCGATCCAACTCACGTATGACCTTGGGCAAGCTTGCCTTGGTGATGATCTTCTTCGGCATGTAGCGTCACCCACCCAGCGCATGAACGACCTGGGGATCAATCGCCTCAATCGATGGGACGTCGACCAGTCCAAGATCCATGAGCGCGCGCCTGACTGCAGATGGATCATGCCCATCGGGAATCCGCAGGATTGCACCATCCGGCACGTTCGGATGCTCTAGCGCCATCCGCATAGCTCTCACGTGAGCGAGCTTCCACTTGTGATTGTCTACCCAGCGATCGGCACCGAAGTCACCATCTTCGTGAGCTTGCTGTGCCTGTCGCAGTAACAGTTCCGTCTGTGCTTCAAGAAGCCTGATCCGATCCAGGGTGACGTGATCTCCCTTGATGCATACGTGTTCCTTGCAGGTCATGCATTCGCGTTGTTTCTGGCACGGCGTCATCGCATAGTCATGCACGCACATTCCGTAGAGCGTGGCCTTGGCTGTGCCGAGCCGATCAACCCCGAGCTCCTGGTAGGTCACCGGCTGTCGATGCTTTAGCCGCTCAAGAAGCGGAGGCCGCTCCAACTGGAGGATCTCTTTCGCGACCTCCAGCCGCTCTTCGGGGGTGCGATGGTCGTAGTGGCGATTGTCTGCGACCCGTGCACGGCCCGTCCATTGCGCCAGCGTGTAGTCGTCCATGCCTGCACGCTCCGCCATCGTGCTCAACCAGTGTCGGGGTTGATGGGTAGTCAGCTTGATGCTGGATCCATCGGGGTTCGTCAGCCCCCGCCGATCAAAAAGCGACAGCCCTTTTCCCGAATACAGACGGTCATTGACCTCGTTCGTTGTCGGCAACCGCCAAGAAAAGTATTTGACGGAAAATTCCTTGTGGAACTCGTTCCAACGGTGAAGGCACAGCGCGTCCCAAGCCTGCACCGTCCTATCCTCGTCGATCCAAGGCCAATCACGGCCGGCGCACGCTTCGAACACGTATCCCGCCAGATCGCGGTAGCTGGTCGCACCCCGCTCAACAAGCAACCGGAGTGCCTTATCCACCTTAACCGTGACCCAAGACGGCGAGCCATCGAGAAGCTGACCACCACGTGGATCCTTTACACCAACTGCCGCACAGAACTCAGCCGGCAGAAGAGGCCGCTCACCATCCACTACGGGATCAGCTAGACAGCCCGGGTGGCCCATGAACATGCCAGGATTGTCGAACGCATAGCGCGCAGCGACCCTGGCAGGCTCTCCGATCTCAAGCAGACGCCGCACCGCCTCTTGAACCACGTCGTGCATGGCCGGCAGAACCCACTTTTTCATTGCACCTTTGCCCTTGGCTGCCCGCCAGCGCAGGCACATCTGCTGCGTTCCCTTCTCGTCCGGCTCCCACTGGATGCAGTCGACTGGAAGCCTCAAGACCTCAGAGATTCTGCTCGGAGTGGCCATCAAGACAATGAGGATCGACGAGAAGAACCGGCTCTCCGGGTCGTCGGCCTGCGCGAACAGGTCGGCAACTGCGAGCATGGACTCGTTTGAGGGGAGTTTCTTCGCGCGATGCGCTTGTCCGGCCTCGCCAATATCCTCGGTCAGAATGGCGGGCTTCTTGAAGGGCGATTTCCAGGCAGGCAGCGACGTAACAAGATGCTTTTCACGCACAAAGTCGAAGATCGCCTGAATTTTCCGCCCGGTGTTGCACTGCACTTCCGCGCTGGAATAGAACTCCCTGCATTTGGCTGCAGACATGTCCATCACTGTCGCACTGAGCATCGCGATCTCGGCACGCCCGCAAACATCAAGTAGAGCTGCCTCCATACATCGCAGTGCCTGCACTGTCAGCGCCAAGTTTTTGATCGGCTTGTGGCTATAGCTGTACCGGACGTAAGCTTTGGCGAACTCCTTGAATGGCTCGGCCAGCGGCGTGAATGAGTACGGATCGAGGGGAGCGGTTTTGGTTGCGAAGACGACAACCGTATTGTTATGCCTCCACGTGTCGCGGTTCCACGCGTCGTAGCCCCCGAAAGCTGTCAGTTCTTCTTTCGCGACGCGAATGAACTCTTCGAGGTTGGCGCAGGCATCGTGCTCCGCACGTGGCACGAACTGAACGACGTCACCCATGCCCCGCCCCTTCCAATCCGATCACCGCGGACACTGGCGTCCTGGCTTCCTTACACATCGACACGCAGTGCTCCACTGCAAGGATCAGTTGGTCGTTGGCATTGACGACAACATCGGGACAACCCGCTGCCCGAGCGCGCTCCTTCTCGGCATAAATGTCCGCAAGGACCTCTTCATGCGGCCCATCGACCCAGGGCTGAAAGTGAAAGCAGGTGTAGCACGCACGGTAGCCGCTGGCGCAAAAGCCATAGTTTCCGCACGTACCGACCGCGTGCTGACGATCGTTAGGTACTCGACTGCGGTGGTCATCTCCCCTGATGGCCTCGCGCTCCGAACGCACCAACCTACCGAGGCAGGCTTGCGCAAAGGGCGCAAGCTTGGGGCCGATCAACTCGTTGATGACAACAGCCTCTTGCCCCGTGTTGTCGGTGTACACGCGAACGTTCTGGACGTCGGAGTGATCCAATAGCTCGGCAATGACAAATGGGCCGAAGCCTTCGCGCCGGAGCTTGGTGCCTCGGGTGTGCCGGAATCGCGTCGCCGAGAGTCGGACGAATTCGCCTGTACGCTCCGATCTGGCGGTAGACGCTCTTGCGCAACGCTTCAGAGCGCTCGCAAGCGAATCCGTCATTGCGTGCAGTGCGTCGGGCGTGCCCTCATGCAGTAACTCCCTCACTTGGGCGACGTTTCCAACACCTTTGAGCCGCTCACGGTTAAGGAAGACTGGGACTTCACCAATCAGGGCAGGATCGAGCGCCTGCCCAATAGCCGCTGAGACGGCGGCGACGGACTGTCGGTGCAACTGCTGGAGGACCAAGTGGAGATCTTCAATGATTGGCAGCGACCTGAAGGCACCGCGGAACTTCAATCCACGCTGCTTGGCCCGAGGAACGTTGAGCCTGAACATTGAAGCACCTTGCTCGCTCTCCTGAATGAGGTCCCGCCCCCTGAGTGCCGCGATCTGAACCGGGCGCCGTGCCGTCATCGCCAAGGTGAGCAAATAGGCGTAGTCCCCGAAAGCCAGGTCTTTGTTCGCGACGGCCATGTTCGCCCAATCGAAAAGAGCGGCCAGCTCAAGGTCTGTATAAGGCCCGCTCTCGGGGCAGCCACTCGCCACAGCTGCGCCCTTTTCGTTCCCCTTAATTCGCCAGCCTTCAAGCAGATCAGCGACCTCCTTGGATATCCCATCGAAGCCGTAGTCATGCCACGCAAGCAGGAATCCCTTGAGCCCTCCCAAAATGTGCTGATCGCTATAGCCCAGGCTGGCGCGCCAATTAATCAGAGAAGTGACGTCGACGGCTGTTGCACGGGTATCTTTGAAGTAGGTCTTCAGTTTCGCGGCCATGTTGCTGGTATGCATAGCAGACAACTCCTCGGCGTAGCGCTGAAGAGTTGCCAAGAATCCGCGACGCACGCCTTCTTCGACGTTCTGCGGTAGTCCCGTAAATACCAGAACATCCTTATTGAGCCGCCAATGATCATCCGAGGGATGGAACGGATAACCATCCTTGGATATGGCAACGGTCTCCTCATTCGTTTTTATCTTGACAGGCTTCGACCCAACGTCACTCATCACGCTCCTCCGGCGCATCGTCACTGCGCTTCAGTCCAGCCTGCACTTGACGGGCAGCCTTATCACTGGCTTCTCGAATGTGACGCCGGTTGTAGACGTTTCCGGAAGTATTGCTGCGATGACCATTCAGGAATGCGCGAACGTCCAGCTCCTTGGCCTCACTGATGAGAGGTGCCGGAGTCGCTGGAGCTTCTGCACGAACATTGGAATTGGGCCGGTCAATGGCCAGGGAGAGCTCATAGTTGAAATGATGCCGAAAAGCGTGCGGATGGATCTCTGCGAAGCCGGCATCCACTGCACGCATCCGAGCGAAGATCTGGCTATTGAGCGCCGAGATCGACAGCGGCTTGCCCCAAGTAGGGCCCTTGTGATGTGAGACGAGCAGGTAGGGGTGCCGCCGGGCGGGAGAGATCTTGGCGCGCACCTGCATGATGTAGCGATTAATCTGGTTAACGAGTACCTCAGGCAGCGGCAGAGGTCGCTCTTTGGTCTTGGCTACGGGCTGATACCGGCGTGAGTCATGACTGTCATCATGGTTGCGCCGAATCCACACCATCGGCTCATCGCCAAAATCGAACTCGCCGATGCGAAGGCTCAGCAACTCGCCGCGACGCATCCCGGTATACCGGAATAGCCCAAAGATGATGGCATTCCTTAGACGAACCTCCGCACTCCGAAAGGGATTGCGCGGATCGTCCTCGGAGCCTACCGCCATGAATCGCTCGACCAATTCGGAGGGTGGTGAACGCACGTCCGCGTCGTCGCTCCACCGCTTTGCCAGCCCACGCGGACGGTGTTTGCGAATGGTCTTGGCCATCCGTGTGATCTCTTGTGCGACCTGAGCCGAGCTCCGATGCTGCGTGACGACCGAAGCCGTGAATTCCAAGTACTCGGCGATCGTACTGATGCGGTTGTAGTGCTGCTGACCACCGATGGTGGCATCGGCCGGGCTGGTGGCAATTCTCGACTCGAGGAAGCCCACGACGTTAATCTCGGGAATGTCGTCGATATCACCCATCTGCGCCTGGTGTCGCATATCGAGCTTGGCGAAGTCCCGCAGCGAGACCACGTCGGCTAGCGTCAGAAAGCGGCCATTGCGGAACTCCGAGATCAAGTCCCGACCTTGCAAGGATTCCCATCGCAGGAGCACCACGATGTCGGCCAGCTTGTTACGGATTGTGTTGACCGCGGCCCCGGCATTCCGGAGCAGGGATGTTGCAAAGAGGGTGGGATAGAAGAGCGGCAGTCCTTGGGCATCGTGGAGCATCGGGACGCGCTCGCCCTCGTTGAGTGCATGGACTGACAGTCTGGTCACGGCAATCTTTCCTCACCGATTCTTACGTATGCATAACTATAGAAATTTTTTTCGACTGTCAAGTGAGGGCCAAGAAAAAAGAAAGCCCCGTAAAAACGGGGCTCTCACTAATTTTATTTCACCACTCTTCCAGAGGTGTTCCTCAGAACGGGATCTCGTCGTCGGCAAAGCCG
>Ga0182007_10001603_pt1 | contig 12027 bp, 11 predicted proteins | sample Sormic07211113_1_FD_123023 | JGI IMG/M metagenome (GOLD analysis project Ga0182007, IMG submission 123023) | Rhizosphere microbial communities from Sorghum bicolor, Mead, Nebraska, USA - 072115-113_1 MetaG | ecosystem: Host-associated > Plants > Roots > Rhizosphere | place: USA: Nebraska... | reverse complement strand
TGGAGGCCGCGCTGCGCCTGATCGCCACCGCCGACATCGTGAGCGAGAACTTCAAGCCCGGCACGATGAAGAAGCTCGGCCTCGACTACGACAGCTTGAAGAAGCTGAACCCGAGGCTGATCTACGTCAGCCACAAGGGCTTCCTGCCCGGCCCCTACGACCACCGCACGGCGCTCGACGAAGTGGTGCAGATGATGGGTGGCCTGGCCTACATGACCGGCCGCGCCGGCGACCCGCTGCGCGCCGGCACCAGCGTCAACGACATCATGGGCGGCATGTTCGGCGCCATCGGCGCGATGGCCGCGCTGCGCCAGCGCGACCAGACCGGCCAAGGCTGCGAGGTGCAGTCGGCGCTGTTCGAGAACAACGTCTTCCTGGTTGCGCAGCACATGATGCAGTTCGCCGCCACCGGCCGCGCCGCCGACCCGATGCCCAGCCGCATCTCGGCCTGGGGCGTGTACGACGTCTTCACCGTCAAGGACGGCGAACAGATCTTCCTGGCGGCGGTCAGCGACAAGCAGTGGGGCATCTTCTGCAAGGCCTTCGGGCTCGAGGAACTGCTGGCGGATCCGCGCCTGGCGACCAACAACGACCGCGTGCTGGCGCGCGACTGGATGATGCCGATGCTGCGTTCGCACCTGGCCGGCCGCAGTGCGGCCGAGCTCAGCGCCGTGTTCGAGCAGAACGAGCTGCCCTTCGCGCCCATCACCCGGCCGCAGGCGCTGTTCGACGATCCGCACCTCAATGCCACCGGCGGACTGGCGCCGATCCGCATGAACGACGGCAGCCTGTCGAAGGTGCCGCTGATGCCGTTCACGCTCGGCGGCGAACGCCCGGGCGTTCGGCTGCAGCCGCCGCTGCTCGGGGAGCACACGGACGCGCTGCTCGGCGAAGTCGGCTACAGCGAGGCGCAGATCGCGCAGCTCAAGGCGAAGGGCGCGATCGCCGGCGAATGAAGGCCATGCCCCGCAGGACCGCGCCCGCTCGTGATAATCGCCGGCGATGGACCGCCTGAAGCAACTCGAATCCTTCGTCGCGATCGCCGCCCGCGGCAGCCTCACGGCGGCGGCCAAGGCCGAGGGCGTGGCGCCGGCGATCGTCGGCCGGCGCATCGACGCGCTCGAGGAACGGCTGGGCGTCAAGCTGCTGGTGCGCACCACGCGCCGGATCGCGCTCACCCACGAGGGCAGCGCCTTCCTGGAGGACTGCCAGCGGCTGCTGGTCGAACTGGCGAACGCAGAGGCCAGCGTCAGCGCCGGCGGCGTCAAGGCCAGCGGCCACCTGCGCGTCACCGCGCCGGCCGGTTTCGGCCGCCGCCACGTGGCACCGCTGGTGCCGCGCTTCCACGAACTGCACCCCGAGGTCACGATCTCGCTGAACCTCAGCGACCGGCTGGTCGACATGGCGGGCGAGAGCTTCGATTGCGCGGTGCGGGTCGGCGACCTGCCCGATTCGTCGCTGGTCAGCCTGCGGCTGGCCGACAACCGGCGGCGCTGCGTTGCCACGCCCGATTTCGTGCGCCGGCACGGGGCCCCGCGCCATCCGGGGGAGCTGGCGCGCTTCGCCTGCCTGAGCCTGTCGAGCGACGCCTCGCAAACCCGCGGCTGGGCCTTCCGGGTGCCGGCGGCCGGCGGCGAGCATGAAGTGATCTACCTGAAGCCGACCGGTCCGCTCGACTGCTCCGACGGCCAGGTGCTGCACGACTGGTGCCTGGCCGGCCACGGCATCGCCTGGCGCAGCACCTGGGAGGTCGAGGCCGAGATCGATGCCGGCCTGCTGGTGCCACTGCTCGACGAGTTCGCCGCGCCGCCCAACGGCATCTACGCCGTGTTCCCGCAGCGCAAGCACCTGCCGCTGCGGGTGCGGCTGTGGCTGGATTTCCTGAAGGCCCAGTACGCCCGGCCGGAGTTCTGGGGCGGCACAATCGCGGCGCCGTAGAACCACAAGAAGGAAACCCCCGATGACCCTCGAAGCCATCCTTGCCTATCTGCACCTGCTGGCCATCCTGACCATGGTGGTCTTCATCGCCAGCGAGGCCGCGCTGTGCCGCGTCGAGTGGCTCAACGCCGCGGTGGTCGAGCGCCTGGCCAGGGTCGACAGGGTCTACGGCATCGCCGCGGTGGCGGTGATCGCCACCGGCGTGGCGCGCACCTGGTGGGGCATGAAGGGCACGGCCTGGTACTGGACCAATCCGTTGCTGCACCTGAAGCTCACGCTGTTCGTCATCGTCGGCGTGATCTCGATCTTTCCGACGATTCGCTACCTGCGCTGGCGCCAGGCGCTGCGCACCACCGGCGCACTGCCGGCCGAGGCCGAGATCCGCAAGACCCGCAAGCTGGTGATGATCCAGGCGCACATCATCGCGGTCATCCCGCTGGCGGCGGTGTTCCTGGCGCGCGGCTTCGGCAAGTAGCGCTGCGCATCAGGCCAGGGATACCGCGGAACCGGCTTTGCCGGGCCGCTGGTGTTGCCCCCGGTAGGGGGTGGGCGCCCTGACACGAAGTGCAGGGCAACCTGGGGGCGAGCTCAAGCTCCCGCTTCGCACTTCTTCATGAAGCTCGTCTTGGCGGCGCCGGCCAGCGGCTTGCCGTTCTTGTCGATCGCCTTGGCGGCGCAAGCCGGTGCGGCGGCGGCCGCGGTGTCCTTCTCGCACTTCTTGACGAAGCTGGTCTTGGCCGCGCCGCTCAGCTTCTTGTCCGCCGCCTGGGTGTCGCAGGGGGAAGCGTGCGCGATGCCGAACGACAGGGTGGCGCCCAGAGCCAGCAGGGAAAGGAGCTTTTTCATGATGTAGGAGTCCTTGGAAAGTCGGTTGAGACGGTGTTCCCCCGCCCCGGGGCTGTTCATCCTAACGGCCGACGTTCACTGTTGGATGACGTTCGTTACGGGTACGCCTTTTGGCCCCGGTAAAATCCCGCGATGCTATTGGTCAAACAGGAGCTGCTCGCGGCGCTCGCGAACACGCTCGAATCCCTCTCGCCCGGCGCCGGCAGCAAAGCCGCGTTCGAGTCGCCCAAGGTGGCGGCCCATGGCGATTTCGCCAGCACCGCCGCCATGCAGTTGGCGAAGCCGCTGCAGCGCAAGCCGCGCGAGCTGGCCGAACAGCTGGCGGCCGCGCTGCAGGCCACGCCCGCCTTCGCCCAATGGGTCGAGGCGGTCGAGATCGCCGGCCCCGGCTTCCTCAACATCCGCCTCAAGACCGCGGCCCGCCAGCAGGTGGTGCGCGAGATCCTCCAGGCCGGCGCCGCCTTCGGCAGCCAGCCCGCGCGCGACGAGCGGGTGCTGGTCGAGTTCGTCTCGGCCAACCCGACCGGCCCGCTGCACGTCGGCCACGGCCGCCAGGCGGCGCTGGGCGACGCCATCTGCAACCTGCTCGCCACGCAGGGCGACAAGGTCTGGCGCGAGTTCTACTACAACGACGCCGGCGTGCAGATCCAGACCCTGGCCACCAGCACCCAGCTGCGCGCCAAGGGCTTCAAGCCGGGCGACCCCGAGTGGCCCGAGCAGGCCTACAACGGCGAGTACATCGCCGACATCGCGGCCGACTTCAAGGCCAGAAAGACCGTGCGCTCGGACGACCGCGAATACACCGCCAGCGGCGACGTCGAGGACATCGACTCGATCCGCCAGTTCGCGGTGGCCTACCTGCGCCACGAGCAGGACCTCGACCTGAAGGCCTTCCAGGTCCGGTTCGACAACTACTACCTGGAGTCCAGCCTCTACACCAGCGGCCGGGTCGCCGCCACGGTGCAGAAGCTGGTCGATGCCGGCAAGACCTACGAGCAGGACGGCGCGCTGTGGCTCAAGTCGACCGACTACGGCGACGACAAGGACCGGGTCATGCGCAAGGGCGATGGCAGCTACACCTATTTCGTGCCCGACGTCGCCTACCACATCGCCAAGTGGGAGCGCGGCTTCCACAAGGTGGTCAATATCCAGGGCACCGACCACCATGGCACGATCGCGCGGGTGCGTGCCGGCCTGCAGGCGGCCGGGGTCGGCATCCCCGCGGGCTATCCCGACTACGTGCTGCACACCATGGTGCGCGTGGTGCGCGGCGGCGAAGAGGTCAAGATCAGCAAGCGCGCCGGCAGCTACGTCACTTTGCGCGACCTGATCGAATGGACCAGCACCGATGCGGTGCGCTTCTTCCTGCTGAGCCGCAAGCCCGACACCGAATACACCTTCGACATCGACCTGGCGCTGGCGCAGAACAACGACAACCCGGTGTACTACGTCCAGTACGCCCACGCGCGCATCTGCTCGGTGCTGGCGGCCTGGGGCGGTGACCCGGCGAGCCTCGAAGGCGCCGACCTGTCGCCGCTCGAAAGCCCGGCGTCGCAGGCGCTGCTGCTGCAACTGGCCAAGTACCCCGCGATGCTGACCGCCGCGGCCAAGGATTTCGCGCCCCACGATGTCACGTTCTACCTGCGCGAGCTGGCCGCCAGCTACCACAGCTACTACGACGCCGAGCGCATCCTGGTCGACGACGAGCCGGTCAAGCGGGCCCGGCTGGCGCTGGTCGCCGCGACCGCGCGGGTGCTGCACAATGGCCTCGCTGTTCTGGGCGTCAGTGCGCCGCAGAAGATGTGATTCCTCTCTCCACCATGAAACAAAGACAAAGCGGCAACATCGTCATCGGGTTGATCATCGGCCTGGTGCTCGGCCTGGGCATCGCGCTCGGCATCGCGGTCTACGTGACCAAGGTGCCGATCCCGTTCATGACCAAGACCCAGCGCGGTGGCGCCGAACAGGACGAAGCCGAGGCGCGCAAGAACCGCGACTGGGACCCCAATGCGCCCCTGGCGGGCAAGGCCGGCGCGCCGGGCCGTGGTCCGGCGACCGCGGCCCCGGTTCCGGCCACCGCTCCTGCAACGGCCGCGGCGCCGCCCACGGCCCCGGTGCCGGTGGTGGTGGCCCCCGGCAGCACCGCCACGCCGCGGCCGCCGCGGACCGCGCCGGCGCCGGCGGAAGCCAATGCGCTGCCGCCCTCGAACGACCCGATCGGCGATCTCGCCAAGGCGCGCAGCGGCTCTGGCAGCGGCGCGGCGGCGGCCGGCACCGGGACCGATCCCTTCATGTACTTCGTCCAGGCGGGTGCTTTCCGAACCCAGGAAGATGCCGACGCCCAGCGCGCCAAGCTCTCGCTGATGGGCGTCGAGGCGCGCGTGACCGAGCGCGAGCAGGCGGGCCGCACGGTCTACCGGGTGCGCGCGGGTCCGTTCAACAAGAAGGACGACGCCGACCAGCTCAAGGAGCGCCTGGACAGCGGAGGCCTCGAATCCGCCCTCGTCCGCGTCCAGCGCTAGAAAATGGCCCCCACGCTCCCCCACTTCGTGTGGGTCGCTGCCCCCCCGAAGGGGGCCGCAGGCCGCCTTGGGGCGGCCCGGCGCCGGCCTCTTCACCGATCTTTACTTCGTGCGCCCGGGGAACTCCACCCCGGTTCGCGGGCTCTTTCTGCCGACAGGAGAATTTCCAAATGCAACGTCGTGACTTTTCTTTGGCCGCTGCCTCGCTGGCCCTTCTTCCGCTGGCCAGCCCTTCGCATGCGCAGGGCCGTGCCTTCAAGGCCGGCACCGACTACATCGTGCTCGGCAAGCCGGCACCGGTCGATGCGCCGGCCGGCAAGGTCGAAGTGATCGAGTTCTTCTCGTTCAACTGCCCGCACTGCGCGGCCTTCGAGCCGAAGGTCGAGCCCTGGATCAAGCAGCTGCCGCCGCATGTCGCGTTCCGGCGGGTGCCGGTGCCCTTCGTCGGCAACGACACCGACGCCAAGGCGCGCTTCTACTATGCGCTGGAGGCCATGGGCAAGGCCGACGAATTCGTGCCCAAGGTCTTCCAGGCGATCCACCAGCAGCGCCTGAACCTGACCGGCGACGCCGCGATCCAGGCCTGGGTCGACAAGCAGCCGGGCCTCGATGCGAAGAAGTTCGCCGAGCTTTTCAAGTCCTTCTCGGTGGTCGGCAAGGCCAAGCGCGCCGCCCAGCTGACGACCGACTACCAGGTCGCCGGCGTGCCCGCCCTGGGCGTGGCCGGCCGCTGGTATGTCGACGGCGACACCGCCGGCTCGCTCGACCGCGCCTTGCAGACGGTCGATTTCCTGGTCACGGAAGCCCGCAAGGGCTGAGCGAAGGGCGGCGCCGCCGCCACATTTCCGTTCACGAAGCCCGCATCCGCGGGCTTTTTCGTCAAGGCCGCGCGAGGCGGCGTCCCGCGGACGCTTACAATCGCAGAGCAAGTTTCGTGCCTCTATGACATTTCCCTTACGCTCTTCCCCCCGCCGTCGTCCTGTGCGCGTGCTGATGCTCGCCCTGGCGCTGGCCGGTTTCGCATCGCTGGCCCCGGCCGAGCAGGCCGACCGCAGCAAGCCGATGAACATCGAGGCCGACAACATGCGCTACGACGACCTCAAGCAGACCAGCGTGTTCACCGGCAACGTGGTGGTCAACAAGGGCACGATCCAGATCCGCGGCACCCGGATCGACGTCCGCCAGGATCCCGAGGGCTACCAGTACGGCGTCGTCACGGCCGAACCGGGCAAGCTGGCCTACTTCAAGCAGAAGCGCAACAGCGGCACCGACGAGTGGATCGAGGGCGAGGGCGAGGTGATCGAATACGACAGCCGCGCCGACAACGTGAAGTTCATCCGCCGCGCGGTCATGCGCCGCCTGATCGGCGCCACCCCCAACGACGAGAGCAGCGGACCCCTGATCGTCTACGACCAGAGCAACGACACCTTCACGGTGAATGGTTCGTCGCTGCCGCCGAATGCCGGCGTCTCGACCCAGGCGAGCGGCCGGGTCAAGGCGATCCTCACGCCCAAGGCGGCCGCGGCACCCGCAACCCCCGGCGCCAAGCCGGCGGCGCCGGCCACCACGCCGGCGCCGGGCAACAGCCTGCGTTCCACCACCACGCTGGGCGGAGACTCCAAGCAGTGATCGAAACAGCCGGGATGAGTGTCAGCGACAGCCAGCCGGGCAGCCGGCTGGAAGCGCGCAGCCTGCAGAAGAGCTATGGCAGCCGCACGGTCGTCAAGGACGTGTCGCTGGCGGTGCAGAAGGGCGAAGTGGTCGGACTGCTGGGCCCCAACGGCGCCGGCAAGACCACCTCGTTCTACATGATCGTCGGCCTGGTGCGGGCCGATGCCGGCGAGATTTCGATCGATGGCGAGCCGATCGCCCACATGCCGATCCATCGCCGCGCCCGCATGGGCCTGAGCTACCTGCCCCAGGAGGCCTCGATCTTCCGCAAGCTGACGGTCGAGGAAAACGTCCGCGCGGTGCTCGAGCTGCAGGCCGAGCCCGACGAACGCGGCCGGATGGTGCCGCTCGACAAGGCCCGCATCGACGAGCGCCTGGGCGAGCTGCTGGCCGACCTGCGGGTCGACCACCTGCGCGATTCGTCGGCGCTGTCGCTGTCCGGCGGCGAGCGCCGCCGGGTCGAGATCGCCCGCGCCCTCGCGACCCAGCCGCGCTTCATCCTGCTGGACGAACCCTTCGCCGGCATCGACCCGATCGCGGTGATCGAGATCCAGCGGATCATCAGTTTCCTGAAGGAGCGCGGCATCGGCGTGCTCATCACCGACCACAACGTGCGTGAAACGCTGGGCATCTGCGATCACGCGTTCATCATCAGCGACGGGCATGTGCTGGCACAAGGCACGCCTTCGGAGATCGTCGACAACGCCGAGGTACGACGCGTGTACCTGGGCGAGCACTTCCGGATGTAGGAGCCCAATCTCGATGAAGCAGGGGCTTTCGCTTCGCGTCTCTCAGCACCTGGCGCTCACGCCGCAGCTGCAGCAGTCGATCCGGCTGCTGCAGCTCTCCACGCTCGAGTTGAGCCAGGAGGTCGAGCAGATGCTCGACGACAACCCGTTCCTCGAACGCACGGCCGAGGAAGCCGCGCGCGAGGAATTCGGCCTCGAGAGCGCCGATACGCCGGTGCGCGACGAAGATCGCCAGGCCGAATTCAACGGCGATGGCGACGGCGACTTCACGCCCGGCCCCTCGGCGCCCGCCGCCGAGGTCGCGGTGTCCGCCGAGGTTGCCGAGCCCGCCACCCTGGACGCGGTCGACGGCGAGCCCGACTGGGAGGGTGACGGCACGGTCGACATGGCGCCCGACGACAGCGAGTGGGGCAGCGATGCGCCCGCGCGCACCAACAACCTGGGCGACGACGAGCGCACCGATGCCACCGAATTGGCGCGCAGCCAGGAGTCGCTGCAGTCCTTCCTGCACCGCCAGGCGCTGGGCCTGCGGCTCAGCGAGACCGACCGTGCGGCGCTGCGCTTCCTGATCGAATCGCTCAACGACGACGGCTACCTCGAGGATTCGCTGCCGGCGCTGGCCTCGGGCCTGGCCGGCGACGACAACGACCAGTTCGACGACCTGGTGCATCACTTCCAGGTCGCGCTCGGCCTGCTGCAGAGCCTGGAGCCGGCCGGTGTCGGCGCGCGCAATCTGGGCGAGTGCCTGACGATCCAGCTGCGCGCCCTGGCGCAGCCCGACGAGGACGCCGACGAGGCGCAGGTGCGCATGACCGCGATCGCGATCTGCAAGCAGCCGATGGAGCTGCTCGCGCGGCGCGACTTCAAGCGGCTGGCGACGCTCACGCGCAGCAACGAGGAAGAGGTCCGCGCGGCGCTGCAGCTGATCGCGCGGCTCGAGCCCAAGCCGGGCCGCCGCTTCGTCGACGTCGAGCGCAACGTGGTGATACCCGACGTGATCGTGACGCGCATCGGCAACGGCACACACACCAGGTTCCGCGTCATGCTCAACCCCGAGGTCATGCCGCGGCTGCGGGTGCACGACATCTACGCCGGCGCGCTCAAGCAGCACAAGGGCGAAGGCAGCCAGGCGCTGTCGCAGCGGCTGCAGGAGGCGCGCTGGTTCATCAAGAACATCCAGCAGCGCTTCGACACCATCCTGCGGGTGTCGAACGCGATCGTCGAGCGGCAGAAGAGCTTCTTCGTGCACGGCGAGCTCGCGATGCGGCCGCTGGTGCTGCGCGAGATCGCCGACGAGCTCGGCCTGCACGAATCCACCATCAGCCGCGTGACCACCGCCAAGTACATGGCGACGCCCTACGGCACGGTCGAGCTCAAGTACTTCTTCGGCTCGGCGCTCGGCACCGAGACCGGGGGCAACGCCTCCAGCACCGCGGTACGGGCGCTGATCAAGCAGTTCGTGAGCGCCGAAGACCTGAAGAAGCCGCTGTCGGACAGCCAGATCTCCGAGATGCTCAAGGAGCAGGGGATCGAATGCGCGCGCCGCACGGTGGCGAAATACCGCGAGGCCCTGCGCATCGCGCCGGCCAATCTGCGCAAGGCCCTCTAGGGATGCTTCACCGCCCGGGCCTGCTGGCGCGCTGGTGGCGGCTCGGCCTGGCGCTGGTGGCGACGATGCTGCTGGCCAGCGGCTGCGCGATGCTGCCGGCCGACTTCGAGCGCCAGCCCTCGAGCGCGATCGCGGCCTCCGCGGAGACCACGCTGGGCCGGATCGCCAAGGCCTCCTCGCCCGACCCGGACCTGAGCGGTTTCCGACTCATGCCCGGCGGCGATTTCGCCCTCGACACCCGCTTGCAGCTCGCGCGCCGCGCCGAGCGCACGCTCGACGTCCAGTACTACCAGATCGAGAACGACGAGACCGGCCGCTACTTCCTGCGCGCCCTGCGCGACGCGGCGCTGCGCGGCGTGCGCGTGCGGCTGCTGATGGACGACCTCTACACCTCCGGAGAGGACGAACTGCTGCTCGCGCTGGCCGCGACGCCGAACCTCGAGCTGCGGCTGTTCAACCCGTTTCCGGCCGGCCGCGGCAGCATGCTGCAGCGCTTCTCCAGCTCGCTGTTCGACTTCGATCGGGTGAACCGGCGGATGCACAACAAGCTCTTCATCGCCGACGGCGCGATGGCGGTGGCGGGCGGCCGCAACATCGGGAACCAGTACTTCACGCAGACCGCCGGCGCGAACTTCCTGGATATCGACACCTTCGTTGCCGGCGCCCTCGTGAAGCGCCTCGGCAGCCTGTTCGACCTGTTCTGGAACAGCCCCTACGTGCGGCCGATCGGGACCGTGATCGGCTCCCCGCTGCCGCCGGCGGAACTGCAGCAGCGCTTCGATCAGGCCACGGGCCCCGCCACGACGCCGGCGCCGCGCCCACCGGCACCCAACGACGTGCTGGGCTACGCGCCGCTCGGGCCGGAGCTGAAGGACGGCGCCCGGCTCGACCTGATCTGGACCTTGGCCGAGGCCTATGCCGACGCCCCCGACCGGGTCGTCGGCAAGACCGCGTCGTACGGCGGCGTGCCGCTGCTCGATGTCGACAGCGTGCGCTACAACGTGATCGAGCAGATGCGGCGCTCGCGCTCCGAAGTCACGCTGGTGTCGCCCTACCTGATCCCGGGCAAGGCCGGTCTCGAGGTCATGCGCGAGATCCGCGGGCGCGGGGTGCGCATCAGCGTCGTCACCAATTCGCTCGCCGCCACCGACGAGCCGGTGGTCCACACCGGCTACCGGCGCTACCGGCCCGACATGCTGCGGCTCGGCGTCGAGATCTACGAATTGAGTTCGGCGCGCACCAAGCGCAGCGTGCGGCTCGGGCTGTTCGGCTCGCAGGTCGGCCGCCTGCACGCGAAGGCGGCGATCTTCGATCGGCGCTCGCTGTTCCTGGGCTCGATGAACTTCGATCCGCGCTCGGACACCCACAACACCGAGATCGGGCTTTTCATCGCCAGCCCCGAGCTGGCGCAGCAGGTCCTGAAGCTGCTCGACGTGCTCAAGCAGCAGGGCGCCTACCGGGTGCGCTTCGCCGAGGGCGGCGAAAAGCTCGAATGGGTCACGTCGGAAGACGGGGCCGACCAGCTGCTGACGGTCGAGCCCGACTCGGACCTGTGGGACCGCCTGATGCTGGAGCTGCTCGCGCCGCTGGCGCCGGAGAGCCTGCTGTAGAAGGACGTCCGGCCGGCCGTCGAGCCCAGGTGGAGGCGATGCGGACTTGACTCACTTCGACGATTGTTTGCGCGGGTCGAACGTGGGGAAGCCTGGTTCTCGGGTCTGCGCCAAGCCCCAGTGGTAGCCGTTGATGTCCGCGATGAGGGCGAACCGATCCCCCCAGGGGGCGTCACGGGGCGGCTCGAGCACCGTTCCGCCAGCAGCTCTCGCACGTGCAGCCACCGCATCCACGTCGTCTACGTAGAGGTAGAAGTAGGATGTGTGCTGCCTGGGGTCGGCGAAAGAGATCGGCGCCAATGTCGGGCGGCCACCGACGTTCTCCGGCACGAACATGAGCGCCAGTTCGCCGTGATAGTCCATCTCGACGTGCACGGGAAGGCCATCCTTGAGGTTTTCGTAGCGCAGCTTGAAGCCGAAGGTCTGCGTGTAGAACTGCTTGCTGGCGGCGACGTTCTTGACTGTCAGGTGGGGCGTGATCAGCCGGGAAGACAGCCACGGCGAGCCCGTCGTACTCGCGTGTCGGGTCTGCGCATCGCTCGATGCAATGGCAACGCTTGCACCCGTCAGTGACGCAGCAAGCAAGAAGACGCTGAAGAAATTCACTTGATGATCTCCTGTGGAATAAAAGAACACATGCGGGATCTGCCTCGAGGCGATCCCACCGGACCCGCGGCTCAAAGCTTGGTTCGATCCGCCACGTACTCGCCAAGCCGGTCGATGTCGTTGACCACGATCGTGCGCCCCTCCAGGCTGAGCAGCCCGCGGTCGGCCAGTTCGCGGAAGTGGCGCGACAGGGTCTCCGGCGTGAGGTTGAGCTGCGCCGCGACCACGTTCTTGTGCATCGACAGCTCGATCTTGGCGGGCGTCATGCTGCCCGGTGGCAGCAGGCGCAGCAGGTAGGTCACCAGCCGCGCGGCAGGGGGCTGCAGCGAGAAGCATTCGATGTCGTCGACCACGTTGCGCATCCGCATCGACAGGCTGGCGAGCATGCGCATCGCGAAGCGGCTGTCGCTCTCGATCAACCGCACGATCGCATCGCGCGGAAGGTAGAGCAGCAGGCTGTCTTCGAGCGCCTGCGC
>Ga0182007_10001602_pt1 | contig 12029 bp, 6 predicted proteins | sample Sormic07211113_1_FD_123023 | JGI IMG/M metagenome (GOLD analysis project Ga0182007, IMG submission 123023) | Rhizosphere microbial communities from Sorghum bicolor, Mead, Nebraska, USA - 072115-113_1 MetaG | ecosystem: Host-associated > Plants > Roots > Rhizosphere | place: USA: Nebraska... | reverse complement strand
GCGCGAGCAGGCTGGCCGTCGGATGGGCGCGCGCAACGCTCATGGGGCCGGTCGGCACGCCCGTGCCGGCGGGCACCACCTCGATGTTCAGCGTCGCGGAGGCCGTTCCCGCCGCATTGCTGCCGGTCACCGTGTAGTCGGCGGCAGCGCTGACCTCTTGCGGCGTGCCCGAGAGCACGCCGTCGGAGGCATCGATGCTCAGGCCCGTCGGCAGCGCCGGCGACACGGCGAAGGCATCGATGGGGCCGCCGACGCTGTGCGGCAGATTGGGCATGACCGGCCGGCCCGCAGCGTACACGGCCTTCGGTTGCTGGTAGACCAGCAGGCTGGGTCCCCTGCTCGGCGGGCTGCTGACCTCGATCTGCAGCACGGCGCTGCTCGAACCGGCGCTGTTGGCGGCGGTCACGGTGAAGCTGGCCGAGGCGGCGAGCCGGCTGGGCGTGCCGGAGATGACGCCGGTGACGGAGTCGATCACCAGGCCGTCGGGAAGCCCCGGCTGCACCGTGAAGCTGCCGACGTCGCCGCCATCCACCGAGGGATGGTTCGGCGGGATCGGCACGCCGATGACGTAGATCGCGTTCTGGTTCTCGTAGCTCAGGTTCACAGGGGGCTCCGTCCTGGACCTGACCGCGATCAGCAGGCCGGTCGTGACCGCGCCCGCGAAGTTGCTGCCGGTGACGGTGTACAGCGCAGGGGCCGCGACCGCCTGCGGCGTGCCGCTGATGACGCCGCTGGTCGGGTCGATCTGGAGCCCGTCGGGCAATGCGGGGCGAACGGCGTAGCGGAGGATTTTCCCGCCACTGCTGCTCGGGGCGTTCGGACGGATCTCCCGGCCCAGGGCGTAGACCACGGCATTGCGCTGGTAGTGCAGGCCGGCGGGAGGCGTGGCAACGCCGGGGACGAAGAAACCGCTGCCGCCATCGCCGCCACATGCATGCAGGCCCAGCAGCGCCAGGATGCCCAGACCCCATGCCAGCAGGCGCAAGCCAGCGGACCAAGATGTCGTCTGCATGCCGATCCCCTCAACGACGAAGGGTTCGCAGTATGCATGCGGGCGCATCGGCCTGTCACGGGTCACGTCCAAGGCATAGGCCTCCCGCAATAATTGCCCCGCGCCGGCTTCGACGACATACTGCCTCGCCCACCCGCCGTTGCGCCGGATGGCCGCAAGGAGTTCTCATTGGCCGATGCCGTCAGGAACATCACCTTCGTCGTTCCCAATCGCTTGCTGAAGGCCGATTCGGGCATGGCGGCCGACCGGGCGGCCTCGACCACCTCGCGCGGTGCGGTGCCGGTGGCGCCCACGGCCGTGCCCGGCATCGGCGCGACACGCGGCGAGGACGACATGGCCAGCGTGGTCGCGCGCGACGGCGAGGACGTGGTCGAACTCACCGTCATCAACGGTCCGACGCTGGTGCTGAGCCCCCAGAGCGCGGCCGACCTGCTGCGCGCGCAGGCGCCCGCCGGCACCCGCGGCGCAGTCGAGACCACGGATGCGGGCGCGCTGGTCGTCAAGGCGCAGCTGGGCTGGCCCGGCCTCGAAGCCGCCGCCAGCCGCAGCGCGACACGCGGCTGGATGGGCGAGGTCGCGCTCTCGGCCTTCAAGGTGCTCACCGGGTTCCAGGCCGACGCGGCGACGCTGGTGGCCTCGATGGTCACGAAGAAGATCGATGGCAAGGTCGTCGAGGGGGTCTACAAGTTGCCGCCCGACTGGCAGCCCGAAGCCCTCATGAAGGGCACGATCCGCGCCGCCGCCGTGGAGCCGGCGGAAGACGGCGGCCCGCTGCTGGTGCTGGTGCATGGCACCTTCGTCGACACGGTGAGCACCTTCGGCAAGCTGTGGCTGCAGCCGGACAAGGTGCGCACGCTGTTCGACCGCTACAAGAACCGCGTCTATGCGCTCGACCATCCGACGGTGGGCAAGAGCCCGATCGGCAACGCGCTGGCGCTGGTGCGCGCGCTGCCCGCGGGCGCGCGGCTGCACCTGTTGACGCATTCGCGCGGCGGGCTGGTGGCCGAGGTGCTCGCGCGGGCCTGCGGCGGCGCCGCGCTGGGCGACGACGAACTGGCGCTGTTCGCCGCCGACGCCTACAGCGATGAGCGACAGGACCTGAAGGCGCTGGTGGCCGAGGCGCAGGTCAAGGGCCTGCGCGTCGAGCGCATGGTGCGCGTGGCCTGCCCGGCCCGCGGCACCACGCTGGCGTCCGGCCGTCTCGATGCCTATCTGTCGGTGCTGCAGTGGGGCCTGAAGCTGGCGAGCGTGCCGGTCGCGCCGGAGCTGGTCGACTTCCTGCACGAGGTCGCACGCCGCCGCGCCGATCCGACGCAGCTGCCCGGCATCGAGGCGATGATGCCCGAGAGCGCGCTCGTGAAGTGGCTCGACATGGGCAGCGTCCAGATCCCGGGCGACCTGCGCGTGGTGGCCGGTGACATGCAGGGCGACTCGATCGGCTCCTGGGTCAAGACCCTGATGGCCGACGCGTTCTACTGGGCCGACAACGACCTGGTGGTGCAGACCGGCTCGATGTACGGCGGCGTGCCGCGGGCCGCCGGCTCGGCGGCGGGCGGCGCCAGCTTCCTGCTCGACCGCGGCGCCAAGGTCAATCACTTCAACTACTTCGCCAATCCGACCACCGTCGACGGCATCGTCGGTGCGCTGCTGGAGAACGCGCCGCCGGCCTTCGCCGCCATCGGTCCGCTGTCGTGGCGCGGCGAGAGCGCCGAGGGCACCCGGGGCGGCGTGCCGGCCAACGACCCCACGCGCCCGGCGGTGTTCGTGCTGCCTGGGATCCTCGGCTCGAACCTCAAGGTCGGCGACAAGCGGGTGTGGCTGGGCTTCGCCTTCCTCAACGGGCTGCTGCAGCTGCGCTGGGACCCGGCGACCGCCGACAACGTCCAGCCCGACGGCCCGGTCAAGGGCAGCTACGAGGGCCTGATCGATCGTCTCGCCGAGACCCACGCCGTGTTCCCCTTCGCCTTCGACTGGCGGCGCCCCATCGAGGACGAGGCGAAGCGGCTGGCGGCCGCGGTCGATGCCCAGCTCGATGCGCGCGCGGCCAGCGGGCAGCCGGTGCGCATCGTCGCGCATTCGATGGGCGGCCTGGTGGCGCGCACGATGCAGATCGTGTCGCCCAAGACCTGGAACCGCCTGATGGCCCATGCCGACGCCCGCCTGCTGATGCTCGGCGTGCCCAACGGGGGCTCGTGGGCACCGATGCAGATCCTCTCGGGCGACGACAACTTCGGCAATGCGCTGGTCGCCTTCGGATCACTGTTCCACAACGGCGAGGCACGCAGGATGATGGCCGGCATGCCGGGCCTGCTCGAGATGCAGGCGGGCCTGCTCGACCCGGCCTGGGGCCTGGGCAGCGCCGAGAAATGGGAGGCGCTGGTCAAGGCCGACAAGGACGCCCTGGCGGCCCGCAGCACCTGGCACCAGCTCGAAGCGCAGAAGGCCGTGTACGACTGGAGCGCGCCGCCGCAGCAGGTGCTCGATGCGGCAACCAGCCTGCGCCGCAAGCTCGACGACCAGGTGGCCGCGCTCGGCGACACCAAGTCGAAGATCGTGCTGGTGGTGGGCCGGGCGCCGTTCACGCCCACGGGCTACGCGCTGGATGGCGGCGTCGGCCTCGAATACACCGGTTCGGCCGACGCCGGCGACGGCCGCGTGACCTACGAAAGCGCGATGCAGCTGGGCGTGCCCACCTGGAAGCTCGATGCCGAGCACGGCAAGCTGCCCGCCGTGTCGCAGGCATGGGCCGCGTATGTCGAACTGCTGACCACCGGCAAGACCAAGCAGCTCGATGCCTTCGCCGCGCCGAGCCGCGGCGCCGGCGCGGCGCCGCTGGCCGCGGTGGTGCGCAGCCGGCCGTCGCGCGGCCTGCTCGGCTCGCAGCCGCCGTCGTCCGACGCCGATGTCTTCGGCGCCTCGTCGGCCGCGGACCAGCGGCCGCCGCCCACCACGGCCCTCGAGGTGCAGGTGCTCAATGCCGACATCCGCTTCGTCCAGCCGGCGCTGCTGGTCGGCCACTACAGCGCGATGCGGCTGACCGGCGCCGAGGCCGTGATCGACCGGCTGGTCGGCAAGGGCATGAGCCGGGGGCTCGATGCCGGCCTGTATCCGGACCTGGTCGGCTCGCACCAGATCTTCGGCAACTGGCGCGGCGACCCCGAGAACCCGAAGCGCATGGCCAGCCCGGCCGCCGCGATCGTCTGCGGGCTCGGGCCCGAGGGCAAGCTGCTGGCGAAGGACCTGGTGTTCACGGTGCGCCAGGCGGTGCTGGCCTACGCCCAGCGCCTGTCGGAGCACCCGGGCGGCGCGCCGGCCGACTTCGAACTGGCTGCGACGCTGATCGGCAGCGGCGGCACGGGCATCACGACCGGCGGGTCCGCGATCGCGGTGGCGCTGGGCGCGGCCGAGGCCAGGCAGCGGCTGCAGAAGAGCGGTTGGCCGCAGCTCAGCCGGCTGCTCGTGGTCGAGCTGTTCCTCGACCGGGCCGGCGACGCGTGGCGCGCGCTGCACGTGCAGCAGACCGCAACGCCCGATCGGCTGAAGGTGGTCGGCCACGTCGAGTCCGGCGCCGGCGCCATGACGCGGATGGTCGACTCGGGCTATCGCGGCGCCAGCTACGACCTCATCAGTGCGCTGCAGGCGCCCCCGGCCGGCGACGCCACGAACCCGGTGATCGCCTACACCCTCGACACCCGGCGGGCGCGGACCGAAGTCCGTGCCCAACGCGCCCAGGGCAACCTGCTGCGTGACATGGTGGCCACGGCCTCGAACGACGGCAACCGCGATCCATCGATCGGCCGCACCTTGTTCAACCTGCTGGTGCCGGTGGAGATGGAGCCCTTCCTCGGAGGCAAGAGCGAGATGGTGATCGAGCTCGAACCGAAGACCGCCGGCATCCCCTGGGAGCTGCTCAACTCCAACCCCGACCCGAGCTCCGACGACCAGCGGCCCTGGGCGATCCGCACCAAGCTGCTGCGCAAGCTGCGGCTGGACGACTTCCGTGCCAAGCCGCGCGACGCCACGCCCGAGGCCGCCATCCTGGTGGTGGGCGAGCCGCAATGCGATCCCACGACATACCCCAGCCTCGAGGGCGCGCGCCGCGAAGCCACCGCGGTGGCCAACCTCCTGCGATCCGCGAGTGCCGCCGGAACCACCAGCGCCGTGGTGGCGCTCGACCAGCCGAATGCGCAGGCGGTGGTGAATGCGCTGTTCGACCGGCCCTACCGCGCCGTGCACGTGGCCGGGCATGGCGCCTTCGGGCCGAACGGCGGCGTCGTGCTGTCGGGCACCGACACCTACCTGGGCGCGAACGAGATCGAGGCGATGCGGGTGGTGCCGCAGCTGGTGTTCCTCAACTGCTGCCACCTCGCGGGCCGCGACGCATCGACCGTGCTCACGCCCCCGAAGCCGTACGACCGCGCCGCGTTCGCGGCCAACATCGCGGAGGCGCTGATCAAGGTCGGCGTGCGCTGCGTGATCGCAGCCGGCTGGGCCGTGGACGACGAGGCGGCAGCGACCTTCGCCACCACCTTCTACGCCAGGCTGCTCGAGAACGCGCGCTTCATCGAGGCCGTCGGCGCCGCGCGCGAGGCCGCCTGGAAGACCGACCGCAACGGCAACACCTGGGCCGCGTACCAGTGCTATGGCGACCCGGACTGGACCTGGCGCGGCGACAACGCGGGTGCCCAGGCGCCCCGCCGCGCGCCGTCGGACGAGTACGCGGGCGTGGCGTCGAGGGTGTCGCTCGAACTGGCGCTCGAGAAGATCGCGGTCGACGGCGAGTACCGGTCGCCGGACGCGCGGGGCCTTGGCGACAAGCTGCTCTACCTGGAGCAGGCCTTCGGCCCGATGTGGGGCCGGCTCGGCATCGTGGCGGAGGCTTTCGGCAGGGCGAACGAGAACCTCGGCCGCCGCACGCAGGCGGTCGACTGGTACCGCAAGGCCGTCGAATCCGAGGACGGCACGGCCTCGCTGAAGGCGGCCGAGCAACTCGGCAATCTGCTCACCCGCCTCGGTGAGGCCAACGGGGACATCGCGCTGATCGACGAAGGTCTGATGCTGCTCGAGAAGGTGCTGGCGGTGGGGCGGACCTACGAACGCCAGACCCTGCTGGGCTCGGGCTGGAAGCGGAAGACGCTCGCCCTGTCGGCGATCCAGGGCCGGGAAGCCGATGCCAAGGCGGCGCTGAAGCAGGCCAGCCTGCACTATCGCGAAGCCAACGACACGGCCCGCGCGAGCGGCAGTGTGAAGCGCTTCTATGCGGCCAAGAACTACCTCGACGCCGAGGTCCGCGCGGCGCTGCTGAGCAAAAAGCCGCCCGAGTTGGCGGACGCGCGCATCCAGGACGTGCGCGATGCGCTGCAACTGGCAGTCGCGCAGGCGCCCGATTTCTGGTCCGTGGTCGGCGAGACCGAACTCGACATCCTGGTGTCGCTGGTTCGCGGCCGCCTCGACCAGGACGCACCCCGGCTCATCGCCACGCTGTGCGACCTGAAGGTGCGCGTGCCGTCGCCGCCCATGTGGGATTCGGTCTGGAACCAGGCCCGCTTCGTTCTCGAACCCTGCCTGTCGCGCAAGGACCAGCCCGAGGCGGTCCGCCAGCGGGTCACCGAGCTGCTGGCGACGCTCGAGCGGCTGAAGACGCCTTCGACCTGACGGCCACGCCGGCCGGCGCGGCGGGCGCCTCGTCGCAGAACTGCCGGGCCGCCGCGGTGATCGCCTCGGCGAGCGTCTGCCGGAACGGCGCGCTGTCGAGCTGCAACTCGTCCGCCCGGTTCACGATCAAGCCGGCCTCGATCAGCACCGCCGGCATCGAGGCCCGCTTCAGCACCACCAGGTCGTCGAAGCGGTAGATGCCGAGCGCCGGATCGACCAGGGGCCGGTTCTCTCCGGCGATGGGTTCCGCGTGATGCAGCGTGGGCGCCAGCGCGCGGCGTCGGAACTCGGCACCGAGCAGCTGCGCCATTCGCAGGCTGCGGGCCTCATCGGCGTTCTTGGCCGACACGAACAGCGAGTAGCCGCTGAACCTGTCGCTGTAGCGCTGCGCCCGGCCCTCGTACACCCAATCCGACATGTACTGCGGCTGCACCGAGTCATGATGCAGCGAGAGGAACAGGCGCGCATGCTGCGCCTCGGCCCGCGCGGCGCGCTCGGGCAGCGTGATGGGAGCCTGGTCCTCGACCGTCAGGAAGGACTGCTCGAAACCGGCGCGCCGCAGCTCGCGCAGCACGACCTCGGCCAGTTGGGCGTTGAATTGCACCTCCGGCATGCCGCGGGCGCTGGTCGCTCCTGGGTTGGCCCGGGTGTGCCCCGGATCGATGGCGATCGCGAAGCCGGCGCTGTCGCAGGCCCCGGCGGGCGACGCGGCCAGCAGCAGGGGCCAGAGCCACGCCAACGCACGGCGGATGGTGCGCATCGCCTCAGTTCGCCTGCGCGTTGAGGATCTTCTGGCGCTGGCCCACGATCAGCAGCTGGCCATCGACGGGACGCACCCGCAGTTCGTCGCGGGCCATGCCCGACTTGCTGTCGCCGCGTTCCAGGCTGCGGACCCCGTAGCGGATCGTGTAGGACAGCACCGCCGTTCCGTCGCCTGAAGACCGGTCGATGTCGATCGGTCCGGCGAGCCGGTTGTCGACCTCCGGCCAGCGACGCTGGAAGTTCAAGCGGTCCTTCATGATGAAGGCCTTGGTGGCGTGCTTCTCGTTGAAGTACTCGACCTCGTCGGCATAGAAGGCCACCAGCTCGGAAGGGCTCGAACGGTTCTGGGTGCTGATGTACCGGTGCACGAAATCGGTGAGCTGGCGGTCGGAGGCGACCTGCTTCATGGGCGCGGGCGCCGGCGGGGGCACGAACACCGGGGCGGGTGCTGCAGCAACGACCGGTGGCGGCGCCGGCGGCGGCGCGACCGGCGCAGGCTGCACCGCTGGCGCCACGGGCGCAGGCTCGGGCTCGCGCTTGACCACCACAGGCGCAGGCTGCACCGCGGGAGGCGGCGGGGCGACGACGACCGGCGCAGGCGCAGGCGCGGGCGCCGGGGTCGGACGGCCGAGCACGACATAGCCCGCGACCGCCGCCACCACCACGACAGCGCCTCCGATTACGGCCTGCTGCGTGCGGCGGCTGGATGGGCCGGGCGGCACGCGATCGTCCCTGCGAGGCGGAGCCGCGCCACCGTCGAGTGCAGACGAGAGCTCGCGATAGCCCTTGTCGTAGTCACCGGTGAAGTCGACGAACTGCAGGCGCTTGAGGCGGAAGGGAATGTCGCACTGCTTCGCCAGGACAGGGATGACCTTCTTCTTCTCGCCGAGGGCATACGAGACCTCGTCCATCACGTTCTGCGAGGCGACCGCGGCCGGCGAGAGGATGGCCAGCAGGCAGGAGGAGGCCTTCAGCGCCTTCTCGACCTCGTCGTCCCAGCGCGCGCCCTTGGCGATGTCGATCTGGTCGACCCAGACGCGGCGCCCGTCCCGCCGCAAGGCCGAGGCGATCTTCAGCACGAGCGCTTCATCGCTGCGCGAATAGCTGAAGAAGACCTCTTCCGTTGCGTCTGGCATGTGCCCCTCTCGTGGCCCGCCGCGCATCTTCGCGCAGGGCAGGCCCTCGGCACAATCTGGCAGACGGCGTATGCAGCGGGGAGCCGCGCGCCCCGCAGGCTCACTCCGGCTGGATGCCCGCCGCCTTGACCACCTTGCTCCATTTGGCGAGGTCGGACTGGATCAGCGCGGCGTACTCCTGCGGCGTGCCGCCCTGGATCTCGATGCCGGCGGCCTCCAGCTTGGCGCGCACGTCGGGCAGCTTGAGCGCGGCATTGATCTCGGCGTTGAGCTTGTCGACGATCGCCTTGGGCGTGCCGGCCGGCGCCAGGAAGCCGCCGTTGGTGTTGGCGTCGTAGCCCTTGAGCCCCTGCTCTTCCGCGGTCGGCACGTCCGGCAGCGTCGCTGCGCGCTTGCGGGTCGACACCGCCACCGCCCGGGCGTTGCCGGCCTTCACCTGCGTCTGGATGGCGCTGATGGTGTCGATGTAGAGCGCGGTGCGGCCGCCCAGCAGGTCCGGCTGGGCGGCGGAAGAGCCCTTGTACGGGACCAGCAGCATGTCCACGCCGGTCGCCATGCGGAACATCTCGGCCGCCATCTCCTGGGCACTGCCGCGGCCGGAGGTGGCGACCTTGGCCTGCTCTGGATTGGCCTTCATCCAGGCCACGAACTCGGGCAGCGTCTTGGCCGGGATCTTCGGGTAGATGGCGAACACCAGCGGCACCACGTGGGTGTAGACGATGGGCTCGAAGCTCTTCTCCGGGTCCCAGCCCAGGTTCTTGAACAGGAACTTGTTGATGTTGTGGCTGCCGCCCACGATGCCGATCGTGTAGCCGTCGGGCGCCGCCTTGGCGAGTACCTCGGTGCCGAGGTTGTTGGAGGCGCCGGGCCGGTTGTCGATGACCACCGGCTGGCCCATCGACGCCGCCATCTTGTCGCCCACGACGCGGGCGATCGTGTCGATGGCGCCGCCCGGCGGAGCGGGCACGATGACCCGGATGGCATGGGTCGGGTAGGCCTGGGCCGATGCCAGGATCGGCAGCGCGGCCAGGGTCGCCGAAACGGCAAGGATCTTGAACAGGGATGATGGGCGTGGCATGGATGTCTCCTTCTTGGGTTGAATCGAAAAACCGGTTTTCAGCCGCGGCCGACGTAGGGCATGGCGCTGGCCATGACGGTCATGTTCAGCACGTTGGCGCCGAGCGGCAGCGCGGCGATGTGGCGCACCGCATCGGCCACGTGCTTCGCGTCCATCATGGGTTCGGGCGCGACCGTGCCGTTGGCCTGCAGCACGCCGCGCGTCATGCGCTCGGACAGTTCGGTCAGCGCATTGCCGATGTCGATCTGGCTGGCGACGATGCCGAATGCGCGGCCGTCCAGTGCCAGCGCCTTGGTCAGGCCCGACACCGCGTGCTTGCTGGCGGTGTACGGCGCGGTGAAGGGGCGCGGCGTGTGCGCCGACACCGAACCGTTGTTGATGATGCGCCCGCCCTGCGGCTGCTGGCGGCGCATCAGGCCGAAGGCCGCGCGCGCGCACAGGAACACGCCCGTCACGTTGGTGTTCAACACGCTGAACCACTTGTCCAGGGGCAGCTCGTCCATCGGCACCGCCGGGGCGTTGACGCCGGCGTTGTTGAACAGCAGGTCCAGCCGGCCGAAGCGGCGTTCGATGGTGTCGAACAGCGCCTGCACGCTGTCGGGCTCGGTCACGTCGGTGGGCACGGCCATGGCGGTCTGGCCGCGCGCCTCGGCCTCGGCCGCCAGCGCATTCAAGGGCTCGCTGCGGCGGCCGGCCAGCACGACGGCCCAGCCATCGTCGAGCAGGCCGAGCGCCACGGTGCGGCCGATGCCGCTGCCGGCGCCGGTGACCAGCGCGATCTTCTGGGGGGTCATTGCGTTCAAGGGAGACTCCTGGATGGGTTGGATCAGGCGCGGTCGCCCACGGTCATGGAGAAGCGGCCGATGTCCGCCACGCCCCCGCTGACGACATCGCCCGGCTGCAGCGGGCCCACGCCCGCGGGCGTGCCGGTGTAGACCAGGTCGCCGGGCGCGAGCGTCACCGAGCGCGACAACATCGCCACCAGGTCGGCCACCGGCCACAAGAGGCCCGACAGGTCGACGCGCTGGCGTTCGATGCCGTTGACCGCGAGCCACACGGCGCCTTGCCGCGGATGGCCGCAGACGGCCGCCGGCACCAGCGGCGTGCAGGGCGCCGAGTGGTCGAAGGCCTTGGCGGCCTCCCAGGGGCCGCCGGCGCGCTTGGCCTGCTGCTGGAGGTCGCGCCGCGTGAGGTCCAGGCCTGCGGCATAGCCCCAGACGTGATGCCGCTCGACCTCGGCCGGGTCGATGTCGAAGCCGCCGCGGCCGATGGCGACCACCAGTTCGATCTCATGGCAGAAGTCGCCGGTGGCCGGGGGATAGGGCAGCAGGCCCTGCGCCGGCACCACCGCGCCGGCCGGCTTCATGAACCAGGCGGGCATCTCCACCGGCCTCGCCGGCTCGTCGGGGCTCCACCGATAGTTGCGGCCGATGCAGAACACGCGGCCCACGGGGAACAGCGCCGCGCGACCCGCCACGGGCAGCGTGACCGGCGCGGGTGCGGGAAAGACGAATGCCGTCATGGGATCAGGTGGTCAGGCTCATCGCCGGGCGCTCGCCCGCCAGCGCCTGGGCGATGCTGTCGAGCACCATCTCGGCCATGGCGGTCCGGGTCTCCCAGGTGGCGCTGGCGCGGTGGGCCTGGAGCGTGACGCGCTCGGACTGGCGCAGCGCCAGCGGGACGCGGGGTTCGTCGACGAACACGTCCAGGCCCGCACCGGCGATGCGGCCGGCGGTCAGCGCCGCCGCCAGGTCGGCCTCGTTGACCAGCCGGCCGCGTGCGACATTGACCAGGAAGCCGCACGGGCCGAGGGCGTCGAGCACGGCCGCGTCGACGATGCCCTCGGCCTTGTCCGCCGCCGCGCACAGGACCAGCGCGTCGGCGTCGCGCGCGAGATCCACCAGCCTCGGCACGAAGCGATGGGCCACATCGTCCATCGCACGCAGGTCGGTGTAGCTGACCGGGCAGCCGAAGGCCGCGGCCCGCACCGCGACGGCGCGGCCCACCCGGCCCATGCCGACGATGCCCACGCGCATGCCGCTGAACCGGCGCGCCAGCGGGATGGCGCTCGGCTGGGGAAAGCGCTCCCACTGGCCGTCGCGCACGAAGCGGTCACCGGCACACAGGTTCCGGCAGGCGGCGATCAGCAGGCCGATGGCCAGGTCTGCCACGTCCTCGGTCAGCGCCCCCAGGGTCGCCGTGACCGGCAGGCCGCGCGCGCGGCAGTAGGCCAGGTCGACGGCGTCGGTGCCGACACCGTTGACCGCCACCACCTTGAGGCTGGGCAGCTGTTCCAGCATGGCGCGCGAGATGCCGGTGTGGCCGCCGGTGATCACGGCGTCGACGGAAGCGCCATGGGCACGCAGCCAGGCTTCGCCGTCGGCGG
>Ga0182007_10001599_pt1 | contig 12037 bp, 10 predicted proteins | sample Sormic07211113_1_FD_123023 | JGI IMG/M metagenome (GOLD analysis project Ga0182007, IMG submission 123023) | Rhizosphere microbial communities from Sorghum bicolor, Mead, Nebraska, USA - 072115-113_1 MetaG | ecosystem: Host-associated > Plants > Roots > Rhizosphere | place: USA: Nebraska... | reverse complement strand
GCCGCCGTCACCGTCCCGGAGCGCGGCGAAGAAGGCGTTCGCGATCTCGGGTGCGAAGGCGTGCACGGCGGAGGAGTAGGCGGGGACGCCGACGGTGGCGTAGGCGCGGGCCTGGATCTCGGCGGTGGCGGCGCCGTTGAAGAACAGGAAGCCCTCCGGGGCGGCCAGGGTCAGTCGCTGGAGGCGGTCCAGGTCGCTGTGGCCGTCCTTGAGGCCGATGACGTTCGGGATGCGGGCGATGCGGCGGAGCGAGTCGGCGGTGAAGGCGACCTGGCCGCGCTGGTAGACGATGAGCGGGAGCCGGGTGCGGGCCGCGATCTGCTCGACCTGGGCGACGAGGCCGTCCTGCGGGGCGGCGACCAGATAGTGCGGCAGGACCAGCAGCGCGTCCGCCCCGGCCTCCTCGGCGACACGGGCGAACCGGACGGCCTGTGCCCAGCCGTAGCCGATCCCGGCGACGACGGGCACCCGGCCGGCCGCCTCCTCGACGGCGATGGTCACGACCTGCCGGTACTCGTCCTCGTCGAGCGAGAAGAACTCGCCGGTGCCGCAGGCGGGGAAGAGGGCGCCGGGGCCGGTGGCGAGCCGGCCCGCGACATGGGCGCGGAAGCCGTCCGGGTCGAGCGAGCCGTCCTCGTGGAAGGAGGTCAGCGGGAAGGAGAGCACGCCGTGCTCCATCCCCTCCCGCAGTCTGCGCGCGGCCGCTTCCGCCGTCTCCGTCTCGCCGGTCACCTGATCTCCCCATGTAGATGTCATCCACGTATGGAGACAAAGCCTAGATATGCGAACAGCGGGAGTCAACGGTCCGCCCCCGTACGGCCGACTACCATCGCCCCATGTCGGAGACAGGCGGCCGGGGCGGGGGCGAGGGCGGGGGCGGGGGCGGGGTCCGCGAGGTGAAGTCCGCCGCGCGGACGGTCGAGCTGCTGGAACTGCTCGCCGCCCGGGGCGACCGTCCGGCACGGCTGCAGGAGCTGGCGGACGAGCTGGGCGTGCCGCGCAGCTCGATGTACGCGCTGCTGCAGACACTGATCGGCCGGGGCTGGGTCCGCACCGACATCACCGGCTCCCTCTACGGCATCGGCATCCACGCCCTGCTGACCGGCACCGGCTATCTGGACTCCGACCCGCGGGTACGTGTCGTACGGCCGTTTCTCGACGAGGCGTCCGAGGCGCTCGGCGAGACCATCCACCTGGGGCGGCTAGACGGACGGGACGTGGCGTATCTGGCGACCCGGGAGTCGCACGAGTACCTGCGCACCATCAGCCGGGTGGGGCGGCGGCTGCCCGCGCACGTGGGTGCGCTGGGCAAGGCGCTGCTGGCCGAGCGCCCCGACCTGGACCTACCCGAGGGCCCGTACGAGGCCCTCACCCCCAACACCCGCACGACCAGGGAGGCGTTGGCCGCCGACCTCGCCGAGGTCCGCGCCCGCGGCTACGCCGTCGACCGCGAGGAGGGCGTCCTCGGCATCGTCGGCTTCGGCTTCGCCCTGCGCTACGACACCCCCGCCCAGGACGCGGTCAGCTGCTCGGTCCCGGTGGCCCGGCTGACGCCGGAGCACGAGGAGCGGATCGTGGCGGTGATGCGGGAGATCAGGGCGAAGATCGAGGCGACGGCACCGGGCGCGGGAGGCTCCGCGCACTGGCGCTGACCCGGCGAGCGGGGACCCGGTGAGCGGGGCGCTCGTCTACCCGGCCTCTCGCACCCCAAACGCAGCGTGTGCCACATCACACGCCTTGGCTTCTTCCGTAAACCGCGTGCTTGATACAACTTGCTCGCGCGTTCCTGTCCGTCGACGGCCTGCGCCCCACTCCCCCTTCTCGAGCCGCTCCTTTCGCATGCCCTGGGAACGCCCGTGTTCGCCCCTCGCACCATCGCCTGGCCCCTCGTCGCCCTTTTCACGGCCGGGTACCTCGCTCCCTATCTGCTCCCCACCACCGTCGGCCGCCTGGACTCGGGGCTGCCCCTGACCGCCACCCAGGCCGGAGCCCTCGGCAGCGCCCTCCTGCTGAGCTCGGCGTCGGCGGGCTTCGTCCTCGCCTCCCGGGTCGACCGGGTCGGGGCCCGCGCCCTGGCCCGCACCGGCCTCGCCCTCGCCGTCCTCGGGTACGGCACCGCCGCGCTGACCGGCAGCGTCCCGGTCGTCGTCGTCGGCGCCCTGATCGGCGGCTTCGGCTCCGGTACGGCGACGACGGTGGCCGCCACGGGCATCGCCGCGCAACCCGATCCGCACCGCACGACCACTCTCGGCCTGCTCGGCGTCTCGGCGCTCGCCGGCGCCGTCTATCTGACGGTCCCCCACCTCGGTCCGGGCCACGGCCGGCCGCTCGCGGCGATCGCCCTGACCGCGCTCGCCGTCTGGCCGCTCACCGGCCGCCTCCCGGTCCGTACGGCGGCCGCGCACAGCCCCCTCGGCGGCACCCGGCTCCCCCACCGGCGCTCCGGCGCGGTCCTCGCCGCGACGATGCTCTGCTGGTCCCTCGCGCAGAACGCCCTGTGGGGCGTCAGCGGCCGGATCGGCCTGTCCCAGGCGCATCTGACGGAGGCCGCCGTCGGCGCGGTCTTCGCGGTGGCGCTCGGCGCGGGGCTGCTGGGCGTGACGGTCGCGGGCGCGGTGGGTCCGCGGTTCGGACGGGCGGTGCCGGTCGGGGGCGGTACGGCGGCCATCGCCGGCTGCATCGTGCTCAGTGCGTCCGCGACCGGGCCGGGCTCCTTCGCGACCGGTGAGATCGCCTGGAACCTGCTCTATCCGGTCGTGCTGTCGTACGTCATCGGTCTCGCCGCGGCTCTGGACCCACGGGGGCGCTGGGCGGTGCTGGTGGGGTCGGCGTCCTCGCTGGGGACGGCGGCGGGGCCGCTGACGGGGAGTGTGCTGGCGGCGCGGGCCGGGTTTCCGGTGATGGGTGCCGTGCTGGCGGTGGGGCTGCTCGTGATCGCCGTGCCGATGACCGCCATCGCGTCACGTGCGGGCCGGCGAGGGCCTGTCGCGCCCCGCGGCCGAGCCGCGTACCAGCGCCGCCCCGCGCCCCTTCCGGAGCGCGAGAGCGCGCCGGACGTGGCCGAGGCGGCCTAGAACGCGTAGGCCTCCACCTCGGCCAGGCAGCGGGCCCGCCGCTCCTCGTCGTCCTCCAGGAAGGACGCGAGGAAGGAGTTGCGGGCCAGCTCGCGCAGCCGGTCCTGCGACAGCCCCAGGGCCTTGTGCACCGCGTCGAAGTTGTCGCCCGCGTACCCCCCGAAGTACGCCGGGTCGTCGGAGTTCACCGTGCACATGAGGCCCGCGTCCAGCATCGCCGGGAGTGGGTGGTCCGCGAGGGTGTCGACGGTCCGCAGGCGGACGTTGGACAGCGGGCACAGGGTCAGCGGTATCCGCTCCCGCACCAGCCGCTTCACCAGCGCCGGGTCCTCCATGCACCGCAGCCCGTGGTCCACCCGCTCCACGCCGAGCACGTCCAGCGCCTCGGTGATGTACTCCGGCGGGCCCTCCTCACCGGCGTGCGCGACCCGTCGCAGGCCCAGCGCCGCGGCGGCCTCGTACACCTCGCGGAACTTCGCCGGCGGGTGGCCGACCTCGGCGGAGTCGAGGCCGATGCCGGTGATCCGGTCGAGGTGGGGCTTCGCGGCCTCCAGGGTCTCGAGGGCCGACTCGGCGGACTCGTCGCGCAGGAAGCAGAGGATGAGCCGCGTGGAGATGCCGTGGTCGGCCTCGCTGGTGCCCAGTGCCCGCCACAGCCCCTCGACGACCGTGCCCATCGGGACCCCGCGCGCGATGTGCGCCTGCGGGTCGAAGAAGATCTCCGCGTGGCGGACGCCCTGTGCGGCGGCGCGGGCCAGGTAGGCGTTCGCGAGGTCCTCGAAGTCCCGCTCGGTGCGCAGGACGGCCATCAGCTCGTAGTACAGGTTCAGGAAGGACTGGAGGTCCTCGAAGTCGTACGCCTTGCGGAGCGCGTCGGTGTCGGCGTACGGGAGTTCGACGCCGTTGCGGGCCGCCAGCTCGAAGGCCGGCTCCGGCTCCAGGGTGCCTTCGATGTGGAGGTGCAGTTCTGCTTTCGGGAGGGGCATCGAAGTATCGTACGGGCGCTTTAGGACCGTTTCGGAACCGGGACCCGGAGAAGATCGTGGGCGACCGTGAGCTCGCCGTCGAAGCCGGCGGCCCTCGCCTGCCGCTCGAACTCGTCGGGGTCGGTGTAGCGCTGGCTGAAGTGGGTCAGGACCAGATGCCGTACGTTCGCCTCGCGCGCGACCGTCGCCGCCTGGCCGGCGGTGAGGTGGCCGTGTTCGACCGCGAGGTCGGTGTCCTCGTCGAGGAAGGTCGACTCGATGACGAGCATGTCGCAGCCCTCCGCGAGCGCGTGCACACCGTCGCAGAGCCGGGTGTCCATGACGAACGCGAACCGCTGGCCCCGGCGGATCTCGCTGACCTCGTCGAGGGACACGCCGTCGAGTGAGCCCTCGCGCTGGATGCGGCCGACGTCCGGGCCCTTGATGCCGTGCGCGGCGAGGCGGTCGGGGAGCATCCGGCGGCCGTCGGGTTCGACGAGCCGGTAGCCGTAGGACTCGACGGGGTGGGAGAGCTTGCGGGCCTGGAGGGTGTACGACGGGGTCACCGCCAGGTCGGTGTCGCCGGCGACCGGGGCCTCGGTGATGCCGACCGTCTCACGGTAGGCGGTCGCGTAGCGCAGCCGGTCGAAGAAGCGCTGCCCCGACCGGGGGTAGTGCGCGGTGATCTCGTGCGGGACCTTGTCGAGGTTGATCCGCTGGATGACGCCCGCCAGGCCCAGGGAGTGGTCGCCGTGGAAGTGGGTGACGCAGATCCGGTTCAGGTCGTGCGCGGCGACGCCGGCGCGCAGCATCTGGCGCTGGGTCCCCTCGCCGGGGTCGAAGAGGATGCCCTCGCCGTCCCAGCGCAGGAGGTAGCCGTTGTGGTTGCGGTGCCGGGTGGGGACCTGGCTGGCTGTGCCGAGGACCACCAACTCGCGTACGGACACGGGTGCGCTAGCCGGGGGGCCACTGGAGGCCGCGGCCGCCGAGGACGTGGGCGTGGGCGTGGAAGACGGTCTGGCCGGCGCCGGCGCCCGTGTTGAAGACGATGCGGTAGCTCTCCAGCTTCTCCTCGTCGGCCACGGCCTGCGCCTCGGCGAGGACGTCGGCCGCGATCGCCGGTTCGGCGACGGCCAGGGCGGCGGCGTTCTCGTAGTGGACCTTGGGGATGACCAGGACATGGGTGGGGGCCTGGGGGTTTATGTCCCTGAAGGCGACTGCGGTGTCGGTTTCGCGGACGATCGTCGCCGGCACGTGGCCCGCGACGATCTTGCAGAACAGGCAGTCGTCCTGCGGCTCCCCAGCCATATCGGTTCCTCCGTGGTTGATCGTCTGTGGGGCATCGTACTTAGGTCGGCAGGCCGGGCGGAGTCTTGGCCGGCTGACGCTCCAGTGCCTGAAGCGCGAGCCTGATCGCCTCGTCCAGTTGCGGATCGCGTCCCGCCGCGTGGTCCTGCGGCCGCTGTACGACCTCCACGTCCGGGTCCACCCCCCGGTTCTCCACGTCCCAGCCGTAACCCTCCAGCCAGAACGCGTACTTGGGCTGGGTGACCAGGGTGCCGTCGACCAGGCGGTAGCGGCTGTCGATGCCGATGACGCCGCCCCAGGTACGGGTGCCGACGACCGGACCGATGCCGAGGGCCTTGATCGCGGCGTTGACGATGTCGCCGTCGGAGCCGGAGAACTCGTTGGCCACGGCGACGACGGGGCCGCGGGGGGCGTCCTGGGGGTAGCTGTAGGGACGCATGCCGCGGGGCACGTCCCAGCCGACGATGCGGCGGGCCAGTTTCTCGACGACCAGCTGGGAGGTGTGGCCGCCGCGGTTGTCGCGGACGTCGACCACGAGGCCCTCGCGGGCCACCTCGACGCGCAGGTCGCGGTGGATCTGGGCCCAGCCGAGGGCCTGCATGTCGGGGACGTGGAGGTAGCCGAGGCGGCCGTCGGAGTGTTCGTGGACGTAGGCGCGGCGGTCGCTGACCCAGGCGTGGTAGCGGAGGGAGTCCTCGTCGGCGACGGGGACGACGACGGCGTGGCGCGGGTCGCCGCCGGACGAGGGGAGGACGGTGAGCTCGACCGGTTTGCCGGCCGTGCCGACGAGGAGCGGGCCGGGTCCGGTCACCGGGTCGACCGGGCGGCCGGAGACCGCGACGACGGCGTCACCGGCGCGGACGGCGACACCGGGCGCGGCCAGCGGGGAGCGCGCCTCGGGGTCGGAGGTCTCGGCGGGCAGGATGCGGTCGATGCGCCAACTGCCGTCCTCGTGGCGGGAGATGTCCGCGCCGAGCAGGCCCTGGCGGTCGCCGTGGCCGTAGCCGCCGCGCGGGCTGACATAGGCGTGCGAGGTGCCGAGCTCGCCCTGCACCTCCCAGAGGAGGTCGACCAGGTCGTCGTGGGTGGCGAGCCGGTCGAGCAGGGGCCGGTAGCGGTCGAGTACGGCGTCCCAGTCGACGCCGGAGAGGTCGGGGCGCCAGAAGTTGTCCCGCATGAGGCGGCCGGCCTCGTCGTACATCTGCCGCCACTCGGCGGCCGGGTCGACGGTCTGGCGGACGCGGGTCAGGTCGACGGTGACGTTGGTGTCGCTGTCGTCGGCCGAGGCGCGCCGGTCGCTGGGCACGACCTTGAGCTTGCCGTCGGTGTGCAGCAGGACCCGCTTGCCGTCGCCGCTGACGGCGAAGTGCTCGGCATCGGAGGCGAGGTGCTCGATGCGCTGCTGGGCGAGGTCGTACCGCTCCAGGACGGTCTCGGGGTCGTCGTCGTCCGGGGTGGCCCGGGAGGCGCCGAGGACTCCGCGCACGGGGTGGCGCAGCCACAGCACGCCGTCCTTGGCGGCGCGCAGGGTGGAGTAGCGGGCGGCCTCGACCGGGAAGGGCACGATCCGGTCGGCGAGGCCTTCGAGGTCGACGCGGGTGGCGGGGGCGCCCTCGCTGTCGGGGGTCTCGTCCTTGTCCGGGGCCTCGAAGGGGCGGCCGTGGCGCTGCGGGCCGAACGGGGAGGGGGTGGTCGCGGCCAGGGTGATCAGGTGCGGGCGGGAGCCGCCGACGAAGGCGAGGTCGAAGACGTGCTCGTCGTAGACGGGGTCGAAGGAGCGCGCGGAGAGGAAGGCGAGGTGTTTTCCGTCGAGGGTGAAGGTGGGCGAGTAGTCGCGGAAGCGGAGCGGGGTCGCCTCGGTGACCGAGAGGTCGGTGGTGTTGGCGAGGCGGAGCTGGCGCAGGGGGCGGGGGCCGGGGTGGGACCAGGCGAGCCAGGCCGAGTCGGGTGAGAAGACCAGTCCGGTGACGTCGCCGTCCTCGGCGCGGTCGACTTCGCGGACCTCGCCGCTGTCCCGCTCCACCAGCAGCACCCGGCCGTCGTGCGAGGCGACGGCGACCCGGCCGCCGTCGGGGGCCACGGCGAGGCCGAGGACCCGGCCGAGCCGCCCGGCCGCGAGCCGGCGCGGGGTGGCGCCGGGGGCGGGGCCGGTCGCGGGCGCGAACTCCAGGGCGTCGTCGCCCTCGGCGTCGGTCACCCATACGGCGTGTTCCTCGCCGTCGGCCCGGAAGGTGCGCGGCAGCCGGGCGCGGACGCCGGGGCGGGCGGCGAGGGCGCGGGTGGGGCCGGAGCGGTGGGTGATCCAGTGGACGGCGCCGCGGACGGTGACCGCGCTGCCGCGGGCGGTGTGGTCGGGGTGGGCGCCGCCGAGCCAGTGGCCCGCGCTCACCGGGAAGGGCTGCAGGTCGACGCGCGGGCCGCCGAGCCGGATGTCGAGCCGGCGCGGCTCGGCGCCGTCCAGGTCGTCGAGCAGCCACAGTTCGCCGCCGGCGGTGTAGGTGAGGCGGGTGCCGTCGCCGGTGGCGTGCCGGGCGTAGAAGCCGTCGAGGGGGGTGTGCCGGCGCAGGTCGGAGCCGTCGGCGAGGGAGGAGTAGACGGCTCCGGTGCCCTCGTGGTCGGAGAGGAACGCGATCCGGTCCCCGGCCCACACCGGGTGTTCGATGTTCCCGTCGAGGTCCTCGTGGAGCCGGACGAAGTCCCCCGCCCCGTCCCGGTCGATCCACAGCCTGCCCGCCGTGCCGCCCCGGTACCGCTTCCACCAGGCCGCCTCGCGTCCCATCGGCGCGGACAGCAGCACGGTGTGCGGGCCGTGGGCGACCCCGCCGACGGGTCCGTACGGCAGGGTGGTGGCCGGTCCGCCGTCGAGCGGGACGGCGTGCGCCCAGGTGTGGCGCGGGGACGCCTGGCCCTGGGCGCTGAGCGCGAGGACCTGTCCGTCCGGGGTCCAGCCGCCCACCCGGGTGCCCCGACTGCCCCAGTGCGTCAGGCGTTGGGCGGGCCCGCCGTCGACCGGCGCGACATGCACCTCGGGGGCGCCGTCACGGGTGGAGGTCCAGGCGACCGTCGTGCCGTCGGGCGAGATGCGCGGCTGGGTGACCGGCACGTTGTCGGCGCTGACCCGCCAGGCCCGGCCGCCGTCGAGGGGCGCGAGCCAGACGTCGTCCTCGGCGACGAAGGCCACCGACTCGCCGTGCACGTGCGGGAACCGGAGATAGGCGGAGGTCGAGGCGGGTGCGGGCTGAGTCACTCGATCACCTTAGGCGCGGGCCCATCCGGCGGACAGGTCTTTCGATCACTTGCCCTCGACCGGCCAGCACTTCGGATCGCCCTTGCACCAGATGGTCCTGGTGACGGTCACGGTGACCGTCACCCCCGGACCGTTGCCGTTGCCGTTGCCGTTGCCGTTGGTGGGGTTGATGATCGGCGAGGGTGTCGCGTTGCAGTTGCCGAGCCCGGTGACATGGAACCAGGTCTTCCCGCCGACCTTGGCGACGAGATCCCCGCGCACACAGGCCCCGTTGACGGCCCGGGTGACCTTGCCGGTGACGGTGATGTCCCGCCCGTCCTTGGTCTGCCCCTGGCAGTCGACATTGGCGACGGTCGTCTCACTCGCCGAGGGCGCCGACCTGCTCGGCGTGGAGTTCTTGTTGTTGTTCCCGAAGTTGGCCGTGCAGCTCAGCCACTGCACCTGGACCTTCTGCCGCTCCAGCTCCTTGGTCGCGGTCTGGTCGGTCGTGTACGCCACGGAGGCCGAACTCAGCCCTCCGGGATCACAGGCCACCACACCACCGACACCCAGGACGGCAAGCCCTGTCACGGCCGCGATGCGCCGCGCGGCCCGCGGCCGACGCCAAATCCGCCTCAAAGCCCCCATGGAGGGCAGCCTGCCACTGACCGCGGCCGCGCGGTAGAGGGCATACGGCCATGAAAGCGCCCCCGTTCGTCAGCCCCGCAGCAGCAGCCACTCCTGCAGTTCCACCACGTTCCCCTCCGGGTCCTTGAGATGGGCGACGCGCATGCGGTCGGTCATGGGGGCGGGCCCGTGCAGGAGCGTGGCGCCCCTGCCGGTGACCTGTGCGCAGTAGGCGTCGAGGTCGTCGACGCGGAGCACCACCAGGGAGCGGTGGCCGGTGGCCGTGTCGCCCAGTTCGCCCAGTTCGCCCAGTACCTCGGCCATCATCGAGCGGTCCTGGAGGGCGATGCCCGCCGAGCCGGTGGCCGGGCTGAACTTCTCGTACGGGCCCTCGGTCGCGCCCGACTGGGGCTTGAGGCCGAGGACTTCGGCGTAGAAGCGGTAGCAGGCGGCGAAGTCGGTGACGAGGAGCCGTACTTGGGCGAGTTCCATCGTCTTCCCCCGTGACGAGGTCAGGACCAGCGGCCGGTGCGGCCGAGGAGCAGGGCGGTCGCCGCGGTGCCCGCGGTCGACGTCCGCAGCACGCTACGCCCCAGCCGGTACGCCTTGGCACCGGCCTCGGCGAACAGCTCCAACTCCTCCGGGGAGACGCCCCCTTCGGGCCCGACGACCAGCACGATCTCGCCGGAGGCGGGGAGTTCGGCGGTCGCCAGCGGCTCGCTGGGGTAGTCGCGGTCCTCGTGGAGCACGGCGGCGAAGTCGGCTTTGGCGAGAAGGGCCGCAACCTGTCGGCTCGTCGCCGCGTCCGCGACCTCCGGGAAGCGCGGCCGGCGGGACTGCTTGCCGGCCTCCCGGGCCGTCGCCCGCCACTTCGACAGCGCCTTCAGTCCCCGCTCGCCCTTCCACTGCGTGACGCAACGGGCCGCGGCCCAGGGCACGATCGCGTCGACCCCGGTCTCGGTCATCGTCTCGACGGCCAACTCCCCGCGGTCGCCCTTGGGGAGCGCCTGGACGACGGTGATACGGGGGGACTCCTCGGGCTCCTCGTGCAGTGCCCCCAGGTCCGTGACGACGAGCCGGTCCTTGCCCTCGGCGGCCTTCACGACCCCCTCGATCCACCGTCCGCGCCCGTCGGTCAGGACCACGTCCTCGCCGGGCCGCAGCCGCTTCACGGTGACCGCGTGCCGTCCCTCGGGACCGTCGAGCACGAACTCGGGGCCCACGCCGTCGAGTCGCTCCACCACGAAAACGGGCGCGGTCATCGGTACTCCCCCTTGCTCGACAACGCTGTCCTGGCCCGGTCGATCTCCTCGACGAGCACCTCCACCAACTGACCGGCCGGCATCTCCCGCGCCATCCGGTGCCCCTGGCCGGCCCACAGCGCCATGCCCTGCGCGTCCCCGGCCGCGGCGGCCTTCTTGCGCAGCGGCGAGGTGAGGTGGTGAACCTCGGGGTAGGCGGCGGGGGCGTACCGGCCGTGCTCGCGCATGAAGCGGTTGACCAGGCCCCGGGCGGGGCGGCCGGAGAAGGCGCGGGTCAACTCCGTACGGGTGTAGAGGGGGTTGGTGAGGGCCTGCTTGTGGACCGCGCTCGCGCCGGACTCGGGGGTGGCCAGGAAGGCGGTGCCGAGCTGGGCGGCATCGGCGCCGACCGCGAGGAGGGCGGCGATCTGGCTGCCGCGCATCACTCCGCCGGCGGCGACTACCGGGATGCCGACGCTCTCGCGGACCTGGGCGACGAGGGAGAGCAGCCCGATCCCGGCGCCGTCGTGTTCCGGCACGTCCCGGTGGGTGCCCTGATGGCCGCCCGCCTCCACGCCCTGTGCGATCACCGCGTCGGCGCCGGCCCGCTCGACCGCGAGGGCCTCCTCGACCGTGGTCGCGGTCACCAGGGTGAGGGTGCCGGCCCGGCGCAGGGACTCGACGACCTCACGGCTGGGCACGCCGAAGTGGAACGACACCACCGGCACCGGGTTGTCGAGCAGTACGGCGAGCTTGGCGTCGTATCCGTCGTCCCGCCCGCTGTCCGGGTCCCCGAGCTCGGTCTCGTACCAGGAGGCCTCACCGGCCAGCTGGTGGGCGTACACCTCGACCGCGGACGGGTCGGCGTACTCCGGCTGGGGCAGGAACAGGTTCACGCCGAAGGGCTTGGTGGTGAGCCCCCTCAGCTGCTTGATCTCCTGGTACATCCCGTCGGCGGTCTTGTACCCGGCGGCCAGGAACCCCAGCCCGCCGGCCTCGGACACGGCCTGCGCGAGATGCGGCAGGGAGACTCCGCCCGCCATGGGGGCCTGCACGATCGGATACGGAAAGAGACCGGTCAGCACGGAGGACATGCCCGCATGTTGTCACGTCCTCCGAACACTTCCGAATCGGGTTGCCTCTTGACCGAGAGCGGCATTACCCAGCCCGTCCGGCGTTCGAGGACGAGGCCCGTTCAGGGCCGATCGGGGGTCTGGGGGCAGAGCCCCCAGCACCACCTCAGCGCCCGTTGAACGCATCCTTCAGCCGCGAGAACAGCCCTTGCTGCCCCGGCTGACCGCGCCGGCCCGGGGGACCACCCCCGGACCCCCGGCAGCTCCCGTCAACGCCCGTTGAACGCGTCCTTCAGCCGCGAGAACAGCCCTTGCTGCCCCGGCTGGAACTGTCCCTGCGGCCGCTCCTCGCCGCGGAGCTTGGCCAGTTCTCGCAGGAGTCGCTCCTGCTCGGGGTCCAGCTTGGTCGGGGTCTGGACCTCGACGTGGACGATCAGGTCGCCCCGGCCGCCGCCGCGCAGATGCGTGACGCCCCGGCCGTGCAGCGGGATCGACTGGCCGGACTGGGTGCCGGGCCGGATGT
>Ga0182007_10001598_pt1 | contig 12043 bp, 6 predicted proteins | sample Sormic07211113_1_FD_123023 | JGI IMG/M metagenome (GOLD analysis project Ga0182007, IMG submission 123023) | Rhizosphere microbial communities from Sorghum bicolor, Mead, Nebraska, USA - 072115-113_1 MetaG | ecosystem: Host-associated > Plants > Roots > Rhizosphere | place: USA: Nebraska... | reverse complement strand
GAGGAGCAACATGATACTTGATTTTCCTCTGGCTACTAAGATGTTTCAGTTCGCTAGGTTGTCTCTTGCCTGCTCATGGATTCAACAGGCAGTTCAAAAGGTTGACCTATTTGGGAATCTCCGGATCTATCAATTTGCGAATTCAATGCAAGATGAACATCAATCTTCTGATTGCTTTGACATGATATTTCCTTCTTATCGATTACGGCTAGAAAGAGAGGTTGGTGTGGTCCATACATCTACTAGAATAGAACCACTATGTACTGGTAACCTTTGCCTATGAGTAAGTCCTCTGTACTGTACGTACTCGAGAGAAGTAGTTCCCTTCCATGACAAAGACTAGTTAAGTTTCACTATCTCCTTTCTCAACTCACTATTTCCCAGCAGCTCTAGACTACTCGAAAAAGTAAGAAGGAAGCAAAGCAGGTTTCTGCACGGAATATATTCTGGAGGGATTAATTGCTCAGAAGAGGGATGTTAGGGGGAGGATGGATAGCCGGGAAAGAATCTACTTAACTTACTACTAACGGCAGGTTCATTTTCTCAGAGTTTGAGCACATTATGCTTCTTACTATACTCCTATAGATCAATCACGGGAAGAAAGATGTAGACAATGAGATTTGTAATGACAGGATTACTAATGGAAGATAGACAGCCTCTTTCAATATTCAATTTACCATTGACACTAATCTCTCTTCCTTGACTGACTGACTGGCTTTTTGACTCTTATTCATTGAAGAATATAAGTAATGAAAACACTCACTGAAAACAACACTCATTCCTGGAATTGATTGATTTATGAAATGAATAGTCCAAGCCCTGGCAAAAAAATGCGCGAAATGGTCCGAGCTAGAGCATCACTTCCCGTGTTGTCGGAGAAGAGACCGGGGAGAAAGCTTGATCGTAGAAAGCTCCATGCACCAGCCAGGTAGTAAGTTTCAAAGCCCGCGCAAGCAAATTATCGATGTTTATGCTTCCACTGCTTACTCAATTTTTGGTGGCAGTGCCACTGATAAGGCCCTTACAAAGAGTTGTTGACGATCTGTATTGTATGGAGCAAGAAGCCGACGCGAGGAGATCCAGATCACTGTTGCGCTCATGCCATTAATGCTGCCCAATCCACTCTTAGATCTCTTCCCGCCCTAAATTCCTTAACCCTTTGCCAAAAGAGATGGGAAAAGAACCTCCTTTTCTTACGCTCCTCTTTCTCAGAGAGATGGTGAACTTGCCCTACGAAGCTGTGAATGATAACACGGGAGGGGTACACCACAAGAATCTCTAAAGATTATGGAGACAAAGATTACGAGAATTGGAATTGCGCAACCGAAAGTAATGGCACAACGAGCTGCCAAAGAGCTTACTTGAGCTTTGACCGTGAAAACTAGCCTATACTTTACTTGCGTTACCGGTCTTTCTTTCGAAACCTACTGTACTAGGCTATGCATACATATACACCTAATCACACCTACTCAAAAGAAAGAACACTAGCTAGCCCTTCTGTTCAAATTACTCTTCCTAAACCTAAACACCTGTTCATACCGATACATACAAGGCTATCCGTTCGTGTCTATCTCTTCCAACCATAAACCTATCCGGATACCTGCCTACAAAACCTGGACTTGATGAGGTTTGACTGATCTATTCGCAACTATTCCATTGGTTCTTTCTTTTCTTAACCTTGGATTGGTTGAGAGCTTAGTGGGAGGGCGCGTCGCTGGGAAAAGAAGATATAGTCAGTTGTAACTTATTCTGGTAACATTTCTGGGAAATCTAGAGAGAGCTATTCTAGATAGAGGGCTCCGGGGCACGAGTTGTAAAGAACTAGTTCTGGTAGTTCAGCTCACCCGAGGCAACTAAACTAAATAGGTCTAGCTGGGGTCTCTATCTTCAGGTTCAGGACGCATAGACGGAGCGAGTCTGCTTCGGTAGCGTGGGATGGCATAAGGAGATTGAGTCTCACTCTTTTTTGAAATAGAATTACGGAATCAATACGTTAGAACGTTTTCCGATAGAGCGGAAAGCAAAGTAACCTATTTTAGGATCAGATCAAATCTGGAACAAGAAGCAAGCTTCCTTGGAGAAAGGTTTTTCTATGATAGGTATCTATCAATTGTAAAAGAATTCAGATTAGATGATTGATGTCTGTTTAAATTCTTTCTTTGATTTGCAAAAGTAGTAAGTCTACTCTTCTTCCCCCTCTCCTCAGATGTCTACAACAGGAATTTACAGACCGAACTAAGAGACCATTTTTAAAGAATAGCAGCACTCCCCAAACTCTATAGGTTGCGTTAGCTATACGAGCGAATTGGCTGTTTCGAGCGCGTAGCAATGCGAGATAGAAGATTGAGCTTGCATGCAATAGCTATAGGTTAGTGAAAGTAGGCACGAGTGGAGGGCACTAGTAGCCTTATCACGTCAGGTAGCTTGCTATCCGAACAACTACGATATACGCCGCTTCGCTACAACTACGCCTATCGGCTTACGGCCAAGACCACTTTCAGATAGAGAGTCATGGGCTTCTATCAAGTACTGGAGGCAAGCTCGTCAACTAGTACATAGCCATAGCATAGCTATGATGAGTCCAAGGTTTACGCATCCAATTTGCGCCTGCATATCTATCTTCTCAATCAGCTTCCGAACAAGACGACCCAGCGCAACACTACGCCCTATTGCAAGCGTTGTCAACAATAAATATATTAGGAAAGTTAGGCAAGCAAGCTCACGTAACTACATTCACATATCTTACGATCGCAACCTTACGTAAGTTAACAAAGCGAAAGCAACTCTACTTATCTATCTACTTCACACATTAGTTGCATCATTAAGAAAAAAGGAGCATCAGAGTTCTTTCCGAGTTGCGTGCTACTTCTTCCGATGAAAAGTAACGAATTGATCGATTTGCGGTAACAGCAAGGATCGGTATATGGTAGTCCTCTGGTAGGAAGAGGTTGCTTGCAAGGCTAGACTAAGCACACAAGCAGGAGCCTTTCTTTCTCATTGGCAACGAAGACCGGCTATCAAGGGGCTGCCTCCCTCGTCAAGGACGACTTCCTGAAAGCAAGAAAAGGAACAAGTCAAAGCAGAAAGAAAGCCCACGGAAAGGAGCGGGTACGGGAGCTTGACCAGGAGCAAGATAACGATAAGTGGATTTGCCTGGGGTGGGCTCACCTACGACCACTCTTCGATTATTGAAGAATTTCTCCGTTCCTTTAGTCGGGTGGGCTCACTTTTTTGCCTTTTCCTCCCACGATTTAAGGATTGGTTCGATTCTTTTCCCGAAAGAGGACTGGTTTTATCCTGATTTATGGATTTCGGCAGACTTCAGGTTTGTTCCTCTTCCCGGGCATTTTGTCATTCAAAGATATGGTAACCGAACACTGTTGTTAGAAAAACCTTGCGTCATCCTTCGGTAGAGCAAAGCAAGGACACAGGGCACAAAGCATTTCCCGACCACGGATAGGTACCATGTGTTACCATTCATTTGTCACTTATTTGATTCTATCTCAGAGGAAGAGTGTTCGTTCGGGCTAACGAAAGATCTCAGAGGGACTCTTACTTCTACAAGAGCTTTTACACAAGTTATCGACATATAGGAATTCGACTACCTCATCACTGTGTGAAGGAAAAGGTTCAGGAAGCTTGTGATGCTCGGGATGAACTGACTCCATATGCGCGAAAGAACTGAGATCTTCAACGAAAGCCCCCCAATTTCATCGACCCTTACTTAATGACTGGTGATGGATATAGTCTCGATGGCTTTGCCCTAGTATGGCATAAAAGTCAAATAGGATATCCTTCAAAAGGGAATTTCATGTGTGAGCACCTTGCCTCTTTTAGGGAAGGTTATTTACCAAGTGAGTCTGCGCTGCATGCTACGAAACAGAAGAATCATTTGAAATCCCATTTGCACCCGGATTCAGCTTCTTTCGAACTAGCAAATGCACTTTCAGAGCCAACAACGGATCGGCTTGGCCCATTCCCCATCTGAGGAAGAATGAGTGCCTAGATCTGCATCTACTAAGTATGCCCTGAAATTCATATTCTGATCCGGTCTTTCCCAAAGCTAGGGAAATTACAAAGCTGTAGAGGTAGGTAACCTGGTCAATCCCGCTAAATAGGGCAATTTTTGACAAAGCAAGGAAATAAGCTACACTTATTAGGTAAAATACCATCTAGTAGGGTTTTTGCCCTGACTTCACTCTTGTGTGTACTACTTTTGGCTCGTAATAGGTCGGTCAAAACAAGTACTTTTGTTTGGGGCTAGGGCATAATTCCTTCCCTCACTTCACTACGACGAGGAAATGCATTGGATTAGCTATGATATTTGGCTAGATAGAGTGGAATGTGAAACACACCAATGTTTAGTAGGCAATTAGCAAGGAGAAGAAACACTTCTGTCAATCCTGGAGTTCTAATCTCTCTTCCTCGCCGCCGGGTAATTCGCTGACTTAAGATATGAAAAAGTGTGGAAAATGGGTGGTTGTACTTTCATCGACGATAGGAACAAAGAACTACAACAATAATACCGATCAATAGTATTTCTTTCAATATCTACTGGTGCTTCCATGTCTCATTGGACCGATGCAATTGTGTCTTTTGGTCACTTTATTTTGGTTGAAGATCGCGGAGCCTACTTCATTCAGTCAGACGCTTTTTGACAACAATTTAGAAAAGAGGGATGGTAGAAGTCCTTGCGAGGAAGAGCCAGACAGAAGACCAAGAAAGACGCCAGAAGAACGGATTTACATATATATAGTGGACGGGCATTGTTGATATTTCCAGGAGGTCAACTATTGATATTGAATGAGAGGGACCTCTCTTTTTACTTCATCCTCACAAATCACGATCTACTAAAAGGATAGTTTCCCAAGATAGAGGGATATTGGTTCAAATCCAATTCGTGAGACCAGAAGAAAGGTCAGTGTAGAGAAGCTCGGTCAGGGCATATCCTAAAGCCATTGCCTCCACTGCCGCTGAAGTCAATTGGATCATGAATCTTCTTCAAGAGCTGAAAGTTCAAATCTCACCCACTCCAGTCATCCATTGTGACAATGTAAGTGCCACTTATGTTTGCGCCAACCCCGTGTTCCATTCTCGTATGAAGCGCATTGCCATTGACTTCCATTTCGTTCGAGATCAAGTTGCTACTGGTAAATTGCGTATTTCTCATGTTCATACTTCTGACCAACTTGCCGATTCACTTACTAAGCCCGTGCCTCGCCGGCACTTTAAAACTCATCGGAACAAGTCCTCAATGGCCAGCCAATCTTGCGGGGGCATGATTCAATTCTAAGCTAAACCCATTCAACTGCTGTAAAAAGGTCTGAGCCCTGCGTTGATAGAAAGAGCGCTCTTTTCATGAAACTAGAAATCTCGTAAGAGAAGAAGTGAGAAATCGGTGATAGAAGTAGTGCTCGAGATATAAGGATAGGTCACAGGAATAGGAATATGGATAGCTCTCTCTCAAGTTTGAAGAAGGATAGCTGGCTGGGAGAGTAGAACTAGTTAAAGCGCTGGCTGATTCTTCCTAAATCTCAGGGTTGCTGATTCCGTGACCTTTTTGTGCTCAACATGTTCTTGGTTTGCCATGGAAGGCGACGGGTATAAGTAAATCGTTTTTGCAATATTTTAGTCATCGCAAAATTCAGGTGAAGTATGATCTGTAAAAGTAGATCTTTGAATAACAGATTGGTCTGAACTTAAAATCATTTTAACAAAGCATGACAGTTTTTTCATGACTGCCTTGCTTTTATATGGGAGCTGAAATCAGCACAGCATCCGATCGACCCTTGCTGCGTACATGGGTCAGTAGATATCACAGTACTAACATCGCAAACAGGATTCAGGTTTAACGGAAGCGGCCACAAAGATAGATGACGATGAAGAGGAATCGTAAATTTGTTCACAATCACAAGTTCATTCCTTTCAGGGAACTCACAAGGCCCATCGTGCTATGTGTTCAACACAAAACCCAGTCTTTATCCGTCAGTTTTACCAATTTGACATGTACTCTTGTTACACTGCCTACACAGACACTTTACCACTAGAGTTCTTCCTCGAGAGTCAGGTTTCTGCACTGAAACATGTGAGCTCTATGAGCAATTGCTATCGGAATCGGAATCTCAGTTGCTTGGGACCTCCACAATGTTGGATAAGAGGCTCCTTAGCTCCACCATCACAACATCCTGCTCACCTTTCACCTACACATATATATAGGGGACAAGAACAGATTTTAACAGTCAGAAAACTCTCGGTGGCAAATCTAGCAGATCAGTAAAAGCGTGCAGGCAAGTCTTTTGCAAACAGTTTACCTCAATGGTGAAGACGCTCTCGGCGTAGCCATAGTATGTTATCGTGTTCAGGCTGGTGACCTGCGCGTTGTAGCTGCAGAGTGCTTCCAGCACCTTGGTGAAGACGCCGGCCTTCTTGCAGAAGATCCTGAGGTGGTACTTGTATGGTCCCAGAGGAACCAGCTCGATTTGACCCTGCAGAGATGTATGGCACAGTGAGTCTGTGAGGTATAAACAGTACATCACGGCTAAACGTTCAGCTTCAAATTTTAGAGATGACCCAGTAGCCAATGATTTCAGGTTTTCTGATCTCACTCATTCTAAGAAACGTCAGTGCTTAACCTTTCAGTACATGATAGTTTGATAGTTGAAGTTAACAATTTTATACTAATCGAATAAATAAGAGTCAATTTGACGAAATTGGAATTGTATCGATCTTCAAGCATTTGCTGGGGATAGTCAAATATAGAAAGATACTAAATCAGTGTCTCCCAAATTCAGATGAAGCATATTTTTAAAATGCAGAACCAGTGTTATCTCAAGTTTCAGTTCTGAAGATGCACAACATTGGTCCTAAAGTCCAATGCTATCCTAACATTTCTTGGTTACTAGTTGAACTATTCTGCTCTGATTCATTCTATGAAAACTTCAGGGCTTAATCTTTAGGTAAATGATAGGTTGCTAGTTGAACCTACAGTATTTTCTTCTAGATCAAATAAATATAAGAGTAATTTTATCCTCTTGCTGTCCTGAAGAGTCAATCTGATGAAAAAATGTATCGTTTCAAGCAACGGCTGGTAGTTGTTAAGGTCTGGTTCAATGTATCTGAAAATTATGATGAAATTGAGTAGCCAAACCATATCAATTCTTTGAAATGTGGCGCCAGTTGTTCTTAATTTTCTGTTCCAAAGATGCACAGCAATTTTTCCTGTTGTTTAATAGTGTTTCCCTAAATTTATCCTCCAACTAGTTAAACCATACTTGCAGTGTCAACTCATGACAGCAGCGATTACCTGATACGGCATGTTCTCAGTGGCGGTGAAGGATTCAGAACACGACGCGCTGCCCTGCTTCTCCCAGGCTAGGCTACCAATGAGATCCCACTCACTCGCTTTGGTTAGTTATAGTCAATCCATACCGACTTCCTAAGGTTAGATCAGATGGCTTGCTTTCATTTCTGAATAAAGAGGAGGCTCGGGAGAGTGACTCGTTCAGTTGGATGGAAGCTTTGTCCAAACAAATCACTCCTTACAGAGGCGAGGGGAAAGAAAAAAGATCAAGAACGTCACCGACTCGTACCCAGGGAATATCGTAGGCAATGAAAGCAACCATTCAAGGCGGCTTCTTTGCTTTGAGGTCGAAAGCAAATAAGAAGGCTGTTTTTACTCTCTTGTTTAGCAACATTCTCATATGAAACTGAAAGAAAAATGGGTTCTTTGTGCTAGGTCTCCAATTCTTACTTACTGTCATTGTGGAACTCAAATCCCTGTTCCTGGATTGTGCTCTAAATAAATAAAATAAAGAAGAGATAGATTTTCGCTTGTGTCCCTACCGATTAAGGCTAAGGACACTCGATACTGATATGAGACCCGTAGCTCCCAAAAGGAGGTGTTCTTCATATGTATCGCTCGATAATCTATGAATAGGAAATGAACGACTAAACCAAGTACAGAGATAGAAGGTTAAAGCTGTGAAAGATAGAGATTGGTGGGAGAAGGTGAATTTATAGCCTACTTAGTGGAATGGAAAGCTAGGTATATTTATTCGATCAATTTCGATGATGATGGAGAAGATTCTTATTTTGGTACTGATTTTGATGGATGTTCCGCTACCCCAACCTCGGAAACAACATCTCCCACGACACACGAATTACCCGCAACGAGTTCACTCTTCGGAAAACCCCTACTACCGGAATAAGATCCATTCGAGAAACTTCACTGTTTGACAGTTTGTGTTCGAATTGAACACTCCCCTTTAGATGGAGCCCCTTAGAAACTTCCTCCTTACGGACTACACCTTCGCTCAAAGCTTCTTTAAGGGCTCGCGCCTCGCACGTACTCACCTTTCTTTATCAGCTACCTTGCCTTTGCTCCACCTCTATTTACTACGGACTAGGTTCCGTTCCAACGCATAAAATGAAAAGCAAGCAGATGAACGCTGTTTAGTTGAAAAAAGCATCCCCCATCATCCTCATTCGATCCTGCCGAAGAAAGAGTTGAATAAGCTAGGAAAGGGCCCCTAAGCTAGAGCTAGAAGGGCTAAGATACAAAGACAAAGTAGGTTTAAAGCTAAGAGTTCACTTTTCTCAAGCAGATAAGCCAGATAATAAAGCGGATAACCCTGTGCTATTCCATGCATACTTGAGCTACAGCCTTTTGAAACCCTTTTCACTTACTTTGACAAGCAAAGGCTACTTCGGACAATATAGACAAGATCAGACACCTTTTAGCTATGTTTCTTTAGAGGAAAGAACCAATAGTCGGGTCGGAGCCCTCCCGCCTTTAACTACTAGAGCTGTAGTTATACTACTCTACTAATCCCAAACCCCTAACTTAAGAGGAGGAATGGTTAACCCATACTTTTATTGAACTGATAGACTTGTATTTTATGTTGGAAAAGAGTTCCATCTCAGAAATTAAGGGAATGCAAAATATCATATTATGGTGATCGAGATCACCTGCTGGGAATCCAGGTTCCCCACTTTTCGAAAAACCTCTACTCGAGCAAGCAAAAATAGTAATGATTTACGATTCGAGGAATGAATCGGGTTAGCCACCCTATCAGACAGTATGTCGGGCGTGTAACCATTTAACAGTTCAAAACCCAACAAATCGGGTTCCTTAATTGACTTGATGCTTAGAGGAGTTGTTCCCGGTACTACTAGGTTATAGCTTAACCGACCCAGGAGACGACGTAAAGACTATAGAGATAAGAGGTAGAAGGAAATTACTATAGGGTACAGCCTTGGGTAGTCTTAGGGTTTTCCAAGATATGATCGGGTTATTTATTCAAATTGGAAATAGCTAGACGAATAAGTAGGCTTTAAAAGGACGAATCGAATAAAGTAGGCCTTCTAACTAAAAGTACTCCAGCTTAAGGAAAGACATGCAACATTGGTGATCAACGTATGGAATTTCCGCTATTCCGTTCCGGGAAAACACTTAGTTTGGCTCGAGTGAAAAAAGAGAAAGACTATTGTCGTCCGTCATTTCACGCCCTATTGACATTATGACTAAGAATAGGGTTGCCCATTCCTGCCATGGTCCATGGGATCTTCGAGTTGCGAGTTAGCTTAGAGTTAGTTTAAGAATCACAGGGGAAGGTAGATAATCTGGTTCCACCTCTTTACTAGAGAGCCATAAGCAAGATTTCTATAACTGACCGTTAAGATAACAGGCATAACCAGAAGTATAGAACCTTCCTTTGTCGCCTGACTCAAAGAAAGGTACAACTAAACTGTAGCGGTAGGAATAGACCTTGAATCTGCGATGGTCGGTTTCCTAACTCTGCTCTTAGGAAGTCTTCATCAGGGAAATACATTTCGCACCCTTGCGCTCAAACTTTCTGGTTCTTGCAGCATTCTCCACGCTTGTCTCGCTAGGAGGGCAAGGTTAAATAATTCAAAATCCTTAAACCCCATCCCTCCCATTTCTTGGTTCTGCTGGTTTGCTCATTCATTTCGTAACAAATTCTTTATAGTTGACGAATTGGTAAACAAACGGGTCTTTCATAGTCTCAAATCTTACCATTTCAGAATTTCTACTACTGGTTGGTTTGGACAAATAGTAATATTGAAGACAGCGCGAAGAGCCCTCTGAACGAGCCATGTCATAAGTAGACTACCCGAGAAGGCTCCGGTAATGAAGAAATCACGACTTTTGTCTACTTCCTTCTCCTCTTTCCTTTTCCTTTAGCTCGTGGGTTGGCAGAGGGGAGTACCGACCAATCACCTTTACCAGGAATGAAACCTGCTTGCTCCAGATTCCGAAGTACCAGTACTGAAATACTCTCAAGATCGAGGAACTGGTGTTGTTGGATCAGCGAAGTTAAGAATTGCGATTACTTTGCTTTCTTGTCGAATTTACTTCGTAGATGACTGGGCACAAACACATAGCATACACAACCAAAAAAACGAAAGTGACTTCATAGTCTACTTGGTAAGGGGGTCGACGATTCCATAGCTTCTCGAATGGTGAGATTCCGCTTTCGAGACATCATAAGAAAAGGCGGCTAGGGCAGGGGTGCCATGTCTTAGAGGTTCCAAGCAATCCCTACCTTCTCTTCCTATTCCTAAGGCTTTTTCTGTTTCAAAGTCCGACTGCTAGAATTCTTATAATGAAAGTCTTCCTAGCACGGACTATGGCTGCTTATTAATTAAGTAAGGGAAAACATCTTACCATAGGATCGATCATACTCTTTTCTGATAGCCGGAAAGGAATGACCTAACTTACCACTGAGTAGGCGCCCTTTTTCTTTTCCTTCTAAACTAGCTGCTCTCGCTCTACCAGTTCGTACTGAACTTTCACTTGAATTTATTTAATTTATAGGCGGGCGAGCCCTCGATTTGCATTATCCGTTGGATAAAAATAAATATCATAATCAAGTAGATAATGCGATGACTGCCTATCTCTTTCGAGAAGGAGTCCTTTTTCCGATACTTACTATTGGGGTAGGCTAAGGTTACATAGATTGTCTCCTATCTCTCCCCTGTCCTCTCGAGCTAATGACTAAACCGACCCACGACGAGAGGATCAACCACTGCCATAGAAAGAGCAGCGACTAACTAAAACCAAGGAATCCATCATCTGGCATATTGGCAATGGGCGAACTGTCCGAGTGTGGCGTGATCCGTGGATTCCCAGAGCCAGCACTCTAACCAACTGAGCTATTTCCCCAACTTTCAATTGCTAAAAACAGCTTCATTTCGGTATATTTATATATAGCTTTCGCCCTTTAGTTCAAACAAACTTCATCTCCTGCGTCGGCTGTTTCACCTCAAAATGGCCTAAAGTACCTCGCCGAGCACATAAGCGAGTTCAACCACATCGTGAACCAATTGAAGTCGGTCGAGTACCCATTGGGCGATGAGTAGAAGGCACACTGCTTTTTTTTTTCCCTCTATGCCGGATAGTTGGTCCACAACCTTACTTAACTTATATGTTTATGTGGCAAAAATTCTCTACTATGTCCGTGACCGCATCGTAAACGAAGAGATTCGTAGGAAGGAGCGAGGCAAGACCAAAAGCTTTTTTCCACGTTTCGTTTTCTATGTGATATAATACCTAACTCTGCAATTTCTTTCTACTGCATCTTAGGCAAGCAATGTTCAGTTACAGGTGCTCCGTCTCACCAAAAGCAAGGAAAGTAGGAGTTACTTGAGGCATAAAAGCAAGAATGCCAGGATTTCCCATGAATTGCAGAGAAGTGGACTGGGTCTGATCGTATGAAAGAAATTCCTCCTCGATCAACATCGTAGGGGACATCGTTGGTTAAGTGGCGGGGGGAAAAGCTAGTTATTTCTAAAAGCAAAGGATCCATAAAATGAACCAATCGAGCAACTACGGCAATGCTCGATGCTATTTCGGGGCCTATGAGTAAGCGAAATGAAAGGACAGGTCAAGTACAGGAATAGGTAAGGTTTTAGCTTAAGGAAGCAGGTTATAAACCGGAAGTAGGCACTCTGGACGATCTGTGGGACTATGTTGACTGACAAAGCCTATGCTCACTTTAGTCTATCCCTAATAAGAAGGAAG
>Ga0182007_10001597_pt1 | contig 12048 bp, 10 predicted proteins | sample Sormic07211113_1_FD_123023 | JGI IMG/M metagenome (GOLD analysis project Ga0182007, IMG submission 123023) | Rhizosphere microbial communities from Sorghum bicolor, Mead, Nebraska, USA - 072115-113_1 MetaG | ecosystem: Host-associated > Plants > Roots > Rhizosphere | place: USA: Nebraska... | reverse complement strand
CGTTTCGACAACGTCACCGTGCTTGATTTGAACAGCGCCGTCTGTCCTCGCGGTGAGTGCGATGCTGAGCGGGATGGCAAGATCGTCTTTCGGGATTCACAGCACATGACGGCCACTTTTGTGGAATCGCTCAGCGGAGATCTGGGCCGGCAACTCAATCTCGAAGATCCGGCAAGCGAACCCGCTTATACCAAGTAGCAATGCCTGATCGTGCACATCGCACGAACGAAAAGCAGGCTGGTGCGATTTCGTGACTCCCCTCGCATTTCCGGCAATCTAATGACCGGCATCGCCCGTTTGCATTGGTAACACAGGCCTCTTTGGCGGCAATTGGTACAAAACATGCTGCCCTCGGCTCACTCAAAGGGGAGTCCACCATGTTCCGCCAGCGTATTTCCGCCGGTTTTACCTTGATCGAACTGATGATTGTCGTGGCAATCATCGCGATACTTGCCGCCATTGCCATTCCGGCATATCAGGACTATCTGATCCGAACCCAAGTCAGCGAGGGCATGGTGTTGGCCACCGGTGCCAAAGCTGCGGAATGGGATTTCGTTTCCAACACTGGACGATTTCCCACATCTAATGAATCCGCAGGCCTTGCAAAAAGCACATCTATCACAGGCGACTACGTTTCCAGCGTGGATCTCGCCCCCGCCGGCAAGATCACGGTCGCATTCAACCAGCCCAAGGCAAACAGCAGCATCAAGACCAGCACGCTGATGCTTTCTGCTGTCACCCAAGCCGGCAGTATCACTTGGAATTGCAATGGCGGAACGGTGTCGGACAAGTATCTGCCCGCAACCTGTCGCAAGTAGCCTCACTGCCGCCTCGCCGTTGTCGTCGCACAAACTGACAATAAGCGTCACTAAGTGCCCCAGATGAACAGTGCAAACCCATGCATCCAGGATCACACTTCTGGAACTTCATGGGTCTTTCCACCATGGGTTGCAGGCTTTCGTGACCGCGGGCACAATCTAAAGGCCTACAGTTGTGAGGGAATACACCTGCGGCAAACGTGGCATACAAGCTGCTTGACTTTGCCGCGAGCTTCCTGGTCGTTCCGACCATGCGTATGGGGTCCGGTCCCGCCTAGGGGGACACGGGACTGGGGCTCAGGGGGCGTCACACGGTTAGCTAACCAAAACAGAGGAACCACCATGAAGAGCATGCAGAAAGGCTTTACCCTGATCGAACTGATGATCGTGGTTGCGATCATCGCGATCCTCGCCGCCATTGCTATCCCGGCTTATCAGGACTATCTGATTCGTTCCCAGGTTTCTGAAGGCGCGGTATTGGCCGATGGCGCCAAGACCGCAATCGCCGAGTTCTACAGCAACACCGGCCGCTTCCCGCCGGTCAATGAATCCGCCGGCTTGGCGCAGGCGGCCAGCATCAAGGGCAAGTACGTTTCGTCGGTAAACATCGCCGCCACGCCTGGCATCATCGTGGCCGCCTATGCCAACCCTACAGCTAATGCCGCGATTCAGGCACAGGCACTGTCGTTCTCGGCAGTCACCCATGCGGGCAGTATTGCTTGGACGTGCACGAACGCTGCAACCACGATTACGCAGAAGTACCTGCCGACATCCTGCCGCAAGTAATAGCGTCCGGTACCGTCGACACCAAGAAGGGCCGCACATGCGGCCCTTCTTTTTTCTGGGTTTACCAATGCGCAATCGTTTTGCCGCGATATCCTTGATAGGGATCCTGATCCTTTTAATGGTGGTGACTGCCGCCTATTGGCCTGGCTTGCGCGGGGGGTTCCTGTTTGACGATTTCATCAATTTACCGCCGCTGGGCGAAACCGGGCCGGTCGACAATTGGGCTGCGTTCTGGCGCTACATAACATCAGGCAACGCCGACCTGTTTGGTCGACCGGTATCGCTACTGTCGTTTCTACTTGATGCGCATAACTGGCCGGCCGATCCTGGTCCATTCAAGCGCACTAGCCTCATCATCCATTTGTTGAACGGCGCGTTGCTGTATGCATTGCTGGTCAAACTCGGCCAAGCATTGCACATAGAGATAACGCGTTGTCACACTGCAGCACTCATGGGTGGCGCGCTATGGCTGTTGCATCCACTGCTGGTGTCCACCACGTTATATATCGTGCAGCGCGAGGCTATGTTGCCGGCGACCTGCGTGCTCGCCGGGTTGTTGATTTGGATGCATGGACGCAATCAACTTGTAGCTGGAAAATTAGGGCTCGGACTGTTCTGGGGAATCATCGGCCTCGGCGGCTTTACCCTGCTTGGCACTTTGGCCAAAGCCAACGGCGCACTGCTGCCCGTGTATGCGCTGTTGACCGAGATTATCGTACTCACTCCGCGACAGCTGCCTGCCGGCAGACCTTCACAAGTGCATCGCGCACTTTTACTCGCGTTCATCGTCCTGCCGACAGCCGCCATCACTATCTATCTGGTTAACACTGGCATCCATGGCATTCTTCGGGGAGGCAATGCCGACGGGCGCACATGGACATATGCGCAGCGGTTGCTGACGGAACCGCGTGTGCTGGTGGATTACCTCGCGTTGCTTTGGCTACCGCGTCCGTTTTCGAGCGGTTTGTTCAACGATCAATACACTGTATCACTATCGCTGCTTCATCCCATCAGCACCTTATTATCCATCGTTTTTGTGCTGTTCTTGATCATCGGGGCTTGGCTGCTACGCAAGCGATATCCCGCACCGACACTAGTAATACTATTCTATTTCGCCGGCCACTTGCTTGAATCCACATCTGTACCGCTGGAGTTGTACTTCGAGCATCGCAATTACGCGCCTGCGCTGCTGATGTTCTGGCCATTGGGTCTGTGGCTTGCCGACACACGGACGTTGACATCGCTCAAACGTGTATTAATAGTCGTCCTGCCCCTCGGCTTCGCATTGATGACGCATGCCCGAGCCCAAGTATGGGGCGACGTGCAAACACAGGCACTGGTCTGGGCGCGCATCAACCCGGATTCGCCGCGTGCACAGGCAAATGCGGCGCAGATGGAGATGCAAATGGGGCATCCACGCGAAGCCGAGCAGCGGCTGCAGAAGCTCCTGGCCAGCCACCCCGAGGAAGTACAACTGGCTTTCAACCTCCTCGGCGCGCGTTGCATGACAGGAGGCGTCAGTCATGCTGATGTGGCAGCAGCACGTACAGCAATGCTCAGCACTCCCAATGCCGCCGGTCTTTTCTCCCACTGGTTCGAGCAAATTTTGCCTGTCATCATGTCGGGTAATTGTCCAGGTTTGTCACCGGACGACCTGCTCGAATTGATTAATGCAGGTTTGCAAAATCCGCAATTGGCCGCCAACGGGCCGCAACAGGATTTTACCTATATGCGCGCCCGTATCGCCCTGGCACAACATCACCCGGACCCTGCTCTGGCAGATTTTTTACGCGCTCTCGATCTGGAAGTGCGACCAGGCATGGCCTTGAAGTCCGCTGCCACTTTGGGGGCGGCCGGTTATCCGACACATGGTCTACGTCTACTGGATCACTACCAGCAAGTGCAATCCCGATTCAAGGCTCCGGACCGCGGTATGCCCATGGTGCATGAATGGGTGCTATCCCACCAAAATTACTGGCAAAACGAACTGATCCACCTACGGCGTCAACTCCGCCTCGACGCGAGGACCAACACCGCCAATACTGATGCAGTGGGTCACGACCAGAGCAACCCTCATTGATGCGTATCTTCCAGTATTTGTCGCTGTACCGTGTGTTTCTTGCTATTGCGTTCCTTGTCACGACGGCAGTTTATTGGCCGGGTCTGCAGGGTACGTATCTGTTTGACGACTATCCGAATATCGTCGACAACCATGGCGTGCAGCCGCATGACACGCGCATATCATCGTTGGTACAAGCCGCGTTATCGTCACCATCGAGCGAGTTTAAGCGCCCGCTGGCTTCGCTCAGCTTTGCCGCCAATTACCTTGCCACCGGTCTTGATCCTTACTGGATGAAATTGACCAATCTGGTCATTCATCTGCTCAATGGATGGCTTGTATTTTTGTTGACGCGTGCGTTGATCATGGTCATGCCCCTGCGCACCATAAGGGACAAGAGGAATTGGCGAAGCGCTTGCATGACGGCAACATGGGTAGCTGCAGGATGGATGCTGCTGCCTATCAATCTCACCGCGGTTCTCTACGTGGTGCAGCGCATGGAAAGCTTGGCTAACCTGTTCGTACTGGCTGGCCTGATCGGCTATGTCACCGGCCGTCGTCGTATGCTCGGTCTATCCGCAGCAACTGCCCCTGCTGGCGAAGAAAAGTGGCATGACCTTTCGCCCGTCAGAACCCGCGGTTTCCTTCTGTGTCTTGCCAGCATCCTTGTCCCCACCACACTAGGCGTCCTAGCCAAGGAAACTGCGGTCATGCTACCGCTGTATGCGTTGCTGATCGAATGGATGCTGTTCCACTTTTATTCTTCACCCCCCGCTGGTTTGCCTGACAGGCAACTGGCTCCGTCTGCACCGGCGGCCCGATCAGTTGGCTGCTTGCAGAAAGACAGAAGGAGCGACCGCCGCATCATCACGATGTTCTTCCTCGTATTAGTGATACCGATGATCGCCGGCCTCACTTGGCTAGTGCCGCGCCTACTCAGATCGGACACGTGGGCTTTTCGTGACTTTACGTTTGGCACACGATTGCTTAGCGAAGCACGCATCGTCGTTGACTACATTGCTTGGACACTAATACCTACGCCAGGAGCCTTGTCGTTTTATCACGATGATTTCGTGATCTCGAGCGGTTTGCTGACACCCTGGAGCACGCTGGCCAGTATTGTATGTCTTGCTGCACTAATCGCATTGATGTTTCGGCTGCGCTCGCGTCAACCGTTGGCCGCACTCGGTATTGCACTATTTCTCGGTTGCCAGTTGCTCACCGGCACCATCGTGCCGTTGGAACTGATTTTCGAGCACCGAAACTATTTCGCCAGTTTCGGGTTGTTGCTGGCTATCGTGCCATTGCTCGCTGCTCCAACTCCCGCTAATCCAACCATCGAGCGACGCTCATTCGAGGTGAAGGAATGCGTTGATTCATTGCCATTTGCCCTGCCACGCCATGTTCTACTAGCCGGGCTAATGCTGTGCTGGACGGCATTGACTGCCCTCACCGCCTTCGCTTGGGGTAATCCGCTACGACTCGCCGAAGACCTGGCAAGCCGCGCGCCGCAGTCGCCACGTGCGCAATATGAATTGGGTCGAACCTATATCATTTATTCGCACTACGACCCTGCTTCACCGTTCACCCGGCTGGCCTACGCGCCGCTCGAAAGAGGCGCCTCACTGCCGGGCGCATCCATCCTTCCTGAGCAAGCACTGATCTTCATGAATGCGCGGATGCATCTGCCACTGAAAGATGCGTGGTGGGATAGCCTGATCGCCAAACTGAAATCACACAAACCCACGGTACAGGACGAAAGTTCACTTGGCGCGCTGACAAAATGCATGCGAGAACATGCTTGCGATCTACCAAAAAAGCGCATGACCATGGCATTTTTTGCGGCGCTATCTCATCCTCGCCCCAGTGCACGTTTGCTTGCGATGTATGGTGATTACGCTTGGAACGTCCTGGACGACAGATCATTGGGTGAACGCATGACTGCCGAGGCAGTCCATACCGAGCCCAATGAAGCTGCCTACCGCGTCACACTGGTGCGCATGTTGGTTGTGCAAGGGCGCCAGCATGATGCTCGTCAGGCGCTGCAAGAATTGATCAAGCTAAACTTGGGTGGTCGACTAGACGACGATATTAAAAGACTGCAAGCATTGCCGGGACTGCACTGAAGGAATTCCAAAGTGCCATTGCGATGATGCGGAAGGAACCACCAACCCATCATTTCCACCCTCAGGTAGCCAGCCGCAACCACGGTTCGAGCCCTAATCACACCCATCCCATTGGCCACGCAAATGAGCAAACCGCCCTTTCTGGTTTTCGCCGCACCCGACATCCACGAAGATGAGATCACTGAAGTCGAGGCATGCCTGCGTTCAGGATGGCTAGGAACGGGGCCGCGCGTGGCACGCTTTGAAGCTGACTTTGCCCGTTATCAAGGCCTGAAACCCTCACAGGTTGCCGGGCTCAATTCCTGCACTGCCGCGTTGCATGTAAGTCTGGTCGCAGCTGGACTGGAGCCGGGCTCGGAAGTCATCACTACCCCTCTGACATTCTGTGCAACGATCAACTCCATCCTGCACGCGGGTCTGACGCCTGTACTTGCTGATGTCGACCCACTGACACAAAACATCGACCCCGATGCAATCGAGGCAGCCATCACTCCGCGCACCCGCGCCATCCTTCCAGTGCATTTTGCAGGGCGTCCATGCGAAATGGATCGGATCATGGCCATTGCGCGCAAACACGATCTGATGGTAATCGAAGATTGTGCGCACGCTATCGAAACTAAGTATCACGGTCAGAAGGCTGGCACGTTTGGTGACTTCGGTTGCTTCAGTTTCTACGTCACCAAGAACGTAGTCACTGGTGAAGGCGGCATGGTAATTGGTCGTGATGAGTCACTGGTCGCCCGTACTCGGACGCTGGCCTTGCACGGCATGAGCAAGGATGCATGGCACCGTTTTAGCGATGCCGGTTATAAGCATTACCAAGTGGTCGAATGTGGTTTCAAATACAATATGATGGACATGCAGGCCGCCATCGGCATCCATCAACTGGCACGAGTTGAACAGGCATGGCAACGACGCCAAGCCATCTGGAATCACTACAGCAGCGTGTTGCGCGACTTGCCGCTTGGCCTGCCCGCTTCACCTGCTGTCGATACTCGCCATGCCTATCATCTCTATACCGTGATGATCGACGAAACGCGTTGTGGGATAGATCGTGATGCGTTCCTTGATGGCATGACCGGGCTAGGTATCGGTACAGGAGTGCATTACCTTTCCATTCCGGAGCATCCCTACTATCAGCAGCATTTTGGGTGGAAGCCGGAACAATGGCCGAATGCCACACAGATCGGGCGTCAGACGGTGAGCCTGCCGATTTCACCAAAGCTTACAGACGCTGATGTGGAGCGCGTCGTCGCCGCGATCCAAACCAATCTTGTTTCGCCGCACTTTGGATGAGTGCCCCGGACACACAGTGTGAGTAAAACTCTCTACCTCATCTCGTTCTATTTTGCCCCGCTGGGCCGAGCGGATGGTGTCAATCGCGCCTTCCTCACCCGTTATCTGGCAGACCTAGGATGGAACATAAAGGTCATCTGCGCTGACAACCCGCACGGCCTGTTGCGGAATTACCAAACCGATCCAAGCTTGCTGGATGTGATTGGTCCAAAGGTGCAACGTTTCGGCGTGCCCTATCACGCCGGCATTCGCAATGAACTGGCCTGTCTTGCCCATCTGAAGCCGGACCCCTTCAGTCATTGGGTTCCCGCTGCTACGGCGGAAGCTTTGCGTCAAATTGACGGCCCCGGAGTGATCTATGCCGTTGTTCCGCCAGTAAGCAACGCACTGGTGGCATGGCAGGTCGCCAAACAAAAAAACCTGCCACTGGTTCTGGATTTTCGTGACAATGAATTCCGTCTCCCAAGGCTGTGCGTCGAAGATGCCGCGTTGATCACGGCATCCACCCAGCGTTCGCTCGACGATATGCAAGTGCACTACGGTCGTCATGGTGACAAGCGCCGTGACATGGTCTACTTCAACGGCTATCCCGATCTGGAAACCAGCCCCACGCCTTCCACCACTGCGCCAACAAATCCGCTGCGATTGGTCTACGCTGGATTGCTCAACTGGGAGCAACACCCTGCCATGCTCTCGCAGGCGGCGAACGTTGTGCGCAGGCGGCGACCAGATCTTGATGGACGTCTGCAGCTCGATTACTACGGCCCGCACAATTACTACACAAAGCTCGTCATGCGCAGAGATCGAAATGACGGCACACGCTTCAACGGTTATCTTCCGTTCGTGCAGGTTCGCAAAGAGCTGGCAACGTCCTCGATGGGAATCAGCACTCTGGTAGCGGCATCGAAGACCTATTGCATTCCATCAAAGGTGTTCCAATACCTGGCTGCAGGACTGCCGATATTTGCCGTCACTCCACCCGGTGCACTGTCGGATTTCGTCGAGCGCACCGGAACTGGCATCCACATATTGCCGAAGCCTAGAAACGCTATCGCCGATGCCTTGGAGCTTTTGCTGGACCAACCAGAGTTGTTACAAACGATGCATTACCGCGTGCTGGCGGAGCGAGAACAATTTTCGTTGAGAAGCCAAGTTGTCAGGCTCGATTCCTCCCTGCAGGAACTATTGCACTGATGATTCAACAAAACGTCTCTCGTATCGACCGCTGGCGCTACCGTGAAGTGGCCAAGCACTGCCTTGGCGAGGTCCTCGATGTAGGCTGCGGCCGGAAAGGGCTGCGAGACGCGCTGGGAGGCGCCAATCCCTACGTAGGGTGCGATGTCGAAGGCGGAAATGTACGCGGATCGGCGCTTGCGTTGCCATTTCGCGAATGCAGCTTCGACACTGTGGTCCTGTGTGAGATCCTCGAACATCTGGAGGCTCCCGGACACGCCCTGCGCGAAGCCGCCCGCATAGCGCGACGACGCATCATCGTCACCGTACCAAACGACCATTCGCTAGTGAGGCTCGCACGCTTGCTGTTGGGCCGCGACGTCGAAATCGACCCCGAGCATATTGGCGCGTACAACGCCTTCAATCTCCGCACGATGCTGGCTCGTTCCGACTTTGTCTCCCATACGGAATTCGCCTACCCCCTTCGATTGCAAATGCTGCCGGAAATACCACTGCGGTCGCGTTTTGGCTACTGGCTGTTCTGCATTGCGGACCGTCGCCAAGAGCCGCTCACATGAAGTCTGCCTGGCGCGGCTGGGCAGCGATGGTTTTGCTGTTGATCGCAGCGGCTGTCATATTGCAACGCGTGGTAGCGTCCGGCTCTCAACTTTCCTGGACAACCTTTCACTGGCTGCCCGTGCTGGTCGCACTCGCTGCTACGGTGTTACAGGAGCTTCTCAACCCCTGGCTAGCGAAGCTCTCACTGCGTGCGATTGGCCAGGATGGCGGCTATTGGCGTCTACTCGGAATTGTCACTACCACATCGGCATCCAACGCAGTCATTCCTTTGCCCGCAGGCATTCCACTACGCGTGTGGCTGCAAAAACGGTGGCTGGGTATTTCGTACCCGGATTCCACCTTGGCCGCTGTTCTTGAATCATTTGTCAGCTATGGCGTGCTCGGACTGGCCGCGATTCTTTCCATGGTTGCATGGGCACCAGATCTGCTTCGCAGAACCGCTTCGCTCCATTCGTGGATACTGCTCTGCTGCACATTGGCCATGCTGGCCGTGGCGGCTCTATGCATCCGCTTACTGATAAATCGTTACGCGCCGACGGTGGCCACCCTATTCAGGCTCAAACGCTCATCACGACTAGGCTGGAAATCGTTATTGGCGGTTGCCGCCATCAACATTCTTGGCGTGGCGCTGGCCTACGTTCGGATTGTCCTGCTGGGATGGGCATTGTCAGTCAGTGCGCTGGACTGGGGGCTGGTATTCACAGGGCTGGTCGTATCCCGCCTAGCTGGCGTGGCCTCCATGATTCCGATGGGCCTCGGCGCCCGCGATGTGAGCCTCGGCTACTTTCTGATCCTTGCCGGAGCCTCCGCAAGCTCCGCCACCGCATGGGTAATACTGGATCGGCTTGTCATGACTATTCCCTACCTGATGATTGGCCTGTTAAGCATGCCGATGCTGCGAAGAGCCCAACAGACAACGGATAGCGGATCAAAAGATTCGAGCAGAATCGTGTGACCAGCTCAAACTTTAGCCCAACTCGCCATCGCCGCTCTTTGCATTCCTGTGTTTTACGCCAAACAACCAGCGGTGCAGAGCCAACCTGGTATAACCAGCTTCCCGGTTATCGAACCCCGCGACCCGACCGAGCAGTGTCTGCACCCATCGGGCCTTGGCTTTGGCAAGACCCGGTATCACCAGTGCCGACGACAGAAATGGATTCCCGCCTTCGGCTTCTGGGGTGAACCCGGCATTGCTGAGAAGCTGCCGATACTCGATCACCCCAAAGCCCGAGCCTCCGGTTGGGGACTTTGCCTTTTTGCCGCGTACTGATGCGGCCGCTTGCTGCATTTCGAGGCCAGGATCCAACATCAGAATCACTCCTCGCGGACGAAGCAGCATGTTCAATGAAGCAAGCGTGTCTCGCACTGATGCACGTGGTATGTACATCAAACACGTAATTCCCAAGATGCCATCGAAACATCCATCCCGAAAGGGTGGTTGCATCGCGCTCGCGAGAACGCACTGACCGTGCGAGTTTGCAAACATTCGGCAATAACCTGATGCGATGTCCTGGCCGACGATCTCTATGTCCGGCCTGACGCGCGCTACAACATCACTCAGTCGACCATAGCCACAGCCTAGATCGAGCAAACGAGATCGTTGCGGTAATCGCGGAAGCAGCACATTGAGAACTATCCAAGCATGCCACTCGTGCAAAAGCAGATTGGACTGCATGGACAGTCCACGAAAGAGGACGCCCTTAATGTCTCGATTGCATTCGTCAGCACGTTGCTCCCAACTGCGCCGTATCTCATCCATTACGCATCCTAGTGAAAGCTGTCTTGCAGCAACCGGCCAACAATGCCCTGGATAGAGAACACCGGTGCCACGGCTCTTACCGAGTCGGTGTAGCCCAAGAGGCTTTTCCTCAAGGCGAGTCTCAGCGCAACCGCAAAGCTTTTTGCATCGACTCCAGTACTCAACACACCGCACGAGTGCTCGGCTAGAAGCCGTGGCAGATCACCTACCGGCGTAGCAATAACCGGGCGACCGAGTTTTATCGCATCTGAAAACACAACCGGAATGCTTTCGATGCGCGACGGTATCAATACCCAGTCACTACGGGCGATGGCAGCCTCAGCCTCTGGTTTGGCAAGAAAGCTTCCGATCTTGACCGGTCGATTATGCCCATGCAGCGCAGCGACACGCGCCTGTACTGTGGACTGCAATGGGCCACCACCTTGGATTTCCAGTATCTCGATGCGAGACCAGTCTTCATCACTCAATTCCGCAAGCGCATCCAGCAACAGATCAATACCTTTGTTCGGATGCCATCGCCCCAGGAAAAGCAGTCGAAATGGCCCGACTGGACGTACCGGTGGTGGATCGACGAGATCTATCTCGCGTGTACTTGGAAGAAAGGCAACTGGCACCCCACCGATGTTATTAGCATCCGCCACGAGCTGGTAACCGTCAGCGTACGCATGTGCCGCGTCGCGAATGACCCGTGCAAGCATCTGGCGAAGTACAGGAATACGACCAAGCGTCCAAACATCACTGCCAAGCATCCACACCGAGTAGTCCATACCGCACTTCTTTGCTACACGACGCGCCCACTCGCCACATGGAAGACCCCACAGCGCAAGGATGTTTCCCTGCGTGCCGACGTCGGCGACCGCCGCACGCGTTGCAATCTGGCCGCCACGCAATACACGTATAAACCACCACATATCGCCGAAATGCCACGGTTTCAATGTGGACAGCGGACGCGACGGGGCAGCAAAACGAAATACCTCCACCCCGTTTGGCCATTGCTCACGAGACGTGTAGGGCCCGGGCGCCACCACCCGCACCCGAATGTGACGCGCCAAAACAGCTACCAAGTCGGCCACGAATGACCCTGCGGCTTCGCTGCCGTCCCCACGGATGGGAAATGACGTGGTAACAAGGATCAGGCAACGCCCTACCATGACCAGTCATAGCCGGCAGATGTCATAGATGTTCTTTCCCGCGCGTTGCGTTGTATGTCAACGCTGTAATCTGCTCCGAGACAAGGCCGATGAGGAAGATGATGACTGCCGCACTCCACATCAGCGTGCTCATATTGGTCAATCGACCATCGTGCACGAACGTCCACGTGTAATTGACGCAGCCCAATAGAAAGAACAGACCGCTCGCCGGCACGAACAGCTTCAGCGGCGAATACAGCGTGGCGATCTTGAAGATGATCAGCAGGAAGCGCAGGCCGTCGCGCAGGGGCCTGATGTGGCT
>Ga0182007_10001594_pt1 | contig 12056 bp, 9 predicted proteins | sample Sormic07211113_1_FD_123023 | JGI IMG/M metagenome (GOLD analysis project Ga0182007, IMG submission 123023) | Rhizosphere microbial communities from Sorghum bicolor, Mead, Nebraska, USA - 072115-113_1 MetaG | ecosystem: Host-associated > Plants > Roots > Rhizosphere | place: USA: Nebraska... | reverse complement strand
CGTGGAGTAAGCTGCTCCAATGGGGTTTCGAAAAAAGTCTTGGCTGCTAGCATGAAGTTTGTATACCACGATAATATTTCATGATTGCGGGACTATCCCGAGGGCGTTCCGATTTTGCTGGCTCCGCCCGTGGCTGCTTCCTGAAGTCGCCGCGCCAGATCCAGCACCAGCGGGCGTACTCTCAAGTGCGCATAGATTGCAGTCAACCGCCCGTGCGCGCGATAACCACCCAGATAGCAAAGCGCGAAATACAATTGCGCCCATCGCAGTGCGCACACCGGCACCGCCCCCCCGTACCCCGCCATGAATTCCGCCTCGGCCAGCTCGCACAAGCGATCGGCGCGCGCACGTCCCGTGGCACCGCCGGCCAACCGAAGATGGTTCAAGAAAGGCGCGATGTCATAAACTGCCGCACCGACATTCCGCCAATGTATGTCCAATCCGACATACTTCGTGCCATCACAAAGCACGTTCTCGGGCTTGAAGTCGCCGTGCAGTCGCACCGAGCGGACCGCCACCATTTCCGCGCGTGCCGCTTCTTGCGCCAGCAGCTTCCACGCCTTGCGCGTTTCGGCATCCGCGCCGAGGACATCCCCGTAGGTACTCGCCAGATAGTCGAGCTTGTCCGCGACGCCCAGCCCCCCCCTTTGCATGCCGGAGTCGCCGCTCTCGTGCAACTTACGCAACCAGATTCCTGCCGAACGGCATGCCTCCCGCCTTCCCGATGCATCCAGCGATCGCAGGCGGCGGGCCAGGTCGCCACCGCGAAAATAACGCGTGATCACGATTCCGATGCCCGCGGACTCCAGGTAGTCCAACGGCACCAGCGTTCCATAACGTTCGTCTTGCGGGAACACGCATTGGAGGGCGCACAGGGCCTCGTACTCGCGGCGTGACTGCGCCAGGACGTCGTCGCGCAAGCCTGCGCCTCGACCCACCTTGGCCACAATCCGCTCTGAGCAGCACACGCATCGCATCCGGTGGATGACCGAGTTTTGTCTACGCAGAGGCCTCGCGACCCGGACCCAGCTTCCTGAAGCGTGACAATGAGTGCAGTCGAACCGCGCGTTGAGTACCCTCACGGCGTCCACCTCGATCATGGCCTGGCCACACAACCGACGGTATTGCGCTAAAACGCGGGCAATGACGCGCTTGAGTTCATCCAGCAACGGGTGCCGCGCGAACACGACCGCCAACAACCAACCCGCGCCACCACCCAGGAGTGCCACCACAAACGCAAAACCCATATGCCGCACAACCAGGCCCGGCCAGAGGACGATCGCGGCCGGCACTGCGCAAGCGGCGAGCGTGACCACGACGCTTGGAACGAGGGCCCTCGCGCATTTGTGAACTGTCAATGCGTCGTAGCATCGTATTTGACGGTAATACAGCACGGTAGCGATGACGTAGACCAAAACCTGCGAAGCCGCAACGGCTGCAATCCCGTAAAACGCCGCCACGATGGTGATGCCGATCCGCGCGAGTTGGTACTGGACCTCCATGCGCGTCGCAGTCGTGACCCGGCCCAACGCGACCAAGAACCGGTTGCATTGATAGATCAATGTGCCGACCAGTGCGGCGACACACAACCAGCGCATCAAGGGCACCGCGGCATTCCACTGATCGCCGAACAGGATGTTGATGACAGGGTAGGCGAGGATCACGCCGCAGGAAAAAAACGGCCAACTGATCCCCGTGGTATAGACCAGTGCCTTCCGGAACAACTCCGGCGCCGTGGCAGTCTCGCGATGCTCGCGGGCGAAGGCCGGGAATGCGACGGACTCGATCGCACCGAGGACATTGGTACGGTACATGTTGACGACGCCGTAGCCGCGCGAGAACAGCCCCGTATCCGTCATCCCCAGCATCTTGCCGATCACGAGGTTGGCGGACTGGTCTCCCAGTTCGCTTGCGATATCGGAGATGGTGCGGTTGGAACCGAAGTGCAGCACGCGTTTCCAATGTGCTAAACCCAATCCCTTCACGCGGTACTGCCAGCCCCAGATCGTGCACCCGATGATCATCACCGCAATACCCACCAAGGTCGACCACGCCATGCTCATGTAGGAGAACCCCGCATACGCCAGCGCGACGGCAGTACAGCTCCGCAGCACCGACTCCACGATGCGTATCTTGGTCAGCCTCCCGTACTCCAGCTCGCGGGTCAACAAAGCCATTGTCGTGGTGCCGAAGGGGAGCAGAAAAAAGACGAAGCCAAGTACCCTCAGCACCTGCGTCACGCCCGGATCCGCGTAGAACGCTCCGACCACACCACTGGTGGTGACGATGACCCCGCCGAAGCACCATGCGATGACCAGGTTCAGCGTGAACACGGTACGCACCAGCGGCTCGTCGAGGACCGGCTCCTGCACCAGGAACGCACCGACTCCGAAGTCACGCAACATGTGAATCAGGGCCACGAACCCCGCTGCGACGGAATACACGCCGACCTCCGCCGGCGTCAGCAGGCGGCTTATGATCACGACCGAACCAAAGGTGAAAACGAGTCCGACGAGTCTCTGCACGAAAGACAACGACAGGGCCTGTCGCACACTGGTCCTCTGTTTTTGCTTGTTATTCGGCACAGCGCATTGACCTTCCTGACCAGCAACGAAACTCTGCTGCGAAAAATGTCCTCGCCGCCCGGGGCGAGGAACCGCACAAGACCGCGCGCCACGAAACTATTTGGCGGAAACGAGCCTGGCAGCAGGTGTCCGCACCATAAACGGTTGCGCGCCAGGCCCGAATCCTAAGCTGGCGTTACACGTCATCTTCTTCCACCGAGAAAGGGGGAAAATTGCGCAGGTTTCAACACTATCCAGAAGTCAGAAGCATGGGCAAGACTCAACGTCGTCACTCCCGCGCAAGCGGGAATCCAAGGTCTTTCATCCGAGGCCAAAAAAGGTCACCGGCTCCGGACCATCGTGGGGACACCAACTTGATTTTCGAGCGCCCCAAGTCGAGTGCCAATTCGGTCTTCTCATGTCGCGCCATCGATGACACCCAAGGCACGAAGGCCTCAGATTTTCTCTGCAACGATGTACACCGCTTCGCTGATCAACGGCAGCAGACGATAACGTTTCACCTCTCGCAGGCTGGATTTTTCCAGCAAGAACCGAATGTCCTTGTCGCTGATCGGAAACCTCGCAGGCGGTTGATTTCCCAGCCATCGTTTCACGCGCCGCCGAAACCTCTGATAGCCCGAATCGAGACTTTGGTTGATCACCACGACTGAACGGCTCAGCTTGGCTACCCCAGTCAGGAATTCAATCTGCTGGTCGAGTGAAAAGTGCATCAACACCCGTGCGCACAACGCACCGCTGCAGATGGGTCCGCTCGGCGGGTGTTTCTTCAGATCCGCCACCTCGCAGGCGAAATTCTCCCCGTACGAACCCAGGCGTTGTCGCGCCACATCCAGCATGGCTTCAGAAATGTCGAAGCCGTGAACCCTGTATCCGGCTTCCAGTAGCACCCCGGCAAGGCGTCCGGTCCCGCACGGCGCGTCGGCAATCGTGCTGCCTTTGGGTAGCCGGGAGAAACACTTGGCGACGGTCCGTTTTTCGAGGAAGTTGAATACTCGCCCGGGAATACTGGAGAACCGGCTTGCGTCGTAATCCGCGGCCACCGCGTGACTCTTGTAATACTCGTCGGGGTTCCAGTTCATGTCTTGCTTTCCTCAATGTGACTACCGAATGATACGGACCCCGACGCCCGTCAGAGGTCTGCGGTGCGTTGGCGAGCGGCCTGCAAACGCCACCCGGCCCCGGGGGAGGTTCAAGTGCAAACCTGTTCGAGCAAGGAGGCAAGTAGCCTCGCCCCTGCGCGACGTGAATACTGGGCGATCGCGGCGGGTCGCGGTGACGGAGCGGTGCCCTCGGTGAGTGCGCGGAGAAATCCGAATAGGCCTGACGCAATCGCATCGACGTCATCGGCCGTCGCCAACTCCGCCCCTCCGGACTCGCGCAACAGGGTGGCGGTGTCGCCGTTGGGTCCGACCAGCGCGAAGATCGGCTGCCCGATCCGCAGGTACTCGTACACCTTGGCCGGTATCTGCAGGTCGAACTTGCTGCCCTGGAACAGCAGCAATCCATCGGCCGCGGCCTGCTCCAGCAGCGCCTCATGGTTGCCGATCGGCGGCGCCAAGGTCACCATTCCCCCGAGCCCAAAACGTTGTATCTCGCGGGTATAAGCTGCCTCCGAACCGCTCGCCCGCAGGACGACCTTGAGCATCCCGGGAGTTACGCTTCCCGAGTCCCTGAGACGCGCGAGTGCAGCGAAGAACGGTACGGGGCTGCGGCCTTCCGGATACAAGAGACCACTGTGCAGCAGTACCAATGGTCGCCCGGCTCGTGGAGGCGGGCGACCGAGGTCCGCGAATGCCTCGTCGTCGTATCCATTGGCGATGACCGTCAAACGGCCAGCACGGCAAGCCTCGGGGTAGTGCTCGGCACACCACTGCATCGCTCCGGGAGTCGTGAACACCGAACGCGCCGCGCACGACAGGACGCGACGCTCCCAGCGAGTCTGCGACCTTACCGCCATCGGATTCTTGCCCGCGGTTGAACTCGCAACCGGGTCGCGAAAATCCGCGATCCATGGGATACCGGTCAAGCGATGCAGGGTGTAGGCAACGCAGTGGGAGGTCATGATGGGAAACGTCGACCATATCGCTTGCGCACGATAGCGCTTGATCAGACTCAGTCCATTCCAGACAGCGGCGGCCCACCAACTCGCCCACCTGTCGGGTAACGCAAGAATGGACGGGTACTTGCCCATGACTGCCAGGTGACGCTTGGCGTCCAGCGCGAAGGCGCGGTACACATTGCACCCTTTGGGTATGGATCGGACACTGGCAGGGTCGATCAGTTCGTACGCGCCTGGGGTCGCGGACAGGACCACCGGATCCCAGCCGCACTCGGGCAGGTATTTCGTAAAAGCCAGAAAGCGTAGATGTCCGCTGCTCAGCGCAGATGGGGGGAAGTGGAATCCCGTCATGATCACGGTCTTGTTCATCACTCGATCCCGCCATTCATTTCGTGCTCGACGAGTTCACAAGCGTTTCGCCCGCTGGCAACTTGGCCAGTGACGGACCGGCCGTTCGGTGCGCCGCGGACGCGGCGGTCCTTGCGATCACCAATCCGTACAAAATGGCACACAACGCCATGATCTGGTAACTCATGTCAAAGTAGCTCGAGGTAGTCGCGAAGCCCGCGGTCATGTACGCGAGCAGACTCGCCTGAAACATGGAAGCAAGGTCAAACGCCCATTTCTCCGCTGGCACCTTACGCGTCCGGCGCCGCACCTTGGCGCAATACCGCCAACTGGCAACCAGAAGCGCGATGAACAGGGCGATCCCGGGGAACCCTTGCTCACCAAGCACGCGGAAGTAAACGCTGTGGACGGCGCGCGGCATCGCACCCTCGGGTCCATACAGGCTCCACATGGCTCTGCTTTCGTAAACATTGAATCCACCGCCGAGCACTGGGCGGTGAAGCGCGACGTTGGCGGCAAACTCCCACGACTGCACGCGCGTCTGGAAGGTGTTGACCTGCCCGGCATGTTGGATCGTGTCCATGCGTTTCATCCACTGCGCGGGCATGAAGTTGTAGGCCGTCATTCCCACGGCCACAAGGGCGATCGCAAGCGTTATCCTCCGGCGGCTCTTCAGGAACAAGGTCGCACTCACTACCGCAAGCGCAACGAGACCGCCACGTGAATAGGTGCCAAGTATCGCGACGCCGGTAAGGAACATCGCCAGTCCCAGTCCCACCTTCACCAGTTTTCTTGAAGTCTGGAGCTGGAGGTAGCGCATCAGCGGCAGGACCATGCATAGCGCTTGGGCCAAGTCGTTGTTGTCGGCGATGAAACTGCCGGCCGGTCCGAACACGCGATTGGCGCCGCCATGCACGATCGTGGACACCCCGCCCTTGATGCCATAGAAACCCAGCGAAACCACGATCACCCATATCAGCCAGTGCATGCGCTCGCGGGTATTCACCAGCATCAGGGTGGCGAACACCAACACGAGGGTCTTGGCGAATTCCTGCCACCGCTGCGACGCGACGTCCGGCACGACCGCGAAGAACGTAGTGAATCCCGTCCACAACAAGAAGAGCACCAGCAGCGCGCTGACCGTCGACATGGGAATGCGCTTGTTTTCCCTGCTGATCGCCAGACTCGCCAACGTGATGACGGCAACCAGCATCACCCACGGAAAGCTGTACGCAAAGCCGAAGGTCAGCCGATGGGGGTTCATGTAGCCGAGCCAAGACCACACCAGCAAACCGATGTACGGGCGTATCGCGGCGAAGGGGATCAGCCCGAGCATGATCAACGCGAAGGCGATGTCGCGCATGTCTAGCCCACTTCCAATTGCAGAAGCAGCGCATCCATGCAGAACTTGGCCGCCCAATTAGGATACCGATTCCTCATATAGCCGCCTGAGCGCGGATGCGAACCGGGTAGCGCGCCGCGCACACCACCGTCGGCCGCGGTCGTGTCCTGGATCGACAGATTGAAGCGGTTCGCACTTTCGGCGGCCCTTCTCCAGGAAGGATCGCGAGTTGCCGAGGCGAGGCGCTGCCAGATGATGGCCATTTGCGCGTTGCCGGTCACACACGTCCAGCGTGCCGCGGCGCGCCATGACGAATCCAACCGGCCTGGCAGGGCGCCATCGCGGCGCTGACCTCGCGCGACGGCTCTGGCGATGCGCGCGGCGGCGTTGACGAAAGTCTGGTTGCCTGCGATCAGGCCGACTTCGAGGATACCGCGGACCGCGTACGCGATCGTATGCGTGAGCGGCCGGTCGTTGTCTTCGAGATCATTGTTCTCCAACCAGCCATTGGGGTGCATCTGGGTCAGCGCCCACTCGACGTTGCGGACGGCTGCATCGAGGTAGTGCTGCTGACCGATTTCGCGGCCAGCCTTGGCCAACGCAAACGCGACACGGGTGTTGTAGGCATTCAACGCGTGCGAAGCAAACGGCGACGCGAAGCGTCGCCAAGCGCCATCCGGATCCTGGGCAGCCACCAGCCAATCGGCCGCGCGCACAGCCGAACTACGAAAGCGCGCATCCTGCGTTTTCTGCCAGGCAGCCAGCCAGCCAAACAACACCTGCCCGGTGTTGAAAATGGTCGGTACGATCTGCGTCGCGTCCATCGTGCCCGCACGTACGCCACCGTCGTGAAGCTGGATATCGGATTCCCATGCCGCCATGCGGATGGCACGTTCCCGGTACTCGCTCTGGCCGGAAAACTCCGCATAGCGCAAGAAAGTCGGAATGATGTAGCCAGTGGTTTCCGGATAGGCGCCGGCCCACTGCCGTTCCACCACATCGTAATAGGCGCTGACGCCGCCACAACCAGTGGCGTCCTGGGCGCGCGCCAGCCATTCGGCGGCAGCTTGCAATCCGCCACGCGGATCCATCACCGGCCCCGTCCAGCGTCTGGGCAGGAGTCTAGCGACCACGCTCATGACCTGCCCCGGTGGCCAGCGACCCTGGCATCAGCTTCGAAGTTCGACTGTGCAGCGCACGACGGGCGTGCTGCAGGCTGTGCACCAGGCACGGCATCGGATCACGCCACCGGCACAAGGCATCCGCCACCTGACCACCGCGTGGATAGCCCTGGGTAAGCCGCTGCCCCTGCGCGATTGCGGACTGCGCGTCCTCGGAGCGTACCCGCCAGACAACTGGTCGCTTGGTCGCGGTAGGCGCCGGAAACGGCAGACCAAGCTCGGAACACCAGGCCGCATGCGGCAGATTGACCCCGTTCAAGGTCGCTACCTCTTCCTGGTAATCGGTACGGCCGACCGTCGGCTCCACCATGCGGAATTCACAACTTCGCACATCGCGTTTGTACTCCATGCTGGCCATGCCGATGACGCCCGCAGCCTGAAACAATTGCGTAGTCATGGCGGAGAGTTCCTCGTGGACTTTCGGGGCCGCCACGCAGCTCGCCGTACCACCCACCTGCGGCGGCCAGGAGCGGATTTTGTGCCCGGTGAATGACCCGACAACCTGCCCGCGCTGATCGAGATATTGCAGACAGAAATAGATATTGGAGTCCGGTCCTTCGATCCACTCCTGTACCACGACGTCTGGCATCACCAATAACACACGGCAAATCAACTCGACCGCCTCCGCAGCACTGTCTACGCGGTAAGCCTTCTTGAACTGCCGGCTGTATTCCACATTGCGCTCGCCGGGTTTGATCACCACCGGATAATGCAGGTTTTCGAGCGCAGGCAAATCCGCGAGTGTGCGCACGTGTACCAGCGTCGGGATGGGACTGCCGAGTTGTTCAGCGCGACGCTGGAACCCCTGTTTGTGCAGCAATGCATCCACGACATCGATGGGCGGAAGGGTGAATCGGTACAGAGCCAACAGACGATCGCGGTTGTGCGAGACCGTCTTGACGCTTTCCTCCTGGGTCAGGAGCAATACCGGACGCAAGCCGGAAAACTTCGCCGTACCGAGGCGCACCAGCTCTTCAATCAGCGTTTCGCCCTGCAGGGAACGCACCACCAGGGGATTTGCAGCGCGAGTGTGCATTTCCGCGCGCCGCGCATCGGAGTCCAGCAACCAAACGGGTACTCGCGCGCGCGCCAAACTGCGCGCCACGCCCAGGCCATTGGCTCCGGCGCCCACTACCACCGCAGGCGTATCAAAGGTCATGCGCTCGACCCCACGCTACGCTGGTGACGGTCGAGCGCGTCGGTATAGACGGCGCGGTAGCGTGCCACACTCGCCGACCAGGTACGTTCACGCTCCACAAACTCGCGCCCATGGGCAATCACTTGGTCCCAGCCTTTGGGAGCGTTCAGCAACTTGATCAGGCACTGGGCAAGATGCTCGCCCGATCCGGCGGGGAAAAGATGGCCGTTGTAGCCATCGCGAATCAGCTCACGGTGGCCGCCGACATCCGAGGCTACCACCAGCTTGCCCATGGCCATTGCCTCGAGCGGCTTCAGCGGCGTCACCAATTCCGTCAATCGTCGCAAGACACGCGGATAGACCATGACATCCATGGCGCTGTAATAGCGGGTCATCTCGCTGTGCGGCACGCGGCCGGTGAAATGCACGACGCGCTCAAGATCAAGCTGCGCAGCCAACGCGCGCAGATCGGCTTCCTGCGGTCCGCCGCCCAGCAACAGCAATCGTGCCTGCGGCACGGCGCGCAACACCAGTGGCATCGCCCGCAGCAGGGCATCGAGCCCCTCGTAGGCGTAGAACGAACCGGCAAACCCCAGCGTATTCCCGCGCGTGAGTGCATATTTCTGCATCAACTCGGCATCCACGCCGGCCGTGAAGTGGAATTGGGACGTATCTACGGCGTTGGGAATCACGGTGATCTTGTCGGCCGGAATGCCACGCTGCAGCATGTCGTCGCGCAAGCCGTCACAGATCGTGGTCACGGCGTCCGCCTGTTGCAACGCGCGGGTTTCCATCGCGCGCGTCAACCGATAGCGCGGCCCCCATTCGCGCGCCGTTCCCCGGTCGGCAGCTGCGTCTTCCCAGAATGCGCGCACTTCATACACCACCGGAATGCCTGCGGCACGACCGACAGCGAGTGTGGGGAGCGCATTCAGCACCGGCGAGTGCGCGTGGAGGATGTCGGGATGCACACGGTCGACCACTTCGGTCAGCCGCGTGCGCAGCGCGCGCATCAGGCAGCGATACTGGACAAGCGGCAACCTCGCCAGGAGGCCGGACGCCGGCGGGGTGCGGTAAAACATCCAGCCGTCGACATGTTCTTCACGCTCCCGACCGCTGTCCTGCTTAGGGCCGGTGAGTTGCATCGTTTCCCATCCCATGGCGCGCTGCTGGCTGAGGATGGCGAGCGTCCGAAAGGTATAGCCGCTGTGCAGGGGCAGCGATTGGTCGAGCACATGCAAGATGCGCAACGGCCGATCGACCGACACCGCCGGCCGGGCTTGCCGCGACGCCACGCTCAAAATATCGTTCACGCCTCTGCTCCTGGCGTCGCGCCACCTGCAGCAGCCAACAGTACCCGCGCATAAAGTGCATGCTGCGCTTCTACGACCGGCTGCCATTCCAGCCGCTTCGCAATTGCGCGTGTGGCAGCACGGGTCGGTGCGCGGGCCTGCAACCGCAGCCATGCCGCGGCGATGGCTTCGGCACCGCGCTGCGCGGCGATCTCCCCCGCTTCCGGCGCATCCAGCAATTCGCTGGCACCCGCAAACGGCGCGGCCACCACCGGTGTGCCGCAAGCCAGGGATTCCAGCACGACGTTGGGCATGCCTTCACGGCTCGATGCATGCACCAGCACGTCTGCTGCGTTGTAGTACTCACATAGCTCCGCTTGGGAGATGGCGCCAAGCAACCGCACGCGCGATTGCAGGCCAAGCCGTTCCACCAGGCTGCACAGCTTGTGCTGTTCCGGTCCCTCGCCGGCGATCAGCAGCGTCGTATCCGGCACGCGCGCCAGCGCCTCGATGGCAATGTGCACACCCTTGAGTGCAACCAGATGACCCACCGTCAACCACACCGGACCCGTAAGGCTCAATTTGGCACGGATCAACGTGCGGTCCCGTGGCCCGAAATGATCAAGATCAACCCCATTGCGCAACACCGTAATCTTCCCGGGATTCACGCCCAAGGCAGTGACTTTGTCCTTCAGCGCCTGCGACACGGTCACGATGGCAGCGGCACGCCCTGCTGCCCATTGCATTTGATGTTTGGGTCGCCGATAGCGCGGGATCACGTTCACGTCGGTGCCGCGCGCGGTGATTACCACCGGTATGCCCAGCGCCGTACCAAGCCGTGCCGCCGCCACGCCGTCCGGGTAAAAGTAATGTGCATCGATCAGATCAAAGTCAGTGCCGCTGGCTTGCAGTTTTCGCAGGACTGGCAGGAGGGCGTGATACATCAGAAACGGCGCGATGCTCATGCCCAGTTTCGGAATCGTCGGATAGCGGGGGTGGCTGATCTGGATACCGTAGCGCTGCTCATGCGCGGGCACCCTGGCAAATGCCGAATAGGCACCAAAGCGATGATGCCGAAACGGAAACCACGGCACAGGAGCTACGACAGTCGCTGCAATCCGGCCAGAATCCACCAGATGGCGTAGCCGCTCCTCGACAAACATACCGTGGCGCGGCTGGGCGGCATTCGGATACAGGCTGGTGAAGACCAGCAAGCGTATCTTGTGGTCACCGTCCACTTCGGCGCTGGTTCCGGCATCACGCCGCGCCGCGTTGAATTTTTCTTTTGCTGACGGCATGACACCGTCGCCAACACCATTGACCGATGCAGTCTTCATGGCATGGCCTTAGACAGCGCGTCCGGATGGACGTCGAACAGTTTGCCTTTCCAGGCAGTGCCGGAGCGCGGCATCCCGAATACCAGAATGCGGCGATTCATGACTGCGCCCCAACGGCCACGACCCTGCGCACCGGCCCGGCGGAGGCCGCGGCAGCGGGCTGCTGCATGCGGCGCAGAAAGGCGTCCAGCATCAACAAGCTCCACAGCGTCGTGCTGTGATCGCGCCGGCCAGCCGCATGTTGCCGCACCATCCGATCGAGCACGGTCGGCTCGAAATACCCGCATTCAGCAATGGCTCCGGTAAGCAATGCGCCCCGAGCGCGCGGTGCAAGTGGGCCACGCAACCATGCCGCCAAGGGCACCCGGAAACCCATCTTGGTCCGGTACAGCACGTCGTGCGGCAAATCCGGTTCGAGAGTTTTCTTGAGGATGTACTTGCCTGTCCCCCCTCTCAGCTTCAAACCGGGCGGCAAAGAGGATGCCCATTCGACCAACCGATGATCGAGCAGCGGTACCCGCACTTCCAGGCTGTGCGCCATGCTGGCGCGGTCCACCTTGGTCAGGATGTCGCCGGGAAGCCAGGTCTTGAGGTCCAGGTATTGCGCCAGCAGCAGCGGATGATCGGTCGGCGCGCGCTTGGCATGATCGCGAAACACCGTGAGCGCGCTGTAACCCTGCAGTTCGCGCTTGAAGCTCGCGCTGTACAGCTGCTGGCGCAGCGCCGCCGAGGTGGTGCTGACGGTATGGAAATAGGCTTCTACATCGTCGCCGG
>Ga0182007_10001591_pt1 | contig 12070 bp, 8 predicted proteins | sample Sormic07211113_1_FD_123023 | JGI IMG/M metagenome (GOLD analysis project Ga0182007, IMG submission 123023) | Rhizosphere microbial communities from Sorghum bicolor, Mead, Nebraska, USA - 072115-113_1 MetaG | ecosystem: Host-associated > Plants > Roots > Rhizosphere | place: USA: Nebraska... | reverse complement strand
CTTCGCCGACCGACCGGCGATGCGCTGCGCGGGCCAGACGCTGAGCTACGCCGACCTCGATCGGCTCTCGCGCGACTTCGCAGCCTACCTGCAGAGCAAGCTCGGTGTGAAGAAGGGCGACCGCGTCGCCGTAATGACCCCCAACCTGCTGGCCTTTCCGATCGCTTTCCTCGGCATCATCCGCGCCGGTGCCGCGCAGGCCAACGTCAATCCCTTGTACACGCCGCGCGAACTCGAGCACCAACTCAACGATGCCGGTGTCGAGACCCTTGTGGTCTTCAGCGGCGTCACCGCTACCGTGGCCGAGGTCGTGGCCAGGACCCGGCTCAAGACCATCGTCACCGTCGGCCTGGGCGACGGCAGCGGCGTAGCCTTGCCGAGCCCGCCGGTGGACGGGCGCCTGATGGGCGCCGTCGCCTTCACCGATGCGCTGGCCGAAGGCGCCGGACTGCCCTTCACATCGGTCGATGTCGATGGCGACGACCTTCTGTTCCTGCAGTACACCGGCGGAACGACCGGCCTGTCCAAGGGGGCGGCGCTGTCGCACCGCAACCTGGTGGCCAACACCGAGCAGTTCAAGGCCTTCATGCCCTCCGTCCTGCGCCCGGGAGAGGAGGTCGTCGTCACGGCGATTCCCCTGTATCACATTTTCGCGCTGATGGTGAACTTCATCAGCTACTTCTCCGTCGGCGCCGACAACTGGCTGGTGCCCAATCCCCGCGACTTCAACAGCTTGCTCGACACGCTCAAGAAAGCGCGTCCGAGCATCTTCATCGGCGTCAACACGCTCTACGCCGGGCTTGTCGCCCACCCCCGAGGCAAGGAGGTCGACTGGTCCAATCTGCGCCTGGCCGCCGGCGGCGGCGCGGCCGTGATCGGTGCGGTGTCCGACAAGTGGAGAGCGCTCACCGGAACCTTCATCCGCGAAGGCTATGGCCTGTCGGAAACCTCTCCGATCCTGACCTTCAACCCGGCCGCAGTGAACGAATTCACCGGCACCACCGGGTTGCCGATGCCCTCGACCGACATCAAGCTGCTGGATGACAACGGGTGCGAAGTCGGCATCGGCGAGGCCGGCGAGATCTGCGCCAGAGGCCCGCAGGTGATGAGCGGTTACTGGCAGCAGCCCGAGGCCAACGCGGCCGCATTCACCGCCGACGGCTACTTCCGCACCGGCGACATCGGCATCTTCGACGCGCAAGGGTTCCTGAAGATTGTCGACCGGAAGAAGGACATGGTCATCGTCTCCGGGTTCAACGTCTACCCCAACGAGATCGAAGCCGTGGCCACGAGTTGCGCCGGTGTCGCCGAATGCGCATGCGTGGGCGTGCCGGACGAGAAGACGGGCGAGGCGGTCAAGCTGTTCGTGGTCAGAGCGGCGAACGTCGCACTCGGCGAGAGCGAGCTGATCGCCCATTGCCGCGATCAGCTCACCGCCTACAAGGTGCCCAGGATCGTGCGTTTCGTCGAGGCCTTGCCCAAGTCCACGGTCGGCAAGATCTTGCGCCGCGAACTGCGCGACGTGGCATGAAGCAACCGCCGCAGACAAAGCAATGAGCAAGAACACCCATGGGTGGCCGTTTCTTGTCGATTGGATGGGCAAGAGCTCGCCAGTTCGAACTCGGTGATCGCGGACCAGGGCCGCATCGACGCCTTCGCGCAGGCGGCACGAGGGGCTGCCGCTACCAGATGCAGGCATGCTGGGCCGGCCAGCCTTTCCTGACTCTAAGGCATTCGGCACTCGACGCTGGTGTGCGCCTTGACGCCTGCGCATCGAGGGGGCCTGCTCGCCGAAGAAGCGCATGTGACCTCCGACGTGTCGGCGCTGCAGTTTTTCTGCGAAGCGGCGTCGTAACAGACGCGAGAGCACCCGCACGGACAGGAAGAAGCCCGGCAAGCCACCCAGCGCGTACCGCTTGTGTACAGGGGGTGCGCGAGGCGCCTACCGCGAATACGAAGGGACTTCCCACCCTCCGGTGACGGTGGCGAAGCAGTTGTGACTCTGCGGCGTGCTGCGCCTCGCGCGGGGACGACAAGGTAGGTTGAGCGCGCGGCATTCGGGCGCGCCGGGCGCGGGCCGGATCGGTCAGGCGACGAACCGCAGCTGCAAGTGCTGGCGCAACGCCGGCCCGAGGAGGTGTCTTTGGCTCCCGAGCAACATTCATGATGTCAAAGTTCGCCAAAAACCCATGACTCGCACGGCCTTAGTCGAAAATTTCCACAACCTTAGTCATCTAAAGGCGGCGGCCTCCTGGGGATGCGAAAGAGAATGGTACGACCGGCCGGCGCGGCGTGCACGGGCCAGTCCCCCCGCCTAGAATCGAAGCCCGCCCGGCCGCCATGTTCGTTCGCCAAGGGAGACCCGATGAGGCAAGTCGAGATCACCTACCGGTACGACGCCGACAGCACGGTCTCGCGGCCGCGGCCATCGGATGCAGACGAGGCATGCCGGCGCCTCGACGAGGGCAACCGGGCCTTCGCGACGCTGTTCGACAGCCTGGTGTCGGGAAGCGGCATGGCGCGACGGGTCATCGCTGTCGATTCGCGCGACCTCGGCATCCTGCCCGGCGACCATGGGCCGCCCAAGCAGCGCCCTTACGCGGCGGTGCTCGGCTGCTCCGACGCCCGCGTGCCGATCGAACTGATCTTCAACGAAGGGCCGAACGATCTTTTCGTCGTCCGGGTCGCGGGCAACGGTCTGGGCGGCGAAGTGCTGGGCAGCCTGCGATACGCCGCCGACAACCTGGGGGACAGCCTCAAGCTCGTCGTGGTCCTGGGCCACAGCGGCTGCGGCGCCGTGTCGGCGGCCGTCGACGCCTTCCTCCAGCCGGCGACCTACATCTCGCTGGCCCCGGACCATTCCCTGCGCGCGATCCTCGATCGCCTGCTGATCGTCGTCCACGCGTCGGCGACCCGGGTCCAGGCGATCCTCGGACCGGAGGTCACCCGCTGTCCGGGCTACCGCGATGCGCTCATCGAGGCCTCGGTCGTGCTGAACGCCGCGCTGACCGCCTACACGGTCCAGAAGGAACTCGGCGGCGTCGGGCAGGGCGACCTGCAGGCGACCTACGGCGTCTACCTCCTGTCGACCCGGCAGATCTGGGCCCCGCGCGGCGGCAGCGCCGAATGCGCCGGCCTCGCCCGCTGCCCCGCGGATCTGGCAGACTTTGCCGCCCTGGCCGACGCGGTGGTTCGATCGGATCGATTCACGAAGCTTCTCGAGCAGGGTCCGACTTGAGGCGGCAGGCCTGCCCGGCCGGGCGCCTTCGCGTGCGAGAGGAAACACCATGGGACGCATGAACCGGACGTTGGCGATCATGCTGCTGGGCACTTTGTTCGCGCTGGGCGCTGCCGGCGCGGCAGCGGACACGGCAGCCACGACCCACCCGCCGACCTCCGGCGCGGTCGTGGCCGATCAGGTCGACGAGCCCGCCACCCTGCGCATCCTGAATCGCGAGGTGCTGACGATGCGCGCGCGCCTGGCCGGCTTGACCCCGCAGGCGCGCGTGCAGCGCGCCCGCGAGCGGATCGGGACGCTGCCGGACGAGGCGGTGGACCTGCCGCTGAACCAGATCCAGTTCAACCTCGGCGGGGTGAACGGCGTGCAGTTCCTGCTCGGCGACCTGCCACTCTTCTCGGTGCTCGAAGGCGACGCCGACATCGAAACCAAGCAGGGCTTCGACGCGCTGGTGCTGCAGACGCGGGCGCGGCTGGAGGAGGTCCGCACCGCCTGGCGCCAGGCGCGCAGCAAGCCGCTGCTGCTGCAAGGGCTGCTGAGCACGCTGGTGGCCACCCTGGTGCTCGGCGCCCTGATCTGGATCGTCTATCGGGTCAGCGCCAAGGCGGTCGAATGGATGGAAAAAAAGCGCGACGTGCTGGCCGGACGCTTTCCCTACGTCGACTGGCGCGAGTTCCTGGCCCGGCTCGCCGTCGGGATTCTGCAGATCGTGCAGTGGGTCGTCCTGCTCGCCATCGGCTACTTCTACGTGTACTTCGTGCTCGACAGCTTCGTCGCCACCGAGCCGATCGCCAAGAGCCTGGGCAACTGGCTCCTGGGCAAGGTCGAATGGCTGGCCGAGGGCTCGCTGGACAGCCTGCCCGGCCTGGTCACCGTCTTCATCGTGCTGATGCTGACGCGCGCCGCGGTCGACGTGCTCGGCTACTTCTTCGATGCGCTGCAGAAGGGCCGGCTGCGCCTGCCGATGGTCCACGCGGAGACCGTGCCCGCCACCCGCCGGATCTTCACCCTGCTGACCTGGGCGCTGGGTGTCGCCATCGCCTATCCCTTTCTCCCGGGCTCGAGCAGCGACGTGTTCAAGGGACTTTCCGTGCTGTTCGGCCTGATGGTCACGCTCGGCTCGTCAGGGCTCGTCACCCAGGCCATGAGCGGGCTGGTCGTCGTCTATTCGCGCTCGCTGCACAAGGGCGACTTCGTCGACGTCAACGGCGTGCAGGGCGTGGTGACCGAGGTGGCCTCCCTGGCGACCAAGATCGTCAACGTGCGCAACGAGGAGATCACGATTCCGAATTCGGTGCTGATCTCGAATCCGATCCACAACTTTTCGAAGCTCGCAGGCAGCCAGGGCACCTTGCTCACCACCCGGATCACGATCGGCTACGACGCGCCCTGGCGCCAGGTCCACGAACTCCTGCTTGGCGCCGCGAAGAAGACCGCCGGCGTGCGCGCCACGCCCGTGCCCTACGTCTACCAGCGCGCGCTGTCGGACTTCTATGTCGAGTACGAGCTGTTCGTCAGCATCGACAATCCGCTGGAGCGCGTTCCGATCCTGTCGGTCCTGCATGCGAGCATCCAGGACGAGTTCAATGCCTACGGCGTGCAGATCATGTCTCCGCATTTCCTCGGCCAGCCGGACCGGGCCGTCGTGGTCGACAAGGACCAGTGGTATGCGGCGCCTGCGCGCCAGCCCTGAGCGCGGCGCGCGGCCTCAGCCCATGATGTTCACGCCGCCGTCCACGAACAGCGTCTGTCCCGTCAGCCTGCGCGCGTACGGCGTCGCCAGGTAGGCGCAGGCGAAGCCCACGTCGTCGATGTCGACCAGTTCGCCCACCGGCGCCCGGCTAGCGGCCTCGTTCAGCAGCAGATCGAAATCCTTCAGGCCCGAGGCCGCGCGCGTCTTGAGCGGGCCCGGCGACACCGGGTGCACACGGATGCCCTTGGGGCCTAGCTCGTACGCCAGGTAGCGGCACACGGCCTCCAGCGCGGCCTTCACCGGTCCCATCACGTTGTAGTTGGGCACCACCTTCTGCGCGCCGAGGTAGCTCATGGCGATCATGGTGCCGCCCTCGGTCATCAGCGGCGTCGCCAGCCGCGCCATGCGAACGAGGGAGTGGCAGGAGACATCCATCGCGCGCTGGAAGCCCTCGGCCGAGCAGTCGAGCAGGCCCCCCTGGAGGTCGGCCTTGGGCGCGAAGGCGATCGAGTGCACCAGGATGTCGAGCCGGCCCCACTGCTTCGCGATGGCGTCGAACACGGCCTCGAGCTGCCCCGGCTGCTCGACGTCGAGCGGCATGAAGATGGGCGCGTCGAGCGCCTTGGCGAGGGGCTCGACGTGCGGCCGCGCCTTCTCGTTCAGGTAGGTGATCGCCAGTTCGGCGCCGAGGCTGCGAAAGGCATTGGCGCAGCCGTAGGCGATGGAGTACTCGTTGGCGACCCCCACCACCAGCGCCTTCATGCCGGCGAGGACGGGGTTGTGCGGTGGCGGCATGGCGTCGGTCCTCAGGCGAGAAGATCGCGCGTGTGGCGGGCGATCATCAGTTCTTCGTTGGTCGGGATCACCCAGGCGGCGGTGCGGCTGTCCGGCGTGCTGATGCGGGGGCCGCCGCGGGCATTCGCCTCGGGATCGAGCGCGATGCCGAGCCAGGCGGCCTGGGCGCAGATGCGCTCGCGCACGGCGCTGGCGCGCTCGCCGATGCCGGCGGTGAAGACGATGGCGTCGAGCCCGCCGAGGGCCGCGGCCAGCGAGCCGAGTTCGCGGCCGATGCGATAGACGAACAGGTCGACCGCCACCCGGGCCTGCGGCTGGTCGGACGCCAGCAGTTCGCGCATGTCGCTCGACACGCCCGAGACGCCGAGCAGGCCGGACTGGCTGTAGATCAGCTTCTCGACGGCGCGGGTGTCCATGCCGTGCTCGTCCATCAGGTAGAGGATCACGCCGGGGTCGAGCGCGCCGCAGCGCGTGCCCATCGGCAGCCCGTCGACGGCGGTGAAGCCCATGGTGCTGGCGACGCTGCGGCCGGCGTCGAGGGCGCACATGCTGGCGCCGTTGCCGAGGTGCAGCACCACGGTCTTGCCGCGCGCGGCGCGTTCGTCGAAGCGCGGCAGCACCGAGGCGATGTATTCGTAGGAAAGGCCGTGGAAGCCGTAGCGCCGCACGCCGGCATCGGAAAGCGCCTTCGGCAGCGCGAACATCTGGGCCAGCGCCGGGTTGGAGCGGTGCATGGCAGTGTCGAAGCAGGCCACCTGCGGCAGGCCGGGCGCCTGCTGCAGCAGCGCCCGGATCGGCGCCAGGTTGTGGGGCTGGTGCAGCGGCGCGAGCGGGATCAGCTTTTCGAGCCGGGTCACGATGTCGCCGTCGACCCGTACCGGCGCGGCGAAGTCCATGCCGCCGTGCACGACGCGGTGGCCGACCGCACTCAGGTGGTGTTCGTGGCCGTAGGTGGCGCGCAGCCATTCGACGATGTGCCCGATCGCGCCGTGGTGGTCGAGCCGGGCCTCGGCGTCCCAGCGCTTCTCGGCGATCGCGTTGCCGCCGGTGTCTTTCGCCACGAAACGCGGCGCCGCGGTGTAGAGGCCCGAGACCTGGCCGCCGACCACGAACGGCAGGTCGTCCGCGCCCGCGAACACCGAGAACTTCAGGCTCGACGAGCCGGCATTGAGGACGACGATCGCGTCGGTCATGAGGCAACCTCCGTGCTGCGCACTGCGGTGCGAGCCCCCTTCGGAGCGGCCGGGCGGGGGCTCATTGGATGGCCTTCGCCGCGCTCTCGCGCCGGGCGTGGGCGACCATCACGGCGACCGCGCAGGAGGCCAGCCGCGCGGTCACAGAGTCGGCCCGGCTGGTGAGAATGATCGGCACCTTCGCCCCCAGCACGATGCCGGCGGAATCGGCCTGCGCCAGGAAGCTGAGGCTCTTGGCGAGCATGTTGCCGGCTTCGAGGTTGGGCACGATCAGCACGTTGGCGCGGCCGGCCACCGGCGAGACGATCTTCTTGATGCCCGCGGCTGCCATGTCGATGGCATTGTCGAGCGCCAGCGGTCCGTCGAGGATGCCGCCGGTGATCTGGCCCCGGTCGGCCATCTTGCACAGCGCCGCGGCCTCGACGGTCGACGGCACCTTCGGATTGACCGTCTCCATCGCCGACAGGATCGCGACCCGCACCTCGTCCTGGCGCAGCGCGTGCGCCAGGTCGATCGCGTTCTGCACGATGTCGACCTTCTCCTCCAGCGAGGGCGCGATGTTGACGGCCGCATCGGAGATGATCAGTGCGTCGTCATGGCCGGGCACGTCCATCACGAAGCAATGGCTGATGCGGCGCGCGGTGCGCAGGCCGGTGTCCTTGCGCACCACGGCGGCCATCAGTTCGTCGGTGTGCAGGCTGCCTTTCATCAGCGCCTCGGCCTGGCCGCACTGCACCAGTTCGACCGCCTTGGCGGCGGCGGCGTGGCTGTGCGGCGCATCGACGATCTCGAAGCCGCCCAGGTCCTGGCCGCATTCCTTGGCCGCCGCCTCGATCTTGGCGCGGGGGCCGACCAGGATCGGCCGGATCAGGCCCAGCCGCGCCGCATCCAGGGCGGCGGACAGCGAACTGGCGTCGCAAGGATGCGCCACGGCGGTGGGGATGGTGTCGAGGGCCTTCGCGACCTCGATCAGGCGGTCGTACTTCTCGTGGCTCATTCGGTAACCTCCGTGCTTCGCACTGCGGTGCGAGCCCCCTTCGGAACGGCCGGGCGGGGGCTCATGCCGCTCTCCTCGGGCGCACCGGCGCATCCAGGGACAAGACGCTCGCCAGCCGCCGGAAGCGCTCCTCCTGGTGCGCCGACAGCTTGCCGCGCGCGCCCGCCACCTTGCGCGCAGCCTCGACGCCCTTGCGGCGAAGGTGCATCTCGGGCACCAGCGCCGGCAGCGCGGCGATGGCGCGTTCCTCGTCGAGCGCGAGGACGAAGGCCTGCCGCTTGATCGCCGCCTTGACGGCGGCCAGCGCGGGCCGGTGCTCGGGATCCATCTCGTCGATCATGCGGCGCATCAGGTTGTAGGGACGTTCGTCGACCACGTTTTCCTCGCGCCGCACGTAGAGCAACATCCGTGCCCATGCATCGAGCACCGAGCCGGATTCGAACTGCGATTCGATCTCCTGCCGCTTGAGGCGTTTCAGCTCGTCCTGCTCCCAGGTGGCCGAGGGCGGCCCGCGCCGGCCCAGCGCGTCGGCGCCCAGGCCGACGGCCGCGGCGAGCCAGGGCGCCTCGTAGATGGCCTTGAACATGCGCTCCGACATCGCATCCTTGGCATCGCGCACGCGGTCGAGCGATTGCTCGATGCGGCCGGACACCTCGCGCTCGGCCTTGGTGAAGGGGTTGTCGGGCGCGGCCGCGCGTCGATTCGCGCGCACGTTCTCGGCCATCGCCTGGACCCAGAACATCCACGGGTTGAGGTTGGAGAAGCCCCAGCGCTCCATCCGCGACGGATTGGTGGCCCGCGACAGCTCGGCACTCGTCTCGCTGCTCATGGCCTTGACCAGCGGCGAGGCGAAGGTGTCGTAGAGCCCCTGGTTGATCTGCGCCACGCGGTCGACCACCTCGAAGGCTTTCTCGTCCTCGCGGCCGTCGTCGAAGGCCAGGATGTCCTCGATGGTGCGCGGCACGAACTGGATCAGGTAGCGCCCTTCCAGGTAGGCCAGGCCGGGCATGTCGGGCTGGGTGTCCTGGATCACGGCCTCGTAGAGGCCGGGCGGCAGGGTCTCGATGAGGTCGAGCGCGCTCGCCAGTTCCGAGGTTTCGCGCTTCGCCACGCCGGCCGAGACGAAGATGCCGAGGTGGCCGATCTTCTCGTGCAGGCAGTAGACGATGGTCTGCTCGTTGAGCCGGATCTCGTCCACGCTCGCATAGGCGTCCGGGATCCAGTTCAGCGCCTGCTGCGGCGGCGTGATGTTGTCGCCCCAGGAGGCGAACACGACGATCGGCGTGCGGATGTTGCGGATGTCCACGCGGTGCTTGCCGTCGAAGGATTCGACCTCCCCGGCCGAGAGCTTGTTGCCGACGAAGAGGTTCTTCGTGATCCACTCCATCTCTTCCTTGTTCATGAGGAAGAGGCCGCCCCACCACTTCTCGAACTCGAGGAAGCGCTCGCGCTCGGTGTCCACCTGCGCGTAGAGGTTGTAGAGCTTGCTCCAGTAGGTGTTGGCGGGATTGAGGCCCTCGAAGTTGTTGACCAGGTAGGCGCCGTCGAACTTGCCGTGCCCGAGGTCGCCGGCCAGCGAGGCCAGCCAGGTGCCGCCGAGCAGGCCGCCCGAATAGCGCATCGGGTTCTTGCCCTCGACGCCGGCCCAGTAGGAGACCGGCGACCCGGCCAGCAGCAGCGGGCCCACATGCTGCGGCGCCAGCGCGGCGAGCATGATGAGCGCCCAGCCGCCCTGGCAGTTGCCGATGACGAAGGGCTTGCCGTCGGCGTCCGGATGCAGCTCGTTGACCTTCTTCATGAAGGCGATCTCGGCGGCGCAGACCGACTCGATGGTCTGGCCCGGCATCGGGTACGGAAAGAACATCACGAAATAGCAGGGATGGCCGTGCTGGAGCGCGATGCCGATTTCGCTGTCCATCTTGAAGCCGCCGATGCCCGGGCCGTGGCCGGCGCGCGGGTCGATCACCACGAAGGGCCGCTTCTTCGCGTCGGTCTTCGCATGGCTGGCATCGGGCTTGATGCGCACCAGCGCGTAGTTCGCGGGCTTCGGGAAATCGCGCGCGTCGAGCACCGTGTCGTAGTCGAACACCAGCACCGGCGGCTTGCCGGACTTGGTGTGCTCGAGGTATTGGTTGCCGCGCTCGCGCAGCACGTCCATGGTGAGGATGCTGCGCTGCCAGGCATCGATGCCGTATTCGGCGGCGGCCTGCGCGGCCTGCATCGCCCACAGTGGGGAAGAAGGGAAAGAGGCGGAAGGGGGAGGGGCTTTGTTGGCCATCAATGCACTCCTGGAGGCGAAGGCCGATCGTCCTCGCCCTGTGTTTCAGATTCGTGGCGGCAATCCATGTGCACCAGCGTCACGCCGCCGTCGCGCGCCAGGGTGATCGGCAGCCCGCTGCGCCTGAACACGGCCAGCATCGGCGCGTTGTCCGCCAGCACTTCGGCCTTCAGCGTGTGCAGCCGCGCCGCCTTGGCGATCAGCGCCAGGTGGCGCATCAGCAGCGTGCCGATGCCGAGTCCGTGGTGCGGGTCGTCGACCGCGAAAGCCATCTCCGCGCAGCCCGGCGCCGAGACGATGTAGCGGCCGCCGCCGGCGATCACCGGTTCGCCGTTCTCCTCCAGTTCGGCGACGAGTGCAACGTGGCTGACGAAATCCACGTTGATGTAGTAGTCGATCTCGGTGTCGGTGAAGTGGTGCTTGGGCGAGAAGAAGCGGCGGTAGAGCGAGGCGTCGCCGATGCGATCCACCGCCGCGAGCATCGACTCGCGGTCCGCCGGCTTCAGCGCGCGGATGCGAACGGGTCGGCCATCGCGCAGGGTTTCTAACGCAAGGTACTCGGCTGCATTCATGAGTCGGTCGGCTGGGATTCGGGCCGCGGCGGGCTGTCGCCGGGCGGATTCGGGTAGCTTGAGCTTGCGCCTGCGCCGCGCGGCATGTGAATCCAACCAAAGTAGGATTTTCGGCCCGTCGGGCAGGGACTAGCGTAGGGCCTCCATTCGTGCGGCCACCTCCCGGTCGACCCGCTGCCGCTTGCATCGAAGGACGACACATGCAACAACAAGTGCACATCGTCATCGGAAACCTGCCCGACGACGTCACCGAGGAAGGCATTCGCGAGGCGCTCAGCGCCTTCGCGCAGGCCGACAAGATCCGGCTGGTCAACGAGACCGGCACGCCGAGCGCGCTGATCGACGTCGACATGCCGCGCGCGCAGGTCGAGGCCCTGGCGCAGCGCATCAACGGGCGCTCCTACCAGGGCCGCGTGCTGCGCGCCTGGGTGCCCAAGATGGACTGGTAGCGCGCCGCCATGGACCTGAGCGCGTTGTTCGATCGCGTGGCCTCGGCCCTGTTCGGGCGCGATGGCGCGCCGCCAGACGACGCGGCCGAGAAGCAGCTCGTCGCCGACATGACCGAGCTGGTGGTCGAGACGGTGGATGCGCGCATTCGCCTGCAGTCGCGCTACGCCGAGAAGCTCGAAGGCTGCGTGCGCAAGACCATCGCCCACCTGCGCGAGATCGGCCGCCAGCCCCTGGAGCCGCTGCTGCTCTCCCGCTCGAGCTGGAACGACGATCCGCGGCTGAACGCGTTCTTTGCCTCGGCCGACGACGTGCCGGCGTTCCTGGGTCGCAGCAAGGAGCTGCGCGCCTTCTTCGGCGTGCCTTCGCAGCGCGAGCTCGGGGAGGCCTATGCGCTGCTGGCGATGAAGAAGGAGGAGCGCACCGTGCTGGCGCCCAAGCAGGACGGCGACCGGGTGCAGCACGAGGTGCCGCAGGTCACGGTCAGCTTCTCGGGCCACCGGCTGTTCGCGCCCTCGGCCACGCTCGAAGCGACGCGGCTGGAGGTCGGGCGCCGCATCATCCGCCGCCTGTCCCAGCAGGCGCTCAAGCGCATCGTGGACCTCGACATGAAGGCGGCCGATCTCGGCGAGCGCAAGGCCTGGCTCGCCGCCCGGCTGCGGCTGGTGAAGCTGGCGGTGGATGGCGCGGCCGGCCTGCTGGAAGACACGGTGGACACGCGCTCGAAGATGGCCGCGCTGGAGCGCGAGCTCAACGAGACGGTGCACGACTACATCGAGACCAAGGCCAGCGTCGCCACGATGGCCAGCTACACCGGCCACATCAAGGCCATCCTGGACCACCCCGAGCAGCATGTG
>Ga0182007_10001590_pt1 | contig 12094 bp, 10 predicted proteins | sample Sormic07211113_1_FD_123023 | JGI IMG/M metagenome (GOLD analysis project Ga0182007, IMG submission 123023) | Rhizosphere microbial communities from Sorghum bicolor, Mead, Nebraska, USA - 072115-113_1 MetaG | ecosystem: Host-associated > Plants > Roots > Rhizosphere | place: USA: Nebraska... | reverse complement strand
TCGGTGGTGATGGAATGGGCGCCGCGCTTCCAGCGCTCGCCGATCGTGCTGAAGGACCTGTACGTGCCGTCGACCTTGCAGACCAGCACCGACGCCAACGGCCAGTCGATCACCAGTTCGATCAAGAACACGACCGACGCCAACACCGGCACCTCGACCACGGTGTCGGCCAATCCGGCCCTGCGCACCGCGTCCACCGGGCAGCAGATCGCCACCGACACCACGCTGATGGTGCCGTTGTCGGCCTTCGCCAAGCTCGGCGAGCGGGCGGTGCCGACCTCGATCGACCACCAGGACACCGAGCTCGCCAGCACGGTGTCGTTCAGCCTGGCCGACGGCGTCAGCCTGTCGGACGCCAAGCGCATCGTGGCGCAGGCCGAGGCCGACATCGCGATGCCGATCAACGTGCGCGGCAGCTTCCAGGGCACGGCGCTGGCGGCCCAGCAGTCGCAGGGCCAGCAGTGGTTCCTGATCGTCGCGGCGCTGGTGGTGATCTACATCGTGCTCGGGGTGCTCTACGAAAGCCTGGTGCATCCGATCACCGTGCTGACCACGCTGCCCTCGGCCGGGGTCGGCGCGGTGCTGGCGCTCTTGATGTTCCGCATGGAGTTCTCGATCATCGCGCTGATCGGCGTCTTCCTCTTGATCGGCATCGTCAAGAAGAACGCGATCCTGATCATCGACTTCGCGCTCGAGGCCGAACGCTCGCGCGGGCTCAGCGCCGTGGAAGCGGTGCGCGAGGCCTGCCTGCTGCGCTTCCGCCCGATCCTGATGACCACGCTGGCGGCCGCGCTCGGTGCGCTGCCGCTGGCGATCGGCTTCGGGCTGGGTTCGGAGCTGCGCCAGCCGCTGGGCGTCGCGATCATCGGCGGGCTGATCGCCAGCCAGCTGCTGACCTTGCTGACCACGCCCGTCGTCTATGTGCTGCTCGACAAGCTGCGCCGGCGGCCCGCCAATGAAAAGTCCCTGAGCCGCGGCGCGGATTCCGCCCCGCCCGGCACGCCCGATATCGCCTTGAATCCATGACTGCAGCCACACGTTCTTTCCCCCGCCTTCCCCTGGCACTGGCCCTGGCGGCGCTGCTGGCCGGCTGCGCCGTCGGCCCGGCCTACGAGCGGCCACCGGTGGCCGCTCCGGCCGCCTGGAAGTCGGCGCCGGCCGCTGCCGGCTGGCAACCCGCGGCACCGGCCGATGCCTTCGACCGCGGCGAGTGGTGGAAGCTCTTCGGCGACGCCACGCTCGACGATCTCGCGGCCCGCGTCCAGATCTCGAACCAGAACATTGCCGCCGCGGTCGCCAACTATGCGCAGGCCCAGGCACTGGTGCGCGGCCAGCGCGCGGCGCTGTTCCCGCAGGTCACGCTCGACGGCAGCGCGCGCCGTACCGGGGGCCGCGACATCTCGGCCGCCACCGCCTCCGCGGCCGCGCTGGGCGTCGACTGGCAGCCGGATGTCTGGGGCCGCCTGCGCCAGGCGGTCGACAGCGCGCGGGCCAACGCACAGGCCAGCGAGGCCGACCTGGCGGCGGCGCGCCTGTCGGCCGTGGGCGACCTCGCCACCAACTACTTCTCGCTGCGCGAAGCCGATGCCGAACTGCAGATCCTCGACGACACGCTCGAGGGCTACCTGCGCAGCCTGCAGATCACGCGCAACCGCTATGCCGCCAGCATCGCCGCCCAGAGCGACGTGCTGCAGGCCGAGACGCTGTACTCGAACACCCAGGCCGAGCGCGCGGCGCTGAAGCGCAACCGCGATGCGCTCGAGCATGCGATCGCGGTGCTGGTCGGGGTCGCGCCGGCCGACTTCAGCCTGCCGGTGGCCCAGTGGAAGATGACGGTGCCCGGCGTGCCTGCGGAGCTGCCGTCGACCTTGCTCGAGCGCCGGCCCGACATCGCGGCGGCCGAGCGCCAGGTGGCGGCGGCGAACGCGCAGATCGGCATCGCGCGCTCGGCCTACTACCCGAACTTCAGCCTGAGCGGCGGCATCAGCACCAGCGCATCGCGCATCGGCGACCTGTTCAATGCCTCGAACACGCTGTGGTCGCTCGGCCTGTCGGTCGCGCAGGTGGTGTTCGACGGCGGCGCGATCGGCGCCAGCGTCGATGCCGCCAAGGCCGGCCACGAGGCCACGGTGGCGCGCTACCGCCAGACCGTGCTGGCCGCCTTCCAGAGCGTCGAGGACCAGCTGACCGCGGGCGGCAGCCTGGCGCAGCAGGAGGACCTGCGCCGCCAGAGCTCGGCCGCGGCCGACCGCACCGAGCAGCAGTTCCTGAACCGCTACCGGGCCGGCACCATCGACTACACCAGCGTGGTGGTGGCGCAGGTGTCGGCGCTCAACAGCCGGCGCGCGCTGCTGCAGGTGCAGGTCAACCGGCAGGTGGCCGCCATCACGCTGATCCAGTCGCTGGGTGGCGGCTGGCACGCCGAGTGGATGGCGCCGGCGCCGCAGCCGGTCGCCGCGGCCGCGCTGCCCAAGTCATGATTCAGGCGCCGCGCAGCCGCGGCGGCTGCAGGTAGGCGCCGGACTCGAACAACTGGGTTTCGGCCTGGTCGATGCGCTTCACGACCGGCTTGCCGGCGCGGCTCGCGAGGAGCTCCAGCAGCGCTTCGGCCAGCGCCGTGCCGGCCGCGACCGAGGGAAAGAACGACGGGCTCTGGATTGCGAACAGCAAGGTCTCGTCGGCCAGCAGCGACAGCGGCGAGGCCGCGCTGTCGGTCAGCGCCAACACCTTGCAGCCCGCCGCCCGGGCGGCCTCGGCCACCTGCAGCGCCTCGCGCGAATAGGGGGCGAAGCTGGCGACGACCAGCGCATCGCCCTTGCTCATCGCGCGCTGCTGCATCTCCAGCGAGCCGCCCTGGCCGTCGATCAGCTGCACGCTGGTGCGGAACAGCCGGTACACGTAGACGAACGAGAAGGCGATCGGGAAGCAGGCCCTGAAGCCGGCGGCATGCACCGTGGCCGCCTTTTCGAGCAGGGCGCAAGCCTTCTGCAACGAGGCGGCGCTCTGCCGTTGCGTCGCCTCTAGGTTGCGGCGCTGCACCTCGAACATCTCCTCGACCAGGCCGCGGTCGGTCGCCCGGCCGACCAGCGTGCGGGCCCGCTCGCCGTAGGCCTCCGGCCCGAGCCCCATCTCCGACGCCACCGCTTCCTTGAACTGCGGCCAGCCGGCATAGCCCAGGTGCTGGGCGAAGCGCACCAGCGTGGCGGGGGTGCCGCCCGAGCGCGTGCCGATCGTGCGCATCGAATGAGTGACCACGTCATTGGGGTGGTCGAGCACGTACCTGGCCACCTGCTGCAGAGCGGGGCTCAGGCCGGCGAAGCGCTGGCGGAGATCGTCCTTGACGCCCATGGAAGTCCTGTCGTGGTTTGGAACGAATGTACCGGATGGAACGGAGGTGTTCCAGAATCCCTTGACGGAACAAATGTTCCAAACAATAATTCATTCGGTACATTAGTTCCATTCAGCCGACGCCATGACGCACGTCTTCCACCGCCATCTCCGCCACACCCCGCCGGTCGCCATTGCCGCGAGCGGCATGACGATCCGCGACGCCGCCGGCCGCGACTACCTCGACGCCTCCGGCGGCGCAGCGGTCTCCTCGCTGGGCCATGGGCATCCGGACGTGATCGCCGCGATGCACGCGCAGGTCGATCGCCTGGCTTATGCCCACACCAGCTTCTTCACCACCGAGGTGGCGGAGCAGTTGGCCGACGAGCTGATCGGCGGCGCGCCCGAGGGCATGAGCCATGTCTACCTGGTGAGCGGGGGCTCCGAGGCGGTCGAGTCGGCGCTCAAGATGGCGCGCCAGTATTTCGTCGAGATCGGCCAGCCGCAGCGCACCCACTTCATCGCCCGCCGCCAGAGTTACCACGGCAACACGCTGGGGGCGCTGGCCGTCGGCGGCAACGCCTGGCGGCGCGAGCCCTTCGCGCCGATCCTGGTGCCGGCCACGCACGTCTCTCCCTGCTATCCGTACCGCGAGCAGCACGAAGGCGAGAGCGCCGATCAGTACGGCGTGCGGCTCGCGGCCGAGCTCGAGGCGGCGATCCTGGCGCAGGGCGCCGACCGCGTGATCGCCTTCGTCGCCGAGACCGTCGGCGGCGCCACCGCCGGCGTGCTGACGCCGGTGCCGGGCTACTTCAAGGCCGTTCGCGAGGTCTGTGACCGCCACGGCGTGCTGCTGATCCTCGACGAGGTGATGTGCGGCATGGGCCGCTGCGGCACGCTGTACGCCTGCGAGCAGGAGGGCGTGGTGCCCGACCTGGTGACGGTCGCCAAGGGCCTGGGCGGCGGCTACCAGCCGATCGGCGCCGTGCTCGCGCAGCGCCGCATCGTCGAGGCGATGTCGCAGGGCAGCGGTTTCTTCCAGCATGGCCACACCTACCTCGGTCATCCGGTGGCTTGCGCGGCCGCACTGGCGGTGCAGCGGGTGATCCGGCGCGACGGCCTGCTGGCCAAGGTGCGGGATGACGGCGAAGCCTTCGGCGCGATGCTGCGCGAGGCGCTCGGCGACCATCCGCACGTGGGCGACATCCGCGGCCGCGGCTTCTTCTGGGGCGTCGAGCTGGTGGCCGAACGGGCCACCAAGTCGCCGTTCGCGCCGGGGTTGAAGCTGCACGCCCGGATCAAGAACGACGCGATGGCGCGCGGCCTGCTGTGCTATCCCTTCGGCGGCACGGTCGACGGCCGGCAGGGCGACCACGTGCTGCTGGCGCCGCCCTTCATTGCCACCCGGCAGGATCTGCAGGAGATCGCGACGCGGCTGGCCGGCGCGATCGACAGCGTCACGCGCGCCGCGCTGCGCTGACGCGCTGCAACGAATTCCCCCTTCGCCTTCACCCACCTGTTTCGAGGAGTTGCTCCATGGCCTTCGCTCGCCTGTCCCCGTTCGCCTTCGCCGCCTTGATGGCGGCCTGCACGCTGCTGCCGCTCACGACCGCCCAGGCCCAGGAGGGCGGCACGCTGGCCAAGGTCAAGGCCAGCGGCGCCATCACCGTTGGCTACCGCGAGTCGTCCTTCGGTTTTTCGTACCTCGATGCCAGCCTGAAACCGGTGGGCTACAGCATCGACATCTGCATGCGGATCGTCGACGCCATCAAGACCGAGCTCCGGATGCCGAGCCTGGAGGTCCGCTACCAGGCCGTGACCTCGGCCAACCGGATCCCGCTGGTGGCCAACGGCACGGTCGACATCGAATGCGGCTCGACCACCAACCTGGTCGAGCGGCAGAAGCAGGTGGCGTTCTCGCCCGACATCTTCCGCTACAACGTGCGCATGCTGGTGAAGGCCGATTCGGGCATCAGGGACATCGCCGACCTGCAGGGCAAGACGGTCGTCACCACCACGGGCACGACCTCGTTCCGGCTGCTGCGCGAGGCCGACAAGGGCAAGAACCTCGAGGTCACGAACGTCGCGGCGAAGGACCACACCGAGTCCTTCCTGCTGGTCGAGAACGGCCGCGCTCAGGCTTTCGTGCTGGACGACATCCTGCTGGCGGGGCAGATCGCCAACGCCCGCAGCCCGAAGGACTTCAGGATCACCGGCGAAAGCCTGCGCACCGAGAACCAGTCGCTGATGCTGCGCAAGGACGATCCCGAATTCAAGGCGCTGGTGGACCGCGTGGTCGGTGGCATGATGAAATCGGGCGAGATGGAAAAGCTCTACAACCGCTGGTTCATGTCGCCCATTCCGCCGAAGAACATCAACATCAACTACCCGCTCAACGCCGAGACCCGGGACGCTTTCGCGAATCCGTCGTCGAAGGGGATCTGAGCACCGCCGATGACCCGTATCGCACTCATCCACGCCCTGGCGCATTCGGTCGCGCCGATCAACGAAGCGCTGGCGCGCGAATGGCCCGAGGCCTTGCGCACGAACCTGCTCGACGACAGCCTGTCGGGCGATCTCGCTCGCGGCGGGCGCGGGCTCGACGAGGCCATGCACGAGCGTTTCCAGCGGCTGGCGCAGTACGCGGTCGACTGCGGCGCGCAAGGCATCCTCTTCACCTGCTCGGCCTTCGGTCCGTGCATCGAGGCGGTGGCGCGGCGCCACGCCGGCATGCCGGTGCTGAAGCCCAACGAGGCGATGATCGAGGAGGCCGCGGCCGGCGCCGGCACGCTGGGCCTGATCGCGAGCTTCGGGCCCACGCTCGAATCGATGCCGCCCGAATTCCCGCCCGGCGTGGCGCTCGAACTGGCGCTGGCCGAGGGCGCGCTCGAGGCCCTGAATGCCGGCGACGGCGAGCAGCACGATGCGCTGGTCGCCGCCCAGGCCAGGGGGCTGCGCGCGCGCGGCTGCACCCGCATCGCGTTGGCGCAGTTCAGCCTGGCGCGCGCCCGGGCGGCCTGCGAAGCGGCGTCGGGGCTGCCGGTGTTGACCACCGTCGACAGTGCGGTGCGCGCCCTGCGGCGGCGACTGGAAACGCGATGAACCCGCTGCTCGACAACATCGCCTGGAACACGCTCTCGGGCCCGCACGCCGGCTTCGCCACCGGCACCGACCGCGCCCGCCGCTACGCGCCCGGCTTTTCTCCGATCGTCGGGTTCGCGAATGCCGGCCATCCCGAGCTCGACGACCTGACACCGTTCTGCGCCCCCGGCGATCACTTCTACTGCATGGACTGGTCCGGCAGCGCACCCGCGGGCTGGCGCATCGATCTGGACTCGACCATGTTCAGGATGGTGTGGCAGGGCGCGATGCCGGACGACGACCCGGCCCTCGATGCCACGCCCTTGCGGCCGGAACATGCGGCCCAGGCGGTCGAACTGGCCGCGCTGACCCGCCCCGGGCCCTTCGGCCCGCGGACACCCGAGCTCGGCGACTACTTCGGTTGCTTCGAGGGCGACCGCCTGATCGCGATGGCCGGCGAACGCATGTGCGCCGGCACGCTGCGCGAGATCAGCGGCATCTGCACCCATCCCGACTACCAGGGGCGCGGCCTGGCGCGCCGGCTGGCCGCGAAGCTGATTCGCCGCCAGCTGCAGCGAGGCGAGACCCCGTTCCTGCATGTCATGCGTGACAACGAAGGCGCCCATGGGCTTTACCAGCGGATGGGCTTCAAGGACCATCGCGAGGTGGTGGTGCGCGTCATCTCGCCGTGTTGATCTGAACGGAACCTGACCGCCGCGATCGCGATAATCGACGCTCTTTCAAGGAGCGCGCGTGGATATCGTTTTGCTGGCCAAGGCCGCCATCATGGGCATCGTCGAGGGCCTGACCGAATTTCTTCCGATCTCGTCGACCGGCCATCTGATCCTCGCCGGTTCGCTGCTCGGCTTCGACGACGACAAGGCCAAGGTCTTCGACATCGCGATCCAGACCGGTGCCATCTTCGCGGTGGTGCTGGTCTTCTGGCACAAGATCCACTCGACCGTCGTGGCGCTGCCGCGCCAGCCGAAGGCGCGGCGCTTCGCGCTCAACGTGCTGATCGCCTTTCTGCCGGCGGTGGTGCTGGGCCTGCTGTTCGGCAAGGCCATCAAGGCCCACCTGTTCACGCCGACCGTGGTGGCGAGCACCTTCATCATCGGCGGCTTCATCATCCTGTGGGCCGAGCGGCGACCGCCGGGCTCGGTGCGGATCGAGAACGTCGACGACATGACGCCCTGGGATGCGCTCAAGGTCGGCCTGGTGCAGTGCTTCGCGATGATCCCCGGCACCAGCCGAAGCGGCTCGACCATCATCGGCGGCATGCTGCTCGGGCTGTCGCGCAAGGCGGCGACCGACTTCTCCTTCTTCCTCGCGATCCCGACCCTGATCGGCGCCGGCGCCTACAGCCTCTACAAGGAGCGCGCGCTGTTGTCGGTGGCCGACATCCCGCTGTTCGCGGTCGGCCTGGTGTTCTCGTTCGTGAGCGCATGGCTGTGCGTGCGCTGGCTGCTGCGCTACATCAGCACGCACGACTTCGTGCCTTTCGCCTGGTACCGGATCGCCTTCGGGATCGTGGTGCTGGCGACCGCGTGGAGCGGGGTCGTCACCTGGGCCGACTGAACGCCGGCAAGGGCTCAGTGCGGCGACGAGAGCTTCATCAGAACGATGCCGCAGACGATCAGTGCGCCGGCGGCGATCCGCATGAGGCTGGCCTGCTCGCCGAGTACCAGGATGCCGACCACGAAGGCGCCGACCGCGCCGATGCCGGTCCAGATCGTGTAGGCGGTACCGAGCGGCAGCGAGCGCATCGAGATCGACAGCAAGCCGAAGCTCGCGATCATGAGGACCAGCGTGAGGGCCGTGGGCCACGGGCGGCTGAAGCCCTCGGAGAGCTTCATCGAATAGGCCCATGCCACTTCGAGAATGCCGGCGATGACGAGATAGATCCAGGCCATGTGTCCCTCACTTCAAGAAAAAGCCGGGCCGTCCCGAATTGATTCCACTCGTCCGGGAGGTCGTCCTCCCGATGGGGCGGGATGATAGCAAGGGACCGCGGCGGTGCCGGCCGCCGCCGACGCGTCAGAGCAGGTTGCGCAGCGCCGCCTCGACCGCCGCGGCGGTGGCGATCGGCTTTTCCATCGGAAACAGGTGGGTGCCGTCGAGCATCATGATCCGCCCCTTGGTGACCTGCTGGGTCATCGCCATGCCGACCCGCTTCATCTCGACCGACTGGCGGCCGCCGACGAAGGCCGCGCGGCACTTCAGCGGATGGGCGCGCAGCAGGGCGCCCAGGTTGTGCGGGATGGTGTCGTAGATCGCGGTCTCGACATCGCGGTCGAAACTCAAGGCGCGTGAACTGGCCCCCACGCTCGGCACTGACGTGTCCTCGCTGCCGCCCGCGGGGGCCCTCGCGCCTTGGGGCGGCCCGGCGTCGCTCGCATCGTCGAGATCGAAGGTGCCGTGCTCGATGTAGTCGCGCAGCACGCGCTCGTCCCACTTGGCGAAGGCCTTCTTGCTGCGGAAATGCTCGAACACCGCCTCGCGGTGCTCCCAGGTGTTCCTGCGCTTGCGGCTGATCATGCCGGGGGACACGCTCTTCATCAGCGGCGTGCGCTTCATGAGGTTGATCGTGCCGGCGCGCCAGCCGCCGATCAGCGGCGAATCGAGCAGCACCACGCCGCGGGCGAGCGCCGGATGCAGGGCGGCGCACATCAGGCTCAGGAAACCGCCGAGCGAATGGCCGACCAGCAGCACCGGGGCGCCGGCCCGGTCGGCCCGCGCCTGGGCGAAGTCCGCCAGCTGCTGCACCAGGTGCGGCCAGTTGTCGGTGACCGGGTACTTGGGGTCATGGCCGAATTTCTCGACCGCATCGACGTCGAAGCCGCGGTTGCGCAGGCTGTCGAGCATCACGCGGTAGGTGCTCGCGGGAAAGCTGTTCCCGTGCGAGAAGATGACTGGAGGAAGCATGGCAAGGGGGCACCGGCGGGCGGCGCCGGGCACGGTCAGATCAGCTTTTCTTCGGGCGTCGAGATCTTGCGCAGCGGGCTGTGCCGCGTGGCCGGCATCTTCAGCGGATGCTCGGTGTAGGCGTCGTCCCAGACCGGGTCCTCGATGCTGTCGAACACCTCGCGCAGCTTCTGGCCCCAGCTGTTGTGCATCATCCGGTAGTAGGGGTTGTCGGCGTCGATGCAGATCACCTTGTCGGTGCGCAGGGTGTTGGCCTCGTACACCACCAGGTCGAGCGGCAGGCCGACCGACAGGTTCGACTTCATGGTCGAGTCCATCGACACCAGCGCGCACTTGGCGGCTTCGTCGAGCGGGGTCTCGGGTGTCAGCACGCGGTCGAGCACCGGCTTGCCGTACTTCGACTCGCCGACCTGGAAGTAGGGCGTCTCGGTGGTCGCCTCGATGAAATTGCCGGCTGCGTAGACCAGGAACAGGCGCATGCCCTCGCCCTTGACCTGGCCGCCGAAGATGAAGGAGACATTGAAGTCCAGCCCGGCGTGCTTGAGCGCCTCGGCATCGCGGTCGTACACGTGGCGCACGGCCGAGCCGAGCACGCGGGCGGCGTCGAACATGCTCTTGGCGTTCCAGATGGTGATCGGCGGGCTTTCCTCGCCGTTCTCCTTGGTTTCGCGCAGCTCTTCGATCTGGAGGATTTCCCGCACCGACTGCGAGATGCTCAGGTTGCCGGCCGACAGCAGCACCATGACGCGGTCGCCGGGCTGCTCGTAGACGATCATCTTGCGGAAGGTGCTGATGTGGTCCACGCCCGCATTGGTGCGCGAATCGGACAGGAACACCAGTCCGGCGTTGAGTTTGATGCCGACACAGTAGGTCATGAGTTCTTCTTGCACGAATCGAGCCATCAGCCCTGCTCGCGCATCTGGAGTTTCTTCAGTGTGTAGAGGGCCTCGAGCGCTTCGCGCGGGCTCATCGCATCGGGGTCGATCGCACTCAGCGCGGATTCTACGGCGCTCGCCAGCGGCGCCTCGGCGGCCGGCGGCGGCGCGAACAGATCGACCTGGGCGCGGGTCTGGGTCTGCTGCGATTCCAGGGCCTCCAGCGCCTGCCGCGCGTGGTTGACCACCGCCGCCGGCATGCCGGCCAGCCGCGCCACCTGGATGCCGTAGCTCTTGCTGGCCGGGCCGGGCTGCATCTCGTGCAGGAAGACGATGTCGCGGCCGGCCTCGGTGGCGCTCACGTGCATGTTGACCGCGCCGTGGTGGCTGGCCGGGAATTCGGTGAGCTCGAAATAGTGGGTCGCGAAGAGCGTGAAGGCGCGCGTGCGGTCGTGCAGCTGGGCGGCGATGCCGGCCGCCAGCGCCAGCCCGTCGAAGGTGCTGGTGCCGCGGCCGATCTCGTCCATGAGCACCAGCGAGTGGGCGGTGGCGCCGTGCAGGATCTGCGCCGCCTCGGTCATCTCGAGCATGAAGGTCGACTGTGCGTTGGCCAGGTCGTCGGCCGCGCCGATGCGGGTGTGGATGGCGTCGATCGGCCCGAGCCTGCAGGCCGCGGCCGGCACGTGCGAGCCGATGGACGCCAGCAGCACGATGATCGCGACCTGCCGCATGTAGGTCGACTTGCCGCCCATGTTGGGGCCGGTGATGACCTGCATGCGCTGCTGGGGGCCGAGGCGGGTGTCGTTGGCGATGAACGCGCCCGAAGATTTCTCGGCCAGCCGGGCTTCGACCACCGGATGGCGGCCCTGTTCGATCTCGATGCAGGGATGGGCGACGAAACTCGGCGCCCGCCAGTGCAGTGCATGCGAGCGCTCGGCCAGTGCGCAGAGGGCGTCGAGCGTGGCGATGGCGCCGGCCAGCCGGGTCAGCGCGGCCACCGACGGCTGGAGGGCGTCGAGCAGCTGCTCGTAGAGCCACTTCTCGCGCGCCAGTGCGCGGTCCTGCGCCGACAGCGCCTTGTCCTCGAAGGCCTTGAGCTCGGGCGTGATGAAGCGCTCGGCGTTCTTCAGTGTCTGGCGCCGGCGGTAGTTGTCGGGCACCTTGGCCAGCGCGCTCTGCGTGACCTCGATGTAGAAGCCGTGCACGCGATTGAACTGCACCCGCAGATTGCTGATGCCGGTGCGCTCGCGTTCGCTGGCCTCGAGCTGGAGCAGGAAGTCGTCGCAGTTTTCGCTGATGGCGCGCAGCTCGTCGAGCTCGGCATCGTGGCCGCTGGCGATCACGCCGCCGTCGCGGACCAGGGCCGAGGGCTCCGGGGTGATCGCGGCGACCAGCAGTTCGGCGCAGCCGGAGGGTGGCGCCAGCTGGTCGGCCAGTTGCGCCAGCAGCGCCGACGCACCGGGCAGGGCGGGTGCCAGCTGCCCGGCCTTGGCCAGCGCCATCCGCAGCGCCAGCAGCTCGCGCGGGCGCACCTGCCTGAGCGAGATGCGGGCCGCGATGCGTTCGACGTCGCTGGTGTTCTTGAGCTGGTCGCGCAGGGTGCGCCAGGGGGCCGCGGTGCCACCGGGCGGCGGGGCCTGCAGCGCGGCGATCGCTTCGAGCCGCGACTGGGCCGCGCCGCGGTCGCGCCGGGGCGCCAGCAGCCAGCGCTTGAGCAGCCGGCTGCCCATTCCGGTCATGCAGGTGTCGAGCAGCGAGAACAGGGTGGGCGACTCTTCGCCGCGCAGGGTCTGGACCAGCTCGAGGTTGCGCCGGGTGGTCGGCGGCAGTTCGATCAGTTCGCCGTCGCGCTCGACCGCCAGCCGCTGAACGTGCGCCAGCGCCCG
>Ga0182007_10001589_pt1 | contig 12100 bp, 13 predicted proteins | sample Sormic07211113_1_FD_123023 | JGI IMG/M metagenome (GOLD analysis project Ga0182007, IMG submission 123023) | Rhizosphere microbial communities from Sorghum bicolor, Mead, Nebraska, USA - 072115-113_1 MetaG | ecosystem: Host-associated > Plants > Roots > Rhizosphere | place: USA: Nebraska... | reverse complement strand
TTCAACTGGCAGATCTCGATCGCGCTGGTGCCGGGCATGGCGGCGCGCGAGGTGGCGGTGGGGGCGCTCGGCACGGTGTATGCGCTGTCCGCCACCGGCGACGACGTCGCCGGCCAGCTGCAGCCCCTGATCGCCGGCAGCTGGTCGCTGGCCACGGCGCTGTCGCTGCTGGTCTGGTATGTGTTTGCGCCCCAATGCATCTCGACCTTGGCCGCGGTCAAACGCGAGACCGGCTCCTGGCGCTATGTTTGGATCATGGCTGGCTATTTGTTCGCGCTCGCCTACATTGCGTGCTGGATCACCTATCGGGTGGCACTGGCGCTCACAGGAGGATGAGATGACGCAGGAAATCATTGTCGGATTGATCGTCGCGCTGGCCGCGTTCTATGCGCTGTGGCGCTGGATGCCTGCCAACTGGCGCCGCGCGGCCGCGGGCAAGGTGGCCGCTGGAACGCAGCGCGCCGGCCTGGTCGATGCCCAGCGGGCGCAGCAGCTGGCGGCTTCGCTCGGCAAGGCTTCGGGTTGCGGCGCCTGCGACAGCTGCGGCAGTTGCGGCAGCGCCGGGCGGAAGGACCAAGCCGACGTCCAGACCGCTGCCACGCACTCCCGCTGAGTGCGGCCCATGCCAGCCCATGTCCTGATTGCGGGCGGTGGCATCGCGGGCCTCGCCAGCGCGCTGGCGCTGGCCCGGCGGCGCCACCGGGTCGACCTGCTCGAGCAGGCGGTGGCCTTCGGCGAGGTCGGCGCCGGCATCCAGCTCGGTCCCAACGTGACGCGCCGGCTGCAGCAGCTGGAGGTCTGGGAGCCGCTGGTGCGGATCGCCGCGCGGCCCGATGCGCTGGTGGTTCGCAGCGCCACCGACGGCCGCGAGATCGCCCGCATGCCGCTCGGCAACGCGATGCTGCACAACTACGCCGCCCCCTATTTCTGCGTCCATCGCGCCGACCTGCACGGGGTGCTGCTGGCGGCGGCGCGCGGCACCGGGGCCGTCACGCTGACCACCGCGGCCCGGGTCACCGGCGTGGTCGCGCGCGACCATGCGGTCTGTGTGTCCAGCACCGAGCGCCGGGCCTGGGAGGGCGATGCGCTGATCGGCGCCGACGGCCTCTGGAGCACGGTGCGGCCGTTCGTGCTGGAAGATTCGCCGCCCCGGGCCACCGGCCACACGGCGTGGCGAGCGCTGGTCGATCAGTCGGCCTTGCCGGCCGCGCTGCGCAGCACGCAGGTCACGGTCTGGCTCGGGCCGCGGCTGCACGCGGTGGCCTATCCGGTGCGCCGCGGCGATGCGCTCAACGTGGTGGTGCTGGCCGAATCGGCGCCCGCCGGCGATGCGCGCGACTGGGACCAGTCCTCGAGCCTGGCGGCGTTGCAGGCCGCGACCGGGCGCACCAGCGGCGCGCTCCAGGCCCTGCTGGAGGCAGTGCCCGATTGGCGGGCCTGGACCCTCAACGACCGGCCGCCCCTCGCCAGTCCGTCGCAGATGGCGGGCGAACGCATCGCCCTGGTCGGCGATGCGGCGCATCCGATGCTGCCCTACCTCGCCCAGGGGGCGGGCATGGCGATCGAGGACGCCGTGGCGCTGGCGGAGGCCCTGGACGGCGGCGACGCGGCGGCGGTGCCGGCGGCGTTGATGCGCTTTGCCGAGACGCGCTGGCAGCGCAATGCCCTGGTGCAGGCCCGGGCCCGGCGCAATGGCGGGATCTTCCATGCCACCGGACTGGTGCGCTTCGGGCGCGACGCCGCCCTGCGGCTGCTGGGGGCGCGATTGCTCGACGTGCCGTGGCTCTACGAGGGTTGATCAGAGGCTGAAGCTCTGCAGATGGTCGACCCGCTTGGCCAGGCCCGCCGGGCCCAGGTAGTGGGTGAGACGGCCCGCATGCACTTCGACCAGGGCGGATTCGAGCTCGGCGAGCATGCCGTCCCGGGCGGCGGCATAGCGGCCCGCCAGGTCGTCGTGCGAGCGCCCGTAGGCTTCGGCGATCAAGCGTGCGGCCGCCGGCGCGCCGCAGGCCACGCATTCGGCGATCGCGGTGGCGCTGGGCTCGGCCCCGCGCTCCAGCAGCAGGCCGACCAGCTCGGGCGAGACCGCGCTGTCGATGTAGTCGAGCGCATCGTGCGCCACCGGTGCGCCGGCCTGCACCAGCGCCTGCGCGGCCTGGTGGGCGCCGTGGCTCAGGGCCAGGTCGGTGGCGATCGCGCTGCCCAGCAGCGGGCCGTCGAGCGTCACCTCGGCGGCCGCCAGGCGCGCGACCAGTTCGGCGTCGTCGGTGGCGATCGCATGCCGCAGCGCGACGCGTGCCAGCGGGGCGTCCTGTGCCAGCGTGCCGGCCGCCAGCGGCGTGCGCCAGTCGACCATGGCGCGCCGGTAGAAGGCGATCAGCCGGTCCATCAGCTCCAGCGACAGGCCGTGCTCCTGGTGGCGCTGGTCGAGGTATTCGAGCAGCGCCTGGCCGGTGAAGTAGTCGCCCGCCGGCGCCAGCGGGTCCTCGTCGAGCTGCAGCGCCTCGAAGGCGGCGCACAGGTCGTGGGCGACGGTGGTCATGCCGTCCTCGTGCATCTCGTGCGCCCAGGGCGCCGGCAGACCCTGCTTCCAGGCCAGCACGTGGCCGTAGTCGGGGCCGGGCTCGACCACGGCGTAGACCCGGTCGCAGTCCTCGAAGCCGCCGAAGGGCAGCAGCGTGAGCTTGCCGTCCCAGGCCTCGCCGCTGTCCGCGGCTGCTTCCTGCGCGCCCTGGCGCTCGTGCTCGATCCACCCCTGCAGGTCGCGCGGGCCATCGCCGCCGTTGTAGAAGAGCTCGCTCCAGACCACCGACTCCTCGTTGCCGTTCATGTGCAGGTGGAGGTCGTAGTCGATGCGCCCGCCGGCCGTCAGGCGCCAGAGCGACAGCAGCTCCGGCGGCAGCGGCCCGGCGCACTGGGCCTGCAGCGCCGCGACCTGGGCTTCGTCCATCGGCGGGCGGGCGTCGAAGATCACGCGGCGCGCGAACAGCGCGATGCCGTGCGAGCGCAGCTGCGCGAGTTCGTCATCCCCGAAGAAATCGTTGTCCATCGTTGTCTCCTCTCTTTGTTGTCGATGCGAAGCTGCGAAGGACGTCGCGCGGTCTGCCTAGAGGTCGGTCCGCAGCTTCCAGATTTCCGGAAACAGCACCACGTCGAGCATCTTGCGCAGATAGCTTACGCCGCCGGTGCCGCCGGTGCCACGCTTGAAGCCGATCACGCGCTCGACCGTGGTCACGTGCCGGAAGCGCCAGAGGCGGAAGGCGTCTTCGAGGTCGGTGAGTTCTTCGCCGAGCTGGTAGAGCTCCCAGTGCTTCTTGGGCTCCCGGTAGGCGACCAGCCAGGCTTGCTCGACACCGTCGCTGGCCTCGTAGGGTTTCGACCAGTCACGCTCCAGGTGGTCGGCCGGCACGTCGAGGCCGCGGCGCGCCAGCAGCCGCAGCGCCTCGTCGTACAGCGAGGGCGCGCGCCAGGCGGCCTCGACCTCGGCCAGCAGCTCGGGGCGGTGCGCGTGGGGCTTGAGCATCGCGGCGTTCTTGTTGCCGAGCGCGAATTCGATGCAGCGGTACTGCCAGCTCTGGAAGCCGCTGGAGGCGCCGAGGTAGGGCCGCATGGCGCTGTATTCGGGCGGTGTCATGGTCGCCAGCACGTCCCAGGCATGCACCAGCTGCTCCATGATCCGCGACACGCGCGCCAGCATCTTGAAGGCGCTGGAGAGGTCGTCCTCGGCGATGGCGCGGATAGCGGCGCGCAGTTCGTGCAGCATGAGCTTCATCCAGAGCTCGCTGGTCTGGTGCTGGACGATGAACAGCAGCTCGTCGTGCGCCGGCGAGCGCGGATGCTGTGCGGTCAGGATCTGGTCGAGGCTCAGGTAGTCGCTGTAGCTCATCGAGGCGCTGAAGTCGAGCTGCGCCTTTTCGTCGTGGACGATTTGTTCGGTACTCATGACAGTCCTTGGCCTCAGGTCACCGCGAGCTTCTGGTTGAACTCGGGTCGTTTCCATTCTTCGCGGTCGAGCACCTGCACCAGGTGCTCGACCGCGTTCCATACATCTTCGAAGCCGAGGTAGAGCGGCGTGAAGCCGAAGCGCAGGATGTCGGGCATCTGCGCATCGCCGGCCCTGAAGTCGCCGATCACGCCGCGGGCGATCAGCGCCTGCACCATCGCATACGCGCCCGGCCCGCCGTCGTTCAGGGCCAGGCAGACCTGCGAGCCGCGCCGCGCATGCTCGCGCGGCGTCACCAGCGCGAAGCGCCCGGCGCAGCGCTGCTCGACCAGCGTGATGAAGGTGTCGGTCAGCGCCAGCGACTTGGCGCGCAGCGCCGCCATCGGGCCCTGACCGGCGTCGAAGGGCTCGGCGGCCAGCACGCTGTCGAGCCCGCATTCGAGCCCGGCCAAGGCGATGATCGGCTGGGTGCCGCACAGGTAGCGGGCGACGCCCGGCGCCGGCCGGTAGTGCGGCGTGAATTCGAACGGCGCCGCATGGCCCCACCAGCCCGAAAGCGGCTGCGTGAACTGGCCGGCGTGGCGCGTGTGCACCCAGACGAAGGCCGGCGCGCCGGGGCCGCCGTTCAGGTACTTGTAGCCGCAGCCGATCGCGAAGTCGGCCTCGCTGTCGTTGAGCGCCACCGGCACCGCGCCGGCACTGTGGGCGAGGTCCCACACCGTCAGCGCGCCCACCGCGTGGGCCGCGGCCGTGACGGCCTTCATGTCGTGCATGGCGCCGGTGCGGTAGTTGACGTGGGTCAGCATCAGCACCGCGACCTGCTGGTCGAGCGCCGCGGGCAGCTCGTCGGCCTCGATCAGCCGGAGCGTGAATCCGCGTTCGCGGCAGATCGACTCGGCGATGTAGAGGTCGGTCGGGAAGTTGCTGCGCTCGCTGAGCACGACGCGGCGCTGCGGGCTGGCGTCGGGTGTCGCCAGCAGCACCTGGCTCAGGGCCGCGAACAGCACCTTGTAGAGGTTGATCGAGGTGCTGTCGGTGCAGACCACCTCGCCCGGCGCGGCGCCGACCAGCCGCGCGACCTTGTCGCCCAGCCGCTGCGGCAGGTCGAACCAGCCGGCGCTGTTCCAGGAACGGATCAGGCCTTCGCCCCATTCCTTGGCGACCACCTCGGCGATGCGGGCCGGCGCGGTCTTCGGCAGCACGCCGAGCGAGTTGCCGTCGAGGTAGATCACGCCCTCGGGCAGCAGGAAGCGGTCGCGCAGCGCGGCCAGCGGGTCTTCGGCGTCGAGGCGCCGGCAATCATCGAGTGTCATGGGGATTCCGGATTGAGTTCGCGCAGGACCGCGCGCACCGGCGAGGCATCGGCGCTCACCAGCTTCAGGGGCAGGGCGATCAGTTCGTAGTCGCCCTCGGGCACCTCGTCGAGCACCAGGTTCTCGAGCACGCGCAGGCCGAGCCGGCGGATCACCTGGTGGCTGTCGAGGGTTTTGCTGTCGGCCGGATCGATGCTGGCGGTGTCGATGCCGACCAGCGTCACGCCGAGGGCCGCCAGGCGCTCGATGGTGGCCGGCGCGTAGGCGGCGAGGGCGCCGTCCCAGCGCTCGACCGGCGCCCGCCGGTAGGTGCGCACCAGCACCCGCGGCGGCAGGTCGTCGAGGGCGTGGGCGATGTGCGCCCACTCGATCAGCGGGCCGCGCTCGATCGCATGGATCACGCGGCAGCGGCCGAGGAAGGGCGCGAGATCGACCTCGCCGATGGGCGCGCCGGCGGGGTCGTAGTGCAGCGGTGCGTCGGCATGGGCGCCGACGTGCGGCGACAGGCTGATCTCGCTGACGTTGACCGGGCAGCCGGGCGCGATCGTCGCGGCCCAGCGCTGCCGGTAGGGCGTGTCGCCGGGGAAGACCGGCGCGCCTTCATGCACCGGCGGCGAGATATCCCAGAGGCGTTGATTCGACATGGCGCAAAGTTAGCGCCATGCGAAGGGTCGTGGTGTCGGTTATTTCCAACAGGCTTTGAAACGAAGATGCAGCGGGCTCAGGCGATCGGCCCCAGCAGCAGGAACTCCATCAGCGCCTTCTGCACGTGCATCCGGTTCTCGGCCTCGTCCCAGACCACCGACTGCGGGCCGTCGATCACGTCGGCCTCGACCTCCTCGCCGCGGTGCGCCGGCAGGCAATGCATGAAGAGCGCATCGGACTGGGCCACGCGCATCATCTCGGTGTCGACGCACCAGTCGGCGAAGGCGGCGCGGCGGGTCTCGTTCTCGGCCTCGTAGCCCATGCTGGTCCAGACGTCGGTGGTCACCAGGTCGGCGCCGCGGCAGGCTTCCATCGGGTCCTTGAAGACCTGGTAGCTGGCGCTCGAGCGCAGCCCGGCGACCGACTGGTCGACCTCGTAGCCGCTCGGCGTGCTGACGTGCACCTTGAAGCCCAGGATCTCGCTCGCCTGCAGCCAGGTGTTGGCCATGTTGTTGCCGTCGCCGACCCAGGCCACGGTCTTGCCCGCGATCGAGCCGCGGTGCTCGATGAAGGTGAAGATGTCGGCCAGGATCTGGCAGGGGTGGAACTCGTTGGTCAGGCCGTTGATGACCGGCACCCGCGAATGGGCGGCGAAGGCCTCGATCTTGGTCTGCTCGTAGGTGCGGATCATCACCAGGTCGACCATCCGGCTGATGACCTTGGCGCTGTCCTCGATCGGCTCGGCGCGGCCCAGCTGGCTGTCGCCGGTGGTGAGGTGCACCACGCTGCCGCCGAGCTGGTACATGCCGGCCTCGAAGCTCACGCGGGTGCGCGTGGAGGCCTTCTCGAAGATCATCGCCAGCGTGCGGTCGACCAGCGGCTGGTGGCGCTCGTAGGCCTTGAACTTCTTCTTGATCAGCGCCGCGCGCGCGAACAGGTGGGCGTAGTCGCCGGCATCGAAATCCGAGAATTGCAGGTAGTGCCGGATCGCGGTGGTGTTCATGGTTGAGGCTCCGCGAGGAAGGCCTTCACCAGCGGCGCCAGGATCGCCACGATCTCGTCGGCTTCGGCGATGCTGAGGATCAGCGGCGGCACCAGCCGGATCACGCTGTCGGCCGTGACGCTCAGCAGCAGGCCGGCGTCGCAGGCGCGGCCGAGGATCACGCCGCAGGGACGGTCGAGCTCGATGCCCAGCATCAGGCCCTGGCCGCGGATTTCCTTCACGCCGGCCAGGCCCGCGAATTCGCGCTCCAGCGCCGCCTTCAGGTGGGCGCCGACGGTGGCGGCGTTCTCGAGCAGGTTCTGCTCTTCCATGATCCGGATGGTCTCGATGCCGGCGCGCATGGCCAGCGGGTTGCCGCCGAAGGTGGTGCCATGGTTGCCCGGGCCGAAGATGTGGGCGGCGCGCGGGCCGGCGACCACCGCGCCGATCGGCACGCCCGAGCCCAGGCCCTTGGCCAGCGGCATCACATCCGGCTTGATGCCAGCCCACTGGTGGGCGAACCACTTGCCGGTGCGGCCCATGCCGCATTGCACTTCGTCGATCATCATGAGCCAGTCGCGCTGGTCGCAGAGCGCGCGCACCTGGCGCAGGTATTCCCAGCGCATCGGATGGATGCCGCCTTCGCCCTGGATGGTCTCGAAGAACACGGCGACCACGTTCGGATTGCCCTCGGTGGCCTTCTTGAGCGCGTCGATGTCGTTCAGCGGCACCCGGATGAAGCCCTCGACCAGCGGGCCGAAGCCCTGCTGCACCTTGGGATTGCCGGTGGCCGACAGCGTGGCGATGCTGCGGCCATGGAACGCGGCCTCGTAGACCACGATCTCGGGCCGCTCGATGCCCTTGTCATGGCCGAACTTGCGCGCCAGCTTGAGCGCGGCTTCGTTGGCCTCCAGGCCGGTGCAGCAGAAGAAGGCGTTGGTCAGGCCCGACAGCTCGGTCAGCTTCGTCGCGAGCTGCTCCTGGCCCGGCACGTGGTAGTAGTTGGAGCTGTGGATCAGCTTCGAGATCTGGTCCTGCAGCGCGGGCACCAGTTCGGGGTGGTTGTGGCCCAGCGTGTTGACCGCGATGCCGCCCAGGCCGTCGAGGTAGGCGCGACCGTTGGTGTCCCAGACTCGGCAGCCCTGGCCGTGCGACAGCGCGATCGGCAGGCGACCGTAGGTGTTCATGACGTGGGGCGACGAGGGGACAACATTGGCGCTCATGCGGATCTCCGGAAAAGGGAACGCGGATTCTAGGCGGCCGGTCGCGACAGTTCAGTGAGGATTGCGCATCACAGCAATGCCCCCAGGCGTGTCGCCCGGGGGACCCCCGGATAGAATCTTGTGCGGCGCAGCAACTGCTCGCGCTTTTCTCTCGCCAACAGATGGTCTCTCCAAACGCCAAAGAAATCTTCATTCAGGGAATCACCCAGGATGGCCGCACTTTTCGTCCCAGCGACTGGGCCGAGCGACTGGCGGGCGTGATGTGCTCTTTCCGCCCCGGCGGCCCGCAGCCCGGCAGCCACCTGAACTATTCGCCCTGGTGCGTGCCGACCGTGATCAACGGCATCAAGTGCGTGGTGGTGAACCGCGAATTGCGCGATTTCGAGCCGATGGCCTGGGATTTTTGCGTCAACTTCGCCAAGGACAACGGCTTGCAGGTGGCCGAGGCCTGCCTGGTGCCCGACGCGCCGACCCTGCCCAAGACCTCCGCCTGAATCGAACGCCCATGAAAAAACCGCCCGAAGGCGGTTTTTCACTTTGCTGCAGCGCACCCCGATCAAACGGCGGATCGGTGAACCAATCCGGGCTGTTTGCCTGATAGCGTCAGGCGGCGACTGCCTTTTCAGGGGCGAGGGCCAGGGCCTTGACCTTGGCCGACAGGCGGCTCTTGTCGCGAGCGGCCTTGTTCTTGTGGAAGATGCCCTTGTCGGCGACGGTGTCGACGATGCTCTGGGCCTTCGCGAAGGCTTCTGCCGCCTTGGTCTTGTCGCCGGCCAGCACGGCCTTCTCGACATTCTTCACGGCGGTGCGGTATTTGGAGCGCAGCGAGGTGTTCGCGGCGTTGAGCTTGACGTCCTGGCGGACGCGTTTACGGCCCGACGCGAGGCGCGGGTTCTTCTTCTTGGGCTTGGCGGATGCCATATTCAGTGTTCCTTGAGGGTCTGGGGATGATGCAGCAAAGCCCTCCATTATAGGCGAGTTGCGGCAAACCGTCGCCAGACGCCGGGAGAGCACGCGCGGGCGCCTACACTTCTGCTCCGTGTCCCTGTTCAAATCCGCCTCCACCGTCTCGCTCCTGACGCTCGCCTCCCGGGTGACCGGCCTCATCCGCGACGTCCTCATGACCTCGGTGTTCGGCGTCAGCGCGATGACCGACGCCTTCTACGTCGCCTTCCGCATCCCGAACCTGTTCCGGCGGGTGTTCGGCGAGGGCGCCTTCAGCCAGGCCTTCGTGCCGGTGCTGGCCGCCTCCCGGACCGAACACGGCGACGCCGGCGCCAAGGCGCTGGTCGACCACGTGGCGACCCTGCTGACCTGGACCCTGGTGGTGGTCTGCGCGCTGGGCGTCGTCGGCGCACCGCTGATGGTCTGGGCCATGGCCAGCGGCCTGCAGAAGAACCCGCAGGGCTTCGACGCCGCGGTGGTCATGACGCGCTGGATGTTCCCCTACATCGGCTTCATGTCGCTGGTGGCGCTGGCCGGCGGCGTGCTCAACACCTGGCGCAAGTTCGCGGTGCCGGCGGCCTCGCCGGTGCTGCTGAACCTGGCGCTGATCGCGGCGATCGTGGGAGGGGCGCCGCTGTTCAGGCGCCTGGGCATCGAGCCGATCTATGCCCAGTGCGTCGGCGTGATGGTGGGCGGCATGTTGCAGCTGGCGATCCAGGTCCCGGCCCTGCGCGGCCTGGGCATGATGCCGCGCATCGGGGCCAGCTTCGGCGCGCTGCGCGCCGCCTGGCGCGACCCGACCACCCGCCGCGTGATGCGGCTCATGCTGCCGGCGCTGATCGGCGTCAGCGTGGCCCAGATCTCGTTGCTGATCAACACCCAGATCGCCTCCCACCTGGCGACCGGCAGCGTCAGCTGGATCACCAACGCCGACCGCCTGATGGAGTTCCCGACCGCGATGCTGGGCGTTGCGCTCGGCGTGGTGTTGATGCCGCAGCTGGCCAGCGCCCGCGCCGCCAAGGACGACGCCCGCTATTCGGCGATGCTGGACTGGGGCCTGCGCCTGGTGGTGCTGCTGGCGGTGCCCTGCGCCCTGGCGCTGCTGGTGTTCGCACGCCCGCTGGTGGCGGTGCTCTTCCACAACGGCGAATTCAGCGCGCTGCATGTGCAGCGCACCAGCGTGGCGCTGATGGGCTACGGCGTCGGCCTGGTCGGCCTGGTGGCGATCAAGGTGCTCGCGCCCGGCTACTACGCGAAGCAGGACACCCGCACGCCGATGCTGATCGCGGTCGGGGTGCTGGTGCTGACCCAGATTCTCAACGTCTTCCTGGTGCCGCTGCTGCAGCACGCGGCGCTGACACTCACGATCAGCATCGGGGCGCTGGTCAACGCGCTGTGGCTGCTGGTCGGGCTGATCCGGCGCGGCAGCTACCGGCCGCTGCCGGGCTGGGGAAAATTCGTGCTCCAGGTGCTTTTCGCCAGCCTGGTGCTCGGCGCGCTGCTGGTCTGGGGCGATCGCCATTTCGACTGGATCGGCCTGCAGGCGCATCGGCTGCAGCGCATCGGCCTGCTGGCCGCGCTGGTCGCGGGCGGGGCGTTGCTCTATTTCGCGGTGCTGGCGCTGACCGGGCTCAAGCTGCGCAGCTTCGTGCGCCGCTGATCGACGCGTTTTCGCTCGCGCCTTGACGGTCTCCGTCCGCTCCTCTACAAAGACACATGACGTTCCGCTTCTCGACGCCCACCGCTCTCGAATACTTCGAATCGCTCGTCAAGAGCGACGAGCAGTTCCCGCTGCTGGAGGCGGCCGCCAGCCTGGCGCAGGACGAATACCCCGAACTCGACGTCCAGCAGGTGCTGGGCGATGTCGACCAGCTGCTCGCGCGCCTCAAGCGGCGCCTGCCGGCCGACGCGGCGCCGCTGCACCGGCTGCGCTCTCTCAACCAGTTCTTCTTCCATGACCTGAGCTTCGGCGGCAACGTCAACGACTACTACGACCCCGACAACAGCTACCTCAACGCGGTGCTGCGCACCCGCCGCGGCATCCCGATCTCGCTCGCGGTGCTCTGGATGGAGCTGGCGCAGGGGCTGGGCCTGCAGGCCCGCGGCGTCGGCTTTCCGGGCCATTTCATGCTCAAGGTCACGCTGCCGAAGGGGCAGGTGGTGATCGATCCCTTCACCGGCAAGTCGCTCTCGCGCGAAGAGCTCAGCGAGCGCCTCGAGCCCTACAAGCGCAGCAACGGCCTGGTCGGCGATTTCGACGTTCCGCTGGGCCTGTACCTGCAGCCGGCGACGCCGCGCGAGATCATCGGGCGCATGCTGCGCAACCTGAAGGAAATCCACCAGGCCCAGGAAGACTGGCAGCGTGCCATCGCGGTCCAGGACCGGCTGGTGGCGCTGCTGCCCGAAGCCTGGGGCGAGCACCGCGACCGCGGGCTGGCCCACGCCGAACAGGGCAATGCCGCGTTGGCGGTGCGCGACCTCGAGACCTACCTCGCGCATGCCGAGGACGCGCTCGACCTCGACGCGATCGCCGAGCGGGTGGCCGCGCTGCGCCGGGCGGAGTTCTGATGGAATCCGCCAAGGCGCCGCTGGCCGACCTTGGTACCCGGCACCAGTTCCACGGCGTCCAGCCGGTGCTGCCTGTGGCCGATGCGGCGCGCGCGGCGCGCTATTTCTGCGACGTGCTGGGCTTCGACCTGGACTTCATCGCCGGCGAGCCGCCGAGCTATGCGCGAGTCAAGAAGGGCGACCGAAGCTATGGCGACCCGGTCTACCTGCGCCTCTGGCAGTGCGGTCGGCGCGAGGCCAGCCCGTGGCGCGGCGAGATCGTGATCCATGTCGGGCAGGACATCGACGGCCTGCATGCGGCCTACGTGAAACGCGGGGTCGACGTGGTCGAAGCGCCCACCTCCCAGCCCTGGGGCCTGCGCGAATTCGCCATCCGGGAGCCCGACGGGCACATCCTCCGCTTCTGCGGGTATCTTTAGCTCGCCCCCAGGTTGGGCTCACTTCGTGTAGCCCGCCCACCCCCTACCGGGGGCAACACCAG